>Ga0209068_10000772_pt1 | contig 16606 bp, 17 predicted proteins | sample ColStrG_CSR_2012_FD_187200 | JGI IMG/M metagenome (GOLD analysis project Ga0209068, IMG submission 187200) | Freshwater sediment microbial communities in response to fracking from Pennsylvania, USA - Cold Stream Run_MetaG_CSR_2012 (SPAdes)... | ecosystem: Environmental > Aquatic > Freshwater >... | reverse complement strand
CTTCGGAATACGCCATCGGCGCCAAATGCCGCCGATTTTGCGATACGTGCCCGTGAAGTTGCATTTACAGACCGTAGGCTCTCGCGCTTGAGGCTTGAATGTAGATACGTGTCTACATATAATTCGAGGAATATTGCAAGGGTCCTCCGGGGCCCGAATTGGGGCCGAAAATGGCGGCGACCACTCTGACCAGTCGTGAATTCAATCAGGACACCAGCGGCGCCAAGAAGGCGGCGCGCCGGGGACCGGTCTTTATCACAGACCGGGGGCGGCCCGCGCATGTCCTTCTGACGATCGAGGACTATCAGAGCCTCGCGGGCGGCAATATGAGCCTCGCCGAAGCGCTCGCCCAGCCGGGCGATTCAGAATTCGCCTTTGAGCCGCCTAGTGTTGGTGGCGGGATCTTCAAGCCGACCGATCTCGGCTGATGTTCCTCCTCGACACCAACGTCATTTCCGAACTGAGACGGCCGGAGAGGGCGAACGCCAACGTCGTCACTTGGGCCAGCACGATTCCAGCTGCGAGCTTCTTTCTCTCAGCCATTTCTATCCTTGAGATCGAGCTGGGCGCGCTTCAGATTGCACGCAGGGACGCGGCGCAAGGCGCAGTTCTCCGCGCATGGATAGACGCTCAGATTCTGCGTCGCTTCGAGGGCCGCATCCTTGCCGTCGATACAGCGGTGGCGCAGCGTTGCGCGAATCTTTACGTTCCCGATCCACGTGCGGAACGCGATGCCTTGATCGCGGCGACGGCGCTGGTTCACGGTCTGACGGTCGTCACACGCAATGTTGCAGACTTTGAGCTTGTCGGCGTTGCGCTGCTCAATCCCTGGGACGTCCGGAGTGCTGGCAAGCCGGAATGAGCAAGGCCTTTGGCACCTCGGCAGGTAACTCAATCGGGCCGGTCAACAGGTCGCAGCAAAACCAAATCCAACGGCTTCCTGGCAAGCACTCCTCGCTTGGGGCTTTGCCCGTCAAACTATCCAATGCCCTCACCCCGGCTCCATGCCGGTCTTGCGGATGATCGCGGCCGCCTCAGGCGAGGTGAGGAATTTCAGCAGCGCGCGGGCGGCGTCGGTTGGGCCGGCGGCCTTGTGTACCCCGGCGGAGAACACCGTGACCTCCTGGATGTCCGCCGGCAGCGGCCCGAGATAGTCAATGCCCTTGACCGGCAGAAGCTCGCTCACCTGCTGGAATCCGATGTCGGCGTCGCCGCGCGCCACCACCTCGCCGATCGGCACGTCGGGGATCGGCGGCACGATCTTCGCCTTGAGCTGATCGGTCAGGCCCCACTTGGCGATCAGGCGCGCCATGTGAACGCCGCTCGGGCCGGCCGAGTACGCAATCGTCTTGGCCGCCAGCAGCGCCTTCCTGATGCCTTCCGACGAGCCGGCGTCGATCGTCGGAGCGCCGGCGCGGATCGCCACCCCGATGCCGGACGTCGCCACATTGACGCGACTGTCGGCGGTGAGCTTACCGAGCTTGATGAGGTCATCGATCTGGGCGGCGGGCAGCATGACCACATCGGCCACCTCGCCGTCGGCGACGCGCTTGGCGACCGCGTTGACGCCGCCCCAGGTCGTCGTCACCTTGTGCCCGGTCGCCTTCTCGAAGCCCGGCACCAGCAGCGTATAGGGCTCCCGGGTCCCGGGCGAGCCGATCACCTTGATCTCGGCAGCGTTCGCGATCCCGGCCAGCATCACGGCGGCTCCAAGCATCGCCCATTTGGCGGCAACGGTCGCGACAACTCCCATCGTCATGGTGTTCCTCCCTCTGTGTCGGCCGCCGAATTGCTGCGCAGTCGCTTCAGGCTGAAATCGAATGTCTGCGGCCAGCATAGGCAACGAGCGGCCTTGCCGCAACGGATGTCGGCAATCAGGGGCGAAGCGGACTGGGTATGCTCATTCCGAGTTTTGTCGGTCCTATAGCGGCATCGACATGCGCGCGTCCGCGGCCCCGTTGTCGCGAAGCCGGCCTGCACACCGTCGCCTCGTTCGCCACAATGAGCACATCGATGCCTTGGCCCACCTCTACAACCACGACCGACCCCACGGCGCCCTTGGCGGTCTCAATCGCACGAGCCAGGAGACCCAGCCCTCTCATATCGACTGAGCCCAGATACCACCTTGAGTAGCTGAGACGGATCGACTATCGTCGATAACCGGACAATAGGCTCATCGCGCGTTGAGCCGATCGGCGGGTGTGGGAGGTGGTCGGTGGGAGAAATCGATCTTCCGGTCGTGTCCGGCGAGACCAGCATCGAAGCCGCCCTGGAGGCGATGCGCACTGCGATGCGATCTGGACTCGTCACCACGCGCGATGACCAATACGTCGTCCTCACCGACGAGGATCTGATAGACGCCCTTCGGGAGCGCGGCCATCGCGACGTGGCGCAGGTCGAGCCGACTCATCGCACGTTGGTCATACCGGCGAATCTTCCGCGCTCCCGGACGACGTTCGGACCCATGGGGAAATCCGCCGCAGTCGACGAGTTTCTGCGCGACAATGACGGAGACTTCGCGCTCACCCCGGCGACCGGGTCCGTGGTGGCGGTTCGCACGATCCGCCCGGCGTTCGCGATCTCCCTCAAGCAGCCGGTCGTGGTCTGTACGTGCACCGACGACCCGAACCACAAATGGCGGCCGGCGCAGCTGAACGACCCCGGCAAATGCAATCTCGACGGCTACAAGGTGAATTGCAAGTAGGTCGCACTTAGTAGGTCGCACCAAGTAGGTTGCACAGAGGCAGATCATGGGCCTGACCGAGATCCTCTCGACATTCAAGGGTTTCTTCACCCGCACATTCTGGTTCGGCAGCTTCCTTCCGGTCGCGATCTTCGCCGGGATCCACTTGCTGGTGGCGTCCTGGCTCGGCACGGGCATCGATCTCGCGTCATTGATCAGCGCCGACAGCAGCAAGCTCATTGGCGCACCGCTCGCGATGTTTGCGCTGGTGGTCGTCGCCTACGCGGCTACGCCGCTGATCCCGCTGGTGCATGGCTTGCTCGACGCGACGTTGCTGCCGCAATGGGCGCATGATTGGCTGCGGCGCGAGCACCTGGTCGAGGCCAGGGCTGCCCGTCGTCTCGTCGACGCGGCAACCGCCCGGCTCAACCAGATGGGGGACCTCAATGCGAGACTGAGCGCCGCGCTGCAGGACGCGCGCAATACCGGCAATGCGCTGGGCGCCTTGCCGGCCGCGGGCGTGCTCGGTGAGGTCGGCAAGACGATCGACGCCATATGTCTTGGCTTCGATCGCGGTTGGCCGCCAGCGGCCGAGAAGCTGACCGAAGCCGCGGACGCGCTCGCTCCGATCCTGCAGGCAAATAGAACAAGGCTTCCGGACAACGCGACCGCCGCGCAGAAGGCCGCCGCGGCAGAGCTGGACAGCGCGCAGACGAAGCTCATGGAGCTTTTGAAGGATGCCGAGTCGAACGCCGCGCACGAGCGGCAAGCGCTGCTCGCGCGCAACAGCCGGATCGCCTACGACAATCCTCAGGCTACGCGCATGGCCGATATACGGTTGTTGTCGGAGCAATACTGCAGCAAGGCTTATGGCGTGGACTTCGACTATATCTGGTCGCGGCTGCAATTCGTCGTGCCGGCGCAGAGTGCAAGCGGAAATACCGATTCGCTGGCGGACCGGCTGGCCACGGCGCGTGCGCAGATCGACTTTTCCATTCTTTCGCTCGCGCTGTCCTTGACGGTGCCGCTGGTCTGGCTGCCATACCTGGCATGGACGGGTGAGAGTCCCGTGAAGTACCTGGTCATCGCCGCCGCCGCACCGCTGCTGGTCTGCCTGTTCTACTTCGTGGCACTCGAGAGCCGCAGCGCCTTCGGCGATGTCGCCATGGCGGCGGCCGACATGCACCGCTTCGCGCTGCTGAGCGGATTGCATCTCGCGATGCCGGCATCGCTCGGCGACGAGCGCGACATGTGGGGAGACCTGCAAAGGATCGAGCTGATCCGCGACTTGAACGTGATCTACAAACATCCTCCCAAATAGAGGCGCCCAAGAGGAGGCCCCCATGCGATGGCTGTTCGCAATTCTGTATCCGGTTCTGGTCCTCCTCGGATTCTGGGTCATCGGCGCCCGTTACGAGACGTCGCGTGGTGACGGGTCGGGAGCCTCGCTGCGCGATGTCGCTCCGGGCGCCGGTCTGATTTACGCCAAGCGCAACATCTTGGCCGGTGAAGCGGTGAAGCCGGAGGATCTCGCGAGTTTTCCAGCACCGACCTGGCCGGATGGGCAGGTGCTCCTGACCGTTTCGGCCGAGCGCAAGCAGATCGACGCCGGTGACGTCAATGGCGGCAAGCCGGCTCTCCTTTGCGGCGGCAAGTTCTCCGAGAAGGTTCCGGTGCAGGCGGCGATGTGCGGGCCGGCCGGCTGCATCGCCATCGTCACGCTTTCCGCCGCGAAGCTGCAGTCGCTGGCGGATGCTCTCAAGCCGCCCGGAACCGGGCTGAGCCTGCGCCGCGGCGACGCCGCGAATTGTTCCTGAACGAGGACGACGCCCATGCCGCTGATCAAATGGAGCAGCGTGATCGCGCCTTTTGAAATCAAGGCCGATCCCCCCGATCCCGCGGTACAACCGCCGCCAGCGACGGTCCCGAAGCCGGTTGATAAGCCCTGGGTGCTCGTCGTACCGGGGATGCGCGATTACACGCATCTGCGCATTCAGGCGACGGGATCTTGGACTCAAACAGGCGGGGAGATCGGAGAATGCGGTCCGGACGGGCTGGCCAGCACTCCGGTGCAGGTCAATCCGCTCGCGGTCAAGGACTGCGGTGTGGGGGCGTTGATCGGCAAGCTGGGAGGCAGCTCGGCGAGCCTGACAATGCCGTCTGCGAGCCCCGGCGGGGCGGCCGCGCCGACGACAAGTCTCGCGGAAGGCGCCGCATTCGCCATCGGCTCGCATTGCATCGTCGCATTGCCGTCGAATTTCATCGGGCCGCTTTACATCAGCTTCAACGGGCTGGTGCGGCCGGTCCTCGTGACCGCGCTCCAGATCACGGTGGAAGGCGCGACCAGCTGATCCAAGAGCTGCCGCCGCAGAGGAGCGGCGCGAAAGCAGCTCCGGCCGGAATTCACCCGAACAGAGCGTGCGCCATTCGCCGCGGCGGCTTGACAACGCCGACCCAAAACAGTTCTACTTTTGGTAGAACTTTTGTGAAAAGCTTAGCGTTGCGGAGCGGATTTTTCATGCCGGTCCTGGGGATCAATCAACAGCGTGGCGATGGGCCTCATCGCTATCGGATCGAGATCACCGCAACCGATATTCCAAATTTTGCGCCGCTGCAGTTCAGCCGCGACATCGCCTTCGAGCTCACGCCGCAGGATGGCGAGCGCATCCGCTGGTATCTCGAGGACTATCTCCAATTCGACGAAGACCCGGCGCCGCAAATCGCCGGAGGTGCCGAAGCGCTGATGGCCGCATGCGGCGACAGGCTGTTTCGCGGCCTGTTTGAAGGCGCGCACCAGGGCATCCAGCTTTGGACGATGATCGAGCCGCATCTCTCCGCAACCCGCGTCGAGATCACGACCGACATCGCGGAGGCGACCGCAATCCCGTGGGAATTGATCCGCAACCCGCACACCGGGACGTTCCTCGCCCTCTCCTCCGCGTCCTTCGTGCGCACCCAGCGCGAGGGCCAAATCACGTTCGCGCCGGCCGGCCAAGCGGAGAAGGTTCGCATCCTGCTGGTGATCTGCCGGCCGCACGGTGGCGAGGACGTGCCGTTTCGGTCCGTGGCCGGCCGGCTGGTGACGCGGCTCAACGACGATGCCCGCAATGCCTTCGACCTCGACGTGTTGCGTCCGCCGACCTACGAGCAGCTTGCCAAAACGCTGCAGCTCGCCAAGGAGTGCGGGCGGCCCTACCACATCGTTCATTTCGATGGCCATGGCGTTTATGCCGAGGAAGAACGCCTCCCCGGGGCCGGCACAGTTCTCAATAACCTGATGCTTAGGGGCGATGGCCCCCCTGGCCCGCGTGGGTACCTCGCGTTCGAAGACCCGGCGAACCAGGAGAACAGCAAGTTTGTCGATGGCTTCCGGCTGGGGACGCTGCTCAAGGCATCAGGCGTTCCTGTTCTCGTCCTCAACGCCTGCCAATCCGCCTTTGCGGAGGCGCCGCCCACACCGCATGCGGCCAGGCCCGAAGCGGCGCGCGCGGAGATCGAAGCCTAAGGCTCGCTGGCGCAGGCGGTGGTGCAGGCGGGCGCCGCCGGCGTGGTCGCCATGCGCTATTCGGTTTATGTCGTGACCGCCGCGCAATTCGTGGCCGAGCTTTACGGCGCGCTCGCGCGCGGCCGCGCCCTGGGCGAGGCGGTGACATGGGCGCGCAAGAACCTGCACGACCAGCCCGAGCGCCGCATCGCCTATGCGGCGCGGCCGTTGCAGGATTGGTCGGTGCCGGTGGTGTGGGAGCGCGCGCCGCTGCGGCTCTGGCCGCAAAAGCCGGACGCTCCGTCGCTCGAGTTCACCCTCGACGACGGCGCGGGCGCTACGCCGGGCACGCTCGATGAGGCGCTGCCAGAGCGGCCGGATGTCGGGTTCTTCGGCCGCGACGAGACGCTCTATGCGCTCGACCGCGCCTTCGACACCCACCGGATCGTGCTGCTGCACGCCTATGCGGGCAGCGGCAAGACCTCGACCGCGGCGGAGTTCGCGCGCTGGTATGCGCTGACCGGCGGGGTCAAGGGGCCGGTATTGTTTTCGAGCTTCGAGCGCCACCTGCCGCTCGCCCGCGTGCTTGACAAGATCGGCGCGGTGTTCGGCCCAGCGTTGGAGGCGAAGGGCATCCACTGGAACGCCGTCACCGATCCGGCGCAGCGGCGACGCCTCGCCCTGCAAGCGTTGCAACAGGAGCCGGTGCTGTGGATCTGGGACAATGTCGAGCCGGTCACCGGCTTTCCGGCCGGCACCGCGTCGGACTGGAGCGGCATCGAGCAACAGGAGTTGCGCGCGTTCCTGAGCGCCGCGCGCGACACCAAGGCCAAATTCCTGCTGACCTCGCGCCGCGACGAAGCGGCGTGGCTCGGCAAACTGCCGCGGCACGTGCCGGTGCCGGAGATGCCGATGCAGGAACGCCTGCAGCTTGCCGGCGCCATCGTGGAGCGGCGCGGCAAGCGGCTGGCCGACCTGCCGGAGCTGACGCCACTATTGAGATTCACGCGCGGCAACCCCCTGACCATTCTGGTCACCTTGGGCGAGGCGCTGCGCGCCAGCATCGATACGCCCGCACGGCTCGACGCATTTGTCGCCGCCTTGCACGGTGGCGAAGTCGCGTTCGAGGACGAAGCGAGCGAGGGCCGCTCAAAATCGCTCGGCGCGTCGCTGTCCTATGGCTTCGGTACTACGTTCACCGACGACGAGCGCCAGGTGTTGGCGCTGCTGCATCTGTTCCAGGGTTTCGTCAATGTTGACGTGCTGCGAGCGATGGGCGTCCCCGAGGCCGAATGGTGTCTTGCGGCGGTGCGCGGGCTGACCCGCGAACGCGGCATCGCGCTGCTCGACCGGGCCGCCGAGATCGGCCTGCTCCACGCCCATGGCGCCGGCCATTACGGCATCCACCCGGCACTGCCCTGGTATTTTCGCGCACTGTTCGCGCGCGATTTTCCGGAGGACAGCGGCGACGCCAACCGCGCCCGCCGCGCCTTCGTCGCGGCAATGGGGGGACTCGGCGACTTTTATCACAACGCATACCAGGGAGGCCGCCGCGAAGTCTTGGCAGCCGTCATGGCGGAGGAAGACAATCTGCTCGCGGCCTGGCGCCTCGCCCGCGCCCACGGCTGGTGGAACAGGGTCATCAGCGCCATGCAGGGCCTGCGGACTTTGTACGGCGCGACCGGTCGGCGCGCGGCGTGGCGCCGGCTGGTGGATGACGTGGTGCCGGACTTCATCGACCCCGCGAACGACGGACCGTTGGCTGGCCGCGAGGATTACTGGGGCCTGGTGACGGAATATCGCGTTCGCCTCGCCAGGGAGGAGCGCAACTGGGTCGAGGCCGAGCGCCTGCAGCAGGTCCATGTCGATTGGGACCGGCAACGTGCCCAGCCGGCACAGGCGGCCGCTCCAGACCGGCGGGACACAACGCAGCGCCACGCCATCCGCTCGCTGGGGACATCTCTACAGCTTTTGGCGCATATCCAGCGGGAACAGGGCAGCCCGACCTGCGCCGCGACCTATCGCGAGGCGCTCGACCTTGCCAACGCCAGCGGCGACACCGTCGGGCAGGCGATCTACGCGTTCAACCTCGGTCATGTGTACAGAGAGATCGCGGACCTGCACAACCTTGACGAGGCCGAACGCTGGTATCGGAAGAGCCTCGATCTGCAAGCCCCGGACGACAGGCTCGGCCGCGGCCAGTGCGTTGGCCAGCTTGGTATGGTCGCCCGTGAACGCTTCAAGGGCGCGCGGACCGCCAAACGTCCGGTCGAGGAAATCGCGCGCCACCTCGCCGAAGCGGCGCGACTATACGAGCAGGCGCTCGAGATGATGCCGGCAACGGCGGTCACCGAACGGGGGACCTTTCACAACCAGCTCGGCAACACCTACCAAGACGCTGGCGACATCGATCGCGCGCTGCATCACTATCAGCAGGACATCCGCTGCTGTGAACAAACCGGCGATATCTTCGGCGCCGGCCAGACGCGCGAAAACGTCGGCATAGCACTGCTCAACGCCGGCCGCCTGTCCGACGCGCGTGCTTACGCCGACGCCGCGCTCGCTAACTACCGAACCTTTGGCGACCGTGCCGCAAACGACATCCAGAGCACCGAACGCCTGATCGCCCGCATTGACCAAGCCGTCGCGAAAAAAGCTGGTGGCGCGTAGGGATCAGGCCGTTTCGACAGCCATGCCCGGGTTGCCGACCAGGTCCCGCTTGGTGGGCCGCCGCCCGCGAGCTCGACGGCGATGACGTGGTGTTGGCAGCGCGGCAGGTTACGGCCCTGCTCGAGGGCCGTGGAACGGCGGGATCATTTCCAGCCGCCTCGCTTCTGGAGACATGGGACACAGAACCTTGCCACAGGTTCGTGAGGCCTTTTGCGCTCGTCGTCGGTGCGATCTCAACCGGATCGATGCGGGCTGATGGAAGCGCTTCTTAGTCCCCGCCCTGCCCCGCAATCCGCTGCTGCGCAGCGACGGGTCCGCTTCGAGGGGCGCGGCGGTCTCGAAATGCGCGCCGTTGAGCCGTTCGCATCATGACCGCTTCCGGAAATTGCTGCGCATCCTCGAGCGCGCAAGCGCCGCCGGCCCCACGGTGAGGCTGGCGGCGGACTTGCGCTGCGTTGGCCGACTGAAAGCTCACGCCGCCGTTTCGGCGCTCAGGCTCTTTGCCGCCTTGGCGATGAGCGCCGCCACGACCTGCGGCTTCGAAACATAGATCGCGTGGCTGCCGGCGGCTTCCGCGACGATCGCGCCGGCGCGCGCCGCCATCTGGCGCTGCGCGGGCGGCGGGATCATCTTGTCCTCGGTCGCGACCAGATACCAGCTCGGCTTGCTCTTCCAGGCCGGCTGCGTCACCGCGCCAGAGAGAGCGTCCACGCCCCACGGCACCTGGGAGTCGGCCATGAACGCAGCCTTGGCTTCGCCGACGTCGGCTGCGAATGCAGCGCGGAACTTCGCCCGGTCGAGGAACAGATAGCCGTCCTGAGGCGGCAGGATCGGCGGAACGCTCGCTCCGGGCGGCGGATTCGCGATGAGGGTGGCGACGGACTCGCCCTTGTCCGGGGCAAACGCCGCGATGTAGACGAGCGCTTCGACCTTCGGGTCCGTGCCGGCTTCGCTGACGACGACACCGCCGTAGGAATGACCGACCAGCACGACCGGCCCCTGCGCGCGGGCGATCGCGCGCCGCGTGGCGGCCACATCGTCGGCGAGCGACGTCGTCGGGTTTTGAACGACGCTGACGTCGTAACCGTCCTTCCTCAGAATGTCGTAGACGCCTTCCCAGCCGGCGCCGTCGACGAAGCCGCCGTGCACGAGGACGACGGTGGGTGTGGAAAGTCCAGTCATGACATTTCTCCCTTCGGGCTTGCGGCGTTGCGAGCAACGCGCGCTGTGGAACTTGCGGTTTCGTACTTGCCAGATTTAGGCATAGCTGTTTAGTTCCATTATCTGGGCATACTCCTAACCATTCAGATAGGTATCGGATGAAATGGACGGATCGGGTCGGCCGCCGGGTCAAGCTGCGCGACCTCCACATCGCGCTCGCGGTCGCGGAGGCGGGCAGCATGACGCGGGCGGCGGAAGCGTTGGCCGTGTCCTATCCGGTCGTGTCCAAGACGATCTCGGAATTGGAGCGCACGCTCGGCGTCAAGCTCTTCGATCGCAGCATCTCGGGGGCCGCGCCCACGCACTACGGCCGTGCGCTGCTCAAATCCGGCGTCGCGGTGTTCGACGAGATGCGCAAAGGCTTGCAGCAGATCGCGTTCATCAAGCAGCCGGATGCGGGCGAGCTGCGGATCGGCTCGTCGATCGTGACGGACGCCGGTTTGCTGCCGGCGATCATCGAGCGGTTTTCGCGAGAGCTGCCGCGCGTGGTGATCGACGTTCTGCCCGAGAACATCGCAATTCAACAATATGACAATCTGCGCGACCGAAAAGTCGAGCTGGTGCTCGGGCGGCTTCCCCCGACGATGACCGAGCCCGACTTGGTCGCGGAGACGCTGTTCGACGAGCCGAATGTGGTCGTCGCGGGCTCAAAGAGTCGTTGGGCCAAGCGGCGAAACCTGACGCTCGCCGATTTGATCGGAGAGCCTTGGGTGTTGGCGCAACCCGGCAGCCTGGCGCGGTCGCTGCACGAGGAGGCGTTCGCAAGGAGCGGCCTAGAAACGCCGTGCGCGACGGTCGTGACGGTGTCGCTCCATCTTTACATGCGCATGATCGAAACCGGGCGCTGGCTCGGTTTCGTCCCCGCCTCCGTCATGCGTTTCGGCGGCAAGGGAATGCGTCTCAAAATCCTGTCGGTCAAAGTGTCGTCGCCGCCCGCGCCGGTCGGGTTCATCACGGTCAAGGATCGTACGCTCACGCCGCTGGCGGAGCGATTTATCGCGTGCACGCGCAAAGTCGCCAATTCGGATACCGGCCGCGCGTCGATGCGGCGGCCGTAACGTCCGTTTGGCCCTTTCCCGTCACTCGCCGTGGCGACGCAACTTCGTGTCAAAAGACGCAAGCAGCCCGCGCCAGTGTTCAGCTTGTCGGCGCTGAAACAGCATCAGCTCAAGTCGTGACGTGCGACATGATCCTGAGGGATCTGGTCCCAGCCGCGATGCTCGACTGTCACCCGCGTCTGGTCCCCCACCGCTTCGAAGCGCACGTCAAGCTGTGTCGATGCGCTCTCGCAATAGCGCGTGGCGCCACACGGCTTCAACGCGGCAGCACGCACGGAATGATCCGCCGGCCGTGCCGCCGGTAGATGCGAAAGTCGGCATCCGTGGTCAGCAGCATGGGATCGTTCAGCGTCTCGGTCATACTGACAAGGCAGGCATCCGCGAAACTCATCGGCACGTCGGCATACTTCTCGAGCAGTTTGAGCACTGCTTCCATGTCATCGGCGAAACGGTAGCCGCAGACGAGGGCGCCTCGGCGAAGCAGCGACGCGAGGCTTCCGGTGCCGCGCCCCCCGAGCAGATGAGACGCCTCCGATAGCCCTTGCCGTGTCATTGCCCGCCGAATACTAATCTTCGATATGGCACCGACGGATTTCTGCGCCGTCCATATGCCGGCGCTCGAGCGGGATGAAGCCCGCCATACCATGATGCTGGCCGTCCTCGGCGCGATGGCGGACGGCAAGGCATCAGATGTCGTCACCTGGTCGCTCGGGTTGCCGGGCCAGTGTGCCGTCATGGTGCCGGGCAAGCCGATCCTGCTCGCCGATCTCGAAGACGCTCAGTGCCGCGCGCTCGCGGAAGAAACCCGGCAGGTCGACTATCCGGGTGTGGTCGGTCCCGAGCGGACGGCACACTGGTTCGCCCGCCACGCCGGCCAACACGACATCCAATTCCTCGAGCCGATCCCACAGCGGATCCATAGCCTCGCGGCGAAGCCAAACTATCCGGGCGCTCCGGGGCACGCCCGGCATACGACCGCCGACGACGCCACCCTGGTGGCGGATTGGATCACATCGTACAGTTTCGAGGCAACGCCCCATGATCCGGTACCAGCGCGCGAACGCCTGGAATCCGTAGCGGCGCAAGGCCGCTACATGTTCTGGGTCGTCGAAGACGCCCCGGTGTCGATGGCCGCCGTCGTACGGCGAACTCGCAATGCCGCCGCCATCGCGGTCGTCTACACGCCGCCGCCGCTGCGCGGCAGGGGCTATGCGGGATCCGTGACTGCTGCGCTCGTGGAGAAGGCCTTTGCCGAAGGCAAGTCCATGGCATGCCTCTACACCGACCTGCGGAACCCGTTTTCAAACCGCTGCTATGCCAAGATCGGCTTCAAGCCGGTCTGCGATGCCGCACATATCTCGCGCGTCGTCGCCAAGGGATGATGAGGTCGCCGAAATTCTATTGCGCGGTGGAACGATGCGACGTGAATCCGACGCCTATACAAATCAGGGCGCCTCCAGGGAAGCGCGCCGTCGTCATGAACGATGAGAATCGTCGAATACGTCGAGGGGTTGCCACTTTGATATCGACGCAGTCGTCTGGAAGCACGCCATCAAGACGCTGCTTCGTGCTCGGCCGGCAACTCTTTCATTGATGCATCCCATACGACCACACGGTTTCTTCCCCTTGCCTTGGCGACGTAGAGAGCCTTGTCGGCGCGATCGATGGACTGCTCCACCGGGATATCCGGCTCCAAAGCGGTCAGTCCGAACGAGACGGTGACGTGAAAGGCCACTTTGCCCTCGGCCTCGAAGGGCAAAGAGGCGAGTTCCTTGGTGAGCCGGCTCACAATGTCGCACCCTGTTTGTGCGTCTGTATTCGGCAGGCAGATCAGAAACTCCTCTCCGCCGTAGCGAAAGACCTTATCGTAGGGGCGCAGATGCGCCATGACGTAGTGTGCAAAGCCGATCAAGACCTTGTCGCCGATGAGATGGCCATATTTGTCATTGACTGACTTGAAGTGATCCAAATCCATCATCACGATCGCGCAGGCCTGCTTGCGCCTGACATACTCTTGTTGCTCACGAAGGCTGCTCAGCATGCCGACGCGGTTCGGCGTCCCCGTCAACGGATCGAGGTTGAGGAGCGCGCCTTCGAGTTCGTGCTGGACAGTTGCTATTTCCAAATGCAGGCGTTTCAGCGCGGTCACGAAGCGCTCGTAGTCCTTGGTGGAAATCGGCACGCCCTCGGTCGAGGCGCGCAGAAGGCTGGTCGCGTATCTGTGCATGCGCTCATGCTCGAGCCCGATCTCGCCAAAGCCCGGGTGGTTTCTCAGACCAACGGCGCCGACCTTGTAGTACCATTGGCCGAAGCGGCAATTGTGATGCGCGTCGGAACTGATATCCCGTTCGTCCGGCGTCAATCGGCAAATCAATGTGCCGTACAGCGTTTCCGCCCATTGATCGTGATTGTAAACGGCCTGCTCCAGCTCCTTCAGCGCCACGCGCACGAGCTCATCGGATAAGTTCGGGATCGCCATGTCTCGCCTCGTACCACGGACCAACCACCAACTATCGCACAGGGACGTTAATATTCCTGAACGGACCAATTCTGTGGTGCGTCAGGTTTCGCTCCTGGCCAACCCGGAAGCGTCTGAGAGCGCTAACGAATTTCGCTTACTGTGGTATTGCGGCGGCAACGGAGCGGTGCAGCTGCGTGCACGATCCTACGCCGCCGCGCCGGCGCTACTGCTGATGGGGCTGGAATTGATTCCGACGCGATTGCGGCCGGAGGCCCTGGCCGTGTCCATAGTCTTCATCCCAGTCGCGGCGCTGGCGGGATATCCCCAACTTGCTCATGGTGAGTTCAAGAACAACCGAACCAGAGCGTGAGCGCCCGATGGGTCGAAGCGCGCAGGTGCAGTCCGCAGCAGCCGCGATGCCGTTCGCCGGCCTCTCGCCCGCAGAGCCGCGGCCCCCTTCCGCAGGGCCGCGCGTACGATTCACGCTGGCACCCACCCTACGGCCGCGGCAACCCGCTTGCTAATCCAAATAAAACTTTTCGTGCTGGCGGTGCTCGGCCCTGATCCAGCGTACCGTGCCGGTGACCGAGCGCATCACCACGGTCTCGGTCTCGATCACGTTGCCCTTGAACTTGACGCCGCGCAGCAAGGCGCCGTCGGTGACGCCGGTGGCGGCGAACAGGCAATCGCCCCGCACCATGTCCTGCATGAGATAGCGCCGGCGCGGATCCGTGATGCCCATCTTCAGGGCGCGCTCGCGCTTCTCCTCGGTATCGAGCACGAGGCGGCACTGAATCTGGCCGCCGATGCAGCGCATCGCCGCTGCCGCCAGGACCCCTTCGGGGGCGCCCCCGACGCCGATGTAAATATCGATTCCGGTGCTGGCCGGATCGGCCGTATGAATGATCCCGGCCACGTCCCCATCGGTGATCAAGCGCACCGCAGCGCCGGCCTTGCGCACGCCGGCGATCACGTCGGCATGGCGCGGCCGATCGAGAACCAACGCCGTGATGTCGGACGTCTTGACGCCCTTGGCCTTGGCGAGGTTGCGGATATTCTCCTCCGCGGACGCATCGAGATCGATGACGCCCTGCGGATAGCCGGGCCCGATCGCGATCTTTTCCATATAGACGTCCGGGGCGTTGAGCAGGCTGCCGCCTTCCGCCATCGCCATGGTGGCGATGGAGCCGGGCATGCTCTTGGCGCAGAGCGTCGTGCCTTCGAGGGGATCGACCGCGATGTCGACCTTGGGGCCGATCCTGCTGCCGACCGTCTCGCCGATGAACAGCATGGGCGCCTCGTCGCGCTCGCCCTCGCCGATCACCACCGTGCCGTCGATCGGAAGCTTGTTGAGCTCGCGCCGCATCGCGTCGACCGCGGCCTGGTCGGCCGCCTTCTCGTCGCCGCGTCCGCACAGCCGCGCTGCCGACACCGCGGCACGCTCGGTGACACGCACGATCTCGATCGACAGGATGCGCTCGAGCAATTGATGTGGCTCTACGGTGACCGTCGCCATTGTGGTAGGTTTCCTCTTCTCATGAACGCAGTTCCTGAATGCAGTTCCTGAACGCGGCTCCCGGCCGCGGATCGTTCTCCCGCTTCAGCTTTTCTCAATCCGGATGACTTGCGGCTTCTCGGCCAATACACCGTCCTGCTCGATCGCCGCCAGCGCCCGGCGCACCGCGTCTTCGGAGGTGGCATAGGTGATGAGCACCACCGGCGCGGGCTGGTCGACCCGCTGCGGGTCCTCGCCGCCGTGCGGCCGGCGGTCGCGGCCGCGCTGCATGATCGATTCGAGCGAGATCTTCTCGTCCGCCATGCGCCGAGCGATGGTGGCCGCGGTGCCGGGCCGGTCGACCACGGTGAGGCGGATGTAGTAGCCGCCCTCGTGGCGCTGCATCGGTGCGCGCTGCGCCTTGGTGAGGGCGGCGGCCGGCCGCCCGAATGACGGAACCCGGCGGCCGCGGGCGAGGTCCATCAGATCCGCAACCACAGCCGAAGCCGTGGCGGCGCCGCCGGCGCCGGGACCCATGAGAGTGAGCTCCATGGTGTCGGCATCGATCGCGACCGCGTTGGTCACGCCGTCGACCTCCGCGATCACGGTTCCTTGCCTCACCATGGTCGGATGCACGCGTTGCTCGATGCCCACATCGGTGCGTTGGGCGACGCCCAGGAGCTTCACCCGGTAGCCCAATTCAGCGGCGGCCTCGAGATCGGCCAGCGAGATCGACTCGATGCCCTCCACATGCACCGCCTCGGAATCGACCTCGGTGCCGAAGGCCAGGCTGGTCAAGATCGCGAGCTTGTGGGCGGTGTCGAAGCCGCCGATGTCGAAGGTCGGGTTGGCCTCGGCATAGCCCAGCCGCTGCGCCTCCTTGAGGCATTCCGCAAACGACAGGTGCTCCTTGTGCATGCGTGTAAGTATGTAGTTGCAGGTGCCGTTGAGAATTCCGTAGACGCGGGCGATGCGGCTGCCGCCGAGCCCCTCGCGCAGCGTCTTGACGATCGGAATGCCGCCGGCGACGGCCGCCTCGAAGCAAAGCCCAGCGTCGTGTTTCTCGGCGAGCTTGGCCAGCATCACGCCATGGCGCGCGAGCAGCGCCTTGTTGGCGGTGACCACGGACCGGCCGAGGCCGAGCGCGGCTTCCACCGCGCTCTTGGCCGGGTCGCCCTCACCGCCCATCAATTCCACGAAGACATCGATGCAGGGATCGCGGGCGAGCGTCGTCGGATCGGAGACCTTGCGGACCTTGGAAAGGTCGAGCGTCGCGTCCTTGGGCGGGTCCTTGGAGGCGTAGGCCACGAGCACGATGTCACGGCCGGCACGCTCCGCCAGCGCCGTGCGCGAACGTGCGAGCATCGAGGCGACGGCAGAGCCGACCGTGCCCAATCCGGCGAGGCCCACTCTCAGCGGTTCGGCCATAGAGCAATCCAGGGCAATCCGGGAGGAATTCGTTCTCGATCAGCCGCGTTTGGCAAGCGGAACGACGTTGTGCAACTTTTCCGGCGCAGTTTCAAGGAAGCGCCTG
>Ga0209068_10000771_pt1 | contig 16623 bp, 14 predicted proteins | sample ColStrG_CSR_2012_FD_187200 | JGI IMG/M metagenome (GOLD analysis project Ga0209068, IMG submission 187200) | Freshwater sediment microbial communities in response to fracking from Pennsylvania, USA - Cold Stream Run_MetaG_CSR_2012 (SPAdes)... | ecosystem: Environmental > Aquatic > Freshwater >... | reverse complement strand
CCCCCCGGTGGGTTAATTTGAATTGACCCTGTTCCATTATGGGTGAAGGTAGGCCTAGGATAAAGTCAAAATGAAAAAATGGATGGCGTGTGTTTCGCTCTTAGCTTCGCTACTCGCTATGCCCAGCGCGGCGAACGCTTCTGGTTGTGTTTTTGCAGGGGAGGTCTGTATTAACGGTCCGATCAAGTGCGGGGTATGTGCAGACGACGCATTGCTCTTTATTTGCCCTGACCACGTTCGAGTGCTTTACGGTGGTTGCTGTTACTGCACATAGCCAGACAAGAAAGATGGCGGTTCTTTACAGGAGTTTCGAAAGGAGTGAACAAAATGAAAACAGACGGATATGCAAGGTCGTTTGCCATTTGCGCGATTTGTTTGACTGCGATGACGACTGTAGCGGTAGCGCAGTGGTCGCCGGTGGTAGCTAAGATTCGCGAAACGTCGGAGACGACCGCTAACGGAAGAACTGTAGAGACTAAGACAAGGGATGGAATCTACTTGCGCCTCTCCAACGGTTCTGCGCTAACCCATTGGATTGCAGTGAATGGAGTTCGCGGGCCTGGGGAGGGGAGTTTGTTGGATAACAAGGCGCTGTTAACTTACAGCCTTAATTACAAAACGAAGCAGGCTCGACAGAGTCGATTCGCGCTTTCAGAGTCGCTACATCAGGACATGTACGCGAACATCACTTCGCAAGGAGAAAGCAAGGTTGCCGGGTTGTCGTGTAAGCGTATACCAGTGGAGGTTCAGGTTCTTCAATCGCCTCCACAGAAATCCGGTGAAGCGTGTGTTTCGGCTGACCTCGGTCTAATGCTTCGAAATGAGACACGAGTAAAGATGAGTGATGGGTCGACGGTGCATAACCTGACTGAAATGTACGATGTGCAAGTCAACGTTCAGCCGAGTCAACGCGAGTTCGAGGTCGAGAAAACCTTCGAGGTCATTAGGCCCGGAGAGACTGTAGTTCCTTCGGAACACGGAAACTGAAATTTGACTGCTGGGCACCTTCCTCGAGACGGGATGATACCTGTCATCATCCCGGCGCGGGGTTTCGCAAGCTCTCGCTGAAAATAAGCCTTCCTGCACCCAAGCCATCCGTGGTAGTCCCATTTGATGTCTTCTCCCCTGACGGATATCCTCATCCTCATGTCAACTCTCGTCGAATGTGTTCCCAATTTTTCCGAAGGCCGCGATCCGGCCGTTATTGACGCCATTCTTGCCGCCATGAAGATGGACGGCGTTTACCTGCTCGATCGCGAGATGGATGCGGACCATAACCGATGTGTCGTCACGCTGGCAGGAGAGCGCGAGGCGCTGCAGGAGGCGGCGATTCGCGGGGTGGGTAAGGCGGCTGAGCTGATTGACTTGACGAAGCATCAGGGGGCCCATCCCCGGATGGGTGCGGCGGATGTGGTGCCGTTTATCCCGATTGAGGGTGTGACGTTGGAAGACTGCGTGGCGATGGCGAAGCACGTGGGCGCGGAGATTTGGAAGCGCTTCCACGTGCCGGTCTACCTGTACGAAGCGGCGGCGGCGACTCCCGAACGGCAGGGTCTGGAAAACGTGCGGCGTGGGCAATTTGAAGGATTGCGCGAAGAGGTGAAGACGAATCCGGCACGTCGCCCTGATTTTGGTGAGGCCGCGTTGCATCCCACAGCTGGCGCGACCGTTGTCGGTGCGCGCAAATTTCTGGTGGCCTATAACGTGTTCCTCAACACGGCTGACGTGGAAGTTGCCAAGAAGATTGGCAAGGCGGTACGGCAATCTTCCGGAGGATTTCGCTATGTGAAGGGAGCGGGATTTTCCGTGCGGGGATTGGCGCAGGTATCGATGAACCTGACGGATTTTGAGCAGACTCCCGTGCACCGCGTGTTTGAGTTCGTGAAGCGGGAGGCCGAGCGGTATGGCACGACTGCCTTATCGAGCGAGATCGTGGGCCTGATCCCGAAGAAGGCTCTGGAGAACGCAGCCGAATGGTTCCTGCAGGTCGAGAATTTTGATTCGTCCATGATTTTGGAAAACCGGCTGGCGGCCGTGATGGGTGGCAAGATGGCCGTGGGCGGGGTGCGGGCTGGCGTAGAGCCTTTCGTGGAGCAATTGGCAGCTCCGACGGCAACTCCGGGCGGCGGCAGCGCCTCAGCGGCAGCTGGAGCAATGGCGGCTGGCCTCGCGCAGATGGTGGCCAGTATGTCGCGGGGGAAGAAGGCTTATTTGCAATACGAAGAGCAGTTGAGCGCGGCGATTGCGAAATTGGGGCCTCTACGCGAAGAACTCAAGGCCGCGATCGATGCCGATTCCGAGGCCTACAACTCGGTGGTCAAGGCGTATAAGGCGGCGCGGGAAAATTCGGAAGCGGGAGAGGCCGCAATCACGGCGGCGCTGAAGCAGGCGACGAGTGTGCCCCTTTCGGTGGCGGAAAAGGCTCGGGAAGTCGGTCGGATTGCCGAATCCCTCGGGCCGGTTTCGAATCCGAACATGAAATCGGATCTGACGACGGCTTCTGCGCTGGCTCGAGCGGCGATCGAGGGCGCACTGGCGAATGTCGAGATCAATCTGGAATCCTTAAAGGACGCGTTGTTTGCCGAAGAAGTGAGGAAGAGAGTGGCTGCGGTACGAGCGTAAGGTCGCCTGTCCCTTTGCCCCCACTCTGGGGTGTACCTCTGTAACAACCCGCCTGCCCGCCGCTCGACGTACAATAATGCAAGGTGGGCCACTTGGAGCGCTCTATGCGCATCCAATAGCGAAGAATCCGATACGCAATTCTTACGATTGCAATCCAGTTGTGAGGTTTTGATCATGCAAAAAACAGTTTTGGCGGCGTTGGTTGCAGTGTCTTTGTTGATGGCCTCGGGGGCTTCGGCCCTTCCGATGGGAACTTCGGCGCGATCCGTGGTTCCTGCCGATGTGCAGCAGATTATTTCGGTCGACTACCGGACCATGCACAACTCGCCCACGGCGATGGCGTTGCGCAACCGCGTGCTGCCGGAAGAGCTTAAGCGCTTTGAGGATTCTCTGAAGAGCGCAGGGATCGACCCGGATCGCGATCTCGATCAGTTGACTTTCGTTTCATTCCGCGTTCCGAAGCAGGGTATTCGGATCGTTGGCGTGGGCCAGGGACCTTTTCCGGTGAAGGCCTTCATGAAACGGATGTTCAAGGAAAAGATTCGTCCGACCAAGCTGCGCACCGCGCAGATCTATCCCATGGGCGGCATGCAAATGACTTTCCTGGATGAAAACACCATTCTGTTTGGCGAAAGTGCGGCTTTGAAAAATGCGCTGGATACGCGCGATGGTCTGACTCAGCGGCTGGATTCTAATCCGCAAATCTCGGACTCGATGACTTCGGTGGACTCGAACCCGATCTGGAGCGTACTCGACCAGCAAGGCACGCAGAACATGATGCGTACCGCGCTCGGCGAGGCCGCCAAGCTCGGTGATTTCGAGACGGTGAAGAAGCGCTTGCTCGGATCGCACTATGGCATGGATTTTGGCAGCGGTGTGGACTTCAACATGAATGTTGTTACATCGGACTCAGTAACCGCCGCCACTCTGTCGTCTCTTATGAAGGCTGGGGTGATCTACAAGAAGATGACGGCGACGCCAGTTGAAAAGTCTGCGCTGGAAAACGTCACTGTCAGTTCCGATAGCTCGAACCTCAAGGTGCAATTCAAGACCGACGAAAAGAAATTTCAGTCGCTGCTACAGTCGGATTTGTTTCTGACCGTTTCGCGGTAGGGGCTTAACCACAGAGGACACAGAGTTTCACCGAGGATTTCGGAGATGTTTGTCTCTGAAATCCTTTTTCATTTAGTGACTGTAAGAGGACTACTTCTTCTTTGCGGCAGCCATGGCCTCGCGTTTTTGTTTCGCCCAGCCTTCTTTATTTGTCTGTCTCGCTCGCGCGACAGCCAATGCATCATCCGGCACATCTTCCGTGAGGCACGACGCCGCGCCTATATACACGCCGTTCCCCAAACGGATCGGAGCAACCAACGTGGTATCGCTACCAACAAAAACTCCGTCGCCGATGATGGTCATGTGCTTGTTCACGCCGTCGTAGTTGCAAGTGATAGTTCCCGCGCCAATGTTTACGCCTGCCCCAATCTCAGCGTCTCCGAGGTAGGTGAGGTGGTTGGCTTTGGAACCCTTGCCGAGTTTGATCTTCTTGGTTTCGACGAAATTCCCAACGTGTGCACCTTCCCCGATTTCGCTGCCGGGACGCAGATGGCTGTAAGGGCCGAGCAGAGCTCCGTTCGAGACGTGAGCTTCGTCCAAAATGCAGCCCGGGCGAACTAGAACGCCGTCGCCAAGAATGGAATTCTGGATCACGCTATATGATCGTATTCGGCAATCCGCTCCAATTCGCGTCTTGCCAAGCAGCTGCACGGAGGGCTCAATCACAGTGTCGGGGGCGACTTCCACGTCAGCATCAATCACGCAGGTCTCAGGGCGAAAAATCGTTACACCGGATAGCATGAGGTCCTTGCATTTGCGATCGCGCAGCATCGCGTCGAGAATGGCAAGTTCAACGCGCGTGTTTATGCCGAGGACTTCAAAATCGTCTTTGGCCGGGGTGGCTACGACCCTGGACTTAGCCTTCGAGAGCACGGCAGCCATGTCGGTTAGGTAGAACTCGCCGTGCGCGTTCTGAGTATTCAGGCGGTCAATATGGGTGAAGAGCGGCTTCACGGCAAATGCGTAGAACCCGGCATTGATCTCTCGCAGGTTCGCCTTACGCTGCTGCGGCGTTAGAGATTTTTCCTCGACAATCTGCGTGACGAGATCGCTGCCTTTGGATTTCCGCACGACTCGGCCATAGCCGAAAGGATCGGGCGGGATCGCGCTCAGCAGAGTCATCGCGGCGCGCTTCTCCAAATGGTAATCGCGCAGTTGGGCGATGGTCTCAGTGCGAATCAGCGGCGCATCTCCCGAGAGCACCAAGACATGGTCATACTTGGAAAGCGCCTCACGGCACATCATAAGGGCGTGGCCGGTGCCGCGTTGTTCGGTTTGGAGAACGAAACCGATGCCGTTGTGAGCTACCGCTTCTTTGACCCGCTCAGCCTCATGGCCGACGATGGCGTAGATGTCTTCTGCCGGAACGACCTTCTTAGCCGCGTCAATTACGTGCTGCAACAGTGGCTTACCGCCAATCTGATGCAGGACTTTTGGCAATCGCGATTTGAGCCGTGTCCCTTTCCCGGCAGCGAGAATTGCGACTGCAAAACGGGCGGGGGAAGTGGAGGAATGTGCTGATAAGTTGCGATCGGTTCTGTCTGTCGGCTTCTTAGGACTCTTCTTCTTCATGCAATTCCATGATACCGAAGTTCGAAAACCTGCCACGCATTACCGTCGTTTACAAGGCCTCGTGGCGCACAAAAGCCCCGATCCGCAACGGATCGGGGCTCAAGCATGTGAGTTTATTAGAAAAGCGCTTATGCGGCGGGCTTCATGCCGAGAGTTGTCCGCAAGGAACTCAAGCTGTCTTTGACTTGGTTGGCCTTGGCCAATGCATCCGCCAGATTGCCGCCCGTGAAAGCACCCGACGCGTCGGTCCACATCTGTTGGACAGCAACAAGCTTGTCTCCTGCCCCGGCGGGCAATTTGTGGGACTTTGTCAGGGCAGCGGCTTTTGCCTGAACTTCCGCGAGGTTCTTCGGTAGCTCCGCGCTCAGGCTGGTCCATTGCGCGGTCAGTTCCTCTTTCTTGGCTTTTACAGCGGCAGCCAAGTCGGAGATTTTTCCCGGCAAATCTTTCGCCGAGGTAAGTGCTGCATCGTAATCGCCGTTGGTCAGGCTTGTCTTGGCGGCTGTCAAGCTGTCCTGTACGGCCTTGGCCTGATCGGGGACATATTTACTCGCCTCGCCGCTTACGGCGGAAAAGGCCGCGTCGGCAGTCTTGATTGCGGCTTCAGCGCCGGCTTTCTTTGCGGAATCACATGCGGCCAGCAATAGCATGCTTGCCACGCTCGCTACGAATAAGCTACGGAATTTCATGGGGAGGTCTCCTTGCAAGGAAAATGCGGCCCCATTCTACTCTTCTTCCCGTTATTGTCCGTGACTCCAGCTCCGATTCTTGGGAATCGCTGTGGATTGCTGTTTCAAAAGATCAAGCCCTTGGGCGAAGCTGAGGTCGTTCGCGACCCGCCGGAAGTCCCAGGAGATCTCTTGCGTGTTGACATCGATACTTTTGAAAACGAGCACCTTGCCCGTGAAACGCATGATTATGTGGCTCAGGCCCCAATGACCATCGCCGACATCGCCTTGCTCGATCAAGATTCTGCCGCCCTTGTCGAGATGGCCCAGGATGCCCCAGCCGAAGCCCACCTCGCGTTGCAGTGTGCTGTCGATGCGAGCTAGACGTTCCTGTCGTGGATCAACCAGGATCGTTCCCGCCATGCCTGCCAGTAACTGTTCCACGCGGGTGGGAGGATCGTAATCGGGGTTTGGGCGAAACTTTAAGCGAACAAGCTCCGCGCCCGGCCAGCCCAAGCCGGGCTCGCCGGACTCGAAACCATCGTATTCCCAGAGGAATGCATCGGGCATGGCTCGCAGGATGCGATTGAAGCGCTCGCGGTTGTCGCGCTCCTCACGCTGCTTTTTGCGGAGTTCCTCAGGATCTCTTACGAACCTCTCAACTCGAGCATCTTCGCTCTGGAGTGATCCGCCGGTGAGCTCTTTGTCGTTGTAGGCCAGAACGCGTCCGGCGATCGCTTCGTTGGTCTCCACCACGAGTTTCGTCTCGGTGACGTGTGCCGTTTGTCGGCGAATCATGAACATGTAGCGCGGCGCGTTCTTTTGCGCGTCGAGTTCGTGCTGGGAGCACCGCCGCACCATCTCAGCCGGAGGGACGGCCGGAAACTCTGCTGCCCACAACAGCGGAATGCCAGAAAGGAATGCTGCGACGATGCTGAAAGCCGCGCAAGCTCCGTTTAGCCGCCTTATCCGTCTGCACATGGTGATTCTCACGGGATACCTCCTAACTTAGACGAAGTTCGGCTGGGGCGAGTTGCACATCTATGTGCGTCGACTGGGGCTTGGGTTGCAGAACGCTTCAGCCAAACGGGAGGAACTTAGGTGAGGCGACGCGAGGCCTTTTTCCCGCGCATGGGTTAGAATCGGGAATCGCCACTTGCCTGGAGGCTGCATGACTGAAAGTACGCAGGAAGTTGCCCATATTGGAAAGTCCGTCGTGATCAAGGGGGATCTTTCCGGGAGCGGAGACCTGTTTCTCGACGGCCAAGTGGATGGAACCGTGGATTTGAAACAAAACAGTGTCACGATCGGGCCGAACGGACGAGTCAAGGCGAAAGTCACGGCCAAATCGGTGGTGGTGCAAGGCAAGCTGGAGGGCAATATTCTGGCTTCCGAACGTGTGGAAATTCGTGAGACTGCGACCGTCCTCGGAGACATTGTTACCAAGCGGATCTTGATCGCAGAAGGGGCATACTTCAAAGGCTCCGTTGCGCAAGAAGGCGAGCCTAAGGCTTGATCCTGCCGCGCTGGCCACAAATTTCATGAAATGGTTTCGTAGCTCGTCCTCACCTTCACCCAGCGAGACGCAAGCGGCGTCGCAGCGCGGGTCCCGTCGTTCAAGCGGCATGGGGCAAATCTGGAATACTCTCTCCTCGCAGGAGGGACTCTGCGTGTTGGACCTGGGCGCAACTTCTGCTTCGAACATCACGCGCCTCACGGAAATGGGGCACCGTGTTTATAGCGAGGATTTGTTGGTCGCTTCGGCCGATCCTACGTTGGTGTCGCAGGCTGCCGATGGCACGCGGGTTCTGGATAGCACCCGATTTTTGGCGGAGAATCTTGTTTACCCAGCGGCGCAGTTCGATTGCGTGCTGGCATGGAGCTTCGCAGACTACATGGACGAATCGCTGGTGCGGCCTGTCGTGGAACGGCTTTGGTCCGTCACGAAACCGGGCGGCGTGTTGCTCGCGTTCTTTCACATGAAAGACGCGGGGCCGGATGCTCCGTGCTATCGCTATCATCTCGCCGGTCAGGACATGCTGGAGACGCAGCCGTTGGTGTCGGGTCGCAGCGCCAGCTTCAAGCTGCAACGTGTTTTTAACAACCGCCATATCGAAGGGCTGTTTCGCGATTTTTCTTCCATCAAGTTTTTTCTTGCCCGGGACAATATCCGCGAAGCGTTAGTCGTTCGCTAGCCTCGCGTTTCTATAGGAATCATCGCGCTGACGGGCCTACCGGGTTTTCTTCGCCATGAACCGCGTCACCGCGGGGAACGTTTCCATCGCGCGCAAAACTGGCAGTCGCACGGCAAACGGAAGCGCCAGCATTCGCCGCAACAGAGACGACGCCTGAAAGACCGGCAACAGGCCCTGTTCGTAGTCGCGACGATACTGGGCAGCCACTTCTTCCAGGGTAGCCGTCCCGCGGAGAAACGGCAGCAGGGACGTTGCCGCCAGAGACCCGCTACGCAAGGCAAGAGAGATGCCGTCTCCGACAAATGGGTCGACGAAGCCTGCCGCGTCGCCAGCGAAGAGGATGCCGCCTTTTTCAGGATTGGGCTGGCGAAAAATGAGCGGCGATGTCGATACCGGTTCCGAGAGGCGTGTCCATCCTTTACTGCGAGCGTTCAAGCGAGGTTCCAGAGAAAACAGGTCTTCCAACCGCGTCGCGACATCGGCGCGCACCATGCTGCAAACGACAACGCGGGACGAAGCGGGCTCGTCGCCGAGTCCCACAGGCTGGACCCCGCAATACCCGCCTTCAAAGAAATACAGGTCCGTGGTGGGTGGAGGCGAACTCTCGGAATAATGTGCCTTCAGTCCGATCCATTTCGGGCCTGCGCTGTTTGGCGACCTATCCGTAAGATTTGACCAGCGCCCCGTTGTGTTGATGATAGCTCGCGCCGAGACCGCACCGGCGGTGGTCTGAATATGGAACGTACTCCGACGCTCAATGCCGTGCACAGAGATTTCTGACCGCGCGTCGACCCCCGCCGAGATTGCAGCCTTCCACAGAGCCGCATCTGTGTCGAATCGAGCCAGGCTAACTGCGGGCGGATCGACCGGTACGGCCACTATCCTCCCATCGAGAAATAAGCGGACGCCAGTGATGCGTGGAACCCGGCTGAGAAGAGAACGCGTTTCCAGAGCGTTGGCCAAGAGCGAGCTGAGCAGTTGCACCGACTCGCCCGAAACAAATTCACCGCAGACTTTGTGTCGTGGGTAGGAGCCTTTTTCCAGAAGCAGCACCGGCGCTCCGGCGCGAGCCGCAGTGATGGCTGCAGAGGCTCCTGCGGGACCGCCGCCAATCACCAGCACATCGCAACTCGATCCGTCCAGGGTCAGTGTTTCCATGCGATTGCCCCCATACGGTAAAAATATCGCTGTTGTACCTCGACCCGCGTCGCCCGGGTTTCCGCGAGCATCCTGCGCATTTCGTTCACGGTATAGGCACGACGCACCGACGCTGGCGCATCGTGGCACGTTATGCGGCTCCTGTAGATTGCTCGGGCCGCGCAAGCGAGCGCGAAGTGCAAGCGGTGGCGGACCAGGTCGTTGATGAGGACAGCAACCTTCGAAACGCGCAGGGCCTCATTCACGCAGGTAAGGATTTCGTCGGGTTCCAGATGGTGAGCGAAAAGACAGCACGAGACAACATCGAAACTCGCACCACGAAAAGGGAGTGCCAGCGCATCTCCAACGATGCAGCGCTCATTTCGATTCAGGTGGACGGGTACTCGATCCAGAAGGGTCACGTCCAGCTGAATGCCGGATGCTGCCAGAACCTTGCGGGCGGAAATGGGCACTGTGCCCAAGCCAGCACCAATTTCCAGCAAGCGAAGACTTGATCGTCCCGCTTTGGCTGCAACTTGCCGGAGCAGCGATAGAGTCGTAGCTTCTCCACCGAAGGCCCAGTTCAAGAACTCCAAGTCTTGGAGCGATGCAGCGATCTCCGAGGGCGAGCCGTCATCAGTGTCAAGCAATTCAGCGCTGACTACACGATTCATGTCTGGGTACGCGGCTTTCAAGAGTGGCAACTGCAGCAGGGTTGAAACTTTGAACAGCGGACTCTTACGAACTAGCTTTCAGCTAACCTCGGCGAGTTCTTCCTCCAGCAACTGCTTGTTATAGAGCTCGGTATAGTAGCCGTCCAGAGCAAGAAGTTCCTCATGGGTTCCAAGCTCGACAATTCTCCCGTGGTCGAGCACCGCAATGCGGTCGGCGTTTCGCACGGTGGAAACCCGGTGGGAGATAAAGATCGTGGTACGGTCCTTCATCAGCTCGCGCAAGTGACTGAGAATCTTGTCTTCCGTCTGCGTGTCGACGCTCGCGAGGGCGTCGTCGAGGATCAGAACTTTTGGATCGCGCAAGATGGCGCGAGCGATCGCTGTGCGTTGCTTTTGCCCGCCAGAGAGCGTGATCCCGCGCTCCCCGACTAGGGTCTTGTATTGTTCAGGGAAGCTTTCGACGTCGCCAGAAATGCTTGCGCCGTGCGCCGCAGCCTTAATCTCCTCATCGGTTGCAGTGGCTTTTCCAAACGCGATATTTTCTCGAATCGTATCGCTAAACAAAAATGTTTCCTGCGGCACAAAGCCAATGCTGCTTCGCAGCACTCCCAACGGGAAGTCGCGAATGGGGTGCCCATCTACGAACACAGTTCCGCTTGGCGCGTCGTAGATACGTGGCACGAGGCTGACCAGGGTAGTCTTCCCCGATCCTGTAGGCCCGACGATGGCCAGACTCGTTCCGGCTGGAATGTGGAGGTTAATGTTGTGCAACACGTCGTGGCCGGAGTCGCCGTCGTAGGAGAAGCTCAGACTCCTGAATTCGATGTCGCCACGAATTTCGGAAAGGGCCTTCGACACAGCGACGGGGTCGTCTTGAATCTCAGCCTTGGTCTCAAAAATTTCATTGATGCGACCCATGGACGCCGTGCCGCGCTGGAAGATATTGATAACCCATCCCAGCGCAATGATCGGCCATGTAAGCTGCACCATATAGGTGTTGAAAGCTACAAAGTCACCGACGCTGATATGTCCCGCCAGAACCTCGCGGCCTCCGAGCCACAACACCAGAACGACCGCCAGTCCCAGCATGGTTTCCAGCGTGGGCCAAAGCATGCCCATGAGCCGCACCAGCTTCAAGCTGCGAGCAATGTATTCGAGGTTCGCGGTTTCAAACAGCTTGATCTCAGCCTCTTCCTGCGCGTAGGCGCGAATCACGCGAGCACCGGAAAAGTTTTCCTGGGCGCGCGCTGAAATCTCAGAGAACATAGCCTGAATTCTCTCGAAACGCTCGTGGATCCTCCGCCCAAAATATTGAATTGTGATGCTGACAATCGGTAGCGGGAGGAAAGCGTACAAGGTCAGCTTGTGGCTGATGCCCATCATGAAGATCAGCGCGCCGGTCGTAAACACGACCGTGTTGGCGGTGTACATGATTGCCGGTCCGAGCAACATGCGCACGGCATTCAAGTCATTGGTGCACCGCGCCATGATGTCGCCTGTTCGCGTCTTCTGGTAGTAAGAGTGGGAAAGCGTTTCCAGGTGGCGGAAAAGGTCATTCCGCATGTCGAACTCAACATTGCGGGAGATGCCGATCACGATCCAGCGGGTGAGGAATTGAAAGATACCCTTTCCGGCGGCCACCGCCAGAATTTCCAGGGCATATTTCGCTAGCTTATCTTGCGACACGCCATGACGGTTGAGATCGTCAATTGCCTGCCGAATCACCTGTGCAAACAGAATCCAAATACCGTTGTTGAATAGGACGCAGACCCCGCCTAGCAGAAAGCTTCCGCGGTACTTTTTGAAGTAGGGGAGAAGCGGGCGCAGACTTTTGGGCAGCATCATCACTCAGATGCAATCTTAGCAGTCTGGGCTTCACCACTTTGTCGCGAGGGTGTAACGAATTTGTCCTAGGTCGGAACCTTCAGCAGCAGATACCCGCCGATCAGCGCAAAAATAACATCGGGAGACCACGCCGCGAGAGGGGCGGGCAACTGGCTCAGATTGCCCAGTGCTTCAAAAAGCCCAGAAACTACGAGATAAACGACTGCGATGCCTACGGCGGAAGCTGCCGCCGCGAGGTTGCCTCGACGCCCTGAATTTAACGCAAAAGGTACAGCCAGCATGGCCATGACCAACGTGATAAGAGGGAAGGCCAATTTCTTTTGCAGTTGCACCCGGAGATGGACCACGTCGAATCCACTCTGCTGCAAGTCGTGGATGTAACGGTCCAGTTCCGCATAGCTCATTTCGGAAGACTGCTCTACCTTTTTCTTGAAATACTCTGGAGGCTCGCTAAATTGGGGAAAGGTTGCAACTTCGAACTCCTGGAAATTGGCAATCGCCGATCCGCGCAGGGATCGGTCCCAGCCCTGCTCGAAAATCCAGCGTTTCAAATCCGGCTCCCAGTGGGAGCGGGTGGCGAAGATTCGCCGCGTGACCTCAAACGTTTCCGGATCGAACTGGAAGGCTGCCACGCCCGCGAACTGGTCATGGTCGGAATCAAAGAATTGGTAGTAGTAGATGTCGGAGTTTTGGCCGAAAATCCACTGCCGATCTGGCCTCAAATAGGTCTGCGCGGGCTTGCCTTTAATTTCGTTGCGGAGCGCGTCCTGGCGTTTATTGGCGTGTGGCAGGTAGAACTGGTCAAAGAAGAACAACCCTGCGGACAGCAAAGCCGCCATTGCTAAGACCGGGACCACGACGCGATAAACGCTGATGCCCGTCGCTTTCATGGCGACGATTTCGCTATTTCGATGCAGGATGCTAAACGTGATCAGCACCGCCAGCAGTATGCACAAATGCAGGTTGTTGTAGAGGAAGTATGGGATCACGTTTATCAGGTATGCACCCACGATCAAGGGCGAAATATGATTGCGCAGGATGTCGCCTAGCAACTCGAACAAGGTGAAGACGATAGCGAGCACAAGAAAGCTCGCCACGATCATGCCCAGGTACACAAAGAAGTCTTTCAGTACGTACTCGTCCAGCAGCATGGGGAAATTGAGACCGAAAACGCGAGGCCTTTGAATTACCCGGTAAATCTTTCCCGCCGGCCGGCTATGGGCTGATCCTACGTTCCTCGAAGCGGGCTGTCGCAGGCGCTCCTTGAGCGCGACCCACCATCTGCGGAAAGAACCAATTTCGATGGGACGCCGCTCAATTCGATAAATGAGAAAGAGACCGCCGGCCAAAAACAGGATATCGGCGAGCCAAGTTCCCAATAGAAGCGGGAGTCGACCCTCCTTTGCCAACGAGACCCCTACTAGCGAGAGCGAGTAGTACAGAAAGACCAAAGCAATGGTGAGAACGAAGCCGCTCGACTTGCCACCTTTTCGCGCGGAGAGCCCAAGCGGAATCCCAACCAGTGCCAGCACCAGGCAAGCGCTCGGCAATGCCAAACGGCGGTGAAATTCTATGCCCGTGGTTCGAGAGCCGGGAGCTGCATCTTTGCTCTCCTGCCACAGCAGCTTTGTAGGTGTGGCGCCTAGCGGAGCTTGCCCTTTGCTGGATCCGCTGTCCGTGGGCGGCAACTCAATGGGAATGTCGGTCTCCTGAAAAGTGGAAATCTGATAGTCCTCAACTGATTTCGGATTGATTTCGTGGGTTGAGCCATTGGTCAAGTGCAGGCGCAGCGTGGTCGGGCTCTCACTTATGAGAAGCCCTTCCCGTGCCAGCGTCACGCGCGGCGAGGATGGAGTGCTCAAGTCTGCGAGAAACACTCCTTTCCAAACGGCGGTGCGCTGTGCGTTGACCACGTCTTGCACATAGAGAACCGCTTTAGGAAAGCCCTCGTAAAAGACCCGGGGTTGCACCTCAAACGACGCCTGCGAGGTCTTGAGCCGATCCTGCAAAGCGCTGAGGTTGGCTTGCGAGGCGGGCGCGAGCCAAAGGCTGTTCAACAGCGCCAAGCCCCACGCCCCCACAACAAAAAACGAGAGGATACGAACGAAATTCCAAACACCCATTCCGCTGGCGCGCATGGCGGTAATTTCACTATCCGCAGCAAGGCGGCTCAGGCCGATCAGGATCCCGACCAACACGCCCATGGGAATGGTGTACGTGAAGGCCACGGGGAGCGTGTAGAGGAGGACTTGCAATGCGCTTACGAGAGGAGCGCTGTTTCGGACGACCAGCTCGAGGATGCGACCCAGATCACGGGTGAACAGAACGAAGGTAAAGACCGCTGTTCCGATGAGAGCGCTCGCTAGAACCTCGCGCAGGATGTAGCGGGTGAGAATACGCATCGGGAGTCTGGTCTTAACTTGCGAGTCTAGCACGACGTGGTGGACGCCCACGGCGTGCCTATTCTTCGAGCCTACCTGCACGGGGAGTAGCGGGAGAGCACCGTGTAAGTCCTGCCAACGTTGGGAATATGTGACGAAATAGTCTGAAATATGTCTGAAAGAAACTACCCTAAAGTGTTGAAAACAATAGGAGAGAGGCGTGGGCTGAGGAATGCATCTTGACTGAATAACGGCCTGCGGACGGTGAGCGGGTCGTAAAGAATTTGTGATCGGCGGTTACTCCCCGAATGAACCTCCCTACTTTGCTGTGTGTAGAGAACGATTCCGGCTTGCCCAGCGCTTATGCGGCGCTTCTGGGTGGATCCGGGTATCGCGTCCTGCTGGTCCGCAGCGGCGGCCAGGCACTCGCCAAATTTCGCAGCTCGCGGATCGACGCGGTCCTGATTGATGACTGCCAGAGGATTGGCGCCAGCGGCGGAGAGGTTGCCGCAAAAATCAAGCAAGCTGCCCCGGCAACTCCTGTGATTCTGGTTTCTAGTCTGCAAACGGTATTGGAAGAGGCGCGCAATTTTGTCGACGCGACTTTGACCAAGAGTGCGGATTTGGAACAGGTACTCGCGAAGCTAAGAACAGTCTTGTCGGTGCAGGGACTCGCCGCCTAACGGATCCGAATTCGAGCTAGCCGTCCGCTTTTAGAAAAAGTGCGCCCAATGGCGGCAACATCAATTTCAGCGAGAACGGTTTGCCGTGGGCCGCAATTTCTTCGGCTTCGCGGCCTCCGTAGTTTCCGCTGCCGCTTCCCCCATACTCCTTTGCGTCGCTATTTAAGGCCTCGCGCCAGAAACCGCCGTGGGGAACTCCAACCCGATAATCCATGCGCGGAATTGGCGTGAAGTTGCAAACCACCACTACTGCGTCTTTCGGATTCTTGCTTTTGCGCATGAGAGAGACGATGCTTGCCGGCGCGTCATTGCAGTCGATCCACTCAAAGCCGGCTGGGTCGCATTCGAGTTCATGCATCGCTGGTTCGTCGCGATAGAGGTGATTGATGGCTTCCACCCAACGTCGCATGCCCTCGTGAAGCGGTTCTCCCAGAAGATGCCAATCCAGGCTGCCGTCGTGCGCCCATTCGCGCACCTGGGCGAATTCATCTCCCATGAACAGCATTTTCTTGCCGGACTGCGCGTACATGTAGCCATAAAGAAGTCGCAAGTTCGCGAATTTCTGCCATTCATCGCCGGGCATCTTGCGAATCAGCGAGCCCTTCATGTGCACAACTTCATCGTGCGAAAGCGGCAGGACGAAGTTTTCGTGATAGGCGTACATCATGCGAAACGTGAGTTGATTGTGATGGAATTTGCGGTGGATTGGGTCGTGCTGGAAGTACTCCAGCGTGTCGTGCATCCAGCCCATGTCCCACTTCAGGCCAAAGCCGAGGCCGCCGAGATGCACGGGCCGCGAGACCATGGGCCACGATGTGGATTCCTCGGCGATGGTCTGCACGTCGGGGAAGTTTCGGTAGATGTCTTCATTCATGCGGCGCAGGAACGAGATGGCCCCCAGGTTTTCGCGGCCGCCATATTTGTTGGGAATCCACTCGCCTTCCTTGCGCGAATAATCCAGATAGAGCATGGACGCCACCGCATCTACGCGCAGACCGTCGGCATGATATTTGTCCAGCCAGAAAATTGCGCTACTCAGCAAAAAGCTGCGCACTTCGCTGCGGTCGTAGTTGAAAATATTCGTCTTCCAGTCTGGATGGAATCCCTGGCGCGAATCCGCGTGCTCGAAGAGGTGTGTCCCATCGAAGTAAGCCAGCCCGTGAGCGTCGGTAGGGAAGTGAGAAGGCACCCAGTCGAGAATCACGCCAATGCCTCGCTGATGCAGGAAGTCCACCAGATACATGAAGTCCTGCGGCGTTCCATAGCGCGAGGTCGGAGCGAAGTATCCCGTAGTTTGATAGCCCCAGGAGCCATAGAACGGATGTTCCATTATAGGAAGCAATTGCACATGCGTGAAATTCATGCGTTGCGCGTGTTCAGCGAGCCGGGGTGCAATCTCTCGATAGCTCAGGGAACGTCCATTGTCCTCCGGCACACGCATCCAGGAACCCAAATGCACTTCATAGATGGAAATGGGAGCCTGCAGCGAATTCTTCTGCTTGCGGCCTCGCATCCACGCGTCGTCGCTCCATTGGTAGTCGAGATCCCAGACTTGCGATGCGGTGCGGGGCGGTTTTTCGTGCCGGTATCCAAAGGGATCGGCTTTGTCGAAGTACTCGCCGAAGACCTGCGTTCCGATGTGGTACTTGTAGACCGTGCCCTTGCCAACGCCCGCAATGAAGCATTCCCACACTCCGGAGTGACCGCGGCTGTGCATGGGGTGCGATCCAGGC
>Ga0209068_10000764_pt1 | contig 16767 bp, 13 predicted proteins | sample ColStrG_CSR_2012_FD_187200 | JGI IMG/M metagenome (GOLD analysis project Ga0209068, IMG submission 187200) | Freshwater sediment microbial communities in response to fracking from Pennsylvania, USA - Cold Stream Run_MetaG_CSR_2012 (SPAdes)... | ecosystem: Environmental > Aquatic > Freshwater >... | reverse complement strand
CGCCTATATGGCTCGACGCGATCGGGCTCGGCTACGGCGTGCTCGACCGGCTGCGCGAGCTTGAGGTCGACGTCACGCCGTTCATCGCGTCCGCGCGCACCTCCGACCGTGGCCGCTACTTGAACCTTCGCGCTGAGGCTTGGTGGCACGCCCGCGAAGCCTTCCGGCGCTCCGAAGTCGACCTCGACCCCGCCGACCGTGCGCTCGCGGGGCAGCTTGGCTCCGTCCGCTACGCGCTCGCCTCCAACGGCGCCATACAGATCGCGAGCAAGGCGGGGCAGAGCGCGTCGCCTGACCGCGCCGACGCGCTCGTGATCGCGCTCTACGCCCGTGCTCAACGCACGCTCGGCGATCGAATGAGCCGAGCCGCAGCCGCGATCGTCGAGGACGCGCGCCGCGAAGCTCGGGCGGGGCCGCGCGCGGTGTCGGCCGAAGATGCTCTCGCCGCCGGGCACATCGACACGGAGACGTTGTGGGGCTCGCCGCCGAGCGAGCGGATCGTGACCGACGAGGAAATCCTCGGCTCAGCCGGCGGGCGCTACGAGGCGCCATGAGCGACCGGTCCTGCTCGGTGTGCGGGAAGAGCCTCGACGGCCGCCGTCGTCACGCGAGGACGTGCTCGTCGTCGTGTAGGCGCGAGGCGTCGAGAATCCGAGCGGTGCGCGTGGGCAGCGCTGACCGCAAGCCCTCGACACAGGCCGACCTACCCGGCGGGCCGAGAAAGTGTGCAGATCGGCTCAAAGCGAGTACGATGGACGCACCATCAAAAGTGGGGCCGCGCGCTGTGAACGCCGACCCCGTGACCCACGGAGGTACGACTCCATGAGTGCGACGAAGCCTAACCGGCGACGTTCTCGACACACCGGCTCGCTGTACACGCGCGCCGACTCCCAAGGCCGCGAGACGTACTACGGCCATTGGCGCACCGACGGGCAGCAGATCAAGCGCCGCATCGGGCTCAAGCGCCCGACCGGCACGCGGGAAGGACTGACGCGCAAGCAGGCCGAGGATGAGCTTCGCCGGCTGATCGCCGAGACGAAGCCGGCGTGCAGGCCCGTCGCCGACGGCGAGGCCCTCACGATCGCCGACCTCGGGCGGCTCTACATCGACGAACTCAAGAGCGAGGGTCGCAAGAAGGCAACCGTCGTGGCCGTTACAAGCATTCTCGGCGTGTGGCTCGAACCGTTCTTCGCTGGGCAGGACATCGGCACGATCACCGACATACAGGTGGAAGAACTAATCCGCAACATGAAGGGCGGTACAAGGCCCGGCGCCCGGCAGAAGGGCGACCGCCGCTACGGGCGCGCCGTCGGACCGAAGTCGATTCGGAACTACATCGGCTGCCTCTCGGCGCTCCTCAACTTCGCGATCCGCGAGAAGCTGCTCACGACGAACGTCGCCGGTCGCGTCAAATTGCCGCCGAAGCCCGACGACGGGGAGGTCCATTTCCTGAGGCTCGACGAGGTGTTCGCGCTCGTCGATGCTGCGCAGCCCGGCGAGTATCAGCGGCTCGACCGGGCGCTCTACCTGACGGCCGCGACAACCGGCCTGAGGCAGGGCGAGCTTGTGGCTCTCCGGTGGCGCAATGTCGACTTCCCGGCGCTGCGCATACGCGTTCGAGAGAACTACGTACTCGGGGAGGTGGGCACGCCGAAGTCGAAGCGCTCAACGCGGAGCGTGCCGATGGCCGACGAGGCGGCGGGCGAGCTAGAGCGGTACTACAAGGCGTCCGGTGAACCGCAAGATGATGCCCTCGTGTTCGCCGATCCGTTCACAGGCCGGTATCTCAACAAGGCTGCGATCCTGCGCCGCTACCGGCGCGCGCTCAAGGCGGCCAAGCTCGACGAGTCGCGCCGCTTCCACGACTTGCGCCACACGTTCGGGACGCAGATGGCGGCCTCAGGCGTCCCGATACGGACCCTGCAGGAGTTCATGGGCCACCGCGACATCGAGACAACGCAGCGCTACGCCGACTACGCCCCGAACGCGAACGAGGCGGCCTACGTCAATCGGGCGTTCGGTTGCGAGCGCCCGGCGGCCGTCGAGGCGGTGGCATGATGGCCGGTGTACTCGACGGCGAGGTGGCAGGCATGAGGATTGAATACGGGAGCGGCGAGGTGGTCGAGGTCGAGGCCGCGCCGACGCTCGACGAGGCACGGAAGCTCATCGCCGAAGGCGCCATCAACGCGACGGAGCTATTCCTCGCCGCCGGCCTGAGCGCGGATGAGGCGCGGCGCGAAGTCGGCTCGCTCCCGGTCAATTGGGGCGACATTCAGGTCATCGACGAGGACGGCAAACCGATCATCGATGTCGACCCCTACGGGCCGCGCCCACGATGACCGTGAGACTCGCCCTGATCCTCTTCACGGTGTCGACGTGGGCAGCGACGGTGGCCGCTCTCGCCGTCACTCACGTCAAGCTGTAGCCACGCTCTGCGGCGGTACAAAGCCCTCGTCGTTCTCGTAGATGTACGAGGCGGGGTGGTGGCCCAGGCGCGACGCCCGCGCCGCCGCCACCGCCCGCTGAAAAGCCGGCGCCCCGGTGACGTCCGCCGAAGCCTTGAGCATGCCAAGGCGATGGCCGACGTCCCGCTCTACCTGACGCCCACGAAGCTCCGGAGGGTGAACCGGGAGTTCGTGCAGTACGTGCGCGCGAACTTCCCGATGCGCTTCTACCGAGGTGAGCACGACTCGGCCATCTTCACCGCTGCGGCCGTGCTTCGCGCGTGCGACACGTTGGAGAGCATGATGCTGTTACTCGCCCGCCGAGAGGACGAAGATGCGTTCGTCCTGCTCCGGTCACTCTACGAGCAGGCTGTCGTCGTCGCATGGGTCGCTGTCGATCCGGAGGTGCGTCATGAGCGGTGGTGGGGGCAGAGCCAACGACAGACGCTCAAGCTGCACAAGGCGCTAGTGCCATACGGGCAGGGATTCCTGTCCTCGGACGCGATCGCTGAGTGCGAACAGGCTACGGGGACTCCGAGCTTGGAGGCGATGGCACGCGACCTCGACGGTCATTGGCCCGGGCGGGTACGGGGGCTACAGCGTGCAGGCCACCTACTCTCATTCCACGGGCTCTATCAGGCCATCTACCGCTCTGCGAGCCGACCGGCACACGGGGCGCTGGACGCCCTCGCGCCGTACATTCGATTCGCCCCGCCGTACCCGTCGGTCGTGGCTGCGGCGCGGGAGGATACGATGCTCAACTACTCGCTCGCGGCCCCGATCTTCGGGATGATGCTCGTGATCGTGTCCGGTCGGTTCCCGTGGATCGACGAGGCACGCGTGCGGCGGTTCATCGACCGAGCCACGGCCGAGACGGAGCGGCGGCGGGCTCGCTAGCTGCCGTGGTAGCAACCGTGGTAGCAATCTGAGCGAATCTGAGGTGACCTGAGATCACCCGAGAGTAGCGAATCCGGGCGTATACGCCTGAGGTGACTCCCGGTGGCGAGTTCGAGCCCAGTATCGCCCATTCGTTGTCGTTACTACAACGATCCTGCTGCAAAGGGGCACATTCTGATGTCCGGTCGCTCGGCCCTAGTGCAGGCGGGTGTCAATCCGGGGGGCTGTGGCTGCGGTCTCACGGGGTCGCGGCGGAGGGGCCTTGGGTGGCTTTCGCTTCGAGGTGGGAGCGCGAGCGCGGATACGGTCGGTGAGACGCCTGCCTGTCGTCCAAACCAGGCATGTCGGGCGGTCCCGGGGCTCTGCTCGCTTCAATGGGATAACGGGGTGCGAGCGCTCTGCGAAGCCATTGAGTGTGGGAGGATGCACGGATCGTGCTCTGCTCGAGCTGTGGTTATGAGAATCGGCAGGAGGCTCGCTTCTGCGGCGGGTGCGGTGGTGTGTTGGCATCGGTAGTCGTGTGCCCCGATTGCGGTGCCGAGAGTCCCACCGGACAGAGGTTTTGTGATGCGTGTGGGCACGCTCTGGCGGACGGTGGTTCGACGGCGCCGACAGGGCAGACGCGTGCCGGTTCGGAACCTGCGGCGCAGCGTGACCCGCGCATTCAACCCCCGGAGCACCTGGCCGACAAGATCCGTGGTGCGAGGGCGGATCTGGACGGCGAGCGCAAGCAGGTAACGGTCCTGTTCGCCGACGTGATTGGCTCGATGGATCTGGCCGAGCAGACCGACCCCGAGCTCTGGCGATCGATCATGGATCGCTTCTTCACGATCCTGTGTGACGGCGTTCACCGTTTTGAGGGCACGGTGGACAAGTTCACCGGCGACGGCATCATGGCGCTGTTCGGCGCCCCGGTTGCGCACGAGGACCACGCGCAGCGAGCGTGTTGGGCGGCTCTCACGCTGCAGCGTGAGCTCGCCGCCTACGCGATCGAGGTCCGCCGCGCGGAGGGGTTGGGTTTTTCGGTACGGATGGGGATCAACTCGGGTGAGGTGGTCGTAGGACAGATCGGCCAAGACCTGCGCGTCGAATACACCGCTGTCGGCCACACGGTGGGTCTGGCCCAGCGGATGGAGTCGCTCGCCGAGCCCGGCAAGGCATATCTCACGGACGACACCGCGGCGCTCGTGGCCGGGTATCTCGACTTGGAGGACCTCGGCGAGTTCGATGTCAAAGGGGTGAGCGAGCCTGTGCGCGTGCATGCGCTCGCGGGGGCGGGCGGCGCGCGCACCCGGCTCGACATTTCCCGCGCCCGCGGCTTCACGCGGTTCGTGGGGCGTGGGGATGAGTTGGCGGCGCTCGAAGCCGCGCTCGAGCATTCGCGAAGCGGAAGCGGGACCGTGGTCGGCGTCGTTGGCGAGGCAGGTGTCGGCAAGAGCCGCCTTTGTCACGAGTTCGTCGAGCGCGCACGCAGGCGGGGAATCCCCGTATATGAAGCTCAGGGTCTGGCACACGGGAAAGAGATCCCGTTCCTGCCTGTGCTGCAGATGATGCGCAGCTACTTTGGGATCACGGAGTCCGACTCCGACCAGCAGGCGCGCGAGAGGATCGCTGGGCGGGTGCTTCTGCTCGATGATGCCTTCGCCGAGAGCCTCCCGTTGCTGTTCGATTTTCTTGCCGTGCCAGACCCGCAGCGTCCGGCACCTCGCATGGATCCCGAGGCCCGTCAGCGAGGGTTGCTCGAGGTTGTCAAGCACCTGGTTCACACCAGCGGCCAGAGCAACCCCGGGATCAACCTGCTGGAGGACGCGCACTGGTTCGACCCGGGAACGGAGGTCTTTGTCCAGCAGTTCGTCGAGGCGATCCAGGGGTCCCACACACTCGCGATCTTGAACTTCCGGCCCGAGTACAGCGCCGAGTGGATGCGTAAGTCCTACTACCGTCAGATCTCACTCGCGCCGCTCGGTCCTGAGGCGATCAAGGCTCTACTGGCCGAGCTGCTCGGCGAGCACCCGTCGCTGAACGGCCTTCCGGGTCTCATCCGGGAGCGCACCGCCGGCAACCCGTTCTTCATGGAGGAGGTCGTGCGTTCGCTCGCGGAGTCCGGCAACCTGGAGGGCGAACGGGGTGATTACCGCTTGGCGCGTCCGGTCGACGATACCGCCGTGCCTCCGACGGTCAACACGATCCTCGCCGCCCGCATCGACCGTCTATCGGAGCGCGAGAAGAGCCTTCTTCAGAGCGCTGCCGTGATCGGCCGGGAGTTCTCCGAGCCCGTGCTCGAGCGAGCTGCCTCGCTACCCCGCGACGACCTGGAGCCGGCCCTGCGTACGCTCATCGCAGCGGAGTTCATCTACGAGCAGGAGCTCTATCCGGAAGCGATCTACGCGTTCAGGCACCCGCTCACGCAGGAGGTCGCCTACCGCTCGCAACTCGGCGAGCGCCGCGCGCTAGTGCACCGCCGCGTGGCGGAGGCGCTGGCCGACCTCCATGCCGACAAGCTCGACGAGCGATCAGCCCTGCTCGCCCAGCACTGGGAGGCCGCCGGTGAGCCCCTCGAGGCCGCTCGCTGGAGTGCACGCGCGGCGGCGTGGGCAGGAGTCAACGACATCGCCGAAGCGGTTCGCCACTGGCGCAAGGTGAGCGAGCTGGTCGAAACCCTGTCCGCCTCGGAGGAGACCACCGCGTTGGCCCTCGACGCTCGTCTCGCGCGGCTGGAATACGGCTGGAGGCTCGGGATCTCCGTGCAGGAGGCCACCGCCCACTACGAGGCGGGCCGCAAGCTCGCGGCGGCTGCTGACGACCGCGTCAGGTTGATGAGGATCACTGGCGCCTATGCCACCGTGCGAGGCTTCGCGGGACACACCGACGAGTACGGCGAACTCGCCGACGAGGTCGACCGCCTCAGCGCCGAGATCGGCGATCCGGCGCTGAGGATGGCCGCGCTCGGGACTCCGGCATATTCGCGTTGGGTGCTCGGGCAGCTGGCCAGCGCGCTCGCGTTGCTCGACGAAGGCATCGCGCTAGGCGCCGAGGATCATGCCATCGGCAGAGGCCTCGGCTTGCTCTCCCCGTACGCTTGGTGCCTGATGATGCGGGGCGCTGTCCTCTCGGGCATGGGATACGCGGAGGAGGCCGAGACATCGTTCGAGCACGCATTAGAGGAGGCACGAGATCAGGGCGACACCGAGACGGAGGGCTGGACGCACATGACCTACGTCTGGACCGCCCACGCCTCCGGGAACGCCGAGCAGGCGCTAGCGCACGCCACACAGGGGTACGAGATCGCCGAGCGCATGGGGAACACGTTCTCGCGCGTGTGGGCCACCTACTACCTCGGATACGCACGGCACATGGTCGGCGAGTCCCAGGAAGGGGCGACCTTAATCGAACGCTCGATCGCGCTGGGCCGCGAAGCGCGCACCGGTCTCGAACTCGAGTCCCAGCGCCTCGCGGCACTCGCCGAGGCCCGACTCGGAGCTGACGATCCGGCCGGGGCACTGGAGGCGGCGGAGGAGTCAGTGCAGCTCGCGCACGATCGCAGCAACCAGGCGATGCTCCCGTTCGGTTACCGCGTCCTGGCCGAGGCGCTCCTGGCGAGCGACAAGCCTGGCAGAGTCGCCGCGGCCAAGGAGGCTCTCGAAGCGGCAACGGCGGCGGCCGAAGCGACCGGTATGCGCGCCGAGCTGCCACTGATCGAGCATGCATGGCAGAAGCTCGTGCCCGTTGCATAAACCGTGTCGTGTCCTACCTGAGCCGCTCGGCGGGCCCCTTTCAGCCGAAGCGGAAGTCGGCTTGGCATTGCGACGCTCGGATTGGACGAGGAGCAGCAGTCTCGGCGCGCGTGGGCGAGACGACTCCTATCGCGGCGAAGCGGGCGTCTGACGCGTCACCGGGCGGCTCACGGTCGGCTGCGCGGCGGAGGGTACGCCGTAGCGTCCGCGAGCTACCCGGACGAATCTGGGGGCTGGGCCCTTGAGGTGGCCGGCGAGCGTTGCCTTGATGGACGACCACCGCACGGGTTCGCCGAGCCAAGCTTCCACCCGCGTGTGCACGTCGCGAGCCTGCATCGGGTCACGCTCGTTGAGGAGCACCTCCGAGATCGCGTCGATGATTCGTCCTTGCCTTGGATGTGCGCCGGCGAGTGCTCCGCCAAGAACGTCCGTAGCGCACGTTCGACTGCGCTCGCGGCAGGCTTTGCTCCTGCTGGACGCACCGCTCAGCAAACCCTCTAGAGGTGCTGGAGGGTTGGAGTGGTGTCCACTAAGGTCCATTCGTCATACCTTTACAGGGGGCGTGGCTCACTTTCGTGACGCCGCGTCTGGTCTATACGTGATGACCGGCGCTGGACGGTCACGTTTGATGGTCGCGGTCCCGCTCGACTCTCGGCGCGGGCTCGGCGGGCGGGAAGATTTGCGTCAAGTTCCGCCACTAACGAGCGAAGTCGTCCACTATCTGCAGCGTCGTCGTCACGCCCTGGTTGAGAAGCCGATCGGAGAGGTCGCGGTCGACTAGTGCCCTGGCGAGTTGCAGGGTGCCGACCATCAGCCCGAAGACCGTGAGCGCGTTCGTGCGAGCGGCCTCGATGTCGTTCGGGTCCAGGCGCGTGGCGATGTCGTCGATCTCGTTGGTCAACTCGTCGGTGAAGACTTGTCTGGTGGCGGCGGGGCGGCGGGCGATCTCGTCGAGCAGCGCAGCAGACGGGCAGCCGTCGGCGCACTGGTCGCGGTGTTGGGGGGAAAGATAGGCGCGGACGAACGTCTCGAGTCCCGCCCGACCCGCGGGCAGAGCGGCGAAGCTGTGGCGTTGGGCGCGTAGCTGGTCGGCGAGGACGTTCGCGACGAGGTCCTCCTTGGAGGCGAAGTGCGCGTAGAAGGCGCCGTTGGTCAGGCCGGCGTCGGACATCACGGCGGCCACGCCGGCGCCATCGATGCCGTCCTCCTTGAAGCGTCGCCCGGCCGCTTCGAGGATGCGTTGTCTGGTGGCCTGCTTTTGGTCCTTGCCGTATCGCATCGCGAACCTCTCTCGTCGAACGCCGGTCTCGATCATGCCGTGGGCCGTGCCATGTGGGGGTCTGACCCCTCGGCCGTCAACCGCCGGGCCCGCACACAACCCCCTAATTGTATTATAGCCGTACTATGATATGATGATCGTAAGACAACGCAAGGCAAGGAGCAGGTCATGGAAGCCAACACAGGTCGAGTAGCGCTGGTGACGGGAGCATCGTCCGGAATCGGGGAGGCCGCCGCACGCGCCCTCGTCGACGCTGGGTTCACGGTGTACGGGACGAGCCGCAGAGCGACCCCGGGCGAGACCCGCGGGGAAGTGGTGTTCCTGCCACTGGACGTCACCGACGATCAGTCGGTGGCCGACGCGGTAAGCGAGGTGCTCAACCGCTCCGGCCGCATCGACGTGCTCGTCAACAACGCCGGTCTCGGCGTCGCCGGCGCCGCCGAGGAGAGCTCCGTGGAGCAGGCCCGCGCGCTGTTTGAGACCAACTTCTTCGGCGCGATCCGGATGACCCGCGCCGTCCTTCCTCACATGCGGGAGCAGCGCAGCGGCAGGATCATCAACGTCAGCTCGGTTGTCGGTCTCATTCCCGTCCCCTACATGGCGTTGTACGCGTCGAGCAAGCACGCTCTCGAGGGCTACTCAGAGTCGATCGACCACGAGGTGCGCGAGCACGGAGTCCGAGTCCTGCTCGTCGAGCCCGGGTTCACCAAGACCTCCTTCGACACGAATCTCGCTGCCGCCGACACACCGCTTCCGCTCTACGCCCAACAACGCAAGATCGTCGAGGCCGGACTTGCCGACGCCCTCACAACAGGCGACGAGCCGTCGATCGTGGGCCACGCCATCGTCGCCGCCGCCACCGACGGACGCCCGAAGCTCAGATACCCGGCCGGCAAGAGCGCCCGCCGCGTGAGCAAGGCGCGCCGCTATGCGCCCACCACCTTCTTCGACAAGCAGATCCGCAAGCTCAACCAACTGCCCGCCTGACCGGGATCACGCCTGCGCAAAGTTCTCCGGAGGCCGAAGATCGGCCCTCGGCACGTAACTCGACACCCAACTGTTCAGGAGGACTGACTTGTGAACCAAACGATCTCGTCACGTCAAACGATGTCTGCGTGGAAAGACACACCGACGCACACCGTCGATGTCGGGGGTACCTCGTTCGCCTACCGGCAACTGGGCCCGCGCGGGGGAACCCCGCTCGTGTTCCTCCATCACTTCACGGCGGTCCTGGACGACTGGGATCCCCGAGTGATCGACCCGATCGCCGAACAGCGACACGTCATCACCTTCGACAACCGCGGAATCGGCGCTTCGGGCGGCAAGGTGCCGCGCACGATCGCCGCTATGGCGGCTGACGCCGCAGCGTTCATCCGCGCGCTCGGCCACGACCACGTCGACCTGCTCGGCTTCTCCCTCGGCGGCGGTGTCGCGCAAGAGGTCACCCTGCGGAACCCCGAGTTGGTCCGGCGGCTGATTCTCACCGGCACCGGGCATCGCGGAGGCGGCGGCCTGACCAAGATGCCGCTGATCGTCGGCGGCGCCTATAGCAAGGCTGCGCTGACGCGCTTGGACCCGCGACAGTTCCTGTTCTTCAACCGCGACGCTGTCGGCAAGCAGGCGGGAAACGATTACGTCGCGCGTTTGAGCGAGCGCACGGCCGATCGCGACAAGCCCATCTCCCACCAGGCACGGATCGCGCAGCTGATGGCGATCCGCGAGGCCGGTCTTGGCCAACCGGACGACCTGTCGCAGATCACGCAGCCAACGTTCGTGGCCAACGGCGACAACGACGTCATGGTCGCTTCGAGCCAGTCCCGCACCCTGGCCGAGCGGATCCCCAACAGCAAGCTCGAGATCTACCCGAACTCCGGCCACGGCGGCATATTCCAGTACCACGAGCGATTCGTCCCCGCGGTCCTGGAGTTCCTCGAGGCCGACGACCCGATCGGCGCCGCGTGAAGGGTGGGGTCGTCAAGAAGTGCAAACCGCCGGACGGACTCGTAATCACCGTCCAAGCGACCCCATGAGGCTTGACCTGCCCGGCAAGACCGTGGTGATCACCGGCGCCGGCGGCGGCCTCGGTGCTGGCTTGGCCCGCGCCCTGCGCGCCCAGGGCGCGAACGTCGCCCTGCTCGACCTGGTCGCCGACGGCGTGAAGGCACAGGCCGCGCGGCTGGGCGGCGACCGGTATGCCCGCGGATGGGGAGTCGATGTCCGCGACTTCGACGCGCAGCAGCAGGTCTTCGCCGACGTGGCCGAGCATTTCGGCGCGGTCGACGTCGCCATCGCAGGCGCGGGCGTGCTGGGTCCGCTGCAGACGATCGGCCCGACCGCTCCCGCCGATTGGGACCGCGTCATCGACATCAACCTCAGTGGGGTGTGGCGAACCCTGAAGGCCGCGGCTCCCCACGTCCAGGCAACCGGCGGGCACCTCGTGGCGGTCTCCTCGATGATCGCCTACATCCATCCACCGCTGCTGGCCAGCTACGCGGCCAGCAAGGCCGGGGTAGCGGCCATGGCCGACGTCTTGCGCCTGGAGATGCGAGCCGTGGGCGTCACGGTCGGCAGTGTGCACCCGGTCATCTTCCGCACCCCGATGATCGGCGACGCGCTGTCCAGCCCGGCCGCCGCCGAGCTCGTCAAAGACTTCACCGGAGCCTTCAAGACCGTCGAGCTCGAAACGGTGGTAGACGGCATCGTCCGTGGCATCGAGCGCCGCGCCAAGCGCACCGTCGTCCCGCGCCAGCACGGGCCGACCGCCCTCGTCCCAGGCCTCGCCCAGGCAGCACTCGAACGGCTTCTGTTTCGTCCTCGCACGATCGCCCGCGCGATCCAGCTGGGCTCCCAACCTTCGACCTGACCAGCACTGCACTGACCGAGAGGACCGATGAGCACCTTCACCGACACCACCACCGCGCCGCTTGCCACGCCTGTGACGCTCCCCAACGGGGCGAGCATCAAGAACCGCCTGGCCAAGGCCGCGATGAGTGAGCAGCTCGCCGGCCCCGCCAACCAGCCGACGGCCGCGCTCGCGCGCGTCTACCGACGCTGGGCGGACGGCGGCGCGGGCTTGATCATCACCGGCAACGTCATGATCGACCGCCGTTCGATCGGCGAGCCACTCAACGTGGTCGTCGAAGACGACCGCGACCTCGGACCACTTCAGCGCTGGGCAGATGCCGCCAAGAGCGCCGGCGCCACCGCGCTGATCCAGATCAACCACCCTGGCCGCCAGACCCTGGCCGGCCTATCCGAACTGGCCGTCGCCCCCAGCGCCGTCCAGGTCGATCTGGGGCCCACGTTCGCCAAGCCCCGCGCCCTCACCGCCGAGGAGATCGTCAAACTGATCGCCCGGTTCGCGCGAACCGCGCGAACCGTTGTGCAAGCCGAGTTCGACGGCATCCAGATCCACGCCGCCCACGGTTACCTCATCAACCAGTTTCTCTCCCCGCGCACCAACCTGCGCGACGACGAGTGGGGCGGCGACCCCGAGCGGCGCAGCCGTTTTCTGCTCGAGGTCACCCGAGCCGTGCGCGCGGCTGTCGGCCCGGAAAAGATCCTCTCGATCAAGCTCAACTCCGCGGACTTCCAGCGCGGCGGTTTCGCCGAGGAGGAGTCGCTCGCCGTCATCGAGCAGCTCGACGCGGAGGAGATCGACCTGCTCGAGATCAGCGGGGGCACCTACGAGTCCCCGGCCATGAGCGACGGCGGGACGTCTGAGAGCACCCGACGCCGAGAGGCGTTCTTCCTCGACTTCGCAGAACGCGTGCGCGCTATCACCACCGTCCCGCTGATGGTCACTGGCGGGTTCCGCACCGGGAGCGGTATGACGGACGCCATCACCAGCGGCGCCACCGACCTGATCGGCCTCGCCAGGCCGCTCGCACTCCAGCCCGAGCTTCCGATGGCGCTACTCGCCTCACCGGACACTGCCCGCTCTGACTTCGAGCTCAAGAAGATCGGCATCAAGAAGCTCGACTCCATCGCCGATCTGTGGTGGACGCAGCATCAGATCCAACGCCTCGGCGCCGGCAAAGATCCCGACCCCACCTACGGTCCGCGCCGCGCCGTGCTCGATACGCTGCGGCGCGACGGGCGCAACATCCTGCGCCGCCGCCGCGGCGCCTAGAACGCGAGCATGGCGGACTTCCTGACCATCGACGTCTATCGCGACCCGGTCCGCCAGACTCGGGTGCGGCGGCGATTGATCCGCGCCGCACTCGCGGAGCGCCCAGGCGGGCTGCGGGCGCACACGATCAACTTCGCCAACACCGGTACGTTCGATCTCATTCCTCGGCACGTGGGCACCTGCCTGCTGCTGGCCTGGGAGTCACGCGCCGCCGCCCACAGCGCCTGGCACGGGCGGCTCGGCGCCGCACTCGGACGTCCGGGTGACTACCGTCTCGACGGCGAGGTCGCCCGCGCACGCACCGAGCACGTCGACGATCACTGGCACGGCTGGCTTCCCGCCGACGACGGAGCCACGCCCATCGCCAGGGACGAGCCAATGGTCGTGCTGGTCCATGGCGTGGTACGCGCGCGGCATCTGACGACCTTTCTGCGCGACAACCTCCACGCCGCCAGTCGTGCTCGCCATCACCCCGGCCATCGCGGCAGCATCGACGTGCACGCAAAGCCGCCATTCGAGAACACGTCAATCAGCATCTGGAGCACGCGCAGCGCGGCGCAAGACTTCGCCTATCAACCGGGGGGCCATGCCCCCGCCATGAAGCGCGCTCGAGAGCTGAGCACTCATCGGGCAGGTGTCTATCTCCAGGTTCGGCCGCTCGCCAGCACCGGCAATCTCGGCATCGACGAGCCGGCTCTCCCCGACCTTCCCGAAGCCGACCGCTGAACGAGCCCCACCGCTCGGTCGCGCGACTCGGTGCCCCCGACGGAAGGAGTCCCTCGCAACTGAGATGTGCTGCGCGCGACGCGCGCCGGGCACGGCGGACAGAACGTCGGCGAAGCGCAGATGGCGGGAAGCGTCGCCTCCGGCTCCGTGGACAAGCGGGCGTCGCGCGCGTCGCCGTGTCAGCTCACGCTCGTCTGCGCGAATGCGGGGCGACGCCGTAGCGTCCGCGCGCCACTCGGATGAATCTGGGGGCTGGGCCCTTGAGGTTGCTGGCGAGGGTCGCCTTGACCGATGCCCAGTGAACCGGCTCGCCCAGGAGAGTCTCTACCCGCGCGTGCACATCGCGCGCATGTATCGAGTGGCGCTCCTCAGTTAGGACCTTTGAGATGGCGTCGATAATCCGGCCTTGCCGTGGATGTGCGGCGCCGACCGCAGTCCCCGGCGTTCCGGGACCCCGAGTGCGAGGGTCCACGCTCGTCTGGAGGCCATTTCCAACAGGGGCAAGTCGTCCCACTCCAACCTCGGCATGTCGGCCGAGGCGCGTGAACCGCTCGTCGATGCGCCGAAGGGCTTCGACTACACTGCAGCCGACCGCGAAGGCTGGCAACTTGGGGCGGGTTCGCGGACACGCGCGCCGAGTGCCTCGTCGGCCCCGTCTGGTTCGTCGTCGGCATAAGGTGAACAAAGGGGCAGAAATGAATCAACGGATCATCGCGCGAATTGCATCGTCCACGCTCACGCTCGCGGCTGCAGTCGCCGCCGTGGCGCCCGGCGCTACCGCAGCGACCACCTCACAGGTCGCGTACGACAATTTCAACACCGTGCCGAAGACCGTCAACGGGCACCGGGACGAATCGACACTTTCCGCCCCGTCGATGTTTCTTCCGTTTGGCGGCGTTGTAGAAGTCGCGGCAACCAGCAACAGGGTGATCGGGACGCTCGCGACGCAGGTGGACAACTTCGTCTGCGAACACGGCGATCGCCTTACGGACACATGCCTCACCGCGAACCCGAAGACGAAGGCGATGGCATACGGTCTCGAAGCGAGGATCTATGGCGCCGGCCCTCAAGGCGAACCCGTCGGTAGCCCCGTGGCGACGTCAACGGAAACGTTCAAACTGACCTACCGGCCTTCGACGAACCCGTCGTGCCCGGCGACCAGTCAACTCCCAGGGCATCCAAACAAGGGCTTCGGGGTCAACTGCGATATCGGGGGCGTCCTCGAGACCGTGACGTTCAGGCACTTCACCCCGAGCGTTGCCATGCCAGCAAAGGCGGTCGTCGAGATCACGAATGCGCCGACGGACCCACCGGCGACAACCGTGATCATCGGGGTGGGGACCCAGACGGCCTATAAGGGCTGGTCACCCGAACCGCTCCTAGAAGGCGGCACGTTCCTAACGGAACCGCCCCGCAACGGCGGAGTCCCCGCGATCGGGCACGACCCCAACCCGACGGAAGCGATCTCCGAAGGGATCCTCGTTGGCGAATACACGGGCCTCCAGCCTGTGTTCAAGGTGAACCTCGTGAGTTAGCCGTATGCCCGGCGGGGCCGACCTTTGTGCCCGCCGAGCCCATGGGAGCGCCGTCGCTATGGGTTCCGCGCGCCGTCGGTCTCTACGCCCGCGCCGAACTCGGCTATCTCGGCGCCCCGACGACCTCGCCGGCCCGGTCAGGTGCAGAGGTGGCTCGGGCATCACTCGCCGGCGTTCACGCTCAGCGTCTACGTCCGTTTTGCTCGACGGCGACATTGGTGCGCCGTTGACGATTGGCTCAGTTAGGATCCCTGTGCAGGCGCTGTCCGGTTCGAGCGATCAGGGGTGTCATGGGCCTTGTGGGAAAGCTGGGCGAGATGCGGATGAAGGATCCGGTCGAGGGGACGGCCAAGGTGGCCGCGGTTGACTTCCCGCACGGACGGACCTACAACGACGGAAGGCCGTATACGCGGCTGGAGTGCGTGGTGTCGGGTCCCGGGATCGAGCCAGTCGCATTCGAGCACACGGAAATGATTGTCGCGGGCAAGGTTCCGATGCGAGGGGACGTGCTGCCGGTCCTCATAGATCGTGCGAACCCGAAGCGGGTCGTGATCTCCTGGGAGAAGGTCGCCAGCCGCGATCTCGGCCGGAAGGACCAGCTTCGGGAGGACCGGGGGAAGGCCGAGAAGCTGGCGGCGGAGATGCGCGATCCGTCCGGCGGGGCTCCTACCTCCGCCCCGGAGGGGCAGGATCCGCATCTCCATACCGACAGCGCCACCGTCCACGCCAATGCCGAAGCCGCGCAGGCGCGCAGGGCACGGCGCATAGCGCAATCTAAGGAGGGCGCCCATCAGGTGACCGACCGGGGAAGCGAGGAGCAGAAGCTGAGCCGGCTTGAGCGGCTTGCGAGTCTCCACGCGAGTGGTGCTCTCACGGATGACGAGTTCGCCGCCGAGAAGGCAAAGCTGCTCTCCTCCTAGTGCAGTGCCCGCTCCGCGCACGGGCCAGCGATCGATGTCGCGATGGTGAGCTGGTGCGAGCGCGGTTCGAGCCGTGTATCGAGGAACCCAGGCCGTTGAGGTTGCCGGCGAGCGTTGCCTTGACGGATGACCACCGCACGGGTTCGCCTAGGAGAGTCTCTACTCGCGCGTGCACGTCGCGAGCGCGCATGGGGTCGCCCGCGACGATGAGCACCTGCGAGATCGCGTCGATGATCCGTCCTTGCCGTCGATGCGCGTCGCCGACCGCTCCGCCGCCATCGTCAGCTCGAGTCGCTGCGCCGCCCAGCACGAAACGCCCGACATGTTCCTAGCCCTTAGAGAGATAAGACGAGCCAAGACGCGCTTCGTGCTGCTCGTGGCTGCGGTCGCGCTCCTCGTGTTCCTGATCCTCACGCAACAGGCGCTGCAGAACGGGCTGATCACGTCCTTCGTCGGCGCGATCAAGCGGCAGTCAGCCCCGGTGCTCGTGTTCTCAGTCGACGGCCAGCGCACGCTCCAGGGGAGCGTGATCACCCCTCCGCTACAGAAGACGATCGAAAGCGCATCAGGCGTGGCAGAAGCAGGGCGAATCGGGCAGGGGACCTTCACGGTCATCGTCGGACACGCCGGGCAGTCAAACGCGGCGCTGATCGGCTACGAAAAGAGTCAGCTCGGCGGGCCCGATCAGCTGAGCGCAGGGCGAACGCCCGACGCTCCGGGCGAGGCTGTTGGGAGCTCCGGGGACTTCTCGCTGGGTGACCGCGTCCGCGTTGTGGGGCCGGGTAAGAGCGTTGAGCTGAGCGTCGTCGGGCTGACCGATAACGCTCAGATCCAGGTTACCCCGACGCTGTTCGTCGCCTGGCCGGACTACGTCGCCGCGACCCGCGCGTTCAACCCGGACGCCAAAACGGTCCCCCCGAGCGTGATCGGCGTCCGTCCCGAGCCCGGGCTGAGCGACGCCACGCTCACCGCAAGCATCAACAGGGCCTCCGGGGATGCCGACGCCCTGACCCGCGACCAGGCCGCAGAAAAAGCACCCGGTGTGGCGGCGGTGCGCAACTCGTTCAACCTGATCTTCCTCCTGTTCGCACTCGTCGTGC
>Ga0209068_10000763_pt1 | contig 16788 bp, 16 predicted proteins | sample ColStrG_CSR_2012_FD_187200 | JGI IMG/M metagenome (GOLD analysis project Ga0209068, IMG submission 187200) | Freshwater sediment microbial communities in response to fracking from Pennsylvania, USA - Cold Stream Run_MetaG_CSR_2012 (SPAdes)... | ecosystem: Environmental > Aquatic > Freshwater >... | reverse complement strand
CTCGTGGAGAACGCCGCGTTGCTCCACCACGCCGAGAACCAGGGCACGACCGCGGTGGTGCTGAACCTCACCGCGCTGCTCCAGACCGGCGCGCCGCTGGCTACTCCGGCCGGCGCGGGCACCGCCGGCACCCAGCTCACCGTGACCGCCGACCTGCAGTCGCAGTCCAAGCTCACCCACACCGTCGGCGCGAGCAGCGAGAAGACGTACGGCTGGAACGACCTCGTCGGCACGGCGACGGTCGACGGCCAGCCCGTCGCGGTCGACCTGCAGGGAACCGTCGACTACACCAAGGGCAGCGGCCCGTTCGGCGAGTTCGTCACCTTCACGTTCGCCGACGGTTCCGTGCTCGCGACCCGCATGCAGGGCGCGGCGACCGCCAACGCCGATGGCTCGACTGCGTTCGCGGCGACGATGAGCGTGATCGGCGGCACGGGCACCTACGCGAACGCCGCCGGCTCGGGCGTGTTCACCGGTTCGCGCACGGGTGAGCTCGGTGCCCCGGTGCAGGTGAAGTTCGCCCTCACCCTTGCGGGCTGAGGGGGCGGTGCACGATCTGCTCGTACAACTCGGGCCGCCGGTACCGCACGAAGTCGAACACCGTCTGCTTGTACCGCGACGTGAGGTCGAGATCGATCACGGAGTAGACCAGCTCATCGTCTGAGGTCGACGCGCGCGCGATGACCTCACCGGAGGGGCCGATGATCTGGCTGTCGGCCAGCAACTCCACACCCTCCTCCACGCCGCCCTTGGCCACGCCGATCACGTACATGCCGTTCTGATAGGCGCCCGACGCCATGCAGAGATTGCTGTGGAACGCCTGCAGGTGGTCCTGGCCGGGGTCGGGCGGGTAGTGGAGCGGAGTGTTGTACCCGATCATCAACAGCTCGCAGCCCTTGAGCCCGAGCACCCGGTAGGTCTCCGACCAACGCCGGTCGTTGCAGAGCGCGACGCCGATGACGCCACCGAACGCTTCGTTGGTGTGGAAGCCCTCGGGCCCGGGTTCGAAGTGCTTGCGTTCGAGGTGCTGGAACGGGCGCCAACCCTCGGGTTCCTCGTGACCGGGCAGGTGCACCTTGCGGTAGTTGCTCACGATGCGCCCGTCGCGCTCGACAACGATCGCGGAGTTGTACTGGTGGCCGTCAGGGGTGAGCTCCGCGTACCCGAGGTGGAAGCCCACGCCGAGGCGCGCGGCCTCCTCGAACAGGGGCAACGTTTCGGGCCCGGGCATCTCGCGTTCGAAGAAGGTGAGCAACTCGTCGTCGTCGAGGTCCCAGCGCGGGAAGAAGGTGGTGAGCGCGAGTTCGGGGAACACCACGAGTGCGGTGCCGTGCGCGGCGGCCTCCCGCAGCATGTCGATCAGGCGGGTCACGACCTGCGGGCGCGTCTCGTCACGCGCGATCGGACCCAACTGCGCCGCGGCCACCGCCAGCTTTCGACTCACTGTCCCATTTCCTCCTGGCCCGCCGTCGCGCGTTTGGCGCCGGCGAGCGCGAGCACCACGTCGAACAGCACCTCCGCACCGGCCGCGAGCTGGGCGTCGTCGGTGTGTTCGGCCGGGTTGTGACTGATGCCGTCGCGGCTCGGCACGAACACCATGCCCGACGGACACACCCGAGCCAGCATCTGGGCGTCGTGGCCGGCGCCCGACGGCATCCGCTTCGTGCTCCGACCCCGCGCCACCGCAGCCCGCTCCACGAGGTCGATCACGGCCGGGTCGAACGCGACCGGCTCGAATCGGGCCAGCGAGCGGCTGGTGATCGTGACGCCCTCGGCCTCCGCGATGGCGAGCGCACGAGCATGCAGCTCACCTTCAGCGGCCGCCAACACGGCTTCCTCGGTGTGGCGGAGATCCACGGTGATCACGGATTCGCGCGCGACGACGTTCACGAGGTTGGGGACGAGTGTGATCCGGCCCACGGTCGCGACCATCGGTGGCCCGGCGCCGTCCGCGATGTCGCGCGCCGCGACCGCGAGCGCGGCCGCCGCGTGTCCGGCGTCGCGTCGCATCGTCATCGGAGTGGTGCCCGCGTGGTTCGACTGGCCGGTGAAGGTGAACTCGGTCCACGAGATGCCCTGCACGCCGGTGACCGCGCCGATCTCGATACCCTCGGCATCGAGCACGGGGCCCTGCTCGATGTGCAGCTCCACGAACGCGTGTGGTGGGCGGGCCGGACACGGCGCCGGCCCGGCGTACCCGATCCGTTGCAGCTCGTCGCCGAGCACCGCGCCGTCGACCCCGACCACCGACAGCGCCTCCTCCAGTGGTAGCCCGCCCACGTACACGAGGCTGCCGAGCATGTCGGGGGCGAAGCGGCTGCCCTCCTCGTCGGTGAACACCCCAACTGCGACCGGGCGCTCCGTCTCGATCCCCGCAGTGACGATCGCCTCCACCACCTCGAGCCCGGCGAGCACGCCGAAGTTGCCGTCGTAGCGACCACCGGTGGCGACGGTGTCGATGTGGCTGCCCACGAGAACGGGAGGCTCGTCGCTCGCGGCGGGCCAGGTGCCCACGATGTTGCCCACCTCGTCGATGTCCACACGCATCCCGAGGTCGCGCATCCACGTGACCACGAGGTCACGACCCTCGCGGTCGGCATCGGTGAGCGCGAGACGCGCGCAGCCGCCGTCGCCGGTGTCGCCGATCTCCGCGAGCGCGTCGAGGCGCGCGCGCAGGCGCGGCCACGAGATCACGTGAGCCCCGCGACGTCGTCGGGCCGTACCGGCACCCGGGTGAGCGGGCGTCCGGTCGCGGCGCGGATCGCCGCGACCACGGCCGGGGTCGAGGAGATGGTCGGCGGCTCGCCCACCCCCTTCGCGCCGAACGGCGCACCCGGCTCGGGCTCTTCGATGTACGCGGCGGCGACAGTGGGCGCGTCGAGCGCGGTCGGGATCAGGTAGTCGGTGAAGCTCGGGTTCAAGATGCGGCCTTCGTCGACGAGGAGTTCCTCCATCGTCGCGAGTCCGACACCCTGGGCGATGCCACCTTCGATCTGACCCAGGCACTGCAACGGGTTGAGGACCCGGCCGACGTCCTGGGCGGTGGCGATGTGCACGACCCGCACCAGTCCGAGCTCGGGGTCGACGTCGACCACCGCCCGGTGGGCGGCGCAGGCGAACGACACGTGCGCGTCGCCCTGACCGTCGGCGTCGAGCGGGTGCGTCACCCGGTGGTGGAACTCCTCCTCCGCCTCGAACACGATGCCCGGCGCCACCGATGCGATCACGGCATCGACGCGGCCGTCGGCCGACTGGATGCGCCCGTCCGTCAGCGTGAGCGCCTCGGGATCGATGCCGTGCGTCTCGGCGACGTACTCGAGCACGCGTGCGGCGACCGCCCGACACGCGGCCTCGACCGCGCCGCCCGACACCATCGTCTGGCGACTCGCCGACGTGGAACCTGCCGAGCCGATCGAAGTGTCGGCCGGGTCCACGAAGACGTCGTCGACGCCGAGGATCGTGCGGGCGAACTGCTGCGCGACGGTGACGAATCCCTGCCCCACCTCGGCGGCCGCGCACGTGATCGTCGCGACGCCGTCCTCGAGCCGACACCGCGCCACGGAGTCGTCGTCGTAGCCCTCCGCGTACATCAGGTTCTTGAAGCCGACGGCGAAACCCACTTCGCGCCGCACCGACGACGCGTCGGTGGTGTTGCCCGCGCCGCCCGGACGCGCGAGCACGTCGTCGACCGCCGGTGGTGGCTCGGGCAGCGCCATGCACGCGCGGATGACTTCCGCGACGGGGAGACTGCCCTCGATGCGCTGCCCGGTGAGCAGTTCGTCACCCGACGCGAGCGCGTTGTGCAGGCGCAGTTCGACCCGATCGACGCCGCACGCGTCGGCGAGCCGGTCCATCTGCGCCTCGTGCGCGAACGCGACCTGCACCGCGCCGAAACCGCGCATCGCGCCACACGGCGGGTTGTTGGTCCGCACGCCGTAGGCCTCCACCAGCGCGTTGGGGACGCGGTAGGGCCCGGCGGCGAAGCACGCGGCGTTGGCGGTGACGTGGAACGACGACGACCGGTACGCGCCACCGTCGAGCACGATGCGCGTCTCGAAGCTCACGATCGTGCCGTCGGGTTCCGCCGAGTGCCGCATCCAGATGCGCGCCGGATGCCGGTGCACGTGGCCCAGGAACGACTCGCGCCGCGAGTACACCGTCTTCACCGGACGCCCCGTGTGGAGCGCGAGCAGACACGAATGGATGTGGAGGCTCACGTCTTCGCGCGCGCCGAACGCGCCCCCCACACCGCCGAGGGTGAGACGCACCTTGTCCGGCGGCAGGCCGAGCACCTCGGCCACCTGGTCGCGGTCGTTGTGCAGCCACTGGGTGGAGACGATCAGGTCGACACCGCCGTCGTCGGCCGGGATCGCGAGCCCGGCCTCGGGGCCCATGAACGCCTGGTCCTGCATCCCGATCTCGTAGGTGCCCTCGACCACGACCGGGCCGCGCGTGCTGGGGTCGCCGCGCCTGACCACGAGCTGGCGGAACAGGTTGCCGTCGGGGTGGATCGCAGGCGCGTCGATCGCGACCTCGGGATCGGTGAGCGGCGGCGTGACCTCGTAGTCGACGACGATCGCGTCGCGGGCGCGCCGCGCGGTGTCGGGATGGTCGGCGGCGATCGCCGCCATCGGCTCGCCGGAATAGCGCACGACGTCTTCGACGAACACCGGCTGGTCGCGGTGCTCGAGGCCGTAGCGGTTGCGACCCACGAGGTCGGTGGCGGTGAGCACGGCGCGCACTCCCGGAATGGCCAGTGCGGGCCCGATGTCGACGTGGCGCACGATCGCCGACGCATGCGGCGAGCGCAACGTGGCACCCCAGAGCATGCCCTCGGCCCAGAGGTCACCCGCGAACGCGAACTCGCCCCGCACCTTGGGCACGCCGTCGGGCCGGATGGCGGAATCGCCGACGCGACCGCCCGCGGTCGGTTCCGTGCGCGTCGACCGGCGGCTGACCACCGTCACCGCGCGGCCTCCTTCGTCGCCCCGACCGCGCGGTCGATCGCCGCGAGGACCCTGCCGTACCCGGTGCAGCGACACAGATTGCCCGACACCGCCTCGCGCACGGTGAGGTCTTCCGGTGCCGCGTCACGCGCGAGGAGATCCTCGACCGCCATCACCAGGCCGGGAGTGCAGAACCCGCACTGCACCGCGCCTTCCTCGACGAACGCCTGCTGCACGATGCTCAGCGCGCCGCGCTCGTCGGGCTGCAGTCCCTCGAGCGTCACGATCTCCGTGTCGGTGACTGCCGCGGCCAGTACGAGACACGCGCACACGAGCGCGCCGTCGACGAGCACGGAACACGAGCCGCACTCCCCCTGCTCGCAGCCGCCCTTGGCCGCGGGCAGGCCGAGCCGCTCACGCAGCACGTAGAGCAGGCTCTCGCCCACCCACGCGTCGTGCACCTCGCGCGCCTCACCATTGACCTGCAGCACGTACTGCTCGTTCACGACTTGCTCACTCACGAGGTCGCCCTCCTCAACGCGCGGGCGGCGAGCACGCCCACCGCGTGGCGGCGGTACTCGGCGCGTCCCCGGTGGTCGTCGATCGGCCGGGAGGCTTCGGCAACGAGCGTTCCGAAACGTGCAGCGTCGCCCGGGTCGGTGAGCCGCACCGCGTCGTCGTCCCAATGGAGCCGGTGCGCGAGCCAGCGGCACGCATCCGGGGCGTTGAGCGGCACCGGACCGACCGCGCCGAGCCCGACCGCGAGTTCGCGCCGATCGAGATCGACGACCAGGGCGACCGACGCGACCGCGATCACCATCGCGTTGCGCACCCCGACCTTGAGGTAGTCCTGCGGCCCGCGGAGCACCGGAATGTGCACCGCGGCGATGAGCTCACCCGGCGCGAGCGCGGTGCGCTTGGGGCCGGTGACGAACTCGCGAACGGGCAGCACGCGGGAGCCTGTCGGGCCCACGATCTCCACCCGCGCGTCGAGCGCGTGCAGGACCGGGAGGGTGTCCCCGGCGGGCGAGGCGGTGCCCAGGTTGCCGCCGATGGTGCCGGCGTTGCGGATCTGGGGTGACCCGACGGTGCGCGCCGCGATCGCCAGCGCAGGCACCCGGCCGGCGACGTCCGGCGCCGCGAGGGCCGTGTACGTGACGCCGGCGCCGACCACGAGCACGTCGTGACCGTCGACCCGTTCGACGCGCGTGCGGCGCAGTTCCTCGACCCCGGTGAGGGTCACGACGTCGGTCGGACGACGGTGGCCTTCGTTCACGCCGACCATCACATCGGTGCCGCCGGCGAGCACGAGCGCCTCGGGCGCCGCCGCCAATGCGTCGAGCGCGGCCGCGATCGAAGTCGGACGATGAACACTCACCCCACCAGCCTGCCGCGTTCTTCAACAGTTTGTTGAGATACCCCGTGAACGCTCCGTTACGGGCCGTTCAGACCCGGCTGACCTGCACCGTCACCTGGGTGGCCCCCGCCGCCATCGCCGCGCGGACGGCGGCGTCGACGGCACCGAGCACGATGTCGTCGGGACCCTCGCCGGAACTGCCGAACGGGCCGAATTCGACGGCGAGGCCGTGCAGGACGGCCGCCTCGTTCCCTGCGAGCACGTGGTCGCCGGGCTCCCCCGCGACGAAGGGCTCGATCGTGAATTCGACTCGGAGCGTCACGACACGCCACCCTAACCGCGTGCTCCTGACCGGTGGCATCGTGCTCGACGTCGACGGCGAACGCGCCGCGTCCGTTCGTATCGGACGCGACGGGCGCATCGCCGCGGTCGGAGTCGACCTCGTCGCGGAGCCTGGCGAGACCGTCGTCGACTGCACCGGCCGACTGGTCGTGCCCGGCGGTATCGACGTGCACACGCACCTCCATCTTCCCGTCGGCCAGGTGCGCGTGAGCGACGACTTCGACACCGGGACGCGCGCGGCGGCGATTGGCGGCACCACCACGGTGGTCGACTACGTGACCGCGTATCGGGGCGAGGACCCGCTCGACGCGCTCGCGACCTGGCGGTCGTGGGCCGAACCGGCGTGCGTGGACTACGGCCTGCACATGACGTTCACCGAGCGGGTGCCGGAACGCGTCGTCGCCGACTGCGTGGAGGCCGGGGTCACGTCGTTCAAGTTGTACATGGCGTACCCGGAGCTCCTGCAGGTCGATGACGACGTCATTCTCGACATCATGCGCATGGCCACCCGTCACGGTGGCCTCGTTACGTTGCACTGCGAGGACGGCGGCGCAATCGAGGTACTGCGTCGCCAGGCCCTGGCCGATGGCCGCACCGGCGTGATGGAGCACGCGCTCACTCGCCCCGCGGTGCTCGAGGGCGAAGCGGTGACGCGCGCCGCCGCGCTGGCGGAACGCGCCGGCGCGTCGATGTACGCGGTGCACCTGTCGTCCGCGCAGGCGATCGCCGCGGTGCGCGAGGCGCGCGAGCGCGGCGTCGACGTGCTCGCGGAGACCTGCCCGCAGTACCTCTACCTCGACACCGCGAAGCTCGCGGGCCCCGACGGCGAGTCGTTCGTGTGCACTCCCCCGCTGCGCGATCCGTGGCATGCGGAGGAGTTGTGGCACGGCATGACCCACGGCCATATCCACACCGTCGCCACCGACCACTGCCCCTTCATGGTCGCGGATCGCCGCGCCGGCATGTTCGCGCGCCCCGAGGGATGGCGTGACTTCACCGAGATCCCCGGTGGGCTCCCCGGCATCGAGACCCGCATGGGGCTCGTGTGGGCGGGGGTCGCCGCGGGACGGATCACGCCCGCCGACTGGGTGCGGCTGTGCGCGGAGGCGCCGGCGCGCACGTTCGGGCTCTGGCCGGCGAAGGGGAACCTGCGCGTCGGCACCGACGCCGACGTCGTGGTGTGGGACCCGGCGCGGCTGCAGTCGCTCGCCGCGGGCGCGCTGCACATGGCCGTGGACCACTCCCCCTACGAGGGCATGGAGGTCACCGGCTGGCCCGAGCTCGTGCTCTCACGCGGTGAGGTCGTCGCCCGCGACGGCGAGTTCGTGGGCGAACCCGCACGCGGCCGCTTCGTCGCGCGGGCTCCGCGCGCCCGGGAGTGATTCAGCTCGCGTTGAGGTAGTTGTAGATGGTGAAGCGGCTCACGCCCATCGCCTCCACGACCGCCTCCACCGAGCGCCGCAGCGAGAACGCGCCGCGCTCCGCGAGCAATTGCACCGCCTGTTGCTTGTCTTCGCGTGAGAGGTCGGCCAGCGGGGCCTCGAGCTCCGCCTCCACCGCGGCGATCATCCGCTCGAGCGTGCCCTGCACCCCCGGGAGCCGCAGACCCCCCACCAGCTCGCCCTCCCACTCCAGTGGGATGTCGGTGACCCGCACCTTGGGCGCGGTGACGATGGTGGCCCCGAGCGCGGCCGCCACCGGTTCCATCGCGACCAGCAGCGGATGACGGGTGCTCACCTCGGGGAGCGTACCGGGCTCGGGTGGCGCGCTCAGTCGGCCTGCATGGCGAGGCTGATCGCACGGTGGCGGTCGAGCATCACGTCGACGCCGCCCATCGTGAGTTCACCGCCCTCCACCAACACGTTCCCGTGCACCACGGTGTGGCGCGCGCTCACCGGACCGCAGCGCAACCACGCCTCGATCGGGTCGCTCAACGCGCCGGCGAACTTGATGCCCTCCAGCGGCCAACACACGAGGTCACCCACCGCGCCGGGCGCCAACACCCCGAGTTCGCCTTCGCGCCCGAGACACGCCGCGGAGCCGCGCGTCGCGATCTCGAGCGCGTCGCGCGCGCCGGTGGACTGCGGTCCCTTGCGCATACGGGCGAGCAGGAGCGCGTTGCGCGCCTCCATCCAGAGCGACGCGCTGTCGGTGGACGCGGAGCCGTCGCAGCCGATCCCCACGGGCACGCCCGCGGCGCGGAACTCCTGCACCGGCGCGATGCCCCCACCGCCGATCATCATGTTGGAACTCGGGCAGTGCGCGACGCCGGTGCCCCACTGCCCCATGCGCGTGATCTCGTCCTCGTTGGGGTAGATGCAGTGCGCGACCCACGAGCGGTCGCTGCCCCAACCCACCGCCTCGAACTGGTCGATCGTGCGCCGCCCGTAGACCTCGGCCGAATACGTGTCCTCGTCGGGATCCTCGGCGAGATGGGTGTGCAGGCGCACGTCGAGACGCTCCGCCAGCTCCGCGGTCGCGAGCATCAACTCGGGCGTGACCGAGAACGGCGAGCACGGCGCCAGTGCGACGCGCACCATCGCGCCGTACGCCGGATCGTGGTGCAGCGCCACGAGTCGTTCGCTGTCGGCGAGGATCTCGTCGTCGGTCTGCACCACGGAGTCGGGCGGGAGACCACCGTCCTTCTGCGACCGGCTCATCGAGCCCCGCGTCGGGTGGAAACGGAAGCCCAGCTCCTTCGCTGCGGTGATCTCCGCGGTGATGAGATCGCCACCGCCGCGCGGGTGCACGTACAGGTGGTCCGTGCTCGTGGTGCAGCCGCCGAGCGCGAGCTCGGCGAGCCCGATCCACGCAGAGACGTACGCCGCTTCCTCGTCGAGCCGCGACCACTTCGGGTACAGCGTGGTCAGCCACTGGAACAGCGTGCCGTTCACGGCAGGCTTGTAGCTCCGCGTGAGGTTCTGGTAGATGTGATGGTGGGTGTTGATCAGGCCCGGGGTCACCAGGCAGCCGTCGGCCCGCAGCACCCGCGCCGCCTCGGGCACCGGGTCGGTCGAGGCGCCCACGGCCGTCACCAGGCCGTCGGTGATCGCCACCCAACCGCCGGCGAGCTCCCGCCGTTCGTCGTCGACGGTGGCCACCAGCTCGGCACCCGCCACGAGGAGGTCGACGGGCCCGGACGTGGGCGCGCTCGCATCAGGAAGTTCGGTCATGGCGGTATCCGACCCGACGTCGGCTCCCGCGTCAACAGTTTGTTGATGTCGTTCACGGAGCCGTGACACTTCCGCAAGACGCCCGTGGCGGTCGTGGAGCAGACTTGGCACCATGGAGATGACGCTGCCCGTCCACCCCGTCGACCTGGAGCCCTTCCGCACCGGGGACGTCACTGCCCACACCGAGGTCGCCCGCCAGATCGACGCCGCGTGCCGCGACTCCGGCTTCCTCGTGTTGAGCGGTCACGGCGTGCCCCAGGAGCTGTGTGACCGGGTGCTCGACGCCTTCGGCGCCTTCTTCGACCTCTCCGAAGACGAGAAGCGCAAGTACACCGTCGCCGACCCGCAGGCCAACCGCGGGTACAGCGCGCTGGGCGACGAGGGCCTGGCCTACAGCCTGGGCGCCGACACCCCCAAGGACCTCTTCGAGGCGTTCAACTGCGGCCGCGAGGACGCGATGGGGCCGTATTACAACACCCACCGGCCGTTCTACGCGCCCAACGTCTGGCCGGACCGGCCCGCCGAACTGCGCGCCGTGTGGAACGAGTACGAGCACGCAGTGCGCGGCGTCGCCGACACGCTGCTGCGGGCCATGGCCGTCGCCCTCGCGCTTCCGGACGACTGGTTCGTCACCCGGTGTGAGCAGGCGATCCTCACGACCCGGGCGATCAACTACGAGCGCCGCTCGGTCGATCCCACACCGGTCGAGGGGCAGATGCGCATGGGCGCGCACTCCGACTACGGCGTGATCACAATCCTCCTCGCCGACGACGTGCCCGGCCTGCAGGTGTACCGCGACGACCGCTGGCACGACGTCAGGGTCCCCCGCGGCAGCTTCGTGTGCAACATCGGCGACATGCTCGCCCGGTGGACCAACGACCGCTGGATCTCCACGCTGCACCGCGTGGTGCCGCCGCCCGCGGGCGACGGCCCGGTGCGCCGGCGCTCCCTCGCCCGCTTCCTCGACTGCCCGCCCGACCTCGTGGTGGAGACCATCCCCTCGTGCACCGGTCCCGGCAACCCCAGCAACTACGAGCCGGTCGTGGCCGGCGAGTGGCTCCGCCAGAAGCTGCTCGGCAGCCGTACCCTGGCGCAGATCGACCTCCCCTCCGACCCCCGCACCGCGGAGGCGGTGTGAGGCCCCCGGGCGCGACCACTGCGTCGCGCAGCACCCTGGCGCGCGAGGTCGGCGTGTTCGCGCCGGACCAGGCCGACGACATCGTCGCGTTCGTCGAGGAACACGGCTTCGCCATCGTGCGGGGTCTCTACTCCGCCGACGAACTCGTCGCGCTCCAGGCCGACCTCGAGGGCCAACAGGCCCGGCTCGTCGCGGGAGAGCTGCCCGAGAAGTGCGGCACGGTCATCCTCGACGACCCCGATGCGGTGATCGACGGCGAGGCCTTCGCGCACTACGTGTGCCACGTCACCGAGGTGTCCGACGCGGCCGATGTCGCCGCCCACCACCCGGTCATCGTGGCGCTGATGCAACGCATGCTCGGCACCGACTGCTGGCTGCTGGAGGACGACCGCTTCGGCGTGGTCTACCAGGACGCCCGCCCCGGGGATCTGTCGGGCTACTCGCGTATCGGCTGGCATTCCGACGCGCAGTCGGGGCCGACGCTCGACGTGTGGCCGTCGGTCGCGTTCACCATCCACATCGACGCGACCTCACCGCAGAACGGGTTCCTCCGCGTCGTGCCGGGCTCGCACCTCGGCGGCACCGCGGGCATGCCGCTCGGCTTCGAGCGCATCCCCGGCGAGTACGCGGTGTACGCGGAGCGCGGTGACGTGATCCTGCACCACTCCGACCTCTGGCACAGCGCGGCACGCGCGACCGAGGACGGCGAGCTGGCGATCCGCCGCCACGTGCGTGGCGGTTGGTATGCGGGCGAGCGGCTGGCGCCGAACCACGGCACCGCCGACTTCGTCAAGAACGCCCGCCGCTAGCGGGTGACCGGGCCGTACTTGGCCAGGGCGATCTTCTCGATGGCGGCGATGATCGAGTACACGACCACCGAGTAGATCGTCACCAGGACGACGGCCGACCACAGCAAGTTGTAGTTCGACAGCGTCATCGACTGCAGCATGAGGTAGCCGAGGCCCTTGCCCGTCGCGAGGAACTCCGCGAGTTGCGCACCGATCAGCGCGAGCGGCGCGGCGATCCGCAGCGACGCGAAGAACGCGGGGAGCGCAGTGGGGATCTGCACCTTGCGCAACGTGGTCGTCGCGTCGGCGCCGTACGCATGGCACAGGTCGATCGCGGCCCTCGGCGTGGACCGCAGCGCGAGCGACACGTTCACGAGCACCGGGAAGAACGTGACGATCCCGGCGATCACGGTGACACCCATGAGGCCGCGACCGAAGATCAGCGTGATGATCGGCGTCATCGCGACGAGCGGCACCGAACGCAGGACGATCGCGACCGGCATGAACGTGTGCTCGGCCGTCGGCGCGAGGTTGAAGATCAGGGCGACGATCACCGCCACCGACGCCCCGGCGAAGAGTCCCAGGCCGGCATCACCGAGTGTGGTGAGCGAAGCGTCCCACAGCTGCTGGCGCGCCACGGCACCCGTCTGCGAGTTCGTGAGGAAGTCCCACACGTCGGCGGGCGTGCGCCCGATGAACGAGTCGACGTTGAAGATCTCGAGGAAGAGCTGCCACACCACGAGGATGAAGACGAGCGCCAGCACCATGGCAAGGAGCCGCAACGCCACCGACCTGGCGACACCCCACCACTTGTTCCTCTGCTCGTCGTCGGTCCCGGAGAACGAGGTGGCCGCCTGGGCGACGATGATCGGATCGGTGGTCGCGGCCATCAGGGGTTCCGTGGTGCCCAGGGCGTCGCCAGCCGTCCGAGGCCGGCGGTGAGCCCGTACGCCAAGATGGCAAGGAAACCCGCGACCAGCGCCAGGCCCCAGGTGCGGGGGATGTCGAACTGGGACTGCGAGTTGATCATCGCGATGCCGATCCCCGTGTCGGCGCCCATGTACTCACCGAGGATCGCGCCGAGGATGGCTGCCGGCCCGGCGACGCGCAGCGCCGCGAACACGCTCGGCAACGCCGCCTTCAGGCGCACCTTGGTGAGCTCCTTGACCCGCCCGCCGCCGTAGCCGCGTACGAGGTCGAACATCACCGGTTCCGCGCTGCGCAGGCCGACGAGCGTGCCGACCAGCGTGGTGAAGAACACGAACAGCGCCGCGAGGATCGTCGGTGGCGTCTTCGTCTGGTTGGCGAAGACGATGTGCAGGATGGGGCCGATCGCGATGACCGGTACGCAGTACGACACGATGCCGAGTTGCAGTGCGGGCTTCTCGAGCAGCGGGATCACGAGCACGATGAACGCGAGCCCGATCGCGAGCGCGTTGCCCCACACATATCCCCACAACGCCTCGGTCATGGTGACCTTGATGTTCGACCAGTAGAACGACCAGCCGTCGTCGGTCATGTGGGAGAAGACCTTGGTCGCGGTGGGGATGCTCCCTTGGGCCACGTCGAGCGCGCCGAGGAGCTGCCACACGAGGAGCACGCCGATGATGCCGACCAGGCCGCCGGCCCACTTCGGCAGCTTGCGCCGGCCGCGCTTCGTGTTCGACTTCGGCGCGCGCAGTTGCTCGCCGGAGGTCGCGGGCGCGGTGACGGTCGCCATGTCAGCTCTCGGCCGCCGCGCCCATCGCGAAGAGGTACTCGCTGAACTGGTCGCACAACTCGTGGAAGTGCGGGTCGCGCAGCATCTCGGGAGTTCGCGGCCGGGGGAGGTCGATCGGCACCTTGGCCATGATGCGGCCGGGCCGTGGGGTCATGACGACCACCTCGTCGGACAGGAACACCGCCTCGGAGATGGAGTGGGTGACGAGCACCGTGGTGCACGCCCGCTCGGTCCACACGCGCTGCAGCTCGAGGTTGAGCCGCTGACGGGTCATCTCGTCGAGGGCGCCGAAGGGCTCGTCGAGGAGGAGCACCTTCGGGTCGACGATGAGCGACCGGGCGATGGCGACCCGTTGGCGCATGCCGCCCGACAACTGCGACGGCCGCGCGTTCTCGAAGCCCTCGAGTCCGACGAGCTTGACGAGGTCCTGGATCGCCGTGGGTGAGCTCGACTTCGCGCCGAGCTCGAGCGGCAGCTTGATGTTCTGCGTGACGGTGCGCCACGGCAGCAACGCAGCCTCCTGGAACGCGATGCCCAGGTGGTGGTTCTTGCGCGCCTCGCACGGTGCCTCACCGTGGATGAGGGCCTCACCACTCGTGGGCGTCTCGAGGTCGGCGAGGATGCGCAGGATGGTGGACTTGCCGCAGCCCGACGGTCCGAGGAGAGCGACGAACGATCCCTCGTTCGACTCGTAGTCGATCTCCTGCAGCGCCACGAGCGGCTTGCGTTTGACCTGGAATTCCTTCCACAGACCGTGCAACTCGATGCCGCTGGACGGCCGCGCCGCAGTGGGCGCGGCCGTCTCGGCGACGATCTCCGCCGTACCGGTCGATTCAGTCTCGGTCTCGGGTCCGGTCACGGCAGTCACGGTAACTCAGGAAGGCGTCGACGGGTTGACCGGCGAGGTCTTGAGCGCAGGGTTGTCCTGGTAGATCTCGTCGATCACCGACGTGTCGAAGAGCTTGTCGGCGGTGATGTCGATCCCCGCGATCCCGAGGGTCTTGATGTTCTCCTCGATCAGCGCTGGGCTGATGGTGAAGAGTCCGTCCTTCGCGGTGTCGGACGTGAGGATCACCGAGTTCTCGCTCTTGGACTCGAGCGTCTGCTCCTTGACCGTGAGCTTCTGGTCCTTGCCGTACTTCTTCGCCGCCAGCGTGGCGCCGAGCACCGGGTTCTTGAGGTTGGCCTGCCACCCCATGATCTCGGCCGTGAGGAACGCCTTGAGCTTGTCGCGGTCGTTCTTCAGCGTGTCGGTCTTGACCACGTAGGTCTCCGAAACGAGCGGGTAGTTGTAGTCCGCGAGCAGGAAGTACGTGTTCGGGACGCCCGCCAGCTTCAAGGTGTTCGGCTCGTTGGTGAAGAACGAGAACCAGCCGTCGACCTGACCCTGCGCGAGCGGCTCCGGGTTGAACTGCACCGGCACCTTGTCGATCTTCGACGGGTCGATGTCGTTCGCCTTGAGGAACGAGTTCCACACCGCCTCGTTGGTGGCCTGGACGCCGATCTTCTTGCCGATCATGTCCTGCGGCGTCTTGATCGGGGTCTTCTTGAGGCTCATCACCGCGAACGGGTTCTTCTGGTACTGCGCACCGACGGTGATCAGGCTCGCGCCCTGGTTGATCGCCGCGGACGTGATGTCGGGCGCCGAGATGCAGGCGAACGCCTGACCGGACTGGACCACCGCGTCCTGCTGCACGTTCGGGCCACCCGAGAGCAGCGTCACGCCGGAGAAGCCCTGCTTCTTGTAGTACCCCTTGGTGTCGGCGATGTAGGAGCCCGCGAACTCCACGTTCTTCACCCACGACAACTGGAAGTTGATGTCGCCGTAACTGGGCGTCGCCGCGCCGGCCGGAGTGGCCGTCAGCCCGTTGAACACGGTGGAGATCCCACCGCTGCTCAGGACCGCCAGACCCGCCGCGGTGACTGCGCTCCGCTGCAGGAACTGCCTCCGCCCGAATCCCGAACCGTCGAGTTCGCCCTGCTCGTCATGCGCCACGATGCCTCCGCATCTGCCTGGGGTGTCCCACAGGTCCACCCGTTGTCGTTCAACGATTTGTTGAATCTACGGGGGCGCCATTTCCGGTCTGTTGGTCGAGCGTGAACGGAGCGTTTCGGCCCCCGCAGGACGGCATATTCGCGCGCGAAGATGCCGCCATGACCGTCACCCCTTCGGAAATACCCAACCCCGACGTCCCGCGTGACCTCGCGGCCCTGCCCAAGGGCCATCTCCACATCCACCTCGAGGGCGCCATGCGCCCCACCACGCTCCAGGAATGGTGCGACGAGGCCGGGATCCCTGTCCCCGAGATCCGCGGGTACGGCTCCTTCCCCGTGTTCTCCGCCACCTATGTCGCCGCCTGCCAGGCGCTCACCACTCCCGACCACTTCCGCCGGCTGGTGTACGAGGTGGTCGAGGACTCCGTGCTCGGCGGTGCGATCTGGGTGGAGCCGTCGTTCTACGCCCCGCATCACCGCAACCGCTTCGGCACCGACGAGGACATCATCGAGATGGTGCTCGACGCACTGCGCGACGCCGGCGAACGGCTGGGAGTCGGCACCGGGCTGATGCTCGCGGCCGACCGCACCGTCGACCCCGAGGTGGCGGTCGAGCAGGCCCACCTCGCGGTGAGGTACCGCGACCAGGGCGTCGTGGCGTTCGGCCTCGCCAACGACGAGGCCGTCGGCCCTCCGGGGCCCTACGCCGAGGCGTTCACCATCGCCCGCGAGGGCGGGTTGATGAGCACGCCCCACGCCGGCGAGCTCGCCGGGCCCGAGTCGGTACGCGTCGCCCTCGACGCGCTGGGGGCGCAGCGCCTGCAGCACGGCGTGCGCGCCATCGAGGACCCGGCGCTGGTCGAGCGCATCGCCGAGGAGGGCGTGGTGCTCGACGTGTGCCCCACCTCGAACATCATGCTGTCGGTGTACCCGTCGCTCGCCGAACACCCGCTGCCGCAGTTGCTCGAGGCCGGGGTTCGCTGCAGTCTCAACGCCGACGACCCGCTGTTGTTCGGTCCGAACCTGCTCGACGAGTACGAGATCGTGCGGACCGAGATGGGCATCGACGACGCCGCGTTCGCGTCGATCGCCCTCGCGTCGATCGACGGCTCGGGCGCGCCCGACTCCCTCAAGCAGTCGGCCCGTCAGGGGATCGACGCCTGGCTTGCCTGACCAGCCGCTGGGTGACCCCACCGGCGGTCACCAGCGCGACCAGCGCCACCCACGGGAGCGGCCAGGCGTAGCTGCCGGTCTCCACGAGCACGCTGCCCAGCACCGCGATGCCGAGCGCGCCCGACGCCTCCACCAGGGTCTCGTTGACGCCCGACG
>Ga0209068_10000762_pt1 | contig 16816 bp, 15 predicted proteins | sample ColStrG_CSR_2012_FD_187200 | JGI IMG/M metagenome (GOLD analysis project Ga0209068, IMG submission 187200) | Freshwater sediment microbial communities in response to fracking from Pennsylvania, USA - Cold Stream Run_MetaG_CSR_2012 (SPAdes)... | ecosystem: Environmental > Aquatic > Freshwater >... | reverse complement strand
TCTCTCGTTTCCAGGCATTCTGATCGCGATTGCTTTCGTTGCCTTCCGTGGGCCCGGCATCTTCAATCTGGTGCTGGCCCTCTCGCTCGGCGGATGGGTTGGGTATGCGCGGCTGGTCCGCGCGCAGGTGCTCGCCGTACGCGAAAGGGAGTTTGTTGAGGCCGCGCGCGCGCTCGGAGCGAGCGATCTGCGGATCCTCGTGCGGCACATTCTGCCGAATATTATTCAGCCCGTGATTGTGCAGGCGGCAATCGGCATGGCGGGCGCGGTTCTGGCCGAAGCAACCATGAGCTTCCTGGGACTAGGCGTGCCTCCGCCAACCGCCAGTTGGGGATCGATGCTGAACGACGCGCGCTCGCATCTGTTTGACGCGCCCCATCTCGTGCTCTTCCCAGCCGCTACCGTGATGCTGGCCGTGCTCGCCTTCAACTTCATCGGCGATGCGTTGCGTGATGTGCTCGATCCGCGCTCGCGCATTGAGGCTGGCCTCTAGCGAGACCTGAAACGTGCGCCTGGATAACCTTTCCCCTCCTCCCGCGTCCAGTCTTTGAGCGCCGATTTCGGGAACTTTTCCCAAACCTGGCTCGTAGGAATAGATATATGGAACTGACATATCAAATCGAATGCTTGCAGGATGTGGCCGTTGTGGGCTGCTCAGGGCGCCTGGTACGCGGCGCGGCGCTCGATGAGTTTCGGCGACGGCTGGAGCGGTTGCAGCAACTACGCGTTTTGGTACTCGATCTGTCCAGCGTTGAGCAATTGGATGCCGGTGGCCTCGGTGTGTTGCTGCTGTTGAGGCGCTGGGCCTTGCAGCAAAAAGTCCAGATGAAGCTGGTGGATCCCTCTCCGTTCGTCCGGCGAGTGCTCGATGCCACGCACTTGACCTCCGTGTTTGAGATCTCTTCCCTGGAAGAGGCGCTCTGCATCCTGCGGTCGCCCGAATGCCCTCCGCGCTACGCGGTCGCTTGATCCTATGATTCGCGGACAAGAGTTTCCGCGCCACATATTTGATCCAGGGCACGATGCTTTATAATTCGCGCCCATGATCTTTTTTCCGCAGCTTCCCATCTCCATCAGCTTCCAACCCGTCCGGTCGCGATGACTGAACTCGCGCACAAGCTGAGGGTGAGCGACTATTTCTCCCTCGGCTGGGGGACGATGGTTGGCGTCGGCTGGCTGGTCGTAATGGACGACTGGCTGACGCGCGGAGGACCCCTGGGTGGGGCTCTTGGCTTCGCAATTGGTGGCATGCTGTTGCTCCCGATTGGCTATGTATACGGAAAACTCGTGACGGCGATGCCGGATGCGGCGAGCGAGATCGCCTACACCGCGCACGTCTTTTCCCAGCCCGTCAGCTTCTTCACTGGTTGGATGATGTTGCTGGCGTATTTTATTGTCTGCCCGTGGGAGGCAGTGGCTGTCGGGCGGATTGCGGGATACATTTTCCCACGGCTGGATTTGATCGAACTGTATCGGGTGGCGGGCAAGCCGGTGTACTTGCCGCATCTGGTCATTGGGATCGCTCTGACCGCGTCGCTGACGGCCTTGAACTACCGCGGCATCCGGCTGAGCGCTACGTTTCAGAACTGGACAACGTTTGGAACGCTCGCCCTGTTTGTGGTCTTCGTCGGTTTAGGCGTCGCGCGCGGATCGACGACGAACTTTCCGCCCTTGTTTACACACACTCCATTCGTCTCAATCTTGTTGGTCCTGCAAATCGTTCCTTACTACATGACGGGATACGAGTCGGTGACCAAGGCGGCCGAGGAGGCGAATCCAGAGTTTCGTGCGCGCGGATTCACTCGCGCCATCTATTCGGCGATTGTCGTCGGTTTCGTTTTCTACATCATCGTGATCGCTGCGGTCGGCTTTGTCGCGCCCTGGCGGCAATTGACGGGCGAATCGTTTATGACGGCAGTCGCGTTCGAACATGCGATTGGCTCGCGCTGGATCGTGAGCGTAATCCTAAGCGCCGCAATGCTGTCGCTGTTGAAGGTGTTCAACGGGAATTTTGTGGCGGCCACGCGTCTGCTTTTTGCCATGGGGCGGCGCGGTCTGGTGGATGGCAGGGTAGCCCGTGTTCATCCCCAGAATCAGACGCCGGCGGTGGCGGTGGTTTGGATCGGAATCGCGACCGCTCTATGCATGTTTCTCGGGAGTGCGATTCTGGTCCCCATCTCCGAGGTGGGCTCGGTTGCCTCCGCCACGGGATGGCTCGCGACTTGTGCGGCCTATCTGTGGATGCGCCCGGCCGCGCTGGATCGGATCATTGCGCTCGTGGGCGTGCTCGTCGGGCTTGCGATGCTGCTGATGAAGCTTGCCCCGTTTGTGCCCGGGCATTTCTCGGGGTGGGAGTGGCTCGCGCTCCTGCTTTGGATTGTTCTTGGCATTCTGGTGGGCCGTCCACGCGGACGAACTGATATAGCCGATTCGCAATAAGATCATCAATGACCAGAGGAATACAATGAAGGCAATTCGTCGACCGCTACTTACATTCCTGCTGATTCTCTCTTCCTATGCGTTGGCTGCCGATTCCGACTTCGATCTCGTCATCACAAACGGACATATTATCGATGGTACCGGCTCACCGTGGTATTCCGGGGACATCGGAATCCGCGATGGCCGAATCGTTGCGATTGGCAATCTTGCCAGCGCGGCTCGCAAGCGGACTATAGACGCTCGGAGCAAGGTGGTTGCACCCGGGTTCATCGATATGCTCGGCCAGTCGGAGACGACAATTTTGATCGATCCGAGACTGCCGTCGAAGATCTATCAAGGCATCACGACTGAAATTACGGGAGAAGGCGGCTCGGCGGCGCCGTTAAACGACGCCATTGTCCAGAGCGACCGCCCCGGCTACGAACATTACAAGATCAATCCAGACTGGCGTACTTTCCGCCAATACTTCGCCCGTCTCGAAAAGCAGGGCATGGGCATCAACCTCGCCAGCTACGTAGGAGCCACACAGGTCCGCCGCGTGGTTTTAGGTGATGCCGACGTGCAGCCCACTCCGGATCAACTCAACCAGATGAGAGCTCTGGTCCGCGATGCCATGCGCGATGGCGCAGCGGGCGTCTCGACTTCCCTGATGTATGCGCCTGCGCCGTACGCCAAGACCGAGGAGTTGATCGCGCTGGCCAGCGAAGCGTCGAAGTTCGGCGGGATCTACGCGACCCACATGCGCAATGAAAGCGACAGCGTCTTGGAGTCGATTGATGAGGCCGTGCGCATTGGCCGGGAAGCGCACATCCCGGTCGAAATCTGGCATTTCAAGGTCGCGGGAAAAGAGAATTGGGGCCGAATGCCGGAGCTAGTCGCCAGAGTCAACAAAGCGCGCGCCGCAGGCATGGACATTACCGCTGACACCTACGCTTACGCGGCGTGGTTTAATAGCATGTCGGCGTTTGTTCCGGCGTGGGCACACGACGGCGGCGATGCCAAGCTGATCGAGCGGTTGAAGGATCCCTCAACCCGCACGCGCATCCGGAAAGACATGGAAACTCCTTCCAAAAATTGGGACAACGAATGGCAGGAGATCGGCGGGCCACAGGACGTGATGGTGAGCGTGGTCCAGAATCCCGCGCTCAAACAGTTTCAGGGCAAGCGGCTTTCGGAAGTCGCCAAGACCTGGAATAAAGATCCGATGGACACGCTGTTCGACATTCTGATCGAAGACAAAGCATTCACCGAGTGCGCTGTGTTCGGCATGTCGGAACCGGATGTGGCGCTGGCGTTGCAGCAGCCCTGGGTGTCGGTTGACAACGACTCATCGGGAACATCTCCGGAAGGTATTCTTGGCGAGGAACATCCGCATCCGCGCGCTTACGGGACATTCCCTCGCATCCTTCGGAAGTACGTTCGTGAGGAAAAGAAGCTGACGCTGGAAGATGCCATCCGCAAATTTTCGTCACTTCCGGCACAGCGCATGCGACTCTCGGATCGTGGCGTGTTGAAACAAGGGATGTGGGCCGATGTGGTCGTGTTCGACCCTGAGACGATTCGTGACCTTGCCACATTCGATGATCCAAACCAGTTGTCGCAGGGCATGGAATATGTGCTGGTCAACGGTGTTCCGGTCATCGAGGGCGGGAAAATGACCGGAGCCCTGCCCGGCAAAGTGCTGCGCGGCGCGGGATTCGTGCCCTTATCCGGCTCGTTGACAATTGGAGTACGATAGCGCTGTTCGCCAATATGGCTTCATCCTGTCTTTCCACAGAAAGGAGGAGCTATGCGTCGATCAACTCAGATCAACCCGTCAGGGCTGTTTTGGAGGTTCATCTTTCCTGCCATCGCCCTTCTCGGTACTCTGCCCCTCGTCGCACAAAAAGCCCAGGAGGCGAGCCCGCCCAAGTACGACTTCCACACCGAGACCAAGATGAAAGGCACCGTGGAGGAAATGAAACTGCCCCCCAAAGAGAGTGAGAAAGAAGTTGTCCACTTGCTGTTGAAAACCGGGACGGAGACCGTCGACGTGTATCTCTGTCCCAAGTCCTTTCTCGACGACATGGGCATGAGTTTTAGCAAAAGGGACGAGATTTCCCTCACCGGGTCAAAGGTCAAGCAGGGCGAAGCTGACCTCGTTCTCGCCCGCGAAGTCGTGAAGGGTACCGACACTCTCGTCCTCCGTGACGAGAAAGGCAATCCCATCTGGAACTGGCACCGTTGACCTTGGTACGGCCGGTGTAATCGCTGGTTGCGCCAGTTGACCCCTGCGCGGACGTTGTAGCATAGTCCTGCTGTGATTCCAGTCCCTTTCAAAGTCGAACCTGGGTAAACAACTTGCGGTCTATTTGCGTGAGACGCGAACCGCGTCTGAGAAGGACGGCGAAGCCATTGTGGACGACGAAGAGGCCAATGCTGCCTTCTTCTACTTCTCCATGAAAACACTTCCCACGCCGCCCGGCGTAGATGCACCTGATTTCAAGCACTCGCACTCAATAACACCCGACGCACGTTTCGGATTCGATGATGAAGGTGGACTTGTTTGGGTGAGGTTCCGACCGGCAGAGGCAAACGGCAATGTCCAAGACTTTGTATCGCTCATCGAGGCTCCTGTTGAGGATACTGAAACGGGCTGACTGGCGAAACATCACAATCGCACCAGCAACTGATGGAAACCCATCACGAGACAAGTTGATAGGTTCTAGGAGGCTTGAGGTCTCTGACTGACGACGTGAACTAGGGCTGCACGGCGATTTTAGCTTCCGCTTCCGTGCGATTGATTCGTTCCAAACGCGGTTTGGCGAGCGTTCCGGTGAGATTCCAGGACTGTTCGTCGCCACGCGTAAGCAAGAATTTCAAGCCGCTGCCGCTGGAAGCCTTTCCGCTTACCTGATAGATGCCGTCGCGCGATTCCAGTTTGCCCGCCGATAACTCCCAATTGCCATTTTCTAACTGTAAGTCGCCGGTGAACCGGTGCACGGGGAAAGGCGTGGTGGTGCCTGGCGCACCGAGATGCATCAAACTCCCGTTTCTCATTGTGAATTCGAACTTGCCGCTGGCATGCGCCAGCAGGTCTGCAAAGTTTCCTCCGGCTGCGGTCCCATCGAACTTTGCATCGGCGGCGCCGGACACCCACGTGTCGTTCATTAACGCGCCCACCTGAGCGAGCGAGATGTTCTGCAACGTGCCCGCGGCTTGATACTTCAGCGGCGGGATGGACGCGTCGATTGTCCAGTTTCCCAGGTGTGTTCCCTGGAGCAGTTGCGCGCGCAGATTGGTGAGGCTGAACCTGCCGCGATCTACTGCCACTTGAGCCGCAACCTGCGTGGCGATAAGTTTCTTCAGCTGCAGGCGTCCAATGCGCAGGCTGCCTTCGGCCTGTACCGCAAGGAAGGGGAAAATGCCCGACTGCTCTGCGGAGTTGAGAAGCCGATACCAGGGCCGCTTGGCGGCGTGCGGCGCGAACCATTCGACCAGATCGGCAGAGGAAAGCTGGTCGGCGGCAAGGCCAAACTGAAAAACGCAGTTCGTTGCCCAGCATGGGCGTGGACGCGTGACCCAACCAGTCCAGTGTGCGCTCCCAGTCTGTGCCGATAGTTTTTCCATCGATACTGAGTCCGCGGTTAGGGTCAGGGTGGCGGAGGAAATCTCGATCGGCGAATTCAGTCCACGAACCTCGGCGCGCACACCGCGAAGTTGAGCTGTGCCGAGCGTAGTCGGGGACGCGAATCCCTGCCAGGGTCCGGCGACTGTGATGTCGATCTTCGCGAGTCCCTCGACGGCTGGCGCGAAGCCACTCAGGCCGAGGGTATGGGCCAGGCGAAGCACGTTGGTCACGGATGCGTCACCGCGAAGCAAGAACCGGTAGCCCGAGGTGGACAGCCATCCGCTTGTGACAAGGGGTACAGAGCCTCCCACGGAGAGCGGAACGGTGCCGAATCTCAGGTGGGGCTCAACTGGTTCCTGGCTACCGTCTTTCGAACTGGCTTTGCCGGATTTGCTTTGTGCACCGGACGCGCCCACAAGCCGAACAGGAACGTCGCCGAATGTAATCTCATTTTTCCCAGCATTGGAGAAGAGCCGGACGTTGGACGCGACGCCCTCACCATCCATTTCCACTGGCGCTGAGCCGTTGCGCACCACTTGAAACTTGGCATCGAGCACTCCAGCGGCGGACAGGTCGGCGGGGAGTTGTCTTTTGGACTGACGCAGCAAGCCAAACGCCGACGCTAACGGTACCTTCCCAAGGGTCAGTGTGACGTCATAACTTGGATCGCTCATCGTGGGGCGAAGGCGCCCCGATACTTTAATCGCGCCGCCGCCCACCGGAGACTCGCAGACAAGGTCATCGAGCAAGCCTCCGACAACGCTATAGCGGCCCGAGCAGCCAGTAGCGAGGCGGACGTTCTCACTGCTCAGAATGTCGTAGCGATGGAAGTCTTCGATGCGGACGGCGCTTTTGATCAGAAGTGCCTCCGGAGTACCGGACAGACTCGCGGTGAAGGTTACACCGCCTCGCCATCCCCGATCCTTGCCCGACAAGAGCTTCGTGATCTGTCCGAGCGGGCCTTTTTCCCACTGCATGACGATGTGGACTGGAGTCTGGCTTAAGGTAGGGGCGCGTTGCCACGTGGCGTTGAGTTCGAGCAGGCCGGTGTCGGTAAGGTTGAAATCAGTGCGCACGGGTTGGGCCTTCATGCGGGCTCCCCAGGAGTTTTCCGAATCCTGCCAGAGAGCAACGTCAGCATCGGTCAACGCATAGGATTTCTTTTCCTGCCCGATTTTGAAATTGATGCGGGCGTGCACGGCTTCGAGGTAGGGGAACGCTGGCCGTGGCTCGGAGGGCGATTTGCCGGTCGGCGCAGCTGGAATCTGCGCGTTGCGCTCCAGAAGGCTGGCCAGGTTCCATCGCCCTTGCGGGTTGCGGACCAGATTGATACTGGGCTCGGTTGCGCTGAGCGTTGCGATCTCCAGGCGGCCTCGCAGCAGGGAGCGAAAACGAATGGCGGCGGAGACATCCTGTGCGCGAATCATGGGTTCGGCGCTGAAGGCGGGGTCGTCGTCGATGACCAGGCCTTCCAGGTCGAAGCCTGGCCGGGGCAGAAGATGCACGCGCACGTTGTCGAGCGTGACTTTGCGGCCTAGAGCGGACCCAATGGAGTTTGCAATCCGGTTGCGCAGGCGGTAGACGCCGGGACGGAAAAGAAACAAGATGAGCAGGGTTGCCACCACGGCAGCCATCCCACGCTTAGAGCGCAGGAATCTCATTGGACCGCCTTGAGCGTCCGCGACCAGCGCGTCTCATCGAAGAAGTGGACGACGATGTGAGCCAGGAAGCCCAAGCGGTCGCCGACGCTGCGCAATTGGTACTGGTGGGCAGGAGTTGTGAATGACCAGTAAACAAACATCGGGCGCCCGATCACATTCTGGCGCGGGATGAAGCCCCAGTAACGGCTGTCTTTGCTGACGTCGCGATTGTCGCCCATCCCAAAATAGCCGTCGGGAGGCACCACGATGTCGTCGCCTTGCACGTGGGAGGAGAGCGTGAGTTGCCAGCCCTGGCTGGTCACGCCGTACCTCTCCGACGGGGGAACGGTCGGAAAGTTGTCGCGGTAGGGATCGTAATTCGCCACTTTGTGCTGGACATACGGCTCAACCAGTTTCTCGCCATTGCGGTATAGCGCGCCCTCGCGGAGGTGGATGCGATCGCCGGGAACACCCACAATTCGTTTCACGACGAACAGTCCTGGCTCTTCTGGAGAGAGGAACACTACGATGTCACCGCGACGGATATCGCGATAGGGAAGCAGTGGCCCCAACCATTTTGTGGGCGGAGCGAACTGCTCACGGTTCACGAACAGGTGGTCTCCGATGAGCAGGGTGTCTTCCATTGAACTGGAGGGAATCTCAAACGCCTGAAGGACGAAGGTGATGATGAACAGACCGGTCACCAGCACGCCCGCCAGCGACGCCACAAACTCTACGGTTGTCTCGCGCGGTTTTTCGTCCGCAATGACTTCTTCTTCTCTTCTTGGCACGGTTCGGGTATCCGCTTGCGACAGTCTTCTTCTCAGCGCACCAGCTTGAGGGTGCGCGACCAGCGCGTCTCGTCAAAGAAGTGAATGATGATATGCGCCAGAAACCCCAGCCGGTCCCCCGCGCTGCGCATCTGGTACTGGTCGGGTGGAGTGGTGAAGGACCAGTAGATAAACATGGGGCGGCCGATCACGTTCTTGCGCGGGATGAAGCCCCAGAAGCGGCTGTCATAACTTACGTCGCGGTTGTCGCCCATTGCGAAGTAACCGTCCGCGGGAACGACGATGTCGTCGCCGTCCAGGTGCGAGCGGAAGTCCTGCTGCCACTTCTCGTTGCGCACGCCATACATTTCCGTTGGCGGAACGGCGGGGAAGTTGTCGCGGTAGGGATTGTAGTCTCCCTGCTTGTGCTGGACGTACGGTTCGTCCAGTTTCTGGCCGTTGCGGTAGACGGCGCCGTCGCGCAGGTGAATGCGGTCGCCCGGCACGCCCATAATTCGTTTTACGACGAACAGCCCTTGTTCCTCAGGCGACAGGAACACAACGATGTCGCCCCGGCGGATGTCGCGATAAGGCAGCAGGGGTCCAAGCCACCTCGTCGGTGGCGCGAGCTGCTCACGGTTCACGAAGACGTGGTCTCCGATCAGCAGGGTATCTTCCATGGAACTGGAGGGAATCTCAAACGCTTGCAGGACGAAGGTGATGATGAACAGGCCGGTTACGAGCACGCCTGCCAGCGATGCCAGAAACTCCACCGTGGTCTCGCGCGGCTTTTCTTCCAGAGCGTTTTCTGTTTCTTTTCCTATCTTGGGCACGGTATTGTTCCGTTTCAGAAAATTGTCGTCTCAGCGAACTAGCCTAAAAGTGCGGCTCCAGCGAGTAATCTGGAAAAAATGCGTAACAGCATAGGCGAGGTGATAAAGTCTATCACCCGCATTCGGTGCTGTGGGCAGATCACTATTCAAGTTGGCCGCCGACCAGTAGATCAGCAGCGGGCGCCCAATGATATTCTGGCGCGGCACGAAGCCCCAATAGCGGCTGTCCTGGCTGTCGTCGCGGTTGTCACCCAGCACAAAATAATGGCCCTCGGGAACGATCAGCTGGCGATCCTCCACCAGGTTTCGCATCTGCGCCCACCATTTTGCGGTAACTCCAAAGGCGGGAACGTCGGTGCGCGGGAAGTCGTCGCGGTAGGGCTGGCGGTCGGGTGCGATGTATTGAACGTACGGCTCATCGAGAGCTTGGCCGTTGACATACGTGCGCTTGTTGATGAGTCGCAGGCGATCTCCTGGCACTCCCACGACGCGCTTCACGAAGTGCTGCGCGGGATTTACCGGATAGTGAAAGACGACAATGTCGCCACGCCGGACGTTGCGGTAGGGCAACACACGATTCCACAGTGCGCTGTCGCCGTAGCAGAATTTATCAACCAGCAGATAGTCACCGATGAGGAGCGTGTGCTCCATGGATTCCGATGGGATCGTAAAAGCCTGCACCACGAACGTGACCACGAAGATCGCGATGACAATGGTTCCCGCAACCGATTGAATCGTCGCAGGCCAGTCACTGGCCGAGATTTGCTTGCTCCACGACATCGTTAGAACTCAAATACGGAAACAAGATTTCCTGCTCTCTTCAGCAGGCCTAAAATTACCCCAATTGGTGGCCCAGCGGCGAAAACCGCATCGTAAACAATCCGTTTTCGCAGCGCTGAAGCGCTACGTCACTCAAAGCCAAGGGCAAACCCGTTTCTACGCCGCCTTCTAGACAACGCTCCCATTCCTCGAAGATCGCGGTTTGGCCGCGTCTGGCATCGTCGATAAATGATCCAACACCTGACGTGCTGCTTCCTGTTCGGCTCGTTTCTTGGTTGTTCCTTGAGCACGAGCCACGAACTCTGAGATCTCCGGCTCCGTGAGTTTGATTTCGACGGTGAATGTCTTCTTGTGTTCGGGGCCTTCTTCTTTCACCAGCGCATAGACGGGCTGAGGTTTTCCGCTGGCCTGCAACTTCTCCTGGAGCGCAGACTTGAAATCCATGACCGGCATCGCACTGGTCTCCAACTTCATGTGCGCTAGCTCAGGATCGACGACCACGCGTAGGATGAAGTCACGTGCTACTGACCATCCTCCGTCGAGATAGAGAGCCGCGAGGATCGCTTCCAGCGCATCCACGAGCAGGGTGGCTTTGCTGCGGCCGCCGCTTTTTTCCTCACCTCGACCGAGGCGGAGGTAGTTCCCGATCTGAAGCTGCTCGGCCACACGCAGCAGGTGCCTCTGCCCTACCAGATGAGCTCGCAGCTTCGAGAGGTGGCCTTCCTGGAATCCGGGGAAGCGATGGAACAATGCCTCGCTGGTGACCAGGCTGAGGACGGCGTCTCCCAGAAACTCAAGCAGTTCGTTATCTCCCGTGTGGGAGGAAGCGCCCAGAGCTTCCGCTTCGCGAGCCTGCGAGCTGTGGGTCAGGGCCTGCTCGATTAGTTCGCGGCGCTGGAAGTGGTGCCCCAGGCTTTCTTCCAGCGCCATAATTTCGCGTGACTTCATGAGACAGGAGGTTTCTTCGGTTTGTCCTGTGCGGTCAGTTCTTGGGAGGCTGGCTGGCTGGCTGAGCGGGCGGTGCGCCTCCGGTGAGCTGCTGCAAACGATCGCGCTCCCGCCGGGCCGGGGTTCCAATCGCCGTGTTTTCCTGCGTCAATTCCACCGCGCGGTTGGCCACTTTGAGCGCCTCAGGATACTTCTGCTGTTTGTCCATAGACAGTGCCAGGCGAAGAACGACGACGGGATCAGGCTGGGAAGGGAAAGCGTCGATGGACTTCTGGAGATTGTCCTGCGCCACCGCGTAGTTATCCTTCTTGAACGCGATAGTCCCCAGAATCGAGTAAGCGTTGGAGCGCAGCAGCGCCTTGTATGCGTCGAGCTTGTCTTGCGGGGTGCCGGCCGGGACATTGACGTCAGAGTCCACGGTTGAAGTGGCCTTTTGCGCCATTTTTGTAGCATCGTCGTAGCGCTGGTCTTTGTCCAGGTCGGTGTCGCGCGTTCTCTCCGCGATGACTTCGGCCACGATCACCAGGGCTTCGGGATCGTCGGCGTCGAAGCTGAGCACTTTGCGGCCCATGGCTTCGGTCTTTTCGCCGTTGTTGGCACTTTGGTACATGCGCATGGCGTTCTTGTAGAGCAGCGCTCGCAGTTCACTGTCCGGGAACTTGGTGGCAAAGTCGTCGGACGCCTTTTCAAAAGCTGCGGGATCAGTGTTTGCGGCGGTCGCCTTGTAAGCGTCGAATTCGGGCTGGGTCTTGGCCTGCGGCGGACGTTTGGCCGGCGCCGCTGCTCCCGGCTGGCCCGCCGCCGGTGGGGTCTGCGCCGGTTGCCCGCTGTTCTGAGCCGCGGCGCAGAGGGCGATACTCAGTACCGCTAGAATGACTGCTGTTCGCTTCATACTGTCTCCCGTAATGCGTTAGGTTTCAAAGTTCCAAGGTTTCAAAGACGATGTACAGCGTTGAGACCTTGAGACGGTGAAACGGTATCACTGTGGCTCGGCCGCCTGAGGGGGCTCATACGGCTGCGCCAGTCCATGCTCGGCTGCCAGCTTTACTTCCGGCAGTGTTCCCCCGGGGGAGTTTAATGCAGCGCGGTACTGATCCACGGCTGCGTCCCGATTCTCCTTCAAATCGAAAATCCGGCCAAGATAAATATGGGACCAGGCAATCACCTTAGGCTCACGCGCCATTTGAAGCGCGCGTTCAAAGTAGGTTCGCGCACCCTCCATGTCGCGATTGGCGGTGGCAACTTCGGCCATGATAAACAACGCGCGGCCCTGATCGCCTTCTCCTTCGTCCAACGCCTGCTGCGCCAGTTTCTGTGCCGTCTCCCGATCTCCGGCGGCGAGCCGTCGCTCGGCGTTTAACAGGAGGTGTTCATTGCGGGGACGAGCCAAGTGCAAAAGCTCGGGCGCTGCCTCTCCAGCGAACTGGATCTGCGCCACTCGTTTCATCTCCCTGCCGACGTCGATCGCGCCCAGCATATCGGCGTACGCATTGCGCAACCCGGCGGGGTCTTTTTCAAACTTAGCGAGAGCGTCGTAAAAATAGCGGGTCAGAACATACCCTTCCACGTCAGCCTCGGCGATGTTTTTCTCCCGCTCAGACTCGGGTGTCTTCGGGCTTAGGGTGCGGTTCTCGATGGCCCGTGCCAGGCACTCGGTCACCAGCAGGGAAATATGGTTTTTGAAGACCTCGTCCATGGGAGCAGTCTTCACTTCGTCCAGCAGCGGCTCCAGCCGCTTAAAGGACGCGCCGTTCTTCATCGCCAGTGGATCCAGAAGATAGTGCAAATAGGTATGGCGAATCTGCTGCATCTTGATTGCGGTGCCCGTGGACGGCGAAATCACCACATAGTAATTCAACTCGTAGTTACGCGCGTTGGTCTGGCCGGGCGCGCCCATGGCATCGAGATAGACGGTGAACTGGCGTCCGAGGTAGCCCGACGACGGCAGTTTCAGATAGATCTCGGAGTCGAATGTCATCTTCGCCAGCGGGTCATGGTAAATCTGAGCGAGATCGTTGTAGCGCTCGCGGTGACGCTCCCAGATCGCATGCAAACCAGCCTTCTCGTAGAAGGGCTGAAGGAACGCGACGATGCCCGCAACGGCGGCGGCGTCGGGTGGAAGCTCCGCCTGCTTTGCCTTGGGTTCGAAGGTGGGAGCTTCCCCCAGGTAGAGCGCCAGGGAAACGTATGGCGCCAGGTCGCGGGAAGGATCGGTCGCCTGGTGTTCGCGATAGAAGGCACACAGGGGAACAATCGCGTCCTTCGCTTCCGGAGTGTTCTGGACCGCTTTGGCGACTTCGGAACGGACCTGCGCTCGCAGGGGATCGGAGGCGTTCAATTCCTGGTCGTAGCCGCAGGTGTTAATCGCGGTTAGGACGGTGAAAAGAGTTTCGCTGGTTTCCAGAGACACCTGGGGCTGGTTCTCGGCGAAACCGGACAACGTCGACACTACCGCCAGGTTCAGAACGAACGCCAGTCGAAAGCTTGGTCCCAGGGAATCCTCCTGATCGCGAGTGCAGGGAGAGCCAGAAAATAGTGTACGAACTGGTCAATTCGGGGTCAAACCGATAAGTAGTCGGATGGGGGTTGTGGGTACAGGGTTGTGCGGAAATTGTGGGAATCGCCAACCGGGACAGGACGCGGCACGAAGTCACCTCTCCGGCGGTTCTGCCCGCACATAGAAGACGCGGCAAGCCGCGTCTTTGCAGCCTGGCCCTACCCCTTTACGCTGATCTTTGAAAAGGAAATCACGGCCCGTCCCGCGATCGGCCGCCCCATGGAGAGTGCTGGCCGGAAGGTCGTAAAGATCAGCAGATTTTTTACCTGGGGCAGCACGGCTTCGGCATCTTCGGACTGCGACAGAATGCGATAGTCCTCGACTCGGCCGTTAGCGTCCACATAGGCTTCGATGATCACCGAATCGTCGCCAATGCTGCCGAGCGAGGTGCCGAACACGGATTGTTCCAGTTGCGGAGCGGTGTAGAGCATGAGGGGAACGTCTCCGCTGGAGGCCCGCAACTGACCTGGCAAGGCAAAGAAGCCGAGCAGCAGTCCGAATATCAAGACCGCGCTGACCAGTCCCGCTGTGGCCGGAACCATGAAGGCGTTGAGCGCGTTCTCGAAGCGGACCAGCACGCCCTCAAAGCGGGAACGCCGCTTCTGGGCTACCTCGCGGGAGATGGCAACGCGCAACTTCAGCGCCAGGTCGGCGGGCGCCTTTTTCGGCCCTAGCTCAGTCAACAACTGTTGCGTCCGCTGCACGGCAACGTATTCGCGCGCGCAACCGGAACATTTCTTCATGTGGCCGTCCAGAGCGTGCATCTCCCGCCCGCTCACCTGGCCGTCAAGATACAGCGAGAATAGTTTCTGGGCCTCACGGCAGTTCATGGTGCCACCTCTACCTCTCTGCCACCACGCGAACCCTCGGCCGTTCTGTCGCGGCACTCCGCGGGAGCCTTCAGGCCCATCTCGGGGCCTACCTCCCGCACATATCCAGCTAATCTCTGGCGCAGGGCGTCGCGGCCGCGGGTGATGCGCGATTTTACGGTGCCCGGCGAAATTCTTAGAACGTCCGCAATCTCTTCGTACGACAACTCTTCGAGGTCGCGAAGGATCAGAGCGGTCCGGTAGGGCTCGGTCACGTGCTGCAAAGCCTGTCCTACGGCTGCGCACACTTCAGCATGCGCGAATGTATCGAACGGCGACTCACCGCGATCCACCAGCCGCGCCTCTCCCCCATACTCCAATTCGCCTGCCTCGATTGGATCAATCGGCGTCTCTTGCGCCTTATGGCGGAACCACCAGCGCCGCCGATTGGCGGCTTCATGCAGTGCGATGCGGTAGATCCAGGTTTTCAGGCTCGACTCGCCGTGGAAATGCCTGATCCCGCGGAAGACTTTCAGAAATACATCTTGGGTGGTATCGGCCGCGTCGGAAGGATCGTTCACAACGCGATAGACAAGGCTGTAGATCGGCTGATGGAATTCTCCAATCAGCCAGTTATAGGCATCTTCGGAACCCGCCTTTAACTCGGCGATGATGGCAGATTCCTGGGCTCGGGCTCCGATTGCGCTTGCGAGATCGCCCAACGTGGTAGCTCCCGCCATAGTGGCGTTCCCCTCAATTATAGAGTGACCGCAGCCCGCCGGCGGGAAATCTTGATTTTCCAGATGCCACTCCCTCGACAACCCGCCTTGATTACTTAGACTCCGGCGACTGACCCGGAGTTCCATCAATAACCAGCTTGTTTTTATAGGGATAGGGGGGTGCGCTGCAATTTCCGATCGCCGCTCTCTCATTTCGCAGGCGGAGTCTTCGCAGGCGGAGTCGCTCCCGCCGGCGCCGTGGCAGGCTTTGGCTTCTTCTTTGCAGCAGGCTTCTTCGGCGGCTCGGTGTCATCGACGATAATTTTCTTCGGAGGCGCGGGCGGCGCGGCTTGCAGCGCTTTGATCTGCTTGCGCAGGCCGGTCAGTTCCTCTTCTTTCGAGCTGGCCAGCTTCTGCATGCGCTCGCCGAAACTGCGGCGTGAGTTCTCAAGCCCGCTCATATCGTTGCTCAGAGTCTGAAACTCGTCTTTCGAACCGAATGCACCAGCGGATTCCACGATCGATCCAAAGACGTCATAGAGCGCATCCAGATTGCGGTAGAGCTTGAAACTTGCTCCGAGATCCTCGGGTGAGTTGCTCAATTGCGAGATCGTCTCGGGAAGGGCCAACTGAAGATTCCGCTGGATCGACTCCACGTTGGCCTGCGTTTGCCGCTTGGTGGACGAATCCGTTTTCCAGCGGTCGATGCGCGCCTTTTCCAGGTCCGCCTGCATGTTTTGCGCGGTCTGTTTTATCTTGTCGAGGATGCCGTTGAGTTCGCTCACCGACGCGTAGGGCACCGGAGCCTGGTTGGCTGCTGATGTTGCCTCCTGCGCCGTCCCAACCGGCAACAGGGAAGCAAGAGATAAGGTCACACACAGGCAAAGAGTGTTCCGTGAGATTGACATGGTGCTCCAGCGTGTCATTTAGGATTGCCACCATATCGTAGTTGAGTTTGACTCTGCGGGGAAGCTGGGCGAGAATTGAAGAGCCAGGTTCATCTGGCGCCGGTTGTTCCGGAGTGGGCCTGTGGCGCAGCTGGGAGCGCGCTTCCATGGCATGGAAGAGGTCGTCGGTTCGATCCCGACCAGGTCCACCAAGTCTCCCAACAACTCAGACGGGCGAGTGCTTCTAGCAGCGGCGTTTGTATCGTGGTTTGTGGTTTGTGTCCTAACCCGCCGTTCTGGTGCTTGCCGCGAGAGATTCGATAGCGGTGCGCTTGGCTACCATTCGGACGCGGCTGTAATCTCTCTACCATGTGACGGCTGACGTGACCGCAATCGCCATGATCATTGCATAAGACGTGCCGTTCTCCGCGAGCTCGGTAATGGCGCAGTGCCGTGGATCTTGGGACCGGAACCCCAATGAAACTACGCTTCGAATTTGCGCTGTCTGCGGATCTGGCCACGAAGCACTTCGCGTATCAGATGACAGGCCTTTCTCACCTCGGGCAACGTGAGAGCGCAGTAGACGTCTCTGCCGTTGCGACGGGCACTCACTACCCCCGCCGCTTTCAGGACCGCCAAGTGTTGAGAAAGGTTTGCCTTCGAAATTCCAAGCGCCTTCTGGAGGGACGAAATCCGCTGTTCTCCCCCGCCCAGCATCTCAAGCAATTGCAGGCGCTTGGGATGAGCGAAAGCCCGGCAGATGGCTGCTTGCCTTTCGAATACTTCCATATCGAACGAGTTTGACCTGGGTGCCCTGGAATTGC
>Ga0209068_10000760_pt1 | contig 16849 bp, 17 predicted proteins | sample ColStrG_CSR_2012_FD_187200 | JGI IMG/M metagenome (GOLD analysis project Ga0209068, IMG submission 187200) | Freshwater sediment microbial communities in response to fracking from Pennsylvania, USA - Cold Stream Run_MetaG_CSR_2012 (SPAdes)... | ecosystem: Environmental > Aquatic > Freshwater >... | reverse complement strand
ATCGAGATCGCCGCGGAATGGGGAACCCGTGACTACTGGGCCCAGTGGCTGGCCGTGCGGGCGCCGGCGCTGCTCATCGAGGCGGGCAATTCGGTCGCGCCGCCGGGCCAGATGCACGCGATGACCAAAACCATTTCTCCGACAAGCTATTTGCACGTGCCCGAGGCGGGTCACCTGATTCACGACGACGCGCCGCAGGTATACCGGCAGGCGGTCGAATCCTTCTTGGCACTGCGCACTCCGCGCGCCTGAGCATCGCCGGAACAGCTACAGGGAGCAGCAAATCTACTGGTCAGACGTTGGCCGCGACGTTCAACGAACTATCTGATAAATTCTTCAATTGTTCGAATATAGGAACATTGGAGTCATCAGGAGATCTTTCGTGTCGGAGCCGCTGTACAAGCTCAAGGCCGAGTTCTTCAAGACAGTGGGGCATCCGGCGCGGATCAGGATTCTGGAGCTGCTCGTCACGGGGGACAAGTCGGTGGGTGAATTGTTGCCCGAGGTCGGGCTGGAATCGTCGAATCTGTCCCAGCAGCTGGGCGTCCTGCGCCGGGCCGGAGTAGTCGACGCGCGCCGGGACGGCAACACGATGATCTACTCGCTCGCGTCGCCGGACATCGCGGAGTTACTGGTGGTGGCACGCAAGGTTCTCACCGGGGTGCTCAGCGACCGCGTGGCGATGTTGGAGGACTTACGCGCCGGCGGCGCCCAGTGACGTCCATGGGGTGGATCGGCAAGGCCTTCAGGATCGGTCGGATCGTCGAGCGCGCGGCACCTGCACCGCAACTGTTGATGAAACCTCCTGCGGGAGTGCGCGGTTCGCTTCAGATCCGGCACATCGACGCGGGTTCGTGCAATGGGTGCGAGGTGGAGATCTCGGGCGCGTTCGGACCGGTGTACGACGCCGAGCGGTTCGGCGCGCGGCTGGTCGCCTCCCCGCGCCACGCGGACGCGCTGCTGGTGACCGGCGTCGTGACGCACAACATGGTCGGCCCGTTGCGCAACACGATCGACGCCACCCCGCAGCCGCGCGCGGTGATCGCCTGCGGGGACTGTGCCTTGAACCGAGGGGTCTTCGGTGATGCCTATGGCGTGGTCGGCGCAGTCGACGAAGTGGTGCCCGTCGATGTGGAAATCCCCGGATGCCCACCGACACCGAGTCAGATCGTCGCGGCTCTGCGATCGGTGACCGGCAAGTGACCGGGGGGCTGGTGGGCAATGCGGTATCCGCGCCAAAAATGTTGCTGAACAACAATATTGGATCCGGCGTGGCGGGCGGGCTGACGTCGCTGGTCGGTGTGGGCGGGGTGTGGGCAGGCGCGCTGGGGATGTTCGGCCCGGTCCGCGCGGTCCGCATCGGGTGGTTGCTTCCCCTGTCGGGGGTGCAGCTTAGCCTCGACCCGCTGGGCGGGTTCTTCATGGCGCTCACTGGGACAGTCGCCGTCGCCGTCGGGCTGTATGTGATCGGGTATGCCCAGCGCGAGTATCTGGCGGGTGTCACGCTGGCGGTGTTGCCGGTGTTTGTCGCGGCGATGCTGCTGGTGCCGGCCGCTGCGTCGGTGACCACGTTCCTGCTGGCGTGGGAGTTGATGGCGGTCGCGTCACTGGTGTTGGTACTGGCCGAGCACGCCCACGCGCAGGTTCGCTCGGCCGCACTGGTGTACGCGGTGATGACACAGTTGGGGTTCGCGGCGATCCTGGTCGGGCTGATGGTGTTGTCGGCGGCCGGCGGCGCGGACCGGTTTGCCGACTTGCACCGGATACCGCAGGGTGCGTGCACCGCGGTCTTCCTGTTGACGATGGCAGGGTTCGGGTCGAAGGCCGGGCTGGTGCCACTGCACGCCTGGTTGCCGCGCGCTCACCCGGAGGCACCCAGCCCGGTATCGGCACTGATGAGCGCGGCGATGGTCAACCTGGGGATTTACGGCATCTGTCGTGTCGATCTGCAACTGCTCGGGCCCGGTCCGCGTTGGTGGGGGCTCACCTTGATGGCCGTCGGCGCGGTGTCGGCGCTCTATGGCGTGGTGGAGGCTTCGGTGGCCACCGACCTCAAACGGCTACTTGCCTATTCGACAACCGAGAACCTGGGCTTGATCACGCTGGCACTGGGAGCCGCGACCCTACTGTCCGCCTGCGGCGTGCGCGCCCCGGCGACGATCGCCGCGGCCGCGGCGATGCTGCACCTGATGGCGCATACGGCGTTCAAAAGCCTCGGATTCCTGGCGGCGGGGTCGGTGCTGGCCGCCACCGGGCTGCGGGACCTCGACCGGCTGGGCGGCCTGGCCCGCCGGATGCCGGCGACCACCGTTCTGTTCGGGGTGGCCGCGCTCGGAGCGTGCGGGCTACCCCTGGGCGCCGGGTTCGTCAGTGAATGGCTGCTGGTCCAGTCGCTGATCCACACGGCTCCCGGACACGCCACCGTGCTGGCCCTGACCACCCCGCTGGCGGTGGGCGCTGTCGCGCTCACCACTGGCCTGGGGGTGGCGGCGATGGTCAAGGCCTTCGGGATCGGATTCCTGGCACGGCCGCGCAGCCGGGAGGCCGCCCAGGCCCGCGAGGCACCGGCCAGCATGCTGGTCGGTATGGGAATTGTGGCGGCCGCCTGCATGATGCTGGCTGTGACGCCCTCGGTTGTCGCACCCGCGCTGCGTCGGGTGATCGCCACGCTCCCTGCGGCCCGGACGGCGGAGTTCACCGATTTCGGCACCGTGGTGCGACTGCCCGGCCTGCAGGGGTCGATCGCACCGGCGGTGATCGCGGCTGGTGTGGTGGTGGCCGCGCTCACCGCGGCCACCCTGGCGCTTTGGCGTCAGTGGCAGCGTCCGGCACCCGCGACATTGCCGCTGTGGGCCTGTGGCGCAGACGATCTCACCGCGCGTATGCAATACACGGCCACGTCGTTCGCCGAACCGCTGCAGCGGGTCTTCGATGAGGTCCTGCGTCCCGACACCGATATCGAGGTCACTCACACCGCCGAATCGCGCTACCTGGCTGACAAGATCATCTACCGCACCAGAATCGCCGATGCGATCGAGGAACGTTTCTACACGCCGGTGATCGAGCTGGTGGCGGCCGCGGCGGAATTGGTGCGGCGCGCTCACACCGGCAGCGTGCACCTCTACCTGGCTTACGGCGCGCTGGGTGTGCTGACCGTGTTGGTGGTGGCCCGGTGAACGTGCTGTCCTACGTTGCGGGCGCGGTGCAGATCGGCACCGTGATGGCCGGGGCGCCGCTGGTGGTCGGCCTCACCCGGCAGGTGCGCGCACGCTGGGAGGGCCGCGCCGGTGGCGGCGTCCTGCAGCCGTGGCGCGACATACTCAAACAGCTTGGCAAACAACAGATCACCCCGCATGGCACGACGGTGGTGTTCGCGGCCGCACCCGCCATCGTCGCCGGATCGACATTGCTGATCGCCGCGATCGCACCGCTGGTCGCCACCGGATCACCACTGGATGGCAGCGCAGACCTATTCGCCGTGGTGGGCCTGTTATTCGTGGGCACCGTCGCGTTGACGCTGGCCGGCATCGACACGGGCACCTCGTTCGGCGGCATGGGGGCCAGCCGGGAGATCACCATCGCCGCGCTGGTCGAACCCACCATTCTGCTCGCGGTCTTCGCGCTGTCCATGCCGGCGGGATCGGCCAATCTCGGTGCCCTGGTTGCGTATACCATCACCCACCCTCAGCAGGTGGTCTCGCTGGCCGCGGTGCTGGCGTTCGCCGCGCTGGTGATCGTGATCGTCGCCGAGACCGGGCGACTGCCGGTCGACAACCCGGCCACCCATCTCGAGCTGACCATGGTGCACGAGGCGATGGTCCTCGAATACGCCGGTCCGCGCCTGGCGCTCGTCGAGTGGGCGGCCGGTATGCGACTCACGGTGCTGCTCGCACTGCTGGCAAACCTGTTCGCGCCGTGGGGGATCGCCGGCAGCCGCCCCAGCGTGGTGGACGTCGTCGTTGGCGTCGCAGCGGTGGCAACCAAGGTCGCCGCGCTGGCCGGGCTGCTGGCAACTGTCGAGGTGTTCGTCGCCAAGCTGCGGCTGTTCCGGGTTCCCGAACTGCTGGCCGGGTCATTTCTGCTGGCCCTGCTCGCGGTGACCGCCGCGAACTTCTTCCCGGTGCAGGCATGACAAACAACAGTTTCGCGGTACTGGTCGACCTGGCCGCCGGCGGGCTGATCTTGTCGGCGGTACTCATCGTGTGGCGCCGCGACCTCACCGCCATCATCCGGCTGCTGGCCTGGCAGGGCGCCGCGCTGGCGGCCATCCCCATCCTGCGCGGGGTGTACGACGGCGACGGTGCGCTCATCGGTGTCGGTCTGGCCGTGCTGGTGTTGCGGGCCGTGGTGCTGCCGCAGTCGCTGGCCCGCGCAGTCGGCGCCGAGCCGCGATCCCAGCGCGAGGCCACCCCGCTGGTGAACACCGCCACATCGCTGCTGATCACCGCCGCACTGACGTTGGCCGCTTTCGCCGCCACTCGAGCGTTGGTGAAGCTACAGCCTGCGGCGACGACCACTGCGGTCCCGGCTGCCACCGCGGTGGTGCTCATCGCGTTGTTCGTGATGGTCACACGGCGGCACGCGGTGTCACAGGCCGCGGGATTCCTCATGCTGGACAACGGAATCGCGGCAGCAGCGTTCCTGCTCACCGCGGGGGTGCCGCTGATCGTCGAACTCGGCGCCTCCCTGGACGTGCTGTTCGCCGTCATTGTGATCGGTGTTCTGACCGGCCGGCTTTCCCGCACCTTCGGCGGTGCCGACTTGGATGCTTTGCAGGAGTTGCACGACTGATGACCGGTTTGCTGCTGGCCGCGATCCTCGCCCCGATCGGTGCGTCAATCGCCACTCTGATCGGCGGGTGGCGCCGGGCGACGGCCACCCTGATCGTTCTCTCAGCGGTCACGGTGCTCGGGTGTGGCGCGGCGCTGGGGTCGCGTCTCGGTTCGGGGACCCGGTTCGCGTTGGGCGGGCTGCTGCGCGTCGATGCGCTCACCGTCACCATGCTGATCGTCATCGGAATGGTTGCCACGCTCGCCACCTGGGCCAGCATCGGCTATCTCGATGCCGAACTCGCCCACGGCCACACCGACGCACGCGGCGCCCGGGTGTACGGGTCGCTGACGGCGGCGTTCCTGGCGGCGATGGTTGTTGCGGTGTGCGCCAACAACATCGGCGTGATCTGGGTCGCGATCGAAGCGACGACGGTGATCACCGCGTTTCTGGTCGGGCACCGCCGCACCCGCACCGCACTCGAAGCGACCTGGAAGTACGTCGTGATCTGCTCGGTCGGCATCGCGATCGCTTTTCTGGGCACCGTGCTGCTCTACTATGCCGTCGAGCATGCCGGCGCGCCGGCCACCGCAGCCCTGAACCTCGACGTCCTCACGGCGTACGCGGGGCGGCTGGATCCGGGGATCGCCCGATTGGCAGGCGGGCTGCTGCTGATCGGTTACGGCGCCAAGGCCGGCTTGTTTCCATTCCACACCTGGTTGGCGGACGCGCACAGCCAGGCCCCGGCACCCGTGTCGGCGTTGATGAGCGGGGTGCTGCTGTCAGTGGCATTCTCGGTATTGATCCGCATCAAACCGATCATCGACACCGCCACCGGACCCACCTTCATGCGGTCAGGGCTGCTGTTAGTCGGGTTGGCCACGCTGCTGATCGCCGCCCTGATGCTCACCGTCACACCCGACATCAAACGCATGCTGGCCTACTCCTCGATGGAGAACATGGGCCTGATCGCGATTGCCGCAGCCGGCGGAACCACGCTGGCGATTGCCGCGCTGCTGCTGCACGTGCTCGCGCACGGGATCGGCAAGACGGTGCTGTTCTTGGCCAGCGGTCAGCTGCAGGCCGCGCACAACTCCACCGCTATCGCTGACATCACCGCCGTGCTGCGGCGCTCCCGCTTGATCGGCGGATCCCTTGCCGTCGGCGTGATTGTGCTGCTCGGGCTGCCACCCTTCGCGATGTTCGCCAGCGAACTGGCCATCGCACGCTCGCTCGCCGACGCCCGGCTCGCCTGGGTACTCGGCGCCACCGCGCTGCTGATCGCTATTGCCTTCGCTGCGCTGGCGCGCAACTCGGGCCGCATCCTGCTCGGTGACTCCGCCGGCGCACCTGCGATCGCCGTGCCGCGAACGGTGGCGGCGGCCCTGATCCTCGGTGTCGCAGCGTCGATCGCTCTCGGTGCCACCGCCGGACCACTTACCGACCTGTTCACCACCGCAGCCCGTGACGTTGGGCCACGCCATGAGCCGTAATACGGTACTTCACAGGCTATCGCAAGAGCAGCTGGTCGAGAAGGCAGAAGAACTGCTAGGCAACGGGTTTCGTCTGGGTCTGGTGGCAGCGCACGATGACAACGATACCTTCCGCGTAGTCTACTTGTTCCTCGCTGGCCGGCCTGATCGCCGGGTCGAGCTCGAATACGTTGTGCCCGCAAATGATCCGGCGGTGCAATCGCTGGCATATCTGTCGTTTGCCGCCGGCCGATTCGAGCGCGAAATGGCGGACCTGTATGGGATCCGGCCCGTCGGGCACCCCAAATTGCTCCGACTGGTGCGGCACGGCCACTGGCCCGAGGACTGGTATCCAATGCGCGGCAACGCCGCACCTGCGCCCGAATTCGCAGACGACGGCCATTTTCCGTTCGTCAATGTCGAGGGACCCGGGGTATATGAGATCCCCGTCGGCCCCGTGCACGCCGGACTGATCGAACCCGGCCATTTCCGCTTCTCGGTTGCGGGCGAAACCGTGCTGCGACTCAAGGCCCGACTGTGGTTCGTCCACCGGGGCCTGGAAAAGCTGTTCCACGACCGGCCGGCCGACGGCGCCGTCGAATTGGCCGAACGGATCAGCGGCGACACCTCCGTTGCACACGCGCTCGCCCACAGCCTCGCCATCGAAGACGCGCTCGGAATCGAACTCCCCGACGAGGTACACCGACTGCGGGCCCTGCTCGTCGAACTCGAACGGCTCTACAACCACGTCGCCGACCTGGGTGCGCTGGCCAACGACGTCGGATTCGCACTCGCCAACGCGCACGCTCAACGCATCCGCGAACAACTGTTGCGGCTCAACGCCATCGTCACCGGGCATCGGCTGCTGCGCGGCGCAATTCGCCCCGGCGCGGTCACACTGCAGGCGCTACCCGATGCCGCCGCGCTGAGGTCCATTGCGGCCGACGTCGCCGAGGTCGCCCAGCTGACCCTGCGCAACGGCGTGGTGTACGACCGGTTCGCCGGGACCGCCGTCCTGCATCAGGAAGACGCTCACGCCATGGGTTGCCTCGGCTACGTCGCGCGCGCCAGCGGTAAGCGCACCGACGCCCGGGTCGAACATCCCGCCACCGCGCTACCCGTCACCGAGATCACCGCCGCGGCAGGTGACGTGCTTGCCCGTTACACCGTGCGCCGCGACGAGTTTGCCGCATCCACCGAGCTTGCCTGCGACCTGATCGAATCACATTCCGGTCCAATAGAATACGCCGAAAGCCCACCTTCGCTGCACGCATCCAGTAGCGGTATCGGCATTGTCGAAGGGTGGCGCGGCACCATCGTCCACCGCGTCGAAGTCGACGCCGCCAATCGCATCACCCGTGCCAAGATCGTCGACCCGTCCTGGTTCAACTGGCCGGCGCTGCCCGTCGCGATGGCAGATACGATCGTCCCCGACTTCCCATTGGCCAACAAAAGCTTCAACCAGTCCTACGCCGGCAACGACCTCTGATCAGCCGACCGTCACCCCTCGCCCGGCAACGCGAACAGGCCATCCACTGTCCGGGTAACCAGGCCGTCGGCGAGCAACGAGTCCAGCGCCCGGTCGCGCTGCTGGGTATCGGTCAGCCACGCCACGTCCAGCTGGGCCCGAGTTACCGGAAAATCGTTGAGGCGCAATATATCTAGCAATAACCCCCGGACCTGACGGTCGGTTCCCGCGTAGCTTTGAACGTGGCGCGCCGGGCCTTGCGCCGGGGGATAACCCGCGTTCCGCCAGGCGCACTCGCTAAGCGGACACAATCCGCAACGCGGGGCGCGTGCTGTGCACACCGTTGCGCCCAGTTCCATCAGCGCCACCGAAAATGCGGGCGCCGCTTCGTCATTCGGCAGCAGTGCCGAAACGTCGGCGTGGTCACGCAGTGCAGACGGTGCACCGGCGTCGGCCCGGCCATGTACGGCGCGCGCCACCACGCGGCGCACATTGGTGTCCACCACCGGCACCGGCTGGCGGTAGGCGAAGCTCGCCACGGCCCGTGCGGTGTAGCTACCGACGCCCGGCAAGCTCAGCAGGGTGTCGACGTCGTCGGGAACCACGTCCCCGTAGTGGCGCGCTATGACGGTTGCGCACTCGTGCAATCGTTTGGCCCGCCGCGGATAGCCCAGCTTGCCCCACGCCCGCAACACGTCGGCGGCGCTCGCGGCGGCGGTTGCCGAGGGCGTGGGCCAGCGTCGCACCCAATCCGGCCAGATCGGCAACACCCGCGTTACCGGCGTCTGCTGCAGCATGAACTCGCTGACCAGGATCTGCCACGCGCTGACTCCGGGTTCTCGCCACGGCAGGTCACGTCGGGATCGTTGGTACCACTCCAGAAGTTCATCCGCCGGGATGTGCGTTCGGCTAGCCATCGGCGGCTGCTGCACAGCACAATATGTGCCATGCCCAATACCAGTCCGGTAACTGCGTGGAAAGCACTGAAAAAGGGTAACGAACGATTCGTCACCGGGAAGCCAGAACATCCCGGCCAGAGCGTCGAGCATCGGGCGAACCTTGCTGCTGCCCAGAGGCCGAGGGCGGTGATTTTCGGGTGCGCGGACAGTCGGGTCGCCGCCGAACTCATCTTCGATCAGGGCTTGGGCGACATGTTCGTAGTTCGCACTGCCGGGCAGGCCATCGACACGGCGGTACTGGGCTCCATCGAATACGCGGTGACGGTACTGCACGTCCCGCTCATCGTGATCCTCGGCCATGACGGCTGTGGTGCCGTCGAGGCCGCGCTGAGCGCGCTCGACGAGGGAGCGATACCAGGCGGTTTCGTGCGGGATGTGGTGGAACGCGTTATGCCATCGATCCTGATGGGCCGCCGCGACGGCCTGACCCGCGTCGATGAGTTCGAGGCACGGCACGTGACCGAAACGGTGGCACAGCTCGTCACGCGTTCGACCGCCATCTCACAGCGGGTGGCTGAGCGCACCCTGGCGATAGCGGGCGTCACCTACCACCTCGCCGACGGGCGGGCGGTGTTGTGCGATCACGTTGGCGATATCGGGGAACGGGCCAAGCGCTGACGCGGAGCTGTTCCGACCCGCGCTGTCGCGGCCCACACGGCGCTCCTAACACGACGCTCGGCCAGCTAACCGGGCGACACGCCGAGGCGGGTCGAACAAATCGGCGTGACCTGGACCTACGGTGTAAATGTGCTGGATTTGGAACCGCAGGGTCCGCTACCGACAGAGATCTACTGGCGGCGCAGGGGCTTGGCCCTGGGCATCGCGGTCGTCGTCATCGGGATCGCCGTGGCCACCGTTATCGCCTTCGTGAGCAGCAGCGCGGGCGCCAAACCCGCCAACGCCGACAAATCTGCCCCCGCCCAAGGTCATCAGGGCTCGCAACCGCCGCAAGCGCCGCCGCCACCCGGGCAGGAGGGCGGCAACCCGTTGGCGCCGCCGCCGGAGGGGCAAAACCCAGAGTCCCCCACCGCCACCGCTGCGGTGCAGCCGCCGCCGTTGCTTAACCCGGGCGATGACTGCCCCGATTCGACACTGGCGGTCAAGGGCCTGACCAACGCACCTCAGTACTTCATCGGCGACCAGCCGAAGTTCACCATGGTTGTCACCAACATCGGGCTGGTCGCCTGCAAGCGCGATGTTGGAGCCGCGGTGCTCGCCGCCTACGTGTACTCGCTGGACAACAAGCGGCTGTGGTCCAACCTGGACTGCGCGCCGTCCAACGAGACCCTCATCAAAAGCTTCACGCCGGGCGAGCAGGTCACGACGGCGGTGACCTGGACCGGGATGGGGTCGGCGCCGCACTGCCCGCTGCCGCGACCGGCGATCGGGCCCGGCACGTACAACCTCGTTGTACAGCTGGGCAATCTGCGCTCGCTCTCGGTTCCGTTCATGCTGAACCAACCGCCACCGGCTCCTGGGCCGGGTCAGCCCGGGCTTGCGCCGCCACCGGAAGCGCCGCCGGGTAACTAGCGCCCGATTAATGCCCACCTAGTTCAATGGGTCGGCGATCGTCGACTCCGCTAGCTGCGACAGCCCTTCCCGGACGTGGCGGGCCCACATCGAGCCGATGCCTTCCACCGATTGCAAGTCGTTTGAACTGGCCGCCAGCAGGCCCTGCAGCGTTCCGAATGCCCGGACCAGTAGGTCGACGTGGGCGAATTGCAGCCGGGGAATACCGGCCATGGCGCTGTAGCCACGCGGGCTCAGCGCCGAGTCCTGGGCCTCCGTCGTGGTCGGATATCCGAAGACCTTGGCCAGCGCGGTGAGTTCGAGCAATTCGGTGTCGGAGAGCGTGTCCAGCTCGGCCAGTGTGTTGGCGACCTGCTCTTTGGACGGCGGCTCGGGGTTGGCGTGGTAGTCGCGCACGATCAGATCTCGGGCGGTGTCGTTTCCGCCCAGCAGCTCCTCCAGCTGCAGGCGCAGCTGACGCCCATCGGTGCCCAGTTCGACAGCGTCGTAGTCGATCACCAGACCGATGCGGCGGGCCAACTCGAGCCGTTGAACCACCGTCATCACGTCGCGCAGCGTCACATAGTCCTCGATTTCCGCCCTGGAGAGTTGCCTGGTGACTTCGTCGAGCCTGGCTTTGTAACGCTCCAAGGTGGCGATGGCCTGGTTGGCTCGCGACAGGATGGTCGCGGAATCGGTGAGCACGTGGCGCTCGCCGCCGACATAGACGGTGACGATGTTCATCGAGTGGCTGACCGAGATCACCGGGTGGCCGGTTTGGATCGCGGCCCGTTCCGCTGAGCGGTGCCGGGTCCCCGATTCATCGGTGGGTATGGATGGATCGGGAACCAACTGCACGTTGGCCCGCAAGATGCGGCTGGCGTCGGTGGACAGCACCACGGCGCCGTCCATCTTGGCCAGCTCCCGCAGCCGCGTCGGCGCGTACCGGACATCGAGCGAGAAGCCGCCGTCGCAGATGGCTTCGACGCTGTCGTCGTGGCCGAGCACGATCAGTGCACCGGTGCGGCCCCGCAGAATGCGCTCCAGGCCGTCGCGGAGCCCGGTGCCGGGCGCCAGACGGCCGACGGTCTCACGCAGGGTCGGACGGGTCACAACGTGTCATTCTGCTACGTGCAGGCCGGGAGCCCTACTGCTGCGGTGATCTGCAATGTCGATCATGTGCTCCAACGCCACAACTATGGTCGATGCGCTGAGCGCGCGCATGCCCGGCGGTACTGCGGTGCAACCCGGCGGAATCAGCGCGAGGGTGAACCCTTGCCGTGCGGCTTCGGCCAGGCGCCGCTCCATGCCGCTGACGCGCCGCAGGTCACCCGCCAGGCCGACCTCGCCGATCATCACCGCGGTGGTGGGCAGGGGGAGATCCGCGTATGCCGAGGCCAGCGCGATCGCGACAGCGAGGTCCGAGGACGGATCGGTCAATCGCATGCCGCCCACCGTTGACAGGTAGACGTCGGTGGCGGCGATGGGCAGCTTGGCGTGCTTCTCCAGTACGGCGGTGATCATCGCGGCCCGGGAGTGGTCTATCCCGCTGACCGCGCGACGCGGCGAGCCGCCGGTCGAGGTCGCCAGCAACGCCTGAATCTCGCCGATCAGCGGCCGCTTTCCGTCCAGCGTCACGGTGATCGCGGTGCCGGGGACCGGTGTCGGTCGCTGATCCAAGAACAGGTTCGATGGGTCGGCTACCCCTTCAATCCCGTTGTCGTGCAGCATGAAACATCCGACTTCGTCGGATGCCCCGAAGCGGTTTTTGATCCCGCGGACCATCCGCACCGTCCCGTTGCGGTCGCCTTCGAAGTGCAGCACCACGTCGACGAGGTGTTCCAGCGAGCGCGGTCCGGCGATGGCGCCGTCTTTGGTGACGTGGCCAACCAGGATGAGCGCAACGCCGTTCGCCTTGGCGGCCGCGGTGAGCGCCGCGGTGACCGCGCGGACCTGGGTGACGCCACCGGCGACGCCGTCGGCCTCGCCGGTGGACATGGTTTGCACCGAGTCGACGATGACCAGCTCAGGCCGGACGGTCGCGATGTGATCGAGCACGGTGTGCAGGTCGGATTCGGCGGCCAGGTAGATCTCCTCGACCTCCTTGCCCCCGCAATCGATGCGGTCGGCTCGCAGCCGGATCTGGCCGGCGGACTCCTCGCCCGAGATATACAGCGCGCGCCGGCCCGCCCGTGCCCACTGGTGGGCGACCTTGAGCAGCAGCGTCGACTTACCGACGCCCGGATCACCCGCCAACAGCGTCACCGAACCGGGCACCACACCGCCGCCGAGCACCCGGTCCAGCTCGTCGATCCCCGTTGGGCGGTGCTTGCTGAGATTCGGCTCGATGGAACTGATCGGAACGGCTTTCGATGCCGGACCCAGATTCGCGGAACGACGGCTCCCGGCACCGACCGCGCTGAGCACGGCCACTTCATCGACGGTGCCCCACGTGCCGCATTCCATGCAGCGCCCCACCCACTTGGCGGTGAGATGGCGGCATTCCGAGCACCTGTACTGCGAGCGTGCGTTTGCCACGCGTCGACCGTATCGGCCTGGTGCGACAACCCCGGCGTGACAGGCCGTTGGGTGTGCGGTCAGGACCGCTGCGGAGCCTCCGGGGCCGAAATCGGCACCATCACGGTGGCCTGCCCGGCCTTCTCGAAGTTGAAGGTGAAGTTGTAGGTGAGGCCATTGCTGATGCGCTGGGCCAACGTCACGGTTGCCTTGGCCGCGTTGTTGGCGGCCATCGGTCCCGGGGCCATGTTCTTGCCATCGGGCGTACCGATGAACAGCATCCCGCCAGCGGGCAGTCGTCCGTCGCCACCGGCGAGCGTGACCGTGCCGATGTCACTCGTGATGCCTACCAGCCGGTCGGTGATATCCGGTGATTGATTGATCGCCACCAGCACCAGGTCCACGGTTTTGCCCGGCTCGATGAAGTCGCCGGATTGGGTGGCCCGGATGTGTATGTCGCGCAGCGCCACGTTGTTGAACGTTGCCCTGTTGCCGTTGACGGCGGGCTCCTGCGTGGCCATCTGCGAGATCTGACCGGCGCTGCATCCGGTGAGCGTCGCGGCGAGAACGCCGATCGAGGCCAGGACGGCCAGCGCGGGCAGGCGGATCTTGAAGCGGTTCACTCAATTCCTCCTGCTGGGCCAGCGGTTGGACTTGTGGCTATGCACGTTGCAACTATGCACAGTAGTAGGAACGTGCCGCCCGCGGTAGCGCGGGACGCGAGGCCAAGCCCCAAGACCAGCAGACCAGGGCGTCGCGCGGGGTACTCGGCGGTCCCGATCGGGACGTTGCTAGTGTGCTCGATGGCACGTCTTGCTTCTCCTGTCAACCCCTAATCTGCGCGTTGTGCCCCTGACCTGCAACGTTGATCCGCACGCTTTGGGCCGCCGTGTTAGAATGAGGTAACGAAAGGGGCTCGAATCAGATGATCTTCAAGGTCGGTGACACCGTTGTCTACCCGCACCACGGTGCTGCGTTAGTCGAGGCGATTGAAACCCGCACCATTAAAGGGGAACAAAGAGAGTATCTCGTCTTGAAAGTGGCGCAGGGAGACCTGACCGTTCGAGTCCCGGCCGATAACGCCGAATATGTCGGCGTTCGCGATGTCGTCGGACAAGAAGGCCTGGACAAGGTGTTCCAGGTCCTGCGTGCCCCGCACACCGAAGAGCCGACCAACTGGTCACGCCGATATAAGGCCAACCTTGAGAAACTCGCCTCGGGCGACGTGAACAAGGTGGCCGAGGTAGTGCGCGATCTGTGGCGGCGCGATCAGGAGCGCGGGTTGTCCGCCGGCGAGAAGCGCATGCTGGCCAAGGCGCGGCAGATCCTGGTCGGTGAACTGGCCTTGGCCGAGAGCACCGACGACGCCAAAGCGGAGACCATCCTCGACGAGGTTCTGGCCGCCGCTTCTTGAAAGCCCTGAGACTCTGGTGGTCGGGGGAACGGACGCCTCGGGATCGGTAGTCGCAGTCGTCCCTGCCGCCGGTTCGGGGCAGCGACTGGCTGCCGGTATCCCGAAGGCGTTCCATCAACTCGAGGGACGGACCCTTGTCGAGCGAGCCGTGGACGGCTTGCTCGACTCCGGGGTCGTCGACACCGTCGTAGTGGCGGTGCCCGCGGACCTCACTGACGAGGCGAAGCTGATCCTCGGCAAGAAGGCCGCCGTGGTAGCGGGCGGCTGCGACCGTACTGAGTCCGTGAGTCTGGCGCTTTCTGCGATGTCTGTGGTCCCGGGGGCGGAAGCACCGGACTTTGTGCTGGTGCACGACGCCGCGCGGCCGCTGACGCCGCCGGCGTTGATCGTCCGGGTTGTCGAATCGCTGCGGGCCGGTCACGCCGCCGTCGTGCCCGCATTGCCACTGTCTGACACCATCAAGGCCGTGGATGCCAACGGCGTTGTCCTGGGCACGCCGGAGCGGCTCGGTCTGCGGGCGGTGCAGACCCCGCAGGGGTTCGCGACCGGCCTACTGTTGCGGGCCTATCGCGCATACCAGAGCGGTACCCGGCCTCTTGGGGCCGGTTTCACCGACGACGCGTCACTCGTCGAGCAGGTGGGCGGCCAGGTCCAGGTGGTCGACGGCGACCCACTGGCATTCAAGATCACCAACCAACTGGATCTGTTGCTGGCCCAAGCGATCGTGCGGCGATGAGCGAGCCGCCGGATCTGCCGGATCTGCCGAGGGTCGGTTTAGGCACCGATGTGCACCCGATCGAACCCGGCAGGCCCTGCTGGCTGGTAGGGCTGCTGTTTGCGGGTGCCGACGGCTGCGCCGGACATTCCGACGGCGACGTCGCGGCGCACGCGCTGTGTGACGCTGTGCTGTCGGCAGCAGGTCAGGGCGATATCGGCGGCGTGTTCGGAGTCGACGATCCGCGCTGGAAGGGTGTCAGCGGCGCCGACATGCTGCGGCACGTCATCGAGCTGATATCGCGGCACGGCTACCGGGTCGGCAACGCCGCCGTACAGGTGATCGGCAACCACCCCAAGATCGGTCCGCGGCGTGGCGAGGCGCAACAGGTCTTGTCGGACCTGCTGCGGGCCCCCGTCTCGGTATCGGGAACCACCACCGACGGGTTGGGACTGACCGGGCGTGGCGAGGGCTTGGCCGCGATCGCGACGGCTCTGGTCGTCCGAACTAGCAGGTAAGCTGGCACGTCGTGACCGATCCCGCCCGCTTGCGGCTGCACGATACGGCGGTGGGTGCCGTGCGTGACTTCGTTCCGCTGCGTGCCGGGCACGTCTCTATCTATCTGTGCGGTGCCACCGTTCAGGGCCAGCCGCATATTGGGCATGTCCGTAGCGGCGTGGCCTTTGACATCCTGCGCCGCTGGTTGACGGCGCGAGGCTACGACGTCGCGTTCATCCGCAACGTGACCGATATCGACGACAAGATCCTGAACAAGGCCGCTGCGGCCTGCCGGCCGTGGTGGGAGTGGGCGGCCACCTACGAGCGCGCGTTCGTCGCCGCCTACGACGCCCTGGACGTGTTGCCGCCGTCGGCCGAGCCACGCGCCACCGGGCACATCACCCAGATGGTCGAATTAATGGAACGCCTGATCGAAACTGATCACGCGTACGCGGCCGGGGGCGACGTCTACTTCGATGTGCTCAGCTACCCGGAGTACGGGCAGTTGTCCGGCCACAAGGTCGGCGACGTGCATCAGGGCGAGGGGGTGGCAACCGGCAAGCGAGACCAGCGCGACTTCACCTTGTGGAAGGGGGCCAAGCCCGGCGAGCCGTCCTGGCCCACGCCCTGGGGCCGCGGACGTCCCGGCTGGCACCTGGAATGCTCGGCAATGGCGCGCACCTATCTCGGGCCGGAATTCGACATCCACTGCGGTGGAATGGATTTGATATTCCCGCACCACGAGAACGAGATCGCGCAGAGCCGTGCCGCCGGAGACGGGTTCGCCCGCTACTGGCTGCACAACGGCTGGGTGACGATGGGCGGCGAGAAGATGAGCAAATCGCTGGGCAACGTGCTGTCCATACCGTCGATGTTGCAACGTGTCCGGCCCGCCGAACTGCGCTATTACCTTGGCAGTGCGCATTATCGGTCGATGCTGGAATTCTCCGAGACCGCCCTGCAGGACGCTGTCAAGGCCTATGTCGGGGTTGAGGAATTCCTGCACCGCGTTCGCAGTCGAGTCGGCGCCGTCTTTCCCGGCCAGTGGACCGCACGCTTCGCCGAGGCACTCGACGACGACCTGGCCGTTCCGATCGCGGTGGCCGAGGTGCACCAGGCGCGCGCGGAAGGCAATCGGGCGCTGGATGCGGGCGACCATGAAAGTGCCCTGCATAGCGCCGAAGCGATCCGCGCGATGATGGGCATCCTGGGTTGCGACCCGCTCGACGAGCGCTGGGAATCTCGCGACGAGACGTCGGCCGCCCTGGCCGCCGTCGACGTGCTGGTGCAAGTCGAACTGGAAAACCGGCAAACGGCCCGCGAGCAACGCAACTGGACGCTCGCCGACGAAATCCGGGACCGGCTGAAGATCGCCGGCATCGAGGTCACCGATACCGCCGACGGCCCGCAGTGGGAACTGCTGGCTGGTCCAGAGAAGTAGCGTCAAACAGATGGCCGGCAATTCTCGGCGCCAGGGTGCGATACGCAAATCAGGTTCGAAAAAAGGCCCCACCGTCGGCTCAGGCG
>Ga0209068_10000759_pt1 | contig 16852 bp, 14 predicted proteins | sample ColStrG_CSR_2012_FD_187200 | JGI IMG/M metagenome (GOLD analysis project Ga0209068, IMG submission 187200) | Freshwater sediment microbial communities in response to fracking from Pennsylvania, USA - Cold Stream Run_MetaG_CSR_2012 (SPAdes)... | ecosystem: Environmental > Aquatic > Freshwater >... | reverse complement strand
TCTTTTCGTTTTGCGGAGTGAGCCCAACCCACGAAACTTGCTCCCCGCCTAGCGCCAATTCTTCCAGGCGGTCGCCGATCTTGCAAGCGGCTGCCAGCAATTCCGTTGAACCCGCCTCTCGTTCTTCCACCGGCAACGCATGCCGCACTAGCGGTCCATCGGTGACCGACGATAACGTTGCGAGGGAGGCGCGCACGATCCACAACTGCCGCTCAAAATCTCTCTCGCTCAACTGGCCAATGCGGCGCGTCACTAAATCCAGGCCCGACTCGGCGAAGTAGTCCGCGATGACGTTTCCGTCGCTTGTCCATACGTCGCGCCTGGCGGGCCGCGTGGTGAACAGCGGAATATCGCCGCGTTGCAAATCGGCATTCTCCGCTTCGCGAAAAGCGTCCATCCCAGACAGGCGTCCAAACAGCTCTTGGCGGTCCGCCGCACAGCGCAACACATCGGGATGGTAGCTCTCCTGCAAAGCCACCGCATAGGCATGCGTCCCGCGCACAATCAATCGCATTTCGTCCTCTGCGAATTTCTCCACCAACTCCAACACTGAGTCGCAATGCCGCAGGAGAATGCGATACATCCGTCCGAACCCCGCGGCGATCTCGTCCGCATAGTCCAGCGCGTTCGCCTCGCTGCCGCCGAGCACTGGCCGGTTATCCGCGCTTGGCATTCCCGCAGCTTTCTTTACCAAGTGCATCTCGTCCGTATCGCGGCATTCCCAATGCGGTACGCCCCGCGGAACCATTTGACCCGCGGCGCTTCCCAGCCCGCTCATGTCCAAGCCTTGGCTGTCTTCGCTTACCCAAAACCGCGCGGGCAACAAACCGACTCTCAACACCGAGTGTTCCAGCGCGTCATTTGCCGTTTCCGCCTCGCCGCCGCGCGCGAAGCGCGGATGAAAGAGCGCCTCCAAGTCAATGAGCATCGGATGCTCGCCCAGCGCAATCAAATTCTCACAGTGAAAGTCCGCGGCTTCGAGCGCATAGAGAACCGCCAGATATGCGCCCTGCCTCTGGTAGAAGCGGCTAACCTCCTGCGGTGTTTCGCACTCGGCGCGCTCCACGAATTCCGCCCAACCGTGCCGGCCCTTATCCAGACTCTTGATTGGCCTCAACTTCGGCTCCGCGCCTTTTTCATTCAACCAGTCCAACAACTCGTTGAAATGTTCGTCTACCGCTAGCCCCCGCGGCTTGTAAACCAAGCGAACCCCTTCGCTGAATTCCAAGATCACTACCGAACGTCCGCCGCGATGGCTATCGCCCGCGCCCAGGCGCGTGCTCTTTATGGCGCCCGGATCGCTCGTCAGAAGGGTCTCGCGCAAATCCTGCCAGTCCTCGCATAGGCGCCGGAGAAATTCAACGCTGTATTCGGCCCACCGTTCGAGCGTGCCTTCTATCTGTTCCACGAGTACCGGATATTCGTCCAGCAGCCGTTTTGCAATCGCACGATCTCGCAACCGCTGGAGAAAGTGTTCAAAGCGGCTCTCTGGGGTCGCGCCTTCCAACACTCCTTGAAGCCGCGCTACGTTGAGCTCTAGCACGATGGTGCGCGACATTATCGTTAGCAGACGCTCCGCCAAGTCGGCGGCGAGCGCTTCTTCGATGGTCTCCGCATCGAACGGCGCGTTCTCATACAAACGCGCTAGACTCCGGGCACCGGCGCGAACCCGTTCCCGCGCATTGAGAATGTGTATTTCAAAGAGTTCCAGGCAGTTTGCCATTCCGCGCCCTTCCAAATACTCGGGCAACGGCAGCGGCTTCCGCCTTACAGGTGTTTCAATTCTTGATTTCGCGGCGGCTTCCATAGTTTGACCGGCTGGAATTTAGTGACGTTGACCCGGGAACCGTTACATGGTTCATTCCATAAAAAAGGACCGCCGTCGCCGGCAGTCCTATGAAGTGTAGAGGCTGCTCGCTGTTTCCTTAGCAGAGCTTTCCTTTCGGCCAATTGGTGCAGATATCGCACGAAATGCGGCTCGTGGGATTGCAGAAAATCGGGAGGGTCGGTTTGATGAAGCCGCCCGAAACACTACCTAGTTCCGCATCCGTCAATTCAGTCGCCCCTGCCGGATTTGCCGGCAGGGCGGCCAATTCCGCTGGGCTGAGGCTCTTCCGATAGTTGGGGTCTTTCCACGCCCGAATTACATCTTTCTTTGACATTGAGTTTTCTCCTTAATTTGAATTACGCGACTCACGCTTTCTGAACGCGTTCGCACGTTGATTTAGTGAACCCGCCTTCCGCGCCGTTACACGTGAATTTGCGATACTGAATTCACCCTGGAATGAAACGATCGCGAACTGGTATTCTCCTATTCACTCTCTGTTTCGCCGCCGTTTTGGCCGGGCAAAGCCGCCGTTCCTACGGTCCCGGGCGCGTCTGGTGGGAGGCGGGCAGGGGCGTCGTCTTTCCGCTCGAAGAAGACTACGACGATCCTGACGGGCTTGTCAGCATTCTGAACACCCAGGGCGCGGTGAAACCGGCCGGCCATGCTTTTTTCGAAGCGCTGGGCGCGAACGGCCGGGCCTGCATCTCGTGTCATCAGCCCGCGAACGCCATGAGCCTTTCCGCCGATGCCGTGCGCAAGCGCTGGATTGATACGCAGGGCCGCGACCCGGTTTTCGCGGCGATCGATGGCTCAAACTGCCCCGGTCTCCCACAGGCCGAGAGGGCTTCTCACTCTCTTCTCCTGAATCGCGGACTCATTCGGATCTTTCTTCCCTGGCCGCCTAAAGCCGTTCGCGATTTCAAGCTGGAAGTGGTGCGCGATCCCACGGGCTGTAATACCAGTCCTGTTTACGGTCTCGCCAGCCCGCACCCAACTGTTTCCGTTTATCGCCGGCCGCGCATGGTAGCTAACTTCGGGAACGTCCGCCCGCTCACTCTAATGGCCGATGGCCGCGAGCCATCGCTCGAATCGCAAGCCATCACCGCCGCCCTGGCACATGAAGAAGCGCAGGTTCATCCCACCCTCGCTCAGCTCCGCCAGATCGTCGATTTCGAGATGCAGGTGTTCGCCGCGCAGAGCGCCGATGATCGTGGCGGCCTGCTTAACGAACGCGAAAGTCCCGTGGCGCTCGGCCCCGAAAACCTTGCCGCTGGCCGAGCCCCGCGATTCAGCGGCGAAGTCTCGTCTCCGTCTTCCTTTGAACTATGGAAGAAACCGGAAAGCCCCGGAGTTCGGCTTGCCTTTCGCGCCTCGGTGGCGCGCGGCAGCGATCTCTTCGCCGAGCGCTGCGCAACTTGTCACTCCTCCGGCTCCGCGCGCGCGATCGACATCGGCACCACTAATCGTCCCGATGCGTCCGCCGCTGCGGACCTTCCTCTGTTTCGAATGACCTGCCATTCCGATGGACGCGTGATCTACACGCAAGACCCTGGCCGCGCGCTCATCACCGGCAAGTGTGCCGACGCCGGCGCTATCGTGATGCAGCAACTCCGCGGCTTGGCCGCCCGCGCTCCGTATTTTTCCAACGGCTCCGCCGCCACGCTGCGCGACGTGGTCGAATTTTACGACCGCCGCTACACGATCGGCTACTCCGAACGGCAGAAGCAGGATCTGGTCAACTTCCTGCGTTCGCTATAGAGCCCAAGAAACGCCCGGCCTTTGTCTTTTCCATAGCCTTTGCTTATGAATTATTTACGCAAACGGCTTTAGTCTGGAGACATGCAGCTCTTCTTTTCCCCGCGACCTGCGCTCCGCGAACGCCTTCCGGTAACGCGCCTTCACGTCTTCGTTCTTTTCACTGGGGAAAAAGCCACCATTGCCGCGTTGCGCGCGGCTGCGGGGTTCGTGTCCGGCCTAGGCGGAGAGATTGTGATCGCCGCCACGCAAATTGTGCCCTATCCGCTTCCCTTGAACCGCCCACCGGTCGACAGCTGCGTCTTACTTGGACAGGTCGCGAATTCGCTTTCACAAGCCGGCATCGGCAGCGAACCTTCGCCGAAAGTCCTACTCGCCTATGCGCGCGACCCTGCCGATGGTTGGCGTTCGATCCTCCCGCCGCATTGCATCGTCATCTTAGGCCGCGCCAAACGATCGCCTCTGCAGCGCTTTCGTTCGTGGAGCACCGGGAAGTTCCTGCGCAATCGAGGCTACGAGGTTCTGGTGGCATAGCACCGCAAAGTTACTTCGCGTCATCCTTCTTAAGCGGAAACTCAAAATACAGAATCTCTTTGCCGCTACGCGCATCCCGCATACCGCTGAGATAAATGCTATCGCCGATTTCCGCCTGCGCTTCAAAATAGAAGAACCCGCTCACCGAGTCTCCGGGCGGCACCATTTTGGCGGCAAACGCCCGCACTAAAATCTCGGGTCCAGCCAAAGGATTCTTCTTTTTAGGCAGCGGCATAGGCAATTGTACGCCCGTACCCGGAGTCCTGGGCCGCCTCTTGCCGTCGGCTCCAATAAAGGGAATCTCATCCGGGCTTATCGAAGCCACGTGCCTGCCGTCCGATCCCACCAAGCTCACTTCCAAATCCTTCAAGTCGATCGACCGTTCGCGCTTGTTTTCGATTACCACCAAAACCGGCAGCACACCGTACTTCAACAAGTCCACTTTCTTGCCGAAAGCATCCGTTGTCAAATCCTGGTTGTCAAAGGCTTTTGCTCCTACGATCACCTTCTCTGAATTCTGGTGCGCATAATCGCCCGCCTTCCCCGCTTGGAACGGTTTGTCGTCGCTCCCCGGAGCCGCCGCCAACAAAACCAACGCCGTCAACGCCACACTCGAAAACAAAAAGCGGGTTCCTGCAATCAAGCGCAACCTCTTTCTCTAAGCCTAGTTCGGTGCGTTTCCTCTCCCTTCATTTTCATTCTTACCTTTGGCACTTGGTTTTCATTGAACACATGGCGGGCAAAACTCGCGGCGAGTCTAGGCGCGCACGCGTCGCTGGAAGGCAAGCCCAAAAGCACACAAACCGATCGCCAGAAGCGCTGTCGCCGAGGGCTCTGGAACCGCTCCCAATGCCTTAAGCGCGTCGGGGCTTCCGGGAATGAGCGGATCGCCAAAATTCGTATATTGGGTGCCGCCGGCCGTGAGGGTGGTGGCAAACGGGCCTTTGACGCTGCCGTAAGTGGACAGGAAACTGAAGCCGCTCACCGACGTTTGCGGGGCCAAGGTCGGTGGGGTGGCGGGTATGAAATCCATAGTACCGGCCCCGAGACCAAATAGATCCGTCGCAGTATCAAGCGTCACGCTCCAGCCGGATGGCGCGATGATATTTGAAATGGCGGCATCTAAAAAGTACGGCAGAAAAAACCCGTTTAGCGGCGCGCTCCCGCAATTCGGGTTGGATACGACAAAGGCGTAGCTGAAACTCCCGCCCGACGGAGTCACGGTAGATGTCACGGCATCGCCGAGAGCGCAGAGAGCGTGTGCCTTATTTGCCGTTAACAAAACGATGAAAGCCGAAAACAGAACAATACGCACGTGTAACTTCACTAACACCTCCAAATTATGAATGCTGAACTCGATCCTCAATTCTCGCATAACTAGGGTGCAACGGTACACTAAAATTTCATGATCAGAGTGCGGTTTGCCCCGTCGCCAACGGGTTATTTGCATATTGGCAGTGCCCGAACCTTCATATTCAACTGGCTGTTTGCGCGGAAACAAAAAGGCGCGATGGTGCTGCGGCTTGACGACACTGACGTGGACCGCAACACTGAGGAGTCTTTGAATTCGATTTACGACGGACTCAATTGGCTGGCGCTGGGATGGGATGAGTTCTACCGGCAGTCGGACCGTTTGGATTTGCATCGGAAAGTGGCGCTCGAGCTATTGGCCCGCGGTTTCGCCTATCGGGATTTTGTGCCCGCCGCGGCAACCGATACAGAACCGAAAGACAAACCGCATGGCGAGGGGCCTTGGTTGTGCAACCCGGAAATGCGCGCCCTGACAACGGAGCAGAGCGACGCGCGAGCGGCGGCGGGCGAGCCGTTCGTGATCCGCTTCAAGGTGCCGCGCGATCCGGCTCAGGAAGTCGCGTTTCAAGATGAAGTCTATGGGACGCAAAGCAAATTGACCGCGGACATTGAAGACTTCGCGCTGCTGCGGAGCAACGGTATGCCAACCTATCACCTGGCTTCGTGCGCCGACGACATCGACCTGAAGATTTCGCACGTCATCCGCGGGCAAGACCATCTTTCGAACACTTTCAAGCACATTCTGATTTTTCAGGGAGCCGGAGCGCCGCCGCCGCGCTTTGCGCACTTGCCTCTGTTGATTGCGCCAGACGGTTCGAAGCTTTCCAAGCGCAAGCATGGGCCGGTGGTAAGCGTGACGACATATCGCGACAACGGCTTTCTGGCCAGCGCGTATGTCAACTTTCTTTGCTTGCTCGGATGGTCGCCTAAAGACAATCGCGAGCAGATGACGCTGGTGGAGTTGCAGAACGCGTTCAATTTCGATGGCGTGAATCGCAGCAATGCAGTGGTGAACTTCAGCGATGCGGACCCGATTGATCCGAAGGCGCTGTGGTTGAATTCGCAGCACCTGCGGACAATGCCCATGGAAGCGCTGGCGCCGCTGGCGAAAAAGGCGTTGGAAGCAAGCGGCTTGAAACCCTTTGGGGACGAGGCATTCTTCATGCACGTGGTGGACACGATTCGTTCGCGCTTTTCGACGCTGCTTGATTTTGCAAGCAAGGGGAGGGCTTATTTCAGCGACGATTTCGAGATAGAGCCAGCAGCGCTTGAAAAATTGAACGTGCCGGAAGCGAGACAACTGCTGCACGAGCTAGCCGGCAAGATTGAGGCTAACAGCGAGTTCAACGAGGCCAGCGTCGAAGCCGATCTTCGCAAACTAGCCGGCGAGCGAGGCGTTAAGGCTGGCGTGTTGATCAACGCGAGCCGGGCGGCGCTCACCGGCCAACCCGTGGGGCCGAGCGCATTTGCCGTGTTCGGCTGCATTGGCCGGGAGAGAGCCATAGCGAGGCTGCGAAAGGTTTGAGCACGCCACCACGCATCATATTGGGACTTGGTGGATTGCTAAGCGATCCGGCGTGCTGCGTTCTCAAGGGGGGCACGCTTGCGGCGGCCGTGGAGCAAGCTAAAGTTTCGCGGCAAGACCGGGCGGGCTCATTCCCTGGCGAAGCTTTCGCCCTGGCGTTGGAAGCCGCCGGCGTAAAAGTGGACGAGATTGACGGAGTGGCAGTGGCGCGGCCTTTTGCGCTGGGCGCTGAGAGCGCCGCGCAAATCGATTTGCGGACGCGCTTCCCACGCTGCGAGATTGTGGTGGTGGAGCATCACTTGGCGCATGCGGCGTCGGCCTTCTATGCCTCCGGCATGGAGAACGCAGCGGTGCTGAGCGTGGACCGGGCCGGCGACTTCCGCTCGGGCGCGCTGTTCAACGGCCACCAGAGTCATTTGCTGCCGGTGAGGGAAATGTACTTTCCCGACTCGTTCGGAGATCTTTTCAACCGCGTAACGGAGATGCTGGGCTATGAGCCGCGCGCCGATGAGCACAAGGTGCAGTGGCTGTCGGCATCCGGAACGCCCACCTACCTGGATGTGTTCCGCCAGATTCTGCATGCGGGGGCGGCGAGTTGGCCGCGCTTAGAGCGTGCCTATTTCGACGCGGATCATGCGACGCGAGGCGGCTTCAGCCATAGGTTTTATGGCGAGACGGGGATCGACCGCACACAATCGTTGAGCCAGCAGACCAAAGCCGATGTAGCCAGCAGCCTGCAAAGCGCGGTGGAAGAGGCGGTATGCGCAATTCTAGAGCCGGCGAAGAATGTATGCGTAGCGGGCGGCTTGGCGCTGAACGCGCTATTGATCCGCGCTTTGGAAAGCAAGTTCGCGCGGGTCTTTGTGCAGCCGGTGGCCGGGAATGCGGGAACAGCGTTGGGCGCGGCCTTGCATGCCTGGCACAATTTCTACGGCGAAACGGCGCGCGTGCCGTTTGAGACTCTCTGCCTTGGGCCTTCTTACACAGCGGCGCAAATTAAGGGCGTGCTGGAGAATTGCAAGTTGCGCTTCCGTTACTTGTTGACCGAAGGCGAATTGATCGAGCGCGCCATCGGGGCGCTATCCGACAACAAAATAGTGGCGTGGATGCAAGGGCGCATGGAATTTGGGCCGCGTGCGCTGGGTAACCGCAGCATTCTGGCTTCACCCCTGAATCCGTATTCGACTGAGAACTTGAACGTTTACATCAAGCATCGCGAGAGCTACCGCAAGTTTGCGGCATCGGTGCCGGAAGAGAATGCGGACGAGTATTTCGAAGTAGGCGCGAATGCCGGATATCTGGCCACTGTCGGCAAGGTGAAGGCGCGGCATCGCGAGATGTTTTCGGCGGCGCTGTTGGGGCGGGATTTGATCCGCGTGCATGTGGTGAAGAAGGAAGAGAACCCGCTGTACCATGCGCTGTTGACGGCGGCCGGGAAGGCGAACGGGCTGCCGGTGCTGTACAACACCAGCTTCAACCTATTTGGAGATCCGCTGGTTTGCACGCCGCGGGATGCGGTGAGAAGTTTCTATTCTTCGGGCATCGATGCGTTGTTCGCCGGAAGCTTCTATCTAGAAAAGTGATGGGACAAGAGAATCGCATCGCTACGGGGATTTTGGTTCCTCCGCATGTTTTGGCTCTAAAGGCCTATGAGCCGGGGCTGAGCGCGGAAGAAGTACAAGAACGCTACGGCTTAGCGCGGGTGGTAAAACTCGCCTCAAACGAAAACCCGCTGGGCTGCTCGCCCCGTGCCGTGGAGTGCGCACAACTTGCTTTGGCGAACCTGGCGCGTTACCCGAGGGGCGGTCTGGCTTTGCGCCAAAAACTCGCAGGTTTGTTTAGCGTGAGCATTGACAATGTCATCGCGGGCTCAGGCAGCGAAGGCATAATTTCCAACATCGTGCGCACCTTCTTGAACGACGACGATGAAGTGCTTACAACGGAAGCGGCTTTCTTGGGGTTTCAAGTTCTGGCGCGCGGCCGCGGCGTCGCGTACCGGACGGTGCCTTATAGGGATTGGCATTACGACTTGCCGGCGCTGGCGGACGCCATCAGCCCCAAGACCAAACTTATCTATTTGGCCAATCCGAACAATCCCACAGGGTCGTTCTTCACGCGGCAAGCGTTCGAGCAATTTCACAAACGCGTTCCTGAAAGGGTGCTGATAATTCTGGACGAAGCGTACTACGAATTCGGCGTGGTGGAGCAAAGCTATCCGGATTCGATGCATTACCGTTTCGACAACACGATTACGCTGCGAACTTTTTCCAAAGCGTATGGCTTGGCGGCGGCGCGGGTCGGCTATGGGTTCGCGCATGCAGACCTCATTGCGGTGCTGCTCAAGGTAAAGCTGCCTTTTGAACCGAGTGGCCCATCGGAGGCCGCCGCGCTGGGTGCCCTGGACGACCGCGAGTTTATGCTCCGTTCGGTGGCCAATAATGCCAGGGGCCTGGATTATTTGGCGCGGAGCCTACACGGCATGGGTTTCGAAGTGGCGCCCTCGGCGGCGAACTTTGTCATGATCGTCCTAAAAGATGCCAGCGAAGCGAAGATCATCTTCCAAAATTTGTTGGAGCGGGGCGTCATTGTTCGACCGTTGGCCACGACGGGACTGCCCCACTGCTTGCGCATATCGATTGGGACGCCGGAGGAGAATGAGTTTCTTATGGATGCGCTCGGGATGGTGATGGAAGCGAGGAGATAAGAAGCCACCGCACTGCGAGCGCGGCGATTGGCTCGCTCGCGATGTTTCGACCGGGTTAGGCGGCGATGGCTACGTCGAATGTTCCTTTCTGAGCGCCGTGCTTTGCCAGTTCGGCTCCAGTTGCGCGGAGAAATCGGGATTTTGCTTGATGGCATCCATTTTTTGGATTAGATTGCGAGCCAATTCGTGGCAGGCTTGCGAGGCGGAGGAAAAAGCGGTGGCTACGTCCTGGCGCAGCCAGGATTCCGTTTCCAGGACGGTTGTTCTGTGGTGGTTTGTTTATAAATCACGCCACGGCCAAATAGCAAACGAGGCTGGTCAGGGACAAGACGCCAGCGATCCAGACGGCGTGATTTGCGACGCTATCCACTACGACGCCTACAGAGTTACGCACACCGAGCAAACGTTCAGCGATCCAGCCGGCGGATGCGAAACCCGCAAAAAGGGCGCCGCCGATTCTTATGACTGGATATGCGCGTGTGCGGCTGAATAAAACGAGCGACGGCATGGCCGCGACGACCACAATCAACTGCATGGTCTCAATACCCAGGTTGAATCCCAGAACGCCGGCGACTCGCTCCCACCTGCCAAGACCCAATTCGCCGAGAGTCGCGGCAAATGCCAAGCCGTGAATAAGGCCAAAGAAAGCCGCAATTCCGGGCTCGCGGCCGGCGAAGAGTGGGCGGAGAGCGTGAGCAGCGGAGACAAGAGTCGAAACAGCAATCAGCACTTCAATGGGACGACTGGGCATGTGGACTAGTCCCAATGCCGCTAGTGCCAGCGTGATCGAGTGCCCAACGGTGAACGCCGTTACCACTTTCAAAATTTGCAGCAGACCACGGCCCACCCCGGCAAATCCGGCCCAACGGGAACCTAAAGCCAGTAGCGGGGCGGGCAGAAGCAGCGCCAGTAAGAACAAAAGGTGGTCTGTCCCTTCCGCGATGTGCCGGATGCCCAAGCGGAACATGCTTGCGAAGCCACGAAACCAGCTTCGGCCAGTGCGATCAATGGTCAAAGATCGAGAGTTGCCGCGCAGCACTCCCACAAGCTGAGGATCGTTCGCGAACACACTGGTACTCCAATCGGAACGAATCGAAACGAGTGCAACCTGAGCGGGCATGCTATCCAAGACGACGTCATCCTCAATCTCAAGTACTTCGGCTTGGGATTGTGCCGGAGGATCGAGAACCATGCGGGCGACAAGGTAAGGCGCTCCGTCAACCACGGCAATCGCGAGCGGAGAAGCTAGCCTTGTTTGAAAGGCGCGCCCATCCGGAGTACGAGCGTGGAAGCGGCACATTATATAGGCTGTCAGCGAGGTTCGATTAAGGTCCAGCGTCTGCGAATGAATGGGCTTGCCGAAAACAGATCCAATACGCTCCAACGGAACTTGCAGCTCAGCATGAAGTTCATCACCGGCGAAATCAAGCATGACAGCCGATTGATACAGCGAGTGGGCACGGACCACAGTCGTGGCGGCCGCCGCAACGAGTAGGACAAAAAGGGATGAGCAAGGCCCACGCTGGACGCGAATTCTCATGAGGCGCCTACGCGGGCATTCCGTGCTTAGCGCGCTGCCGCCATATCAATGTGAGCCCAGCGAACAGAAGAAGCACGACTGTCCCGAGCGATGCGCGGACGCCTGGCCATAGTCCGAGAGACGATGGGTCTGGACGGCCGACGGCCTGCACGTAGGTCAGTCGATAAAACGACTGGTTCTCGTTTCGATTCTGCGCTGTGATTTGAATATTCTTATCGCGCGGGACAAGACAATTCACCAGATAGGCTGCTATGCGGCTTTGGTGATGGTTTTCGAAAATGAGTTCCCTGCTCCCGCCGGCGCCAGGCAAATCTGCCGTAAACTCGATCTGAATTTCCCCGAGCCCTTCTTTCATCTCCGCAGTCATTGGGAAAGCGACCGAGACCAGCCGCGGTTTCAAACGATGCTCGTCAACGCTGAAAGACAGATCGCGAAGAACACGCTCCGCGTAAGCCTGTTGCTCGGTGTCTGAGATAATGCCGTCGCCATTGGTATCGATGTTTGCAATGACGAGGGAAGAGACCGCAACACCAGGAGCGAGACGCGTGAACGCTTGAACACGGTTTTTCTCCACAGAGATGATGGTGGCCTGCAGGTACTCATCCAACCGGTGGGCGGAGGCAGGCGCTACGAGCGATAGAAGAGTGGCGGCAGCGGTAGCCAGCGTCTTGGTCATTTTGCCATCAGCCTCCGGCCGTAATCGTTCGTTGGGTCGCGGTACATAGTGTGGACATGCATAGCTGGATCGCCACCTAACCGCTGGGGAGCGTATTCAACGACAAGCTTCGGGCCCTGAATTCGGTAGTAGGCTGCAATATTGTTTCCCGGAGTAACTGTGATCGGGCCGCTCCAGGCGAACCAGGTGTCCTCAAGTCCGGCCTTGATCTCCGCCATGCGAGCCGCCGCCGCGCTCTCATGAATAATGCCCGCCCATTCCGCTATCACGTCGACGAGCATCGCACGCTGACGCTCGTTCATAGCGGAAGCTTTCAGTCCCTCGGGCTGGATCGTCTTGCCATCCTGCCCGGGTCCAAGCACAAGATCGGCCAACCGGTAACTCAGAATCGCCTGTTTCCGCTGCGCCTCGTCAAGAGCGTTCAGCAACGCAAATGCCTTGTCGCTCTCTTGGCCAAGGGGGCGCACAGTTTTGCCGTTAAGCGTGTAAAGAGCAGGCTGAGCGCCAGTCAGGGTGGGCGTGAGGACGCCGCGTTCGCCGGCAATAGTGATATTCAGCGCCAGATGGTGGCCTCCAAACTGCAGCATCCAGGGATCTTTTTCGGAGGGCTTGCCAAGCATGGAGATGTAATAGAGGTCTTTGCCGAACATCGGGTTATTTCCTTCCTTGATCCTGCTGACCTCGTCGCCCTCCATGATTTGCTGAATCTTCTCAAAGCCCCGCGGGCTTAGCGCGGATGAAACCACAGCCAGCGCGGCAGCGCGCTGTGTGGCATTCATTTCCTTCAAGCTGATGCCGCCTCGCGGAACAAATCCCGTGGGAAAGTTGGACCACCGTTGCCGCTGCTTTTCGTCGTCAAATGTAAACAACACGGTTTGCCGCTGCTTGTTATCGAGCGTCGAAAGGAACGCGTTGGCGGCGCTTACGATTCGTCCAGTCGCGATCTGCGCGGTGGCAGGTGTCAGTGACAAGCAAGTGAAAGCCAAGGCGCAGATGGCGCTGGCTGCTCGCATAGATACAAGTCTCATATTCCGTTCTCCTTTTCAGCCGCCCACTGCGTATACCTAGGCAAGTTCCTTGCTGTCACTCTTGGAACGCTTGGCAGCATCGCCTGCGAAACTTAAATATTCCCGAAAGGAACTTAGTCAATGTTTCGCAGCAATCGCTTTCTTAGGCAATCTTTTGGTTTCGGCAATAGCGCCATCAACTGCCCGCAGCGAAGCGCCCGTCCTCCGTTTCTCTCTTTCTAAGGATGGTGGGCGTTTCGTCAGGTCGACCTTTTCGAACTCGGGCATGCGGCCGTGCTTTACGTAATACCGCCGAAATTCCTTTGGCGTCATCTGCCGGGCAGTCCGGAATCGCCGATTGAAGTTGGAAAGATTCGAAAATCCGGCATCCGTTGCGATAACGCTTATCGGCCGCTCTGTTTCCACCAGCCACATGCAAGCTCGTCCGATTCGCAGCCTGCCCAGGTAATCGTTCACGTTCTCACCTAAATGGCGCCCGAATAGCCGGTGCAGCGATCGCTCGGACATGTTCCCGACAGCGCACAGATCCTGCAAGCGGAGAGGCTCGGCGAAACGCTTGTGCAGCACATCGAGTATCCTCTTCAGTTGAGCCGATTCATCGGGAGTGATCCGCGCTTCCGTTTGCGGTGTTGCGAGAGGAAGCGCATCCATATCCGCCAGTTCGGTAAGCAGGTCCAACGCCGTTTGCAGGCGCTCGCGCGGGGAGATGGAAAGCAGTCGCGCGAGATGCGACTCCATCTTCTCTCCCGCCGGCGATGGGAAGCTCAGAGCGGTGGTGGCTCTTCTGAGCAGCTTGCGCAGCGAAGAATATTCCGGACACACCTCTGCAAGATGCAAAGCCCAGTCTCCCGCAAACCAAATCACTATAGCCGTGTGCGGTTGCGACTCGTCGATTGCGTTAGTAGATGCCCAAGTATGCGGCATCTCCGTCGGCACCAAAACCAAATCGCCTGAGCCGTAGGCGCCTATATGGTCCCCGATGAATCGCAAGCCCCGGCTGTTCAGCGTTAGCGTCAGCTCGTATTCGGGATGGTGATGCCATTCAAAAGGAATCTCCGGAATCCGGCGATGAAAGACACGAATCGAGCAGCCTTTTGGGATGGCGACGTGTTCGAACTGAGGTTTCATAGCCGATCGATGCTGCTAGATTTCGGACACAATCTAGCGCCGAGTTGTCCGAATAGTGTCACAAACTGGCCTATTTTGCGGATTCTATAGGCTGGAGCCAGCCTAAAATCGATTTCATGCGGTGCGGAAAGAGGCACACATACAAGACAAGTGCGAAGCGAAACTAAGGAGTTAACGAACTATGCCGTTCCAGGTTGAAAATCTGTCCGAAGCTATTCGGGACGTTAAGAAAAAATTACGGCGGGAGCTCCCCGCCTATGCCAAGGTGTTCCAGGAAGTCGAAGGCGAAATGCGCAGTAAGGGTGCCCGGATCGTCAAGGAGCGAGAGGCGGGTGAACCAGTGATTCCAATCCTTCCATACTCGGATGTCGCCGCGGGATCGGTTTCTCCCGAGATGATTGCAAGAATCAAAGATCGCGGCGCGTGCGTGGTTCGCGATACTTTTGCTCCTGAACAAGCCCGCTCCTGGGATGACGAGATCGCCAGGTATGTCGAAGAGAACCGTCTGAATGAAAAGCTTGCCAACGCCGCTGAAGATAAGTATTTCGGTACGTTAGCGGCAGCTAAGCCGCAGATCTACGGCATCTACTGGTCACGCCCTCAAGTCGAGGCGAGACAATCGGAGTCTCTCACTCGCGTGCGCCGTTTTCTCAACCGGTTGTGGATGGCCCAGAGCGAAGGCCGCCGTCATTTCGATCCGGATCAAGTGCCGGTATACGCCGACCGTATTCGCCGGCGGCCGCCAGGATCGAGTTCGCTCGGGCTTTCGCCTCACGTGGATGGGGGATCGGTGGAACGCTGGCTTGAGCCGAACTTTAGAAACGTATACCGCCACGTCTTCTCCGGCGATTGGCGCGAATACAACCCATTCGACGCCGCTTGGCGGCCGGATGCGCAAGAATTTCCGTCGCCGGCCGTCTGCTCAATGTTCCGAACGTTCCAGGGCTGGACTGCGCTGACCCGCCAAGGCCAAGGAGATGGCACCCTGCAACTAATCCCGATTGCGAATGGCATGGTTTACATGCTGCTACGTGCGCTGCAGGACGACGTTCCCGAAGACGAGTTGTGCGGGGCCAAGCCCGGGCGTGCCCTCTCCGTCAATCCGGAATGGCATTCTCTCTTGATCGAAGCGTTGACGTCGATTCCCCTGATGCAACCTGGTGACACTGTATTCTGGCACTCCGATGTCGTTCATGCGGTGGAGAATGAGCACAAGGGTGAAGGCTATAGCAACGTGATGTACATTGCCTCCACGGTCGGTTGCGAGAAGAACAGCGCGTACACGGCAAGGCAGGCACCCGCGTTTCTATCGGGCAAAACGCCACCCGATTTTGCGGCCGATGACTTCGAAGTAAGTTTTATAGGCCGTGCCACTAAGGCCGACCTCACCGCGCTTGGGCGGAGCCAGATGGGCCTGCCGCCGCTTGCAGCCGAAGCCAAACGAACGTCAAGCAACGAATTGGCCAAAGCAGGGGCTTGAGCATTCGGGCAGTCGTCGGACTGTTCGCCGCGCTGGCGGTTGCCATTGGACGGGATCCGCCAGCCAATTCGCTTTCGTCGCCGAAGCTGGTACAGGTCTCCAAATTCTAGATAGCCGAGCTATTGAGGGAGTGCGTCAACGTGTTGCCGCAAGAGCCAGCACGGCATAGCCGGTTGCGGCATCGGTCATGAACCGCCCAACATCGGTTGAAAGGTCGCGTTTCTTGTTCAGCGAATATGCGCGCCACGAACCATCTTCGGCGTTCTGATGTTGTTCAAGCCAACTTCGTCCCCGCACGAACGCGTCCTGGCGACCGCCAAGATTGGCGTGCTTGAGCGCCAAGGTGATGACGCCGGTAGCGTAGCCGTCGCTGGCTTTCTCCTGCGGCGTGTTATCGGACCGCTGCCACGATCCCAGGCTCGCCAAGCTCCAACCGCCATCGGGTTGTTGCTGTTGGAAGACGGTGTCCACCAATTGACACTCCTCTTTGTTCGAAAGCAGGCCCGGTAGCTTGCCGGCTGCCCACAGAAGAACAATACGATTCAACAAGGGTTGCGAGGAATACTGGCGCCGCAAATAGGAGCGAAGCAATTGCAGGTTGACTTGAATGGCGGGATCGCGGCGGTAGTCGCCGGGCGCCCAACCGGCGGCCAGCGCCATAAAGGTAGCGCCCTGATATTGCGATTCGCTTGCTTCCCAAGGCGCCAGATGAAACACTTGCCAATCCCAGGCTCCAGCGTGGTCACCCGATTTAATCTGCAAGGCCCAAGCCTGGTTGAAAGCGGCTCTCGTCAGCGGGTCGAGGCGTTTGCGGCCTGTGTCATTGGCGGCAAGAAGCAGAGCATTGAGAACCGATTCCGTTGAGCGCGACTCTTTCGACTTGCCGGGCCCGGACTTCGTATCCAAGTAATACGGCTGAACCTCGCCCCACAACGAAACCCGTTTCCGCACATTTTGAAGAACGGACCGAACCGGCACAGGCAGATCTTTCTCATTCAGAAGAGTACTTAGCCCGGGCCGCGAGAGCGCGTAAGGCAAAATTGTATGGCATGATACGCAGACCGTTTCATGATCACGCTGCGATGCGGGCCAAGTCTCCCACCATGCGGCGCGGTTATCGAGGTAGCGTGCTGCCGCAGCGGCGTTCCAGCTATGAGAGGCCGGGTTTTCGGCAGCCGCAGCATAGCTACCCAGGAGGGCGAAAGCAAGCAGAACCAGCGGGACGAAACGGCCATTCATGAACACTATCGTCGCATTAAGGATCTCGGCCTTTTAGCGCGTGAAGTTTTCGCGACCTTTCGTAAAGCCGCGGCTCATCCTGTTGCAGGGGTAGTCTTAAGACC
>Ga0209068_10000757_pt1 | contig 16904 bp, 15 predicted proteins | sample ColStrG_CSR_2012_FD_187200 | JGI IMG/M metagenome (GOLD analysis project Ga0209068, IMG submission 187200) | Freshwater sediment microbial communities in response to fracking from Pennsylvania, USA - Cold Stream Run_MetaG_CSR_2012 (SPAdes)... | ecosystem: Environmental > Aquatic > Freshwater >... | reverse complement strand
TGGCGCGCCAGCTCGTGGCCACGCTGACCACCACGTTCGACCCCGAGAAGTACCGCGACGAATACCGCGAGGAGTTGCTCGCGCTCATCGACAAGAAGGCTGCGGGCGAGGAGATCGTGCAGCACGACGTGCCCGAGGAATCGGGCAAGGTGCTCGACCTCATGGCCGCGCTCGAGGCGTCCCTCGCCCGTTCTGGTGCCCGTCAGGCGGCGAAGGGGCGCGGCTCGTCGGCCGCGGCGCCGCCGGAAGACGAAGCGGACGACGCCGACGCCGATGCCGATGCCGACGAGTTGCCGCCCGCGGCCAAGGCGGCGCCGAAGAAGAAGGTCGTCAAGAAGGCGACACCCAAGAAGATCGTCGCGAAGAAGGCGGCACCGGCCAAGGCGCCGCCGAAGCGCACGCGCAAGTCGGCATGAGTGGCGTGACCGGCGCGGGCATGGAGCGCTTCCCCATCCGTTTCACCGGCGCGAACCGCCTCATGGGACTCGCGGGCATGGTGCCCTCACGCTGCTCGGTCGATCTCGACGGCGCGCGCATCCACGTGCGCATGGGGATGTGGTTCGAGCTCGAGGCGCCGCGCACCACGGTCACCGGAGCGGCGCACGACACCGACCGGGTGCTCGGCTGGGGCGTGCACGGTTGGCGCGGCCGCTGGCTGGTGAACGGGTCGTCAGAGGGCATCGTGCGGATCACGTTCGCGCCGAGCCAACGCGCGTGGATGGGGCCGGTGCCGTTGCACGTGCGGGTGTTGCGCGTGTCGGTCGACGACCCCGAAGGCCTGATCGCCGCCCTGGGATCGAGCGCCGCCCCCGTCTAGGAAGCGCGGCGGGCGAACGCGGGCAACCGCGCGGGGGAGCGGCGCCAGAGCGTGGCCACCGCCGGGAGTCGCACCGCGCGGTGGTCGTCCTCCAGCCAGCCGCAGTGACACACCTCGTCGCCGGCCGTTACGCCGGCCCGGAAGCTGGTGCAGGCCTCGAAGGCCACCGACTCGCCCCGGAACACCCGGGCCTCGAAGCGAACTCGTCGCGGGCTCATGATCCTGCCTCCCGAATGACACGTTTGTGATTCGGGCACTCACCGTAGCCGTCTGCGCACTCCAGGTGGTGGACACCACTCCGGATCCGGCTCGCTGCAGGCGCGGGTCGGGCGGGTGGATCAGAACATCAGAAGTCGTGCGGCGAGGGCGAACAGGGTGACGCCCGTGATGATGAGCGCGCCGCGTCGTCGTTCGATGCGCATCCGGTGTTCACTGAGGTGACGGATCTCCATGCCCATGGTGTCGGCAGGCGAGCTTCCGGGTTGAGTCCCCAATTCGGTGGAATGTTCGAGCACGGAATCACCGAGCGTCCGGCGACGCGTGCCACGCTGTGGGCATGACCGACGAGTTGGTGGTGCGTGACCTCGCGCCCGACGAGGCTGCGGCATTCACTGCGCTGGTGCGGCGCTGCTACGGCGATTCCTACGACCAGGCCTGGGTGTACGACCCCGACGAAGTCGCGCGTCGGCTGCGCGAGGGGACGATGCACTCCACCGTCGCGTCGGCGGGCGACGCGGTCGTGGCCCACCTCGCGTTGCTGCGCGCCGGCGCCGCCGACGACGTCGCCGAGTCGGGCCAGGCAGTGGTCGATCCCGACTACCGCGGGCACCACGTGTTCACCGACCTCAAGCGCGCCGCGGCCGACTGGGCGAGGCGCACGGGCATCTTCGGGCTCTACAGCGAGGCGACCGCCGCGCACCCGTACAGCCAGAAGGCCAACGTGGCGCTCGGCGCAGTGGAGACCGGGGTGCTCGTGGGCTACATCCCCGCCTCGGTCGAGTACGCAGCCATCGATGCCACGCCGCACCGGCAGTCGGTCGTCCTCTACTACCTGAAGACCAACGACGGGCACCGGCGGCCGGTGTACGCGCCGCCACGCGACCGGGAGATCATCGCGGCCATCATCACCAACGCGGGCTTGAGCGGCACGTTGGTCGACCCACCCGCGGGTACCAGCCTCCCGGCGAGCGGCGACGTCCATCACGAACACCGCGAAGACCACAACCACCTCATCGTGACCGCGCGCACCGTGGGTGACGACCTGCTCGCCGCGGTCCACGCCGCTCGGGACTTCGCCCACGATCAACGCATCGACTGCGTGTACGTCGACCTGCCGCTCGCCGATCCCGGCACCGCGCTGGTCGGCGACGGGGTGGGCGACCTCGGATTCCGGTTCGGGGGCATCTTCCCCAACCGTCATCACGCCTGCGACGTCGTGCGCTACCAGTACCTCGCGGGGGTGGCGCGCGACGTGCACGACATCGCGCTCGCGTCCGAGCACGGCAAGGACCTCCTCGCCTACGTGCTCGGCGTGGAGCGCGACTGACGACGGCTGGCCGCGACCGACCCGGCTACTGCTCGGGTGGTACCGCGGGGAGTCCGGTCGCGTCGGCGTCGGCGACCTCGGTGGCGACGATCTCGGCCGCAGGGCCGGGCTCGGTCGGCCGGGGCTTCGCGCCGTTCGCGCCGCCGTTGTCTCCCTTGCCTCCCTTGCCGGCGTCGGTCCCGTTGGTCAGCGTGCGCATGAACGTGGCCGCGAGTCCCTCGAACGCGCCACCGCCGCCGGTGACGAGCACCTCGGGCACGATCGTGATGTGCCCGTCGGCGACCGCGTTCGCCACTGCGACCACCGCGGTGGCCGGGCCGCCGAGGGCCTCCTTCTGCGCCTCGAAGCCGATGGCGCGGGCGAGGCCGAGCGCTTCGGTGGCCTTCGCCTCCGCGAGACCGATCGCCTGGGTGCGCGCGGCCTCCGCCTCGCCGGTGAGCTGCACGTAGGCGGCCTCGCCCCTGGCCTCCGCCTCGCGCGCCTCGGCTTCGTTGGTCTTGATCTGCACGCCCACCTGCGCGCTCGCGAGCTGCGCCTGCATGTTCGCGGTGCCCTTGGCCTTCTCCATCTCGACGCGCGACGTCTCGGCGCGCTGCTGCTCCTCGAAGGTCGCCTTCTCCTGGTTGGCGATCTCGCGCTGGGTGAGCACTCGCACGAGCTCGGCGGGGAACACGACGTCCTGGATGTAGACGCCCTTCGTCTCCACCTGGTACTGCTGCAGGTAGCCGGTGATGGCTTCGAAGGCTGCGTTCTGCACCTCCTGGCGGGTCTCGATGAAGCGCACTGCCTCGAGCGCCTGCAGCGTGTTGCGGAAGTGGTTGCCCACCGCGCTCTGCAGCACCTCGCTCACGAGGTTGCGCATGGTGCCCACCATCGAGATCACCTTGGGGGCGCGCGTGTCGGGTACGTGGATCTGCACCTGGAGGTCGATCTGGAACACGAAGCCCTCGCGGCTCTTGCCGATGATCGACGACAGGTGCGCGTCGAGGTCGTGCGCCTCGGAACTGGCCTCGGCCCAGTTGAGTGTGAGGATGAACGTGGGCACGATCTCTGCCGCGTAGACACGCGGATTGATCGCGTACTTGCCCGTGCGCAGCGGCTCCTGCCAGATGCCGCGGTGGCCGGGACGCACGATCGAACCGAACTTGAACTCCTCACCCGAGGTGTCGGCGGTCGGCAGGCCCACGAAGCCCTTGATCACCGCGACCTCACCCTGGTTCACCACCAGCATCGGCACGAGGTCGACGCGCACGAGGAACGGGTTCAGCAGGTACGCGCCATAGAGCAGCGTGTCGTGCTGGAGACCGATCTTGCCGCCGGCGTCGAGGAAGGCCTGGAAATCCTGGTAGTTGTTGTGCAGCGTGTTCTTGCTGCCGAGCAGCAGGTCGATGAGCTCTGCGTCGGTGGTGTTGGTGTCGCCACCCTCGTTCGACGCCTCGATCTCGGTGACGTCCGCGAACCCGCCGAGCCGACTGGCGATGTCGCCCGACGGGAGCGGCTCGCCCTCCAGCGCGGTCACCACGCCGACCATGTCGACGCCGGAGTCGGGCGCGATCACCACGACGCGCAGTTGCTCGGGCGACAGGCCGAACGACGCCGGCGTGAGCATCCCGCCGCGCGACTGCCCGGCGAGATCCGGCGACATCGGGAGGCCGTAGACCGAGTTCGCGGTGAGCACCATGAACGCGACCGGGTGGATCGGCACCAGCGTGCCGGGCGGGAGCACCGGGCGCTGCACGCCCTTCTGGCCGCCGTGCTCCACGAAGCTCGCGATGTCGGAGAAGTTCTCGAGCTCCGGCTTGTACACCGCACTCTTCGCACCGATCGGCAGCGGATTGCCCACCTGTGCGATCACCACGCCGATCTCGCCGGCCGGCACCTGCACCCACGGGTACTTGGTGACCCGGAACATCGGCCAGAGCTTGAACCGCAGCCCCGGCATGAGGAGCGTGGCCTGGTAGCCCGCCTCGCCCCGGAACGCGATCGGGTTGTCGTCGGTGAGCTTGCGGAAGGCGAAGCGCTTGGCGACCAGCCCGACCTCGGCGGAGCCGATGGAGTGGAACGACCGCCACACCACGAACGCGATGGCCACGACCACGACGATGCCGATGATGAAGCCCATTGCTGTCCTCGACCCTCTGCCCGGCCGTCTGCCGCACTCGCGGATCGTACAGTGGCGGTCGTGTTTCTCGCGCCGGTCACCCCGTCCACGACCACACCGGGGTCCCCGTTCTACGAGCAGGTGCCGGTGCGGATCCACGGGCACGACACGAGCTGGCCGCCGGTCTTGATCGTTGCGGTGCTCGTGGTCGTGGTCGGCGGCCTCTTCCTGGCCATGGTGTTCCTGCGCAACGTCCGGGCCACGCTCCGGGCGGAACGGCGCAACGACTGAGCGTTACGCTTCGGCGTGCCTTCCGACCCGCACTCCCTGCATCGATCGGGCGTCGCCGGTGCCCGCGCGGCCGCGGGTGACGCGATCGACGCCCTCTGGCAGCAGGTCGGTCGCATCGCGACGATCGGGCCGCGCTCGCGCCGCGCTCGCCGGTTCCACCGCTTCGGTGATGGCTCCGCCATCTGCTTCCCGGTGACCGCGTTGTTCGGTGAGGAGTACATCGACCTCGGCGAGCACGTGATCATCGGCCCCTACGCGAGCGTCTCCGCCGGGGTCATGCCCGGGCACGTGCTCGACCACACGCCGGTCGTGAGCATCGGTGACCGAGTGCTGATCGGCAAGGGCAGCGGGATCGTCGCTCACGACCGCGTGATCATCGGCGACGACGTCTTCACCGGCCACCACGTGTACATCACCGACGCGAACCATGGCTACGTCGACACCGAGACCTCGATCGGCAAGCAGTTCGCGCCGTCGCGCCCCGTCACCGTGGGTGCAGGGTCGTGGCTCGGGCACGGCACGGTGGTGCTGCCCGGCGCGCAGATCGGCTGCAACGTCGCGGTGGGCGCGGGATCGGTGGTCACCGGTGTCCTTCCCGACTTCTGCGTCGCGGTGGGCAACCCCGCGCGTGTCATCCGCCGCCTGGTGCCCGGCGAGGGCTGGGTGAAGGTCGACGAACCGGCCGGACGACCCGCTCGCCCTGACGACGGCGCCTTGTCCGCCGAGCCCGTCTTGTCCGCCGAGCCCGTTCAGCCCGCGGGCGAGGGATAGCTCGGCGGGGTCTCGGCCGGCGTCAACTGCGTGATCACACCGGTGGCCGTCGCCGGGTCGAACAACCGGATGGGCGTGGTGGGCCACGCCTTCGGGAGGTAGCGCTTGCCGTCGTCGGCGTAGCGCCAGATCCCCTTGCCGTCGCGGCCCACCTCGTCGGTGCCCGACGACTTCGCGTCCCACCAGATCACCGTCGCGTCGTCGCCCCCGGTGAGGTCGGGACCGGGCCAGATGCCGTGCTTGCCCCACGAGAAGTGCAGGCGGGTCGGTACCGTCGCGGCGTCGGCGGGGTAGCGGGCGAGGCCTGCGGCGAAGGTCTTCGCGGTGAGCTGCCGACCGGCGAGGTGCACGCCGGTGAAGAACAGGAGTGGAGCCTGCACCAGTTCGCGGAACGTCTTGGCTGCGGGCGGCTGCCCGGTCTGCCACGTGATCAGGTTCGCCAGTTCGTCCACGTCGTCGGCAGTGCGGGCCGGTAGCAGCGACACGCCGAACGCGTGGGCCCACTGCTGCTGGTCGTACGTGCGCCCGAACACCGTCGTGTCGGTGAACGCGTACCCGAGTACGACCCACTCGGGGAAGTAGCCCTGCGCCGTCGCCTCCTTGGTGAGGATCGAGGGGAACACCGGGTCGCCGGCGAGCACCACGCTGGTCACACCGCTCGACTGCAGCTTCGCGATGATGTTGCGGGCGTCCTGCTGCGCGGTCGCGAGATCGAGCGAATAGGGAATGGTGACCGCGGGCTTCACCTTGTACCGGGCCAGCTGGCCTTCGAACGCCGCGACGCTCTTCCCGAAGTTCCCGGCCGAGTCGTCGTAGTGCACGACGCCGTACACGCGCGGCTTCTTGGCGAGCGACGGGTCACCCGCATACTTCGCGGGCTTCTTCCCGAGCTGGCCCCCCACGAACGCGGCCCAGTGCAGGCTCGCCTGTTCGGGTGACGCAGTCGTGGGCCACACGTACGGCGAGTGTTGTTCGAGGAACGACTGTGGTTGCGCGATCACGCAGTCACCCACGCAGAGCACACCACGCGCGGCCAACTCCTCCGCGTACGCGGGCGTCTGCCCGGGCCCGCCGAACGACGCGAACGCGTGCAGCTCGGTTGCGACCTTGATCGCATCGGCCTTCGCGGCCACGTCGTCGTCGGGTGCGCCACTGGCCTTGATGGTGACGAGTTTGACCTTGCGCCCCGACAGTTCGTAGTGCGCGGAGAAGAAGTCGATGTACTGCTGGGTGGTGTCACGTTCCGCGGCGAGGCTCTCGTCGCTGCCGCTGGCCTGGAAGAACGACTGCTGCAACAAGTCGGGCTGGGCCTGGTAGAGCGCGACGGTGATGGTGTCGGCGGTGACCCCGGGCGCAGTCTTCCCACCATTGGCATCGGCACTCGCATTGGCGGTCCACGGCTCCACGCACGGCGGCGCGTACCCGGTGGGCACCGCGACCTTGCCGGTGGCGGTGTCGCAGTTCGGTCCCCAGTCGACGGTCTTGCCCTGGGCCTTGGCCTCGTCGAAGGTGAGGGGCAACTTCGGAGCTGCCGCGCCGCGGACGCCCACCGCGCCCGCGCCGGTCACCTGCGCGACGACCGCCACGAGCAGGCCGGCCGCGAGGATCGCGAGGAAGTGGGGGAGGGGTCGGCGGCGCATGACCCGCAGATCGTCGCGCGTGGGAGCCCGCACCGACGGTCACCTCGTAGGGTGGGCCGAATGCCGCGTCCAGCAGTTGCCCGGGCCGAACGCCTCGAACTGCTCACCATCGCGTGGAACGTCGTGGAGGTCTTCGTCACCGTGGGCCTCGGCGTCGCGGCCCGCTCGCTGGCGTTGGTGGCGTTCGGCCTCGATTCGCTGGTCGAGATCTTCGCCTCGACCGTGGTCCTGTGGCAGTTGCGGGGCGAGGGCTCCGAGCGCACCCGCCACGCGATGCTCCTCGTCGCGTTGGCGTTCTTCGCGCTGGCGGTCGTGTTGTCCGGTGGCGCGGCCTACACCCTCGCGGCCGGGCACCGGGCTGACGACTCCGTGTGGGGAGTTGCGTACCTCGCGCTCACGGCGGTGGTGATGTTCTCCCTCGCCCGACGCAAGTGGCGCCTGGGCGCGGAGCTCGTCAACCACCCGCTCGAGCACGAGGCCCGGATCACGTTCCTCGACGGCTGCCTCGCGACCGGTGTGCTGCTCGCACTCGTCTCGACGATCGCGTTCGGCTGGTGGTGGGCCGACCCGCTCGCCGCGGTGATCGTCGCCATCGCGTGTGTCCCCGAAGGGCTCGACGCGTGGCGCGACTGGCGCGACGGCGTGCCCGTCGTCTGACGCGATTCCCTCGCGTCAGCGCTCGGCCACGTGCTCGACCACGCGGCCGAGTTCGAGCGTCACCGTGCGGTCGGCAACCGCGTCGACCAGTGCGAGATCGTGCTCGACCAACAGCACGCCGGCGCCGAGGGTGGTGCGCACGTCGAGCAGCAGCGGCGCGAGCGCCTCGGTCTCGCGTTGGGCGAGCCCGCTCGACGGCTCGTCGAGGAGGAGCACCCGGGGTTCGTGCGCGAGGACGCACGCCAGCTCGACGACCCGGCGCATGCCGGTGGAGAGCTCGTGGACGAAGCGATCCGCAGAGTCACCCAGCCCGAGTCGATCGAGGAGTTCCTCGACGCGCGCCCGGCGGACCGCGCGGCCGGCATTGCGCGGCCCGCGCGCGCAGGCAACGGTGACGGTCTCGCGCACGGTCAGGGCCGGGAACAGGCGGCCGTCCTGGAACGAGCGACCGAGTCCGGCCCGGGCACGCGCCGGGGCGCGCAACCGGGTGAGGTCGCGCGCGCCCTCGCCGGTGAGGGCGATGCGACCGGTGTCGGCGGTCACGAATCCCGACACCGCGTCGAACAGCGTGGTCTTCCCTGCACCGTTCGGGCCGACCAGCGCGACGATCTCGCCCGGCCGCACCTCGAGCTTCACGTCGTCGAGGGCCGCGACGCCGCCGTAGTGGACCGAGAGTCCCTCGATCGCGAGCCCGGTGCCCCGGGACCTCGTCGGCGGGACCACGGCCTCGTCGCCCGGCTCGCGGAGGAAGACCGCGCGCGCGATCTCGGGTCGGTCGCGCAACCCCGCGGCCGTTCCCGAGTAGCGCACCTCGCCGCGCTCGAGGTAGCAGGCCCGGTCGGCGAGTGCGAGGGCGGTGTCGAGCGACTGGTCGACGACCACGATCGTCGTGCCCGCGTCGCGGAGCTCGAGCAGCAGCTCCCGGACCCGGATCAGCGCCGCGGGCGCGAGGCCGAGGCCGAGCTCGTCGACCAACAGCAGCCGCGGTCGGGTGACCAGGGCCATCGCGAGGGTGAGGAGCTGCTGCTCACCGCCCGACAGGTCGCCGGCACGCAGGGCACCGCGGTCGTGCAGCTCGGGGAAACGGTCGAGCGCGCCGGCGATGGCCGCATCGCGACCCTCGGCGATGGTCCACGCCGCGACGCGCAGGTTCTCGGTCACCGTGAGCGTCGGGAACACACCGTGACCGCCGGGGGCCTGCACCATCCCGCGGGCGACGAGCCGTTCCGGGCGCGTGTGGGTGACGTCGTCGCCGTCGAAGCGCACCGCGCCGTGCTGCGCGGGCAACACGCCCGACACGACCCGCAACAACGTCGACTTCCCCGAGCCGTTCGTGCCCACGAGCGCGACGATCTCACCCGCGGCGACGTCGAGGTCGACGCCGGCGAGGACGCGCGCGCCGTCGATGCGCACCTCGAGGTCGCGCACGGTGAGCAGAACATCGTCGCGGCGGGACTCTTGGTCGGTGGCGAGCGGGGGCTCGGTCGGCGCGTACGCGTCGACCCCGATGAGGGCCGGCGCGGCGATGCCCTTGCGACGCGCGACGCGACGCAGCCACGCGTCGCGCACATCGGCGAGCGCGGCACCGAGGCCGCCGCGGAACACGAGCAGCACTGCGAGCAACCCGGCCCCGGTGACGAGGAACTGCCAGTCAGCGGGCAACCACCACGTGACCCCACGCACGGCGAACGCGCCGAGGATCGCGCCGGGGATCGAGCCGAGGCCGCCGATCACGACCATCGCGAACACCACGAGGCTCTCGCCCGCGCCATAAGAGTCGAGTTGCAGGCCGTTCTGCTGGTGCACGAAGAGCGCACCGGCAAACGCGGCGAGGAACCCCGACACCGCGAACGCACCCAGGGTGGTGGCGCGCACCCTGATGCCCACTGCGGCCGCAGCGCGGTCGTTCTCGCGCACCGCGACGAACGCTCGGCCTGCGTGCGCGCGCCGGAGGGCATGGATCGCGAACACTGCCGCGCCGAGCGCGGCGAGACACAAGAGGTAGAAGGCGGTCTCGCTGCGCACGTCGATGACGCCGAAGAGATCGGGGCGCTCCACTCGCGACGGTGGCAGCCAGTCCCACTGGTGCCCGGGCCCGAACACCGCGGGGCTGAGCAGCCATGCGGTGGTGGCGAGCGAGAACGCGAGCGTGACCACGGCGATGGTGAGTCCCCGGCGGCGCAGCACCGGGAGCCCGATGACCACCGCCACCACGGCGCCCACGAGCCCGGCGCCCAGCAGTCCGACCGCGAGGTCGGTGCCCCAGCGGGCCGTGATCGACCCTCCCACCGCCGCGCCGATCGCCACGAACGCCATCTGGCCCAGGCTCACCTCGCCTGCCCACCCGGTGAGCACCACCAGCGACAAAGCGATGATCGCGTACACGAGCGCGACCGCGGCGAGGTTGGTGCGGCTCTCGGAGAACACCGCGGGGACGAGGAGGAGCAACACCGCGACCACTGCGACGGCGCCGGCCCGCACCACGCGCACCTCCGTGAGCTGCGCCAGCGCGGCGGGCACCGGGCGCGGCTCGCGGATCGCGCGCCACGTCGACGGCTCGGTGCGGGTGCGCAGGCCGCGGCCCGCCGGCGTGCAGAACAGCGCGAGCAACACCACGACGAACAACACCGGCTGCACGTACTGCGGCTGGTTCCAGTCCCACACCACGGCCTGTTCGACGATCCCGAGGGCGATGGCCGCGAATGCGATCGTCGGCAGGTGCTCCATCCGTCCGATCACCGCGGCGGCGAGGGCGGGGAGCAGCAACGACGGTCCGAGCACGGTGCCGAGCGACAGGCCGACGATCCCTGCGCGCAGGAACACCGCGAGGAACGCGAGCACGGAGGTCACCACCCACACCGCGGTGTGCACGTGGCGCACCGGGATGCCGACGAGCGCGGCGCGCTCGGGATCGTCGGCGCAGGCGCGCATCGCGGTGCCGAGACGCGTGCGGAGGAAGAGCGCGAGGCCGATGAACGCGAGCGGCACCACCACGACGGCGAGCGCGTCGTTGCCGCCGAAGCGGATCGGGTCGACGGTGAAGTGCCAGTCGACCGGCGCCGGGTAGCTCTGGGGCGGCACGGCGACGTCGAACCAGCGGGGGAGCAGCAACCCCAGGCCCGCGAGCACCTGCGCGAGGCCGATGGTCGCGACGGTGAGGACCAACCGGGGCGATCGGGTGAAGCGCCGGATCACGAGGATCTCGACCACCGCCCCGAGTGCCACGGCGGTGGCGAGCCCGGCGACGAACGCCACCAGCCAACTCGCGCCGCTGCTCACCACGAGGAGCACCGCGAGGGACGCGGGTGCGGCGCCGAGATCACCCTGGGCGAAGTTGAGGACCCGGTGCGCCCGGTACACGAGGGCCAGCCCCAGCGCGAGCAGCGCGCTCAGGCCACCCAAGAGGGCTCCTTGCACGACGATCCCCGCGGGCGGCGCCCACAGCAACTGCACAAAAAGCAGGAAGGCGGCCGCGCCCACGATTCCCGTGAGCACTCGCCCCGTCGATCTCACGGTCGATCGCAAGATCCCCAGTATGGGGCGCGCGGGCCGTAGATTCCTCGCATGGGACATCGACTTCGCAGCACGGCCACCGTCTTCACCACTGTCGCCTTCGTCGCGGCGCTCGGGATCCTGGTCGTCGCGCCCGCTGCCGGCGCGTCGAAGGCCGACGACCTGAAGACCGCGCGTGCGGGCGTGCTGATCGCGTCCGACTTCCCCGCGGGGTGGTCGGGGACCCGCGCGAGTTCCCCGAGCGACGCCGCCGTGATCAAGCAGGCGAGCTCGATCAAGGACTGCAAGAGCTACGTCGCGCTGCGCAAGCTCACCCAGGCGTTGCCGAAGGCCCATTCGCTCGAATTCTCCGACGGCACCACGTCGACGATGTCGAACGTGGTGAACGGGTTCGCCACCACGGGCAAGGTGAGCGCGGCGATGAAGTTGTTCTCCAGCTCGACCATTGCGTCCTGTCTCGAGCAGTACACGCAGAAGGCCGTCGGCAGCAAGGGCACGGTGACCCTGACTCCGGCCAACATCACCGGGCTCGGTGCCGACACCGTCGGCTACACCGCCGACATCACCGACACCAGCGGCACCGTCGTCGACCAGCTGATCACCTTCGCGGTGCCGGTCGGTCGTTACATCTCGGCGTACACGGTCGAGGTGCAGTCGAACGCGGCGCCGATCGACACGATCGACGCCGCAGTGAACGCCTCGATCACGCGACTCCAGGACGCGGCCGGGTAGGCGACCACACCCATCCCTCGCTCGCGGCGAGGGGATCGTCGGGGGTGCCGAGCCGCGCGAACTGCGCGTGGTGCTCGGCCATCACCAGCGCGGTGCAGCCGGCGTCGAGCGCGTCCTCACTGGCGCACATGAGGTCTCGCGGCGCGCCCCGCACGTGGCCGAGGTGCTCCTGGACGTAGCGCACCCGCGCGACCGGATCGGACTTCACGACGGGGCCGGTGCACAGCCTCGGCCACACCTCCACCACGAGCGGTGGCACTGCGGGCGAGTCGAACGGCCACACTGCGAAGCCGGCGTCGCGGAGCCGCCGCAGGTGCGGCCAGCCCCGCACCGAACCGGTGCCCACCGCGCCCGCGCCGCCGATCTGGAACGTCGACTTGGGGGCGATACCGCCCACGCTCAACGCGCGTTCGGTGGCGCGGAACCCGTCGTGATCGACAGGTTTCGGGCACCCGGGCCTGCCCCAGAACGGCGGCGCGCACGCGGCCAGCCACGCCTCACCCGCGTCACCTTCGGCGGCCGCGGCCCAGAGGCCGGGCCCGTCGCCCAGGCCCTGCTGCGCGAGCCACCACTCCGGCAGCGCGAACGAGAAGTCCAGCCCGACGACGAGCGGCCCGTCGTCGATCGGGTCGTCGAGCATCGCGACGAGGTGTTCCACGAGTTCCTCGCGCGAGCGACCGCACTCGAGCCGCACGAGTTCCGGGCCGGCGTCGCCCAGGCGTGCTTCGGCCAACCAGATGAAGGCCGCCGCTCCGGTCGCGCGGCCCGACCAGTCGACGGCGACGACCCTCAGGTCGTCAGCCACACGAGCACCTCGCCGCCCTCCGGTCCGGCGAGCAGTTCCAACTCGCCCGCGGCGGTGCAGCGGGCGGCGTCGCCGGTGGCGAGAGCGTTCCCCGCCAGGGTCGCGGTCCCCACGGGTACGAACACGTGCGCGTGCGCGGCGGCGGGCACGGTGACCACTTCGTCCTCGCGCAGACGGCCGACGAGCAGCGTCGCGTCCGGTTGGTGGATGGTGACCGCGCCCTCGTGGTCCTGTCCGGACGCCACCACGACCAGGCCGCCCGCGTCGATCGCGGCAGTGAGGTCACGTTGTTCGTAACCGGGGGCAATGCCCCGCGCGTTGGGAAGCACCCACATCTGGACGAGGTGGACATCGGCGGTCGCGCTGGCGTTGGCCTCCGAGTGGCGGATCCCCGAGCCGGCACTCATGCGCTGCGCGAGCCCGGGGTAGATGATCCCCTCGTTGCCCTCGCTGTCGCGGTGCTCGAGCTCGCCGCGGAGCACCCAGGTGACGATCTCCATGTCGGAATGGGGATGGGTGCCGAACCCGCCACCACCGGCGATCACGTCGTCGTTGTTCACGAGGAGGAGGCCGTGGTGGGTGTTCTGCGGGTCGTGGAACGGCCCGAAGCTGAAGCTGTGCCACGAGTCGAGCCAGTCGAGCTCGGTGTGGAAGCGCGTGGGGGCGGGGCGCACGTCGATGGTCATGCCGCCAGCCTAGGAAAGGGTGCAACCGCCGGCGTCAGGCGCACGTCGCGGGCCGCGTCCGGGGTGACGGGCGTGCTCCCTAGAATCCGCCCGATGCCTCACGTGGTCACCCTCTGCACCGGCAACGCCGCGCGCTCCGTGATGGCCGGCGCGATCCTCGCCGAACACGTGCCCGGGCTGCTCATCAGCACCCGGGGCACCCATGTGATCGAGGGCATGCCGATGAGCTGGCGCACACGCGACGCCATCGCGGGCCTCGGCCTCGAGGCCGCGCGCCATCGGAGCGTGCAGCTCAGCGGCGCCGACCTGCGCGATGCCGACCTCGTCGTCGCGATGGCGCGTGAGCACGTGCGCTACGTGCGCCGCCGTCACCCGGAGGTCGCCGATCGCACCGCGACGTTGAAACGACTGGTGCGCGACCTGCCCGCCACCGAGGGTTCCCTCCACGAGCGCATCGCGGTGCTCGGCCTCGCCGAGGTCGAACTCGAGGACTGGGAAGACGTCGAGGACCCCGCGGGCGGCGACGTCGACGTCTACCACGAGTGCGCGCGAGAGATCGACGAGTTGTTGGCGCTGTTGCGCCCCTATCTGCACGGAGCACCCGTATGAGTTGCCGAGCGAGTGCCCGCACCCCCGCCGTCGGGCTCGTCACGCTCGTCGCCCTGTCGTTGTCCGCCCTTTCGGTGTCGGCCCTGAGCGCCGGCGCGCAGACGACCACCACCAAGCCCGCGACCACCAAGCCCGGCACCACGAAGCCCGCGACCACCAAGCCCGTCACGACCAAGCCGGGCACGAGCACCACCGGGAAGCCTGCCGGCGCGGTGCGCGGCGTCACCGACACCACGATCACCGTCGGCGGCCTCGGTACCTCCGCGCTGTACGGCGACGCCGCGGTCGGGGCGAAGGCCCGCTTCGACCGGGCCAACGCGTCGGGCGGGGTGAACGGACGCACCGTGACCTTCCAGGGCGTCACCGACGACGGGGGAGTCCCCGGCTTCAACAAGGCCGCGGCCGAGAAGATCGCCGGCTCCGACATCTTCGCGGTCGTGCCCGCGGTCGCGGCCGACATGGCGGGCGCCAACGACCTGGTGAACGCCCAGATGCCCTACTTCGGCTGGGCGCTGTCGTCCGACTTCTGTGGCAACGGCTATGGCTTCGGCTACTCGGGCTGCATCGCGGCGAGCGGCCTGACCACGAACATCTGGGGCAAGAGCGTGAAGCAGGGCTTTGCCTCGCCCAACCCGCTCGGGGACACCGCGGCGGTGCTCACCGACAACTCGCCCGGCGGTCAGTACGCGCTGCAGGAGGCCACCGCGGGTCTGAAGGCCGCGGGCCTGAAGGTCACTTACGGGAAGGCCACGCTCCCGGTGCCGCCGGGCGGCGACTATGCCGCGGTCCTCAAGGACGCGCTGGTGAGCAACGGCGGCAAGGCGCCGCGCTCGATCTTCGTGGTGGGCTCCTACTCCAACGTCACCGGTGTGCAACAGGCGCTGCGCGACGGCGGGTATCTGGGCACCTTCACCAATCTCGTGCAGTACGACCCCAACCTGGTTGCGCAGTCGTCGGGCGCGTCGGTGTTCCTGCAGACGGCGCCCACCGAGGCCGCCGCGAACAACGACGCGATGAAGCAGCTCGTCGCCGACGTCCAGAAGGTGGCGCCCGACCAGCCGATCAACCAGTCCGTGATCGCGGGATACCTCTCGGCCGACCTGTTCCTCGCCGCGGTCCAGAAGGCGGGCAAGGACCTGACCGTCGGCAAGCTCATCAGCGCGGCGAATCAGAACTTCACCTACGAGCTGCCGGGCGTGGCCGGGCCCACGAAGTTCCCCGGCGCGCACACCACGCCCACGCCGTGCGGCTCACTGGTGCGCAGCGACGGCATCGCGTTCCAGATCGTGACCGCGTACAGCTGCGGCAAGGTCGTCAAGGTCACCGGGTGAGGCGCCCCGCCCTGCTCGCCGTGGCGTTGCTCGCGGCGAGCGTCGCCACCGCGTCCGTCGCGGTCGCGCAGACGACGACCACCACGACCACGACGACACCGACGACGACACCGGCGTCAACGTCCACGACGCTGCCCGCGGCGCCGATCACCCGCACGACCATCTCGGTGGGTGGCTTCGTCGCCGACGGCCCGAGTTACGCCGGTGCCGAGATCGGCGCGCAGGCGCGCCTCGTTCGAGCGAACCTTCGTGGGGTCGGCGGCCGCAAGATCTTCTACGTCGGGACCGAGACCGACCACGGCGACGTGGCGGCCCTCGCCGCCACGCGCGCGCGTCTGTTCCCGACCGTCGCGGCGGTCGTGCCGTCGGCGAGCCCGAACCTCCTGACGAGCAACGCGTCACCGGGCCCTCCGTCGTTCGGGCCGGCCGACACCGAACTGTGGAATGCCACCCGGCTCGCCTTCGGCTTCGCCGGGGTGCAGAAGCCCTCGCCGTCGGGGCGCCTCGCGAGCCCCGCCTGGGGCATCACGATGCGGGCACTCCTGGGCACGGCCAGGGCCAAGACGGTGGTCGTGGCCGGTGGGCCGCTCACGATGGACCAGGCGCAGTTGGCGCGTGCCTCGCTCCGGGCGGCGGGCTTCACGGTGCCGTTGGCGGTCGTCGTCGAACCCGGCACCGATCCGGCCGCGAACGCGACCGCGCTTGCCCAGCAGGGCCCCGACGGCGTGGTGCTGCTCGCCGACCCGCTGGTCACCGCCGCCGTCGCCAGTGCCCTCTCGGCCCGGTCCTACACGGGCACGGTCGCGACCTCCGCCGAGTTCTACCGACCCGAGAACCCGGCGATCGCCGCGGGCCTCACCGTGTTGCTGCCGTACGCGCCCCCCGAGCAGGCCACCCCCGCGAACAAGGCGCTGCTCGCCGACGTCGAGCGGTTCGCGCCGGGCACCAAGGTCACCGCGGGTGTGGTCGCCGGGTACTGGGCCGCCGACGAGTTCGTGGCCGCGCTCACGAAGGCGGGCAAGGGTGCGAGCGCGGCGAAACTCGCGAAGACGCTGCGCTCGTTCACCTACGAGGTCAAGGGGACGGTCGGGCCCACCACGTTCCCCGGTGCGCACACCCAGCCGTCGCCCTGCGGCGCGCTGGTCCAGAGCGACGGCACCGTGTACCTCCCGACCGTCACCTACCGCTGCGGCACGCCCGTGAAGGTGAAGATCCCGACGCCGGCGCCGACGCCGACCCCTTCGACCCTTCCGACCGCGGCGGCCGCCACCCCCACCACGACGACGAAGAAGTAGCTACTCGCCGTCCTCGAGGCGGAAGCCGACCTTCATCGTCACCTGGAACCAGCCGATCTGGCCGTCGTTCATGGCGCCGCGGATGTCGGTGACCTCGAACCAGTCGAGGT
>Ga0209068_10000756_pt1 | contig 16905 bp, 16 predicted proteins | sample ColStrG_CSR_2012_FD_187200 | JGI IMG/M metagenome (GOLD analysis project Ga0209068, IMG submission 187200) | Freshwater sediment microbial communities in response to fracking from Pennsylvania, USA - Cold Stream Run_MetaG_CSR_2012 (SPAdes)... | ecosystem: Environmental > Aquatic > Freshwater >... | reverse complement strand
CCGCGACTGCGCATGTTGCGACCTTGGAGATCGAGAATTCCCGGGATGTCATCCCGCGTAGCAAGCGTAATCTCGCAGCCCGCAATCCCCATTACGCCCTCCGCGGCTCGCGCTGAACCAACACCTGACAATCACACGACCCAATCCGGCCGCATGAGGCTCGGTGCCCTTGGACTGGCGGCCGTCGATGGGGCTATTGTTCAGCCTTGAGGCCGGCCGCCCGGATCACCTTGCTCCATTTCTCGCTTTCAGCCTTCATTTGACTTGCAAATTGCTCCGGCGTGCCCGCGACCGGACGAAAGCCGATCGCTTCCAAGCGCTCCTTCATATCGGGCTGCGCGATGAGCTTGACGATCTCGCCGTTGAGCAGGTCGACGATGTCCTTGGGCGTCCCGGCCGGGACCAGAACTCCGACCCAGCCGTCACCGTCGAGGCCCGGATAGCCGGCCTCCGCAATGGTCGGAACGTCGGGAAGCGTTTCAGATCGCGCTTTGCTCAATAGCGCGAGCACGCGCAGCTTGCCGTCCCGGGCGAACGGCGCTGCCGCCGAAAGCGCGGCAAAGCCGATCGGCGTATGGCCGGCGACGACCGAGGACATGGCAGGGCCGCTGCCGCCAAATGGTACGTGCACGAGGTCGAGGCCGAGCGTCATGCGGAACTGCTCGCCCAAGAGGTGTGACGGCGTGCCGGTCCCCGGCGACGCGAAGCTGTACCGGCCGGAATTGGCCTTGATGAGCGTGATGAGGTCGTTGACGGTACTGGCCGGCAGCGACGGGTTGACCACAAGCGCGGAGGCGAAAGCGACCGCCAGCGTCACCGGCTCGAAGTCTTTGTAGGGATCGTAGGGAACCTGGTCGAACAAGGTCGGGTTTATGATGTGGCTGTTGACGGCGATCAGCAGGGTATGCCCGTCGGGCCGGGCCCTCGCAGCCTGGCCGGTGCCGATATTGCCGCTCGCACCCGCCAAATTCTCGACATAGAACTGCTTGCCGAGCTGCTCGGACAATTTCTGCGCGATGAGGCGGGCGGCAACATCAGTCGGACCGCCAGGCGCGAACGGGACGATCATCCGCACCGTCCGCGCCGGATAGGCCTGCGCCTCAGCGACGCCTGGACGCGACGAAAGCGCGGCGGCGCCCGCAAGCTGCAGAAATCGGCGGCGCGACTCTTTCATGGTCATTCTTCACTGACCCTCATTCTTCAACTTCGCTACCCGAAACACGCCGATTCCCGTGCGGATCGCGTTTTTCAGGTCCAGCCGAGCCGCCGCATGATCGCGCGGCGGCCGCGCTTCTGACGCAAGACGAATATACTCTTTGATGATAGGTTTGTCCGGTCCCAGCACTTCCGCGACAGCATGGGAGCGGGGTTCGCACTTGATCTGGCCGTGGCAAGACAGGAAGCGCCGATTTTCCCGGCTGAAGGCGGGTACGTTCACGCTCATGTTCGTGCCGGCGATCTGGCTGCTTTATCAAGTCGGCACCAAGCAATTTGGACCCGTTCCGCTCGGTGGAATGACTTATTGGTCGGGGGTGCTGGCTACCGCCATCTTGCTGCTGGCTTTGGCGATAACACCGGCTTTGACGATATTCCGTTGGAGCCGACTCATCGTCGTGCGACGAATGATCGGAGTGACGGCGCTGGCCTATACGATCGCGCATATCCTCATCTATTTCGCATTGCGGTTCTGGAACTTTGCGTCCATCGCCAACGAGATGGTGACCAGGATCAGTCTCATCGTGGCGACTGTCTCTACAATTGGCTTGATCGCCTTGGGCGCGACATCCCTGGATGCAGCAATTCGGCGAATGGGAGCGAAAGGGTGGAACCAGCTGCACAATATGGTCTACGTGATTACCGCTTTGGCACTCCTTCACTACCTGCTGTCGCCAGGGGAGTTCCCGGAGCAGTACCTCATGAGCGGAATGTTCTTCTGGCTCGCGATCTGGAGGGTGCTGAACCGCCGTGGATTGGGAGCCGATGCGAGGGCACTGGCGATGCTCGCTGTCGCCTCATGGCTTTTCACGGCGTTTTTCGAAGCCGGCTGGGCCTGGGCCTACCGCGGCTACGAGCCGACAGGGACTCTCGGTCTTAATTTCACTCTCGCCCTCGGCATCTCGCCGGCGTGGCAGATACTCGCTCTGGGGCTATTGATCGCCGTTGCGGCTTTCACTCAGCAAGCCCTCCGCCTCAGCATACATGGCAAGTCCATGGGCGATTTTGACCCAAATGAGGGCAGGTCGTAATGTTTTGCGTCACCGGCACCTTTGAAGCGAAATGACGCTGATGGCGCTTTCCGGCGGTGCCACCTCGGCCGCCGGTTATCGGCGATGTGTCGCCGTGGTACGCGATCTTCGATCTAAGCCCGATCGCCGCGTCTTATTTGCACGCTATCTCGGCCATTGACGTCATGATGACTTGATCCTGGCAACTGTTGAGATAATTTTCGGCGCCTGGGAGGCGTGGGCATGAATCGGTTCGCATTTCTCGCAGCTTGCGTTGCCCTTGCGCTCGCGGCGCAGCCGGGGCACGCGCAGGAGCCCTTCTACCAGGGCAAGCGGCTCACGATCCTCGTCAACTTCGCCCCAGGGGGCTCGACCGATGCCGAGGCACGCGTGTTCGTGCGCCATATCGGGCGGCTGATCGATGGCCAGCCGAGCCTCGTCATCCAGAACATGGAAGGCGCCGCCGGCCTCGTCGGCGCGAAATATGTCGGCGAGATTGCGCCGCGCGACGGCACGCTGGCGGGATATCTCACCGGTACGGCCTTCCTCTATGCGCTCGACCCGGAGCGCTTTCGCGTGGATTTCAAGACCTACGAGTTCGTCGGCATCCAACCGGACACCTCGATCAACTTCGTGCGCACCGACGTGCCGCCGGGCATGAAAGAGCCCGCCGATATCATGAAAGTGCGGGGCGTCATTCTCGGCAGCCTGGCGCTGGTTTCATCGAAGGGCGTTCGCTTGCGGCTCGGCCTCGATCTGCTCGGCGTTCCCTTCAAGTACATCAGCGGCTACCGGTCCGGCGGCGCGGCCAAGCTGGCCATCGAGCGAGGCGAGATCAATTTTTACGGGGAGTCGTCGCCAAGCTATTTCTCCATCATCGAGCCCGGATTGGTGAAATCGGGCACCGTGATCCCGGTCTATTACGACTCGGTCTACGACGGACAGAATTTCATCGTGCCCGACGCCGCGAAGGGAGCGCCGGTTTCGGCGTTTCACGAGTTCTATCAGGCCATGAAGGGCACCATGCCGTCCGGACAGCTCTGGGAGGCCTACAAGAGCCTCGTCGCCGTCGACGGAAACATGCTGCGGCTGATCGTAATGCCGCCGGGCACGCCGCCCGCCGCGGTCACGGCGTTGCGCGAGGCACTCATCCGGCTCAACAGCGACAAAGACTACGCGGAGGATGCGCGCAAGGCCTTCGGATTCGTCCCGGTGTGGCTGGCGGCCGCCGACAACAACGCGACGGCGGTGCGGTCGATGACATTCGACACGGCGACTCGATCCTTCCTCCAGGACTACATCAAGAACCCACCGAAGTAGGCCGCCCGTGCCGGCCTATTCCTCCGGCGCTTCGAGATCGGAATATCTGGTCGGATATCCCGGATCACTCCGGCTTGATGTTGGCTGATCGGATCACTTTGCCCCATTTCTCGGTTTCGTCGGCGAGAAGCTTGCCATACGCGGCTGGGGTGAGCGCAAGCGCTGTGCCACCCAGATCAGCAAAGCGCGCCTTGGTCTTGGGGTCGGCGAGCGCCGCATTGATCTCCTTGTTGAGTGTATCGACAATCTCGGCCGGCGTATTTCTGGGCGCGACGACACCGAGCACATCGCCTGCCTCGAAGCCGGGCACAAATTCGCTCACGGTTGGAACGTCCGGCAGCGCCGGCGCGCGGGTCGCGGTCGTGACTGCAAGCGCGCGCAGCTTGCCGGCCCTGACCTGCTCGATCGATCCGGCGATCCCGACGACGGCAGTCAGTACCTGCCCGCCCAGAAGATCGGTCAATGCGGGCCCTGCTCCGCGATAAGGCACGTGAAGCATGTTGACACCGGCCATCATCTTGAACAATTCGCCCGCCAAATGACCGCTCGAACCCGTGCCGGCCGATGCCATCGTAATCTTGCCCGGGTCGGCCTTCGCGCTGGCGATCAGCTCGGGAATGGTTTTGGCCGTCAACGACGGACTCGCCAGCATGACTTGAGGTTGCCGAATCGTGCTGGCAACCGGGGCGGTGTCGCGAAGAAACACGAAACTGAGCTTGTCGTAGAGCGTCGCGTTGATGGTGCTCGACGGGCCGACCATGAGGATCGTGTAGCCGTCGGGGGAGGCGCGCACGACCGTCTCGGTTGCGATATTGGTGGCGGCCCCCGGCCGGTTCTCGATTACGAATGGCTGGCCGAGCCGCTCCTGCAGCCATTGCCCGATCAAGCGCGCGCCGATGTCGACAGAGCCCCCAGCGGCGAAACCAACGATAATGCGCACCGGCCGCGACGGATAGGCCTGCGCGTTTGCGACGCGCGCCACCGCCGGCATCGCCGCGGCGGCCACCGCGAGACGCAGAAATCGACGGCGCGGAAGTTTCATGGCGTGCCCCTGACTGCACTCGAAGCTATCCGAGTTCCCGTGCCTCTGAAAGGGGCCAGGGGGAGCCCGACTACAGGCCGAGCACCGCTTCAGCCCAGTGCAGCACCAAGTCGCCGTTGAGGAATTCGAGCACGGCCTGTTCTTGCGCGACCGGCTGGTCGCCGGCGACGACAGTGGCGACGACCACATCGCAACGGTTGTTGAAGGCGAGCGACAGCACCGATTTCTCCGCTGGGGCGCCGACCGCGTAGCCGCGGCTGCGGCCCTTCATCCCGTGCACCGTAATGGGCCGGCCCGGGCCGAGTGCCGATCCTTCGCTGCCGAAAAGATCGATGTCGCCGACGCGATCGAGCTCCTGGTCGTCGGCGACTCCGGTTTGACAATTGCAAAAGCCGATCTTCGGTCGCAGATAGAGATGGACGTCAATCCCGCAATCGACCGCCTTGCATTGATAAGCCCACCCCTGCCCCCACTGGTCGATAGGGAACGGCCAGGTGGCTTCGGTCCAGACCGGGGAGACGCGCGAAGACATGCGATGTGTAGCCGCCGGCGGCCCGGCGGCGAGGAAGGCCGCTGTGCCGCCAATCGCGGCGATGAGCACGATGGCGGCGAGGGTTGCGATCCGCTTGCTCATGATCGCTGTTCCAGCTGCCGTGGTCCCGGCGAACGCGCCTAATTCCTACAGCCGTCGCAAAGGGCTCTAGGCGAAGATGATGGACCGGCGGGTTCAATTGGGCGTTTACGCCCGTCTTTGACGGGCTATGCCCGCGGGTGACTGAAGTGGTTGTTGCGGGCGCCGGACAAAATCACAAGCCCGATGCCCGCAGCCGCTCACCCTCACCACCAACTGGGGTTCTTGGGATCCGGCGGATATACCGGCACTGCCGGAACGAAGCCATCCCGGTTCGGCATCTGGACCTTCGGGAGACTCTTGGCGTCCATGACGTCGTTCTCCTGGATGATGCCGTTCTGATAGTACAGAAATGCGACCAGCGCGTAGACTTCGTCCGGGGCGAGCGATCCCGGCTTGCTCGCCGGCATGGCGCGGTTGATATAGTCCCAAGCGATCGTCGGATACGGGTAGTAGCTTATGCCGTCCTTGTCGGCCTCGCTGAATGGGCCGCGATGCGGCTGGCCGGGACTGCCGATCACCAGACGCCGGACTATACCCCCTTTGCCATTCTGCCCGTGGCAAACCGCGCACCGGCTGGCAAAGACCACCGCGCCTTCCTTGGCGGTTCCGTGTCCGGGGGGAAGCTCCTTCCCTTCCGGGCCGAGCATCATGTCGAAGCGCTTGATGTCTTCCTGGCTCAGGGGCGTGCCCACATTATAGCGTGACTGCGCCAGCCCCGCCGCAGGGGCTGCCAGGATGATCACCGACGCGAGCAGACTAAGAGAACATCGCATCGTGCAAACTCCCGTCGCGGGCCACCCTCCAGGGCTGCATGCCATTGAAATGAATGGCTCGGGCAGGTTTATCCGTCTCGGCGATGCCCCAGTTCTTATACAACTCCGCTCGCGACGGCTGAACGACCCCTTTTTCATCCGTGCAACGAGACTGGATCACCGCCTCTTGTCCGTCCCAAGCCCAGTCGAAATTGAACCGGGTATGCGCCTTGGGAAGCACCGGCGCCTGAAGCTTCGCTTCCTTCCAACTCTTGCCGCCGTCAGTGGATACATCCACCTTGCTGATCTTGCCCCCACCGGACCAAGCCAAGCCGGTAATCTCGACATATCCCGGGCGGGGTATCTTCATTCCAGCTGAAGGCCGCGTAATCACGGATTTCGGCGCCCACTCAAAATGGTACCAGCGCGATTTGCCGCCCAGATCCTCGCGCATGACGGAGTGATTCATGCTTTCGTTCCAGGTATGGTAGGGCTGGTCCACCACCTTGATATGGCTCAGGTACTTCACGTTGAAGGGCCCTTCCCAGCCGGGAACGACCATCCGTATCGGGAAACCCTGCTCAGGACGCACCGGCTCGCCATTTTGGCCGTAGGCCACGATCACGTCGTCCATGGCCTTTGCCAGCGGGAGGGTGTGCGTAAACTTGCCGGGATCCGCCCCTTCGTAAACCAGCCAGCTCGCCTCTTTTTGCACGCCGGCCTCGTTCAACAACACGGACAGCGGCACTCCGGTCCATTCGCTGCAACTGGACATCCCCCAGATGAACTGGACCGGCAACCCCATGTTCGGATTGCCAGCATTATGAATCATGGGAGAGCCGTTTGCATGGCACTCCACGAAATGAATCCGGGATACGGACGGCAGGCGCTTCAGATCGTCCATGCTGAAACTCAAAGGACGATCCACCATGCCGTGGATCGTAAGGCGATGCTGCTCCGGATCGATGTCGGGCAGGTGGGAGGAGTGTTGCTGAACGAAGTGCAGCCCGGCCGGTGTAATGATTCCGGCATAGTCCTGCAGCGGAGTGTAATAAGTGATGTGATCGATGCTCATTCTGGCCCCGCGGCCAGACTTCACGAAACGCGAGGGCTCACCGTGTCCAAAAAAATGGGGGTCTTTGGCTTCAGGCGCGGCTGCCTCAGGCTTGGCCGACTGGCCTCGCGCGGCCCATTCTGCGCCTGCACCCGCGCCCGCGGCCACACCAGCCAGTGCCGCAGCGTGTTTCAGGAACCGCCTCCGGCCAGATGGATTGGACTCCATGATTGCCTCCCGTGATTCCGAATTTCTGATTTGAGCTTTTGCCTCGGCGTAAAATATCTCCGCCAATACTACTATGTAGTGTCCAGTAAAACGGCCAGCGTGTCAATCGGACCATCTTCCTCGCACGGTCTCGTTACCGCTTCTCGGAGGACGCGATCTCCGTCCAATACCTGACCGAATCGATCAGCACCGCCGCCGATCAGAGGCCGGATATGTAGCGCGCCATCGCCTCCCGGTCGGCGGGCGAAATCGCCGCCATGATTTTCGTCATGTCGGCATTGTTGGTCCGCTCACCTTCTGCAAAGCGCCGCATCGCCTCGACCAGGTATGCGTAGCTTTGGCCGGCCAGCCGCGGCGCCGGCAGGCCGCCACTGAAGTTCTGCTGATGACAAACCTCGCATACCGCCACCATGGCGGGCGGCGACGCGGCGGGCGGCGACGCGGGGGCGGCAGCGGACCGCGCCGGCCAGCTCTTTTTCGCGAAATAAGCCGCCGCGGACCCCAGTTCCGCCGGCGAAAGGTTTATCGTCATCCACGACATGACCTCGAAGTTGCGATTTCCGCTCTGGAAGTCGTGCAACTGCTTTGCGAGATAACTTTCCTGCTGACCCCAGAGGACCGGAATGGTCGCATTCTTGGGTGCGCCGTTATCGCCGTGGCATGCGTTGCAAACCAGCAACTTGGCGCCGAATTCCGCCGGCGTGCTCGGGGTGGCGTCAGCGGCATTTGCCGGCGCAGCCAGCGCGGCCAGAACGACCAGAACGCCGAAAACAGTCGGAACGTGATTGTTGGTCATGTTACGCCCCATTGTTCGAGTGCCCGCAGTCCCCTGACGCGACCGACGGGCTGGACCCACCTAAAACATGCCGCAGCCAGGCTTGTGGCGCAAGATGGCGCGGGTGGTGCACGCGTGAAGGTGAGCGTGATGCCGCCGAGCCCGGAATGAAATCGTGCTGTGAGATCGCGTTCATCAGATCCGCCCGCCCGCTTGCGCCGCCTTGAGGACCGCGCGGACAACCCGGTTATGGACGCCGCAGCGGCACAAATTGAGACCAAGTCCCATCCTGACCTCGGCCTCACTCGGTTGCGGGATGCGGTCGAGCAGCGCTTTGGCAAACATGATCATGCCGGCGATGCAGTAGCCGCACTGCGCCGCCTGCTCCTCCATGAATGCAGCCTGCAGCGGGTGCGGCCGCTCGAGCGTACCGATGCCTTCGAGCGTGGTGATCTCCGATTGCCCGAGCGTGCCGATGGGCGTGATGCAGGAGCGCACCGGGGCACCGTCGACGAGCACCGTGCAGGCGCCGCATTGGCCGAGCCCGCAGCCGAACTTGGCGGCATTGAGGCCAAGATCATTGCGCAGCACGTAGAGCAGCGGCGTGTCCGGCTCGGCCGGCACGCTGTGCACCGCGCCGTTCACCTTGAGGCTGACAGCCATGTCGCAAAACTCCGCTCGAGGCAGCGACCGCATCTTGCTCCGGCTTTGGCACGGCGTCGAGGCCCGATGCGCCTACGCCGTAGGGCGCAATCGCTTTATTGCGCCGCTTGGCCAATCCCGCAGTTGCGCGGTTCGGCGAGGCTGAGGGCGCAATAAAGCGATTGCGCCCTACGAGGATCAACCTCCCGCGCAATAGGTGCAGCCTGCTTCCTGCGCCCGATTGACGCCCCATGTGCCCGAAGGGATGACGGTGACGCCGGGGATCAAGTTGGCGGTCCATTCCTTCAACGCTTCTTCCGCGGTCACGCCCGCGTTTGCGGCCAGCCGGCGGCTCTGGCCCCGCAGCGCAACAGCGCACGCGCCCATCACCGTACCTTTGGCGAGCAGACGATCGAGAGCCATGTCGTTGTTGTTCAGCACGCCGGGTTTCGGCTGGAAATAGGGGTTCTTCACGGCCGGCGCTTTTGTTTCCGGATCGACGATCTTGAATGATTCGCCGATCTTGTATTTCTCCCACATGGCGCTGCCGACCGCGAAGGGCAGCCCCTTGTGGCGGAAGATCATGACGGCCGTCGCGGACTCGTTCGGTGTGAGGAAGTTGTTGGTGAAGCCGAGCGGAAATCCCTCGTTGATGTCATAGATATCGAAAACCTGCCGATGGCGGCCTTTGAGCGTTCCCGGCCAATCCGGGCCGTCCGATTGAGCCGGTTGGGCGCGCACCGTGGTTGTTGCAAAGCCGAACAGGCCGAGCGCCGACATGGCGGCGATACGGCGGAAGAAGCTGCGGCGGGGTGTAACGTCGGTCGCATCCTGACTGAGATCGCGCATCTGCGCCTCCATCGCGTGCCGTACGCACGCCGTTGCGTGGTGGTGCCCCAACGCGCTCTTGTTCGCGGTCGGACGTCCCAGATTAATTCTCCGTGACTGCATGAACAATAGACTCATCGTGGCAACAGCCTCGGCGGGTTCCCACCCGAATCGATTTGCCTTGCCGCGGGGTTGGCTGCGTCTTGGCCCGGCCGCCGTTGCTGCGGTGCGTCAATTCGGCGGCAGCAGACGGTCGGCACCCTACTGCGCTCCGATCCCGAGGAGCTCGTTGAACGCCGCCGGCGATGTCAGACGATAGACGGGCGTCTTCGCCTTGGAGAGAGCACCTGCACCAACCCCGCAGGATCGTACAGCCAGCGAGCGCTGCGGCGATCGCTTTGAATATCGATCTTGTAGTCGGGCCGCATCGCCGCGTTGGCGCTCTCCTTCATGCGGGCAGCCCAGAGCTCGCTGAAGACGGCAAGGTCGGGAGCAGATGTGATTGTTCGGATCGGCCGAAACTCCGCGTCGCGCACCGTGACCCTCATGACGTCGTCGGCCACAGCCGACAGCGGCCAGGCAGCCACAACGCCGCCAAGGAGCGCGATAAATCTGCGTCGTCGCATGCGATCGAGCCACCAGGCACTCATCGCCCCACTATCCCTATCGTATAGAGCCACGGTCGGATCGAGCAGTGCCTGATCGTGTCGGCGACGGCGCGATCGAAACAACTGTGCGGCCAGCATCATCGGGTCGACATCATCGGTGCCACCGGACCGATGACGCGGTGGAAAAGTCGCGGGCGACCACCCAGGTGGGGTTCGCCGCCCGAACCGAAGCATTGGCCCGGGCGGCGAAACGCGGTTGCGAGCGCGTCAGTGGTTGCGCCAACAATATTTGCCTTCATAGCCGCGATGATATCCCCGTGGGCAGGAGTCATCTTCGTGGTTTCGCCAGCAATACTTGCCCTCATATCCTTCGTGCGTGCCGCCAGGGCACCACCGAACAGATTCGATGAGGGAGGCGGGTGCGTCGCCGACCGGCGCTATCGGCATCGCGGCGACCGCGGTCATGGTGAATCCAGCGGCCGCGAGGACCAGGGCGGTTGCGAGCAGGTTTGATTTGCGGAACATGGCCGTCTCCTGTGGTTGGCACGGTTGAGCATCGGGAACAGTCGAGTTCCTGTCCGGATGGGATGTGAGCGTTCACATCTGCCCCATCGGTCGCATCGCGGCGCCCGGGGGTTCGCGAAATTCGCCGCCTTTACAGCCGGTTCACAGCCCGTTTACAGGCTCCGGCACCACCAGGACCGGTCGACCGCAAAACGGGTGGCGCGCGAGTCGGACTGGATGTCGTGCCGGCAATTCCGCAAGCCGGTTCAGTCGCCCTGACCGACCCGCCGAAAGGGCGCCAGACGGGAGAACCCGCGCGCACGGGGGCACCATTCGGCTGACCTCGCACGCCCGCGCTGCTCACGCGCGCGCCGACGCGGAGATCGAATACGCGTGCGATTTGCTGCGGTGCAAAAGTCCGGTCCCGGCATTCGCGCCCGCTTGCTCGATTGTGCGCAAATGGGTGTATGCTCTCGACAGTTGAGAGGCCAGAGAGTCAATTCCAGCCAAGGGAGGAGAAAAACGATGTTCAGCCATCGAAGTCGGATCCTACCTTTAATCGCGACTGCCGTGCTGTTTGTCGGCGTCCACTCGCTTCGAGCGGCAGACTTTGCCGGCAGCGTCCAGGGCGTGGTCAAGAGCGCATCCGGGGAAGCGCTTCCCGGAGCTTATGTCAAATTGTTCAATCAAGAGAGACGTCTGACGTTCATGGTCGTCAGTCAGACGCAAGGCCGTTACACACTGAACAACCTGCCCCCGGGAGATTACACGGTGCAGGGTATCGGGAACGGCTTCCAGAGCAAGCCCACGCCGGTGGCCTTGGCGGCCGGCAAGCCGGCGACGGCCGATGTGGCGCTGACGGACAAGCAAGGGGACGTGGTACCGAATGGATGGATTCGCAGCCCCGGTCGCGTCGCCGGCAACGAGCTGGATGCCGAGTTGCCGCCGCCGATCCTGCCGGACGGGGAAGGCAAGGCGATCGTCGAAGCGAAGTGCAACCAATGCCACTTCCTGCGCCGGCTGACGCAAATGCGATGGACCCACGACAATTGGGAGAAAAAGATCGCCTGGATGCGAGAACGCATCCATGAACGAGGGGTCGTAGATCTGACCGATCAAGAAACGAAGACGGTGGTGGACTATCTGGCGCAGAATTTCTCGGACACCGCCCCGAAGGCCGAACCCAACGGCCGCTTGTCGAGGACCCCGCTGCAGGGCGCCGCCGCCCGCTATATCGCCGTGGATTTCGCCGTACCGAATTCCGACGCGGCACTTCACGACATCGCGGTGGATTCGCAGGGCGTCGCCTGGGTGAACCAGCTCAACGTATACAGCCTGGGAAAATTCGATCCGAAGACCTATGAATTCACCCAGGTTCGTCCGCCCGCCGGCGACGTGCAGGTCGGCGTTCTCAATCACATGGGTCCGCCGACGCGAAGCGCCACCGGGGACGCGATCTGGATGTCCGAGGTCGGCGCCAACCGCCGCTGGTTGCAGTTCGACACCAAATACCAGCAGTTCACCGCCTATCCGGCGCTCATCAAGGGTCCTCTCAACGGCAACAGCATGCGCGCCGACCCGAACGGCAAGATGGTCTGGTCGACCGCCGGCACCCGAATCGTGGGATTGAATGTCGAAACCAAGCAGTTCGTCGCCTACGACATTCCGCACTGGCTCGAGACCAAGAGGAACCCGGGCGCCTACGGGCTGGATGTCGCGGGGGATGGAAAGGTTTGGTTCGTCGAGCGGGAAGCGAACAAGATCGGCCGGCTGGACCCTGCTACCGGAAAGATCGACGAATTCAAGACCCCCGGAGTCGACGTTCCGCGCCGGATGGGAGCGGATTGGGAGGGCAATATCTGGGTCGGCTTCCACGAGACCGGGAAGCTCGTGAAGTTCGATCAGAAGACCGCCCAAATGACCACCTATCAACCGCCGACCGAGAACAACGGCGCGTATCACGTGGTCGCCGATCCAAAGCACAAGGTGCTTTGGTTGACCGAACAGACGGCGGACAAGATCGCCCGCTTCGATCCCAAGACGGAAACCTGGACGGAGTTCTCGCTGCCGATCGCGGAGTCGGATGCGAGAAGGATCGAGCTCGATCCGACCAACCCGAACCGCATCTGGTGGTCGGGCGACACCTCGAGCCATTTGGGCTACATCGAGGTGCTCGACGAGTAGGAAGCTGATCGGGCATGGCGGAGGGCGAGCGTCCTCCGCCAAGCTTCAGTCCAGGGGCTGTATGCGCACGATGGCAGGACTGCACCTGCTGCCCTGTCGTTTTGAGGCCGCCGCCTAGGCAAGAGCGGGCCGATGCGAGCTATGCTGCCGACTTCAGAGCCGCGGGCTCACCAACGATCAGACTATCAAAATTGGTTTTCGTCGTGGCGGAAATGATCGGTTCACGCGGCAATGTCTCTGAGGGCTCATACCAAGGTTGCTTCTCCAGCACCCCATCCCGGACGGATTGCGCAAGCAATTTTCCGATTTCATCGCCACCCAGAGCAACTGGTTTATTGTCGGGGTCCAACTTATACAGTTGTGGACAGAAATACAGGGCGTGAATTCGCGGATCGTACCCTTCCAAAACCAGGAAGTGCTTCTTTTGTAAAAAAATATTGTATTTCGTGACAATCTTTCTTTCCAATGTGGCCGCAGCGACCCGCAGCTTTTCAGCCGAGCGGCCGACGATGGTCCCGGCCTCCAGTAATACAATCCAATCCTTCGTCGTGATGTTATCGGGATGAATAGGGATGTAGTGACGGGGAACTTTTCGTTTGAAGATACCCATTTTCCGATTTCCTCTCGGTTATTACTTTGATCTTTGGCGATATCCGCTCCGGCACGGAATACGACTTGGCCGGCCGGCTTTTCCCTGCCGGCGATTCTCCTGGGCCCAGGATACCTCCTATTCTGCCCGAAGGATGTCTCCCTTGACTGATTTATCCACAGTCGCTGTTAACGACTCATTTTCAAGATTCGACGAGGTCGACGGTTCGACGTCGGAGCGTGGGCTTCTTGATGCGCATGAACATCTTCGTGAGCGCAAGCCCATCGCGCGCCGCGAGGGAGCACGACGAATCCGACCGTCCAACCTTTTTGGTAGCTAGGCCGCCGAAAAGCGCTCGGCTCTTGATCCGAGCCTGCCGCGACGCGGAGACGGCCGATCAGAAATCCGGCTTGTCGGCCGTCGGCACCGTGGCGTCCTTCTCGGAGTAGTATGCGTGCCCGGCATAGTATTCCTGCACATTTTCCGCACAGACAAATTCTTCCCAAGTCGTGTGCATGGGACGCCGGTAGGTTATGGTCGCCGTCCAGGGCATCGTGAAGACGCCCGCATCCTCGACGGTGAATTGGAGTTGCATTCCCTTGCCCTTGTCGTTGGGATCGATCGCATAAGTCGGGATGCGGGGCCATTCCTTCTGGCCCCGTTCTTGCGCCTCCTTGGCGGCTTCGTAGTCCAGCAGCCGGTAACGCTCGACCACGTGCAGCGCCTCGGTGTGCGGGGTGCCGAAACGGTCGATCATGGAATACCGCCCGACCTGGATCCCCACGGTGTCGATCACCAGCGTGTCGCCTTCGTAGTGGCCGACGGAATCCCCGTGCCAGGACGGCGTCACCTGCGCCGCATGAGGCTGGTTCATGCGCACTTGGCGGAATTGATGATCGTGGTGATACAGGATGGTGATCCTGTCCGGCTGCTGGAGGATTCCGATCTCGAAGTTCCAAAAAACATACGGCACCGGTTGCTGCTGACACTGGTTGTCCGGGTCGGGAAAGGCCCGACCGGATAACGAGATTTCGCCGCGCTTCCTGACGACCTCCGCCGCCTGGGGTTTCAAGATCGGATTGGAGTAATCGCCGACCAGCTGATCGAAGTTGCTCGCACCGCTCGGCAGGCGCGACTTGTTCACCACCGGGCCAGGCCCCGATACCGGCGACTCAAATCCGAGGGATGGGTGCGTCCAAATGCCGGAAAAATCCGGGATGGCCGCGGCGCTTTGCGTGCCGCCGCCGGCCGACCCAACTGCGGGCGCCGCCGATTGGCCCCAGGCAGGGGTGGCAGCCACTCCCGCCAACGTCACCACTAGAAGGAAATCGCGCAGCTGCAAATTCATGCTCCCCTCCCCTTTATGGTTCTGCCGGCAACTCTCGATAAGGCTATACCCTTTGCGTGTGCGCCGGGAAGCCGTGCGCGATATCTGCACCCGGCACAAGGCTGCCGTGCCGGCCGTGGGCACGGAAGAGACCTGTCAGTCACGCCGACCGACGCCTGCGCTGTCGTGCACATCAACACGGACACTGCCTTTAGGTCATCTCCTTCTTACGCCGAGGGGGGCCGTTCCCAGTGTCGCGCTTGTTGAGCACCACCTCGCAATCCACGCATTGGCACATCTATTGGGGCACATTTATTTGATCATCGGCGGCGGAGGTATTGGCATGGCCTTTGCTCCCTTGTGGATCGCGAGCCGGCGTTGCTCCGCCGATCGCAAGGCGACAACAGGAGGACATTGCCATGTTCACTGCGGAAGCGGGCAACGAAGTGCCGAAAAGGGAGACGAAGAAGGGTCTGGTTGAGAAAGCCAACCTGGCTTGTATTAGTCTCACGGCCGCTATTATGGCTCTGGCCTCTACCGGGCTTGTCCGGGCCCAAGGTTGGTACGATCAGCAGACGCTCAATCCAGAGACCATGAAAAGACTTAACGTGGGCTGGAATTCCTGCTGCCTGGGTTCCGAAGTGGTCAAGACGCAGTTCCGCGTCGATAAGACGACCGACGGAGACGAGTGGTATTACCTTAAGGAGGGAAATTGGAAACGCGTACCAGACGACACGATCCATTGGGGCCAGCACGCCCCTGACGGCCAGGCCACGCTCTTCATCTACTTCATGACCGGTGAGGAGACTTGCTTCTATCCTCCCCAGGAGGGCATCTGACACCCCAAATGTCGATGGGCCGACCGCGCAGAATTCAACTGCGTAGGTTGTCGGTGATCGGCGGGCGTGACTGCCAAGAATTGTCACCGACGAAGCGGTGACCGATGATCCTCGGACTTGTCACATCAGGCGCCCGCAACGGCGGGGCGCCACCAGCGTTGCACATATCTTGTTACCCGGGCGGCGCGGCGCCGCGCCGGATGCGCGCGGCCTCCGACGCAGGCGACGGCATCTCCCGGCTTGCGGATCGCAAGGCGCTTGGGGGCCGACCCTGGTTTCTCAATTTGATCCGTCGCCGTTCACTGCCGCTTAACCTTGATCGCTGCATGGTTTCTTCCATCGTCGCAGGTCGGGACGGCGGCGGGTTGGGGATGGTCAAGCTCCGTATCTTTCCAGCGATCAGGCCAGTCGACGCGCTTCGGCTTGCGCGACCGGCAACGGCGTAGATGTAAGCCCATTGATTTCGAGTAGCGTAGACGATGACGGATACGGCCGCGACGTTCCATGACGTCACTCCTTTCGACGGTCGTATCGTCCCGCTCGGCCACCGTCGGCGGGTTCTTCGTTTACTTGTCCATGGCGCCGTCATCGGCCTTGCCGTCGCGGCCGCCGCATGTGCGCTGGCCGCGATCGTCATCGTGGCGGCCGCATGGATCGTCAACACCGCTCTGGCCACCCATCCCTTTCTCCATGCGCAGGCGCCGATCGACCCGGCGGCGATCGCCCTCGCCGGCCCCTACCCGGTGTTCGCGGATGCGGCGGATTTCACCGACTCGGTCAATGTTTCGAGCGGACCCGTCTCGCGCGATCCTGATTCGAGCGATCCTGTCTCGAACGATCCTGTCTCGAACGATGCTGCGGATACCCTGACCTTTGCGGCCCGATGGGCCGGCGCGCCGGCGCCTGCTTCCAAGCCCACGGACGCCGAACCGCTGGTGACGCAGCAACCGGTCGAACCCGAAAGCGACGTGGCTTCGCTGCAGCCGGCCGGAGCGGCCGCGCCGCCGGTTGCGGCGGCCGCCCCGGAGAAGCGCGTTACGCCGCAGCATGCGCACAACCGGCCGATGCCGCTGCCTGATCCCGACAGCCGGATCGCGGTCTATGACATCGCAGCCCACACGGTCTATTTGCCCAACGGGAACCGGCTGGAGGCACATTCGGGGCTGGGCAACAAGCTGGACGATCCGCGCTACGTCAGCGTCAAGGATCAAGGGCCGACGCCGCCGAACGTCTATGATCTCGCGTTGCGAGAGCAGCCTTTCCACGACGTTCGGGCCATTCGCCTCAATCCTGTCGGCGGCGACAGCATGTTCGGTCGCGACGGCATGCTCGCGCATTCCTACATGCTGGGTGC
>Ga0209068_10000754_pt1 | contig 16931 bp, 11 predicted proteins | sample ColStrG_CSR_2012_FD_187200 | JGI IMG/M metagenome (GOLD analysis project Ga0209068, IMG submission 187200) | Freshwater sediment microbial communities in response to fracking from Pennsylvania, USA - Cold Stream Run_MetaG_CSR_2012 (SPAdes)... | ecosystem: Environmental > Aquatic > Freshwater >... | reverse complement strand
CTCGGGAGGAGTGACTTTTGTAGAACCGGGTGCGATTCTCACATGCTCAAGGCCAAGCAGCAAGAAAAGCGGCCACAGGAAGTCCAGGAACTGGGCGGCCAGGATCAGCGTGCCGAGCGAAGTCCTGGGAGCAACTTTCTTGGCCGCGAGCGCGACGCCGAAGTGACCGATAAACATGCCAGTGGAGTCTCTGTAGCGCCGGCGTCTCGCCCGCGTCTCCGCTCTTGCCGGCGTTGGATGGGCGGGACGGCCCGTCCTTCATTACACCGCCTTCGCAGCTTCCTCCTTCACGATGCGCATGCCGTAGAACGAGCGGTAAACAAAGAAGAACGACACCAGAAAGAACCCCAGAGCAAGCACGTGTTCAAGGGTGCTGCCGGCCTCCGCGGTTAGCTTGACCGCCAGTTCCACCGCCAGCAGGCCGAACAGCGTAGTGAATTTGATGACAGGGTTCAAGGCTACCGAGGAAGTATCCTTGAACGGATCACCCACGGTGTCGCCGATGACCGTGGCATCGTGCAGGGGAGTACCCTTCTGCTTGAGTTCGACCTCAACGATTTTCTTGGCGTTATCCCAAGCCGCGCCGGCGTTAGCCATGAAGATTGCCTGGTAGAGCCCGAAGACAGCGATCGAGATGAGGTATCCGATAAAAAAGAACGGCTCGACGAAGGCAAATGCCAGAGTGGCGAAAAATACCGCCAGGAAAATATTGAACATTCCCTTCTGCGCGTACCGGGTGCAGATCTCAACCACTTTCTTGCTATCGGCGACCGAAGCCTTCGCCGCGCCTTCCAGCTTGATGTTGGCTTTGATGAACTCCACCGCCCGGTAAGCGCCTGTGGTCACCGCTTGTGTGGAAGCGCCGGTAAACCAGTAGATGATGGCTCCGCCGGTGATGAGACCGAGCATAAAAGGCGCGTGCAGAAGTGAAAGATTGTTGACGTTTTCCTTGAGCCCGTTGGTGAGTGCCATGATGATGGAGAAGATCATCGTCGTAGCTCCCACCACGGCGGTCCCGATCAGGACCGGCTTGGCGGTAGCCTTGAAGGTGTTGCCGGCACCATCATTCTCTTCCAGTAAGTCCTTGGCGCGCTCAAAGTTGACGTCAATGTTGAAGTCTTTCTTGAGTTCCTGCTTGATGTTGGGAACCTGCTCGATCAGCGACAACTCGTAAACCGACTGCGCGTTGTCGGTTACAGGTCCGTAGGAATCGACCGCGATCGTCACTGGACCCATGCCTAAGAAGCCAAATGCCACCAGGCCGAAGGCAAAGACGGGGGCCGCAACCATCAACCCCTCCAGTCCCAGAGTGCTGACGTAGTATCCGATGGACATAAGTGCGACCATCGTAAGCCCGAGATAATACCCCGAGAAATTTCCCGCCACGAATCCGGAGAGTATGCCGAGCGAAGCGCCGCCTTCCTGTGCCGAAACCACAACTTCACGAACATGGCGCGACTCGGTTGAGGTAAACACCTTCACCAGTTCAGGAATCACGGCTCCCGCCAGCGTGCCGCAGGAGATGATGGTGGCCAGCTTCCACCATTGCGTCGAATCACCACCGAGTTGCGGGATGATGACAGAGGAGATGACGTAGGTCATGGCGATGGAAACCAGCGACGTGATCCAGACCAGAGAGGTCAGAGGGGTCTCAAAATTCATTTCATCGACGTCGCTGTAGCGGGCTTTGGCGATTGCGGCATTCAGGAAGTACGAGATCGCGCTGGCCACCAGCATGGCGATGCGCATCACGAAAATCCATACCAGCAGTTGCACCTGCACGGTGGGCTCTTTGACAGCCAGCAGGATGAAAGTAATCAGGGCGACGCCGGTGACGCCGTAGGTTTCAAATCCGTCGGCGGAGGGGCCGACCGAATCGCCAGCATTGTCGCCAGTGCAGTCGGCAATCACTCCCGGGTTGCGGGCGTCGTCTTCCTTGATCTTGAAGACGATCTTCATCAGGTCAGAACCAATGTCGGCGATCTTGGTGAAGATGCCGCCCGCGATACGCAGCGCGGCCGCGCCCAGCGACTCGCCAATGGCAAAACCTATAAAGCAGGGCCCGGCGTAGTCAGCGGGAATAAAGAGCAGAATAAAAAGCATGATCAGCAGTTCGACGCTGATCAGCATCATGCCAATGCTCATGCCGGCCTGTAGCGGGATCTTGTAGATGGGATAAGGCTTGCCCGCAAGACCCGCGAAAGCGGTGCGCGAATTGGCGAACGTGTTTACCCGGATGCCGAACCAGGCCACCCCGTAGCTTCCCGCGATCCCGATCAGGCTGAAAATCAAAATGATCGGCAAGGTGACGGCGATCGGCTTATCCGGTACCGGAGAGAGCACGCCGAAATAAAGCACGATCACTACCGCGATAAAGAGCCACAGGACGAGAAGAAATTTTCCCTGGGTGATCAGGTACGTCTTGCAGGTTTCATAGATGAGTTCGGAGATTTCGCGCATGGCGCGATGCACCGGTAAATTCCGCAGGTGGGTGTAAATGACCAGCCCGAAACCCAGGCCAAAGATACAGAACAGAATGCCAATCATCAGCAGCCGATGACCGTCAATTCCCAGGAACAATACCTGGGAGAGGTCGGGCAGCTTCAGACTGGCTTCACCGCCGACTTCGTGAGCCGGTTGGGCCAGGGCGGCGGTAGCGCTGAGACTCAGGATGGCGATCGTGGCTGCCACCGTCTTCATTGTTCCTGTTGATACTTGGGCGAATCGGTAGCCGTTGGACACAGCTTTCGCCAGCCAGGTGCGCATAAGAACTCCTCCGCTTATGAAAACTGATTCGGGACCATCACGTGTTTAGGCACTGCCACCCGGCGAACAGCACCAACCACACGCTCTGGGTCAGAGCGGCGGGGAGCGTATTGCCGGAGTTCCGAACACGCTTCCACTACACGGCTTGAACAGGAGTGTTGAGCTTGGCCGCGTCGGATGTTTCGTACCACAGAGCCCGCCGGTTTGACGCCAAACCTGCCGCCGGAGCCCGATACAAAACCAGCTTTTATAGCATGTTAGGGGGGGATGGTCAAACGGGCCATTGGCCAGGAAGATGCTGCGATTCCGGTGGTATTAGCACGCCACGTAGTGGCGGAAGAATGTAGCCCATGGCGCAAGCCGTGGGTACCGACGCGGCCGATTGCCAGCCCCGAAGGGGCGTAAGAGCCCGTCAATCCCAAAGATAGCGTTCATCCAGGCTGATCTTGTTCTTCTTGAGAAAGGCCAAGAACTCCTCCTGAAAAGACCTCGCCCGGTGATGCTCATGCTGTCTTGAGATGTAATCCCGAACTGCTCCAGTTCCCGACTCGCTAACCGTGAAGGCACCGTAACCTGTTTGCCAGCCGAAACCGTGTTTTTGGGGCCAACGTCCGTGCACCCACCGCGAAGAGTTGGTTTTTATCAGACGTGCGACGTCCGCAACGGATTGGTTGGCGGGTACACGAACGAGAAGATGTACATGGTCACAAGTTCCATTGACGCAGAGAGCCGTGCCGCCGATTTGACGAATGATGCCGCCGAGGTATGCGTGCAAATCCTTTTCGAAATCGGGCTTGATCAGAGCGCAGCGTTGTTTGGTGCTGAAGATGAAATGCACCAGCAGATTCGTAGCGGTGTGAGGCATTCGCTTCTTTCGCCCCTTCGGGGCTTGCTCGTCTTCCCGATCTCTGACCCACGGCTTACGCCGTGGGCTACATTCTTGGGCCGCTTCGCGGCTGCCATCCGATCACACTAGCGTTCCTCTTCGGCTCGAAATGACTGCCGAGCTCGCTCGGCCCGGACGGGCGGGACGCCCGTCCCTCCATACTTCTTACGCCCAGAACGTCCGATCTAACGTTCGGTACTGGATCGCTTCGGCGATGTGTTTCGGTTGGATCGCTGGGGCGGCTTCCAGGTCTGCGACCGTTCGGGCGACTTTCAGGATGCGGTCGTGGGCGCGGGCGGTCATGCCGTGTTGAGTCATGGCCCGCTCCAAGAGGCGCTCGCAGTCAGCGGATAGTTCGCAGGAAGAGCGGATGTGGCGCGGGGCCATCTGCGCGTTGCAGTAGAGACGCGAGCGCGATGACGCAAATCTTTGCAGCTGGATTTCCCGAGCGCGCACCACCCGCTCGCGAATCTTGCCGGAGCTTTCCGGCTCGTTGCCGGCTCTCAACTCTTTGTAGTTCACCGCCGGCACATCAATATGGATGTCGATGCGGTCAAGCAGCGGTCCGGAGATCTTGCCCATATAGCGTTGGATCATGGGCTGGCTACAGTGGCACTCGCGGGAACGGTCATTAAAGTAGCCGCATGGACACGGATTCATCGCCGCGGCCAGCATAAAGCGGGCGGGAAAAGTCAGGGACATGGACGCCCGAGCGATGCAGACCGTGCCATCCTCCAACGGCTGTCGCATGACCTCCAGAACGTTGCGCGGGAACTCGGGTAGCTCATCCAGAAACAGGACGCCGTTATGAGCCAGCGAGACCTCGCCGGGGCGAGGCACGGCGCCGCCTCCGATCAGCCCCGCGTCGGAGATGGTGTGGTGCGGCGAGCGGAATGGGCGAATGCCGACAAGGCCCGCGCCCGCATCGAGCACTCCGGCGACGCTGTGGATCTTGGTGGTCTCCAGAGCTTCTTCAAAGCTAAAAGGGGGCAGGATAGTGGGCATGCGCTTGGCCAGCATGGTCTTGCCTGAACCCGGAGGCCCGATCATCAGGATGTTGTGGCCGCCGGCACAGGCCACCTCCAAAGCTCGCTTCGCAGTCTGCTGGCCGCGAACATCCTTAAAGTCGACGGCATAGTGTTGGGCTTCGCTCAACAACGTGTCACTGTCGACCTTCAGCGGGACAACTCCGTTGCCGGTGTTCACGAACCGAATCACGTCGAGCAGCGATCGCACAGGATAAACGTCTACTCCGCCCACCATGGCCGCCTCGCGGGCGTTCAGTTCGGGGACGACCAGGCGCGAGATTTTCTTCCCGCGAGCCTCAATGGCAATCGGCAAGGCGCCGCGCACACCGCGAATACCGCCGTCGAGCGAGAGCTCGCCGACGAACAGGCAATCGGGGACCTCTTTCTTATTCAAGCCTCCGTAGGCGCCCAGAATTCCCAGGGCCATCGGCAAGTCGAATCCCGAACCCTCTTTCCGGATGTCGGCAGGCGCAAGATTGATGGTGATATGAGTGGAAGGAATGTCATAACCGCAGTTCTTGAGCGCGGCACGCACCCGGTCGCGGCTTTCTCGCACCGCGGCGTCAGGCAGTCCAACCGTATGGAAATGATCTTCAGTGGTCTTGATGCCGGAGACATCCACTTCAACCTCAATGATGCTCGCATCGATGCCATACACCGCTGCGCTCAACGTCTTATAGAGCATGAGGTGGTGTGCTCCGAGTCGGACAGTTCATGCCCAACCATCAGGACCACTGAAGAGCTGGCCGCTGACTGCACACTTGACATTCACAATACGAGCCTGGCCGGAAACAATCGGTGACGGACGTCACAAAGGGAAGTGACAGGTGAACCATGACCGCCCCAATAACCCCGTGAAGAATGACCGGACACACCCGCGGTTGTGCGAGAACCAAGTTCCTAACAGGCTTTTCATTCTTTGGGCACTGCCGTTGAATTAGGATTCAGCTAACATCCCCAAGAAGCTCGGAATCAAAAAGCGCCGGCTCCCAGCCGGTCGCGGCAGTTATGGCGGAAGACGAAGATAAACCCGCAGGCCCGGCCCGACCCTCCGGTCATCTGGAAAAGGAAGAGGCCCGGTTGTGGCGGCTTGCTCTCGGATTTCTGGTCCTGCTGGCTACCGGACTGGCCGCACTCTCCTGGGAACGCCTGCAGGATCTTCCCTACCATCTAGGGGCGATTTCCATCGGACTTCTGGTGCTGGCGGTGTTGTTCGCCGCTTACGTCTACGGCCGGCGCCGGGAAGTCTCCGAACTCAAACACCTGTTGCAGGATTTGCACGGCCGCACCGGCGCTACACCTTCCGACGAGCAGCTCGACCAATTGGGACAGGTGATACAGCGCTCGCAACGAAGCTTCAAGGAACTCATCGACTCGTTTGATGACGTGGCTTTTGCCTGTTCGCTGGATGGCACGCTCAGAACGGTGAACCGGCGGGTGACCCAGTTGCTGGGACTCGCGTACGCGGACGTCGTAAGCCACAAGATCGACGATTTCCTGGCGGAGCCGCTTCGCCGTGACGTGGAAACCGGTCTGCCCCGGTTTCTGGAAAAGCGTCGCTGGTCCGGCCTGGTGCGCGTCCAGGTAAAAAACAACACCCGGGCGCTCTACTTCGATTGTGTGTTAAATGCGATCGTCAAGAGTGACGAGGTAGTGGGCATTAGTGCCCTGGCTCGGGATGTGACCGAGGAGCGCGAGAAAGAACGGCGCTTTACCGAACTCTTTGAGACCTTGCAGGAAGGCGTGTATTTCAGCACGCCGGAAGGCAAGCTGCTCGATGCCAATCCTGCGCTGATACAAATGCTCGGCTGCAATAGCCGGGACGAGCTCTTGTCGATGGATCCCAGCGCCCTGAATGTCGACCCCGGCCAGGGGTCTGTGCTGGGACGGAGCACGGACGATCGTGGGAGCGAGCGCAGCCGGGAGCTCGTGCTGCGACGAAAGGATGGCACGACCGGCACGTTTCTGGATACTTCGCGCGCGGTCTGGGACGAGGCTGGCAAAATCATTCGCTACCAGGGAACTCTGGTCGACGTGACGGAACGACGCAAGATGGAGAAGTCGCTGCGCCGGCAGGAGGAGTTCCAGCGATACTTGCTCGAGAGTTTCCCCGACCTGATCCTGGTGATCGATCTTGAGGGGCGCTACAGCTTTGTCAGCTCGCGCATCCGGGATCTGCTGGGCCGTACGCCCGCGGATATGCTGGGAAAAAAGGTTGACGATGAAGCGCAGGAGCAGTCGCCGGAGTTTCTGGCGCTTTACCGGGATGTGAGCACCGGGGCGAAGAAATTTGGCTTCTGCGAGTTTGGTGCCCGGCACCGTGACGGGAGCTGGCGCACCATGCGGGCCAATGCGAGCCCGCTTTCTGATGCTGAAGGCAAAGCCAGCGGTGTGATCGTGTCAGTCCGCGATATCACGGTGGAGAGAAAGCTGGAACAGCAGATCATTCAAAGCGAGCGGCTGGCGGCCATGGGACAGATGATCGGCGGCTTCGCCCACGAACTCAACAATCCCCTGACCAGCATCATGGGTATGGCTGAGCTTTTGCAGGAAGGTGAGAAGGAGGAGGCTACTCGCAGGCAGCTGGTGATCCTGCAACAACAGGCCCGGCGCGCCGCTGACATCGTGCAGAACCTGATGTATTTTTCGCGTCCACCTGCTCCCGGCAGAGGACCCGTCAACCTCAGCGAACTGGTGCAGCGGACACTGCACCTGCACACCTACTCATTGCGCAAAAACAATGTCACTGTGGATTTTATTCCCGAATCCTCGCTGCCGGCGGTCCTCGGGGATTCGCATCAATTGATGCAGATTTTCCTGAACCTGATTCTGAACGCCGAACAGGCGATGCGGGAAGCACGGGATCGCGGCACGCTGAGGATCCGGTTGGAAAAGATGAATAATTCGGTCGTGGTCACGTTTCAGGACGATGGGCCCGGGATCCCGCCGGAGGTGCTGCCCAACATCTTCGATCCCTTCTACACTACCAAACGGCCCGGGCGCGGCACGGGCCTCGGTTTGAGCATCTGCAAAGCAATCCTGCGGGAGCACGGGGGAGAGATCGAAGCCAGTTCCGGCCCGGGAGGAGGGGCCGTTTTCCGGGTGATGCTGCCTGCGCAGGCTGCTACAGCGAACGGGTAGGAGCGCTGAATGGAGGACGGGTGTCTCGCCCGTCTTTGCAGAGACTCGAAAGGGACGGGCGAGGACGCCCGTCCTCCATCGAACTACAGAGGTCGCAGAGTTTACCGCTCAACCGCCATGGCCACTGCGTTTCCGCCGCCGAGGCAGAGAGCCGCAATGCCGCGATGCACATCGCGGCGAGTCATTTCGTAGATCAGGGTAACCAGTATGCGGGCCCCACTGGCTCCGATGGGATGCCCGATGGCGACCGCCCCTCCATTCACGTTGACCTTGCTGGGCTCGAGGCCGAGCTCGCGCATCACGCCCAGCGCCTGCACCGAAAAAGCTTCGTTGAGTTCGTACAGATCAACGTCTTCATTCTTCCAGCCGGTCTTTTCCCAGATCTTTCGTACCGCGCCCACCGGCGCCATCATGACCCATTTGGGATCGATGCCGCTGGTGGCCTGAGCAACAATGCGCACCATGGGTTGGGCTCCCAGTTCCTTGGCGCGCTTCGCACTGGTGACAACCACCGCCGCCGCGCCATCGTTTACGCCAGGTGCGTTGCCCGCCGTCACGGTGCCATCTTTCTTGAACGCGGGCTTCAACGATCGCAGGATTTCAATAGTGGTGTCTTCGCGAGGCGATTCGTCCCTTTCGAAAATTCCAGGGGCCTCGCCTTTTTTCTTTGACGGCAGTTCGACTGGGACGATCTGCGATTTGAAGCGGCACTCCTTGATTGCAGCCAGCGCTTTGCGGTGAGAGTTGAGCGCGAACTGGTCCTGCTCCTCGCGCGTGATGCCATATTTCTCCGCCACGTTCTCGCCGGTGACGCCCATGTGATAGTTGTTGTAAATATCCCACAGCCCATCATTGACCATCGAGTCGACGATCTGCGCGTTGCCCAATCGATATCCCTTGCGCGCCTGGGGCAGAAGATAAGGAGCGTTGGTCATCGATTCCATACCGCCGGCAACCACGATCGAACTGTTTTCGGTCTGGATCGCTTGTGCTGCCAGCGCCGCCGCTTTGAGTCCGGAACCACAAACCTTGTTGACGGTCATGGCACCCACTTCCGGAGCCAGTCCGCCGAAGATCGCAGCCTGACGAGCGGGATTTTGTCCCAGACCGGCGGAGACGACATTGCCCATGATGCATTCGTCCACCTGCTTCGGGTCGAGATTTGCGCGCTTCACTGCCTCTCGTACCACGATGGCACCCAACTGGGTTGCGCTCAATTCGGACAGGCTGCCCTGAAATTTTCCCACTGGGGTACGACAGCCGGAAATGATGACAACATCGTCGTAAGCCGCCATTTATATGCTCCTGCGATGATTTCTACACTTCAATTATAGATGCGCGCAGTGCGAAAAGATCAGAATTCTCGGCAGCGATGTCTGCGCTTCTGCGCGTTGCGCTCACGTTTTCTGATCCCGAGACATGGGAGAGTCAAAAGTGTGCGATGAAGTTTTTGGACGAGAAAAATTCGCCCATCATGCCTGAAGGTCGATAAAGATTCCTGTCGGATGCTCTCTGGTGACTTTGGTGTACGGGTCGAATGCGCGAGTCAGCATCATTTTTTTCTTGACATCACTTTTTATTGACTCTATACATTCAATAAGTTGCAACTGAACACCGTTGCATAGCAGTCCATGAAAAATGGAAGGGAGAATAGAACCATGGCAACCAAGAAAAAGGCAAAGAAGAAAAAGAAGCACTAAGAGAAAGTATTGGCAAGCAGCAAACCGGGGACGCGGAAGCGTCCCCTAAGTTTTTCCGGCAGAAAGTTTTCCCCCAGCAAGAACCCACCACTGTCATCCTGAGCGGAATATTTCCATTCGCTTGCGAATGGAAATACGGAGTCGAAGGACCTCTACCGAGTAGACCCACTTCGTCATCTGTACTCTTCTCATTCGAGAGCAAACACCGCACGCGCCGGGCCTTGAACTTGCTATAGGGGGCCTTCGACTGCGCGGCTGCTTCGCTTCGCGAAGCAGTCACTCCGCTCAGGATGACACGGCTTTTTGTTTGGCGGTTTTCTTCGGCGGGGGTTCCTGCAGGCGCTTTTCCGTGGCGGGACAAAGATTTCGATAGGCGCAGAATCGGCAGTAAAAGCCAGGCTTGGGATCGAACATTCCCGCCGCGATATTTCCCGCGACTTCAGTGACCCGGATCCTGGCTTCGTTCAATTGAAAGTCGGTACGCCTGGTTACCACCGGACTGTTTCCTTCCAGATTGTAGAGAATGAGATGATCGGCCCGATATCCCCACTTCTCTCGCGCCGCGAGGGCATAAATGGAAAGCTGCAGGCTCTCGTCGGAATCTTCCTGCGATTGAGCTTTTCCGGTCTTGTAGTCGGTGATGACGACACCGCCGCCAGCCACCTCGTCGATACGGTCGATGCGACCCACTACTTTTACGTCGCCCACCTTCACATCGAAGAACTCTTCGGTGTGCAGCACTGTGGGCGCGGGACCACGCCGGAATCCAGCCAGGAAATCCTGCAACTGCACAACCCCCTGCTCGCAGTAAAGGTCATGCTGGTAGCGGTCCTGAATACCGGCGGCAGCGAGTTCGTCACGAAAGAACTGGATGACTTCCTCGTCTGCCATAGGACGCTGTGCGCGAACCGAGTTGTAGAACGCAAGCAGGACGCGATGGATGACTCCACCATATTGCATGGCGGCGGGAACCTCGCCCGGTATCTTCCACTCGCGCTCCAGCTTGAACTGCAGCGGGCAAGCCTCGTAGGTCTGGACCGCGCTGGCGCTTAGTTTTGCCGAAAGGTCGGACGCCGGCGGCAGGTTAAGCCATTCGCTCGCTCGCGTCACGGGAGCCGCGCCCGCTGACTCGGCAAACATGTCGGTTTGAAAGCCGCGGGGCTGGCCGGGTACCAGCCAGCGTCCCAGCAAGCTCGAGTCTTTCAGAAGATCGCGCAGGAAGCCGGGAGGGCTGGGGTCTTTGCCTGAACCCTGTTTGGCATAGATGGTAAGCGAATCCCGCGCCCGGGTCATAGCGACGTAAAACAGCCGGCGCTCCTCCTGCCTGCACAATTCCCTGTCGTCGTCCTGGGCAATGGATCCCGGGTCGTGCAGTTCCCGCGGAAACTCGAGCAACGGCTCCTTGTAGGTCGACGGAAAAGACGGCGAGCTGGCGCGAAGGATGAAGACGTGTGCGAACTCAAGACCTTTTGCGGCATGCGCGGTCATAAGCCGCACAGCATTTTCATCCTTTGAGGCGAGCGGAATTACGCCTCCTGCCTCCCGAAAATATTCCAGGTAGTCGAGAAGCTCGCCGATCTCTCCGGTCTTGGTGATCGGCTTCTTCTCCCATTCCTTGATGAACTCGAGGACGGCGCTCAGGGCCCGCGAACGGCGATCCAGAGAAAACATCTGCACAACTACATTCACCGCAGCGAGGCCCCGAGCATTATTAGCGGCAATTTCATTACGCGTCTGACGCAGGAGCTCCAGCACAGCGGGGCCGCCTTCGATCTGGGAGAGCACCAGCGCGATTGCGGCCGCGCCCTGGTCTCGTGGCAGGCCCTTGATCGCACCCCGCAGCCTTTCGGGATCAATCACGAACTGCGGCAGGGCCGCAACTCGAAACAGGCTGGCACCGTCGGCATCGGAGACGACCGCACCCAGGCAGGCGAAGAGGTCTCGGGCTTCGGGCATATCCAACACATCCATGTTCTCGATGGAGAACGGAATGCCCTGGCTCGCCAGTTCGGTAGCCAGCTGATCGCGATGAGAGTGGGTGCGGTAGAGTACAGCGCAGTCGCTCCACGGGCGTCGCGTCTTCCGTTGCCAGTCGCGGAGCGCTGTAACCAGTTCGGTGCACTCGAAATCCTTTTCGGTTAGCACCACGGCCTCAACCGGCACGCCCTGTAACTGTTTGCCTTCTCGCGCCGCATCTTCCTCGCGGGCTGAGATCAACACCGAACGCTGATATGCGGTTGAAATGGGACCCGCGCTGAAGACGTTCGGGTTCTTGGAGATTAGAGCAAAGGCGCTGTGCAGGATGGGGGATAAAGAGCGGCGATTCTTTTCCAACTTCACCAGGCTCAGGCCTGGAAAGTGGCGCTGGAAGAGAACGAACGCCGCGCTCGATGCTCCCCGGAAGCGATAGATCGCCTGGTCCGGATCTCCTACCGCAAACACGTTGCGCTCTTCCCCGGCCAGGCGTTCCAGAACTTTCACCTGGGCGAAGTTCACGTCTTGAAATTCGTCCACCAGGATGAAGCGGCTGCGCGCCCGGGGCGGTTCGCCGTCCTGCTGTAACAGGTGGTAGGCATGGGTGATCATGTGGCCGAAAGTTCCCAGGTTATCTTCTCGCAGCATCCGCTCCACGGTGGTAAATACGCTGGAGATCTCGCGGCACCGACCCAACACTTCCTCGTCGGACACTTCATCCGCGTGCCTCGACCTGGTCACGCGTGGAATGGGCAGTTCCCCTCGTTCGAGGCGCTGAAGGTAATCCTGGTATTTTTCCGGGGTGACCAGTTCGTCGTGACAGTGCTGCATGAATTTGAGCAAGTCTTCCAGAAACGCGCTCACGCTGGCGGCGCGGACAAAATACTTCAGGTTCAGTTCACGAAGGCGCCGGCGCAGGTAAATCCAAAGGTCCTTTTCGTCGAGCACGCCGAACTCCCTGCCATTTTCATGGAGAAGGTCGTTGCAATATTCGTGAAAGGTCGCGACCCGCAGGCCGGTCAGGTCGGTGCCGCGCAACTCTTCCTCGACCCGCTGGCGCATCTCCTGGGCCGCATTCTTGGTATAGGTGACGGCGAGAACTTCGTCGGGCCGGGCATGGCCTTCGCGAACCAACCGGGCGATGCGTTTGGTGAGGACAGTCGTCTTTCCCGTGCCTGCGCCGGCGATCACCAGCATGGGCCCGTGGACGTGTTCGATCGCTTCGCGCTGACGCTGGTCAGGCTCAAACGTCCGGGGTTCGGAGGCTCGGGGTTCGGGGGCTCGGGGACGCGAAATAGGTTTTGCGACAGCCACTAAGCAGGAGAATACCAGAGAAGAATGAGGATTTTCTGTGAGGAGAGTCTTATTGCAGCTCCGCCAGCGCGACGGCTGTGGCGGCAATAGCCGCGGTTTCAGCCCGCAGGATCGTGTTGCCTAAGGATGCCGCGATCCAACCGGACTCGCGGAACAATTGCAGCTCCAGTTTTGTCCACCCACCTTCCGGACCAAACCCCAGAGCGATTTCACCGGGCGGGATGAAGGCCTGCAGAGCGTCTTTCAACATCATCTGCTCTTCTGATTCAGCCAATACGATACGCGTATCGCCGACCAGAGTCACAGCCTCTTTCAGGTTGACCGGCGGCGAGATTTCCGGGGGCGCGGCTCGCCGCGACTGTTCTGAAGCCTGCCGGGCAAGGCGCTGCCAGCGCTCCACACGCTTCGGCGCGGCGGTGGCCAGATGGGCCTCGGTGCGATGGGCAATTACCGGAACGATTCGGGCGGCGCCCAGTTCCACGCACTTTTCGATGGCCCATTCCATGCGGTCAAACTTGAAAATGGAGAGCAGGAGGGTCAGGTGGGGGAGAGCGACGGAGGGAACAACCTCGCCTAATTCGAATTCGACGCGGCCATCGACAATGCTGGCAATGCGGCCGCGACGCACGTCCTGACCGGTTGCGATGTCGAATTCCTGGCCGACGCGGCCACGAAGCACCTGGGCCAGATGATCGGCGTGAGAACCCACTAAAGCGGCACGATTGCCGGAAACTTCGTCGGCGATCCAGCGGCGGCGGGTCATGGTAGTGGGCTACTTTGACCTTATTTCGCCAATGATGAGGAAGTAAGCGCCGAGAAACGAGAAAATGACGGGAGTGTACCAGATCAGAGCAATTTCGACCAGGCGCATGGGTGGAAATGGGCGAAGACGGGGCTCATAGTTGAGAGCCAAAACGAAGATCGCAGCACACAGCGATGCAAGTAATATTACCGCGACGCCACTGACCAGTCGTAAGAGTCGATTCATTTACGCCGCTCTTTCCGCCCTCCGCTCTTCGTAGGCTTCCCAGACAATTCAGAGTAGCTCATTCCGAGTCATGGTAAGGTTGTCACGTCGAAGCAGCCTCGCTAATTTGTCATCCTGAGCGGAGTACGTCCGCTCGCTTGCGAGTGGATGGACGGAGTCGAAGGACCTCTGCAACAGGACCGGCAGCGTTTTCCGGCGTGCAGACTTCGCCGGAAACAGCAAACCTCAGCGGCTAAAGCCGCGTCACTTACCCGCACTAGCGGCACGGCTGAAGCCGTGCCCTCCCCGGGTCCGCTACCCGAAGATGTCCTTCACTTTGCCGAGCAGGGTACGGCGCTGCGGCCGGTTTTCCACTTTGGTCAAGCCTTCGAGTTCCTGCAACAACTCGCGCTGGCGTTTGTTCAGCTTGCCGGGAGTCTGCACCCGCACTTCGACGAACAGATCGCCCTTGCCGTGTCCGTTAAGCACGGGCACGCCCTTTCCGCGGATGCGCAGCGTGGTGCCTGACTGGGTGCCATCCGGAACCTTCAGAACGTGGTCGCCTTCCAGAGTGGGGACGCTGAGTTCCGCGCCCAGCGCCGCCTGCGAAAACGAGACCGGAATCACACAGTGCAGATCGTTTCCCTCGCGCTCAAAGAACGCATGCTCCTTCACGTGCAAAACTACGTACAGATCGCCCGGAGGGCCGCCATGCAGACCGCCTTCCCCGAATCCGGAGTAGCGAATGCGAGTTCCGTCTTCCACGCCTGCGGGAATTTTTGCGTCTACCGTCCGCTGCCGCAGAACCCGGCCCTCGCCTTTGCATTTGGCGCAGGGATCGGTAATGACGCTGCCTGTGCCCTGACACGTGGGACACGTGCGCGCAATACTGAAGAAGCCCTGCTGGTAGCGAACCTGTCCCCGGCCATTGCAGGAGCGGCAGGTGACCGGCGCCTTGCCCGCCGCCGCACCTGACCCTCTGCACTCTTCGCAGCTTTCATGGCGACGCACTGTAACCTTGGTTTCGGTGCCAAAAACGGCTTCTTCGAACTCCAGGTTGATGTCTTCGCGGAGATCGGCGCCTCGCTGGGTGCGGCTTCGTTTCCGCGTGCCCCCGCCAAAAATTTCTCCCAGGCCGAAGAAGTCACCGAAAATGTCGCCCAGATCGCTGGGATCGAAACCTGCCCCGCCACCTCCGCCCAGGCCAGCATGGCCAAAACGGTCGTAGACAGCGCGCTTCTCGCCATCCGCGAGCACGGCATAGGCCTCGCTGCACTCTTTGAATTTTTCTTCCGCGTCAGGATTGTTGGGATTCCGGTCGGGATGAAACTGCAGCGCCAGCTTGCGATAGGCGCTCTTGATTTCCTGCTCGCTGGCGGCGCGGGCGACGCCCAGCACCTCGTAATAGTCGCGTTTTCCGTTGCTGGTCAGAATGGCCTTTCCCAAAATCCTTTCAGTTTTTCGGTTGAGTTCAGTGCCCGGAATTTCGTGCGACCCGCACCATGGCAGGACGCAACAGGCGGTCTTTCAACTTGTACCCGCGCTGCAACTCATCAAGCACATGATGATCCTCGGCCTCGCTGGTGTCCACCATTTCAACCGCTTCGTGGAGATGGGGATCAAAAGGCTCACCCTTAGCCGGGATCGGGCGCAGTCCCAGCTTGGTCAACGCATCCTGCAGTTGCCGGTAGATGAGTTCTACTCCGCTGCGAAGTTCGCTCTTGTCCGCGGCGCTGGTCTGCAGGGCGCGCTCGAAACTATCCAGGCTGGGCAGAATTGCCTTCATCGCATCGGCCAGCGCGTATTCGCGGAACTCCTGTTGCTCGCGGACACCGCGCTTGCGCGCGTTCTCAAATTCGGCCTGCAGCCGCGCCAGCCGGTCAATGAGCGTATCGCGCTCGGCTTTGATCTTGTCAAACTCAGAGTCTCGCCCTTCGCGGACGGCTTGGGGAGGAGCGCCTGTTGCACTCGCGTCCTCGCGTGGGTCTGCGGCGGCGGGCAATTCGTGCTCCGCATCCAGTTCCGCAGCATCAACTTCCGATTTTCCGTTTCTTCTTACCATAACGTCACTCGGATTCGTTCAGGATCTTGTCAAAAAGACGTGCGATGTACGATACCGCAGTCATGGTGTGCTGGTAATCGATGCGCGTGGGCCCGATCACGGCCAGGGATCCCATGACATCGTGGCCAACTCGCGCCGGAGCGCCGATGAGCACGAAATTGCGCATGGACGGCAAAGCCTCGTCCAGTCCGATCACCACTCGTACCGCTTCCTGTTTGGCGTCGAGATAAGCGCCCAGCAATTCAACGATCTTCTGCTTCTCTTCGAGCGTCTGTAGCATTTGCTGCAAGCGTTGACGATCTTGTTCCCCGGTTACAAGATTAGATGTTCCTTCCACGAAAACGACTTGCGATGTCTCGTCGGCGGCCAAGGCTCCCTGCTTGTAAAGTTGTTCGATCGACGTCATCAGGCGGTCGTATTCGCTTCGCTCCTGCTCCAGCCGCCGGGCCAACTCGGCGCGCATCGCCTCCATGGTCCAGCCGCGAAAGTTTTCGTTGATGAAGCGCGCGGCCGCGTCCAGGTCGGCTTGCGGGAGATCCAGACGCAATACACGGTCGCGCACCAGGCCCGACTTCGTGACCAATACGGCCAAAACCTTCTGATCGCCCAGACGGGAAAAGTACACGTGCTCGAGCGCATTCTTCGGCCCGCCAATGGCGACGGTTATCCCCACATTGTGGGAAATCAGGGAGAGAACGTGCGAAGTCCGCTCCATGAATTCCTCCACGTCCGAGATGCCTTGCAGCGACTCCTGAATCATTCCCTGGTCTGCCTGGGAAAGACTGGCGTCGCCCGTAAGTTGTTCCACGTAATACCGATACGCTTCAGTGCTCGGCACCCGGCCGGCGGAAGTATGGGGCTGCTCCAGGAAACCGGCATCGGCCAGGTCAGCCATCACGTTGCGGATGGTGGCCGGACTCAGTCCCTCTTTATTGGAGCGTGCCAGGGTACGCGATCCCACCGGATCGCCGGTGGCAATAAACGTCTCCACGATGGCGGTCAGTATCTCCCGCTCCCGCTCCCCGATCGGTGGCCCGGATGGCATAATAAGTACTTTTGATCCAAAAGCTTAGGTTGGGATACAACAATACTC
>Ga0209068_10000753_pt1 | contig 16937 bp, 17 predicted proteins | sample ColStrG_CSR_2012_FD_187200 | JGI IMG/M metagenome (GOLD analysis project Ga0209068, IMG submission 187200) | Freshwater sediment microbial communities in response to fracking from Pennsylvania, USA - Cold Stream Run_MetaG_CSR_2012 (SPAdes)... | ecosystem: Environmental > Aquatic > Freshwater >... | reverse complement strand
ACCTACCGGCGAACGCGCCGACTGGTGGTGGTACGACCCCTTCCAAGCCCAGCCGCCGCCACCCAACTAGATTTGGTCAAGCAGCATCGTATCGAAGCTGAAACAGATTGAGGCATCCAGAATTTTATTTGCGCGACCCACTGCTATCGGATCTTGATCATCAGGGCCGACAGCTGGGCCCGCACCGCCGCCGACTCGATACCCACAGCCCGCAACAAGAACCCCCGCTGACCTTCGAACCAAATCGAGCCATGTCGGGCCGATCTAGGAGCGACAACTGCGGGCGCGTTGTCGCTGAAAGCCGGGCAAACATCCCACTGTCGCTACCGCCGAGACGCTTGTGGCAGATGTGAATCAGGCCTTAGGGGGGCCGGTTCATACCGCAACAGCGTCACGTCATGTTCGGGGTAGTCGAAGAACACCGGCCGCACCCGCATACCGACCCGTAGCTTGGCGGGATCGGCATCGATGTCTACGTTCACCATCTCGGTGGAAAACCTTGGCCCCTCATCCCATTCGACGATCGCGAGCAACTGCGGAACGGCGTCGGCAAAATGCGGACTCACCGGCCTGCGCGCAATGGTGTAGGAGTACAACGTGCCCATGCCGGAAATCTCTCGCCATTCCAGGTCGTCGGCCAAGGTACCGGGGGCGCGGACCCGCGGATAGAAGACATAAGCCTGCAAGGACGGTGAGTACTGGATGACGATGCGATGTTGGGCCAGCGCATCCCAAAAAGGCTTGCTGGTAGCCGTTTTGACCGGCATCGGACGCTCGAAGCTGAGGGCCATGGAATCTCTTTCGCTCAATCGCCTTGCAGGATGAGGGTTGTCTGTTCGGACAGGATTCCGCCGTTGCCGGACACGAAGGCGCGGTCGCAGTCGGCCACCTGGGCCGCACCCGCGCGCCCCATGATCTGGCGGGTGGCGTCGCACACGTGGTGCATGCCGCCCGCCAAACCCGCCTGACCGAAACCGAGCTGGCCGCCGGCGGTGTTGAGCGGGAAGTCGCCCCGGAACGTGAGGTCGTGGTTAGCGACGAACTCCATGCCCTTGCCCTTCTCGCAGAAGCCGGCATCCTCTAGCGACAGCAGCACGGTGATCGTGTAGCAGTCGTAGATCGACACCATGTCCATCTGGTCGCGGCTGAGGTCGGTCATGCCGAAAGCGGTTTCAGCGGCCGCCGCGATGGGGGTGTGCAGCAGATCCTTGGCATACGTCGGAGTCTTGAACGGCACATGTTCGCCGAATCCCTTGATCCAGACCGGCCGGTTGCGCGAGCGTTTCGCCACGTCGGCGCTGGCGACGACGACTGCCGCGCCGCCGACGCAGGGCATCACGATCTCCAGCATGTGCAACGGATCGGCGATGACGGGGCTGTTCAGCACGTCGTCGATGGTGAGCGGCTTGTCCTTCCAGATCGCACCGTCGGTGTTATTGGCGTTGGCGCGCTGGTCCACGACGATCTTCGCCATCGCCCGCTCGTCGTAGCCATAGACCGCCGCATAACGCTGGGCCACCTGACCGTAGGGCCCGTTCTGCCCGAGGTTGCCGTAAGGGATGTCGAATTCGGCTTGTGGAGAACCGTATTGGTTGCTGGATGATCCAAAGAACATCGCATCGACCATGGGGCGGGGCTTCTTTTTGGAGGTCGGCGTGATGTAGCGGGCGGGTAGCGCGCATAGCACGGCGTCACAGATTCCGAGTTCGATCGCGGCGGCGGCCCGCCACACCATGGCCGCGGCACTGGCTCCCCCGAGATCCACATGCTCCGCGAACCGCGCTCCCACCCCAAGATATTCAGCGATCGTCGAGGGTACGAAGATCTCCGACTCGGCCAGGTGCGAAGCCACGATGCCGTTGACGACCTCGCCCGGCAGTCCAGCATCCGCGAGAACGGCGGCGCTGAGTTCGGCCCATTGCTCGATGGCGAACGGCGCGGGCGTCGCTTTGTTCATCCGCTCGGGCGGAAGTTCCACGTAGCCGACGATCGCGGCCTCTCCGCGTAATCCCATGTCGTGTCCTTACTTACGGGGTAATCCGAGAATCATCTGGGCGATGATGTTGAGCTGAATCTCTTTGGTTCCGCCGCCGAGCAGCTCGGAAGGCGAGTGCAGATATGGCCGCACGACCGCGGGATCGGAGTCGGCGACCATGGCCAGCCGCCCAGTCAACTCCAGAGTGGCCTTGAACGTACGTCGCAGCAGCACGTTCATCGCCACCTTCGCGATGCTCGACGCGGGACCCGACGCCTGACCGTCGAGCAACCGGATGGTTTCTCGCACACCCAGAGCCTTGATGGCATTGGTGTACGCATCGAGTTCACCGAGCGCGCGCAGCACGTCGTCGCGGTCCGGTCCCGGCTCCGCCGCGAGCCGGCGCAGCGTGGCAGCCCTGTCGAACATGACGTATCCGCTGATGGCCGAGCGCTCTTCGGCCATCGTGGCAATCGCCAGACTCCAACCGTCAGTGGACTCCCCGAGTAGCATCTCGTCGGGCACGAAGACATCGTTGAGGAAGACTTCGTTGAACTCCGCGTCGCCGGTGGCCTGTTTGATCGGCTGGATCTCTATCCCGGGAGATCTCATGTCAATGATGAAGTAGCCGAGGCCGCGGTGCTTGCTCGCCGTCGGGTCGGTACGCGCCAGCAGTCCCCCGTAGTCAGCCAGGTGCGCAGAAGACGTCCAGATCTTGTGTCCGTTGATATTCCAGCCCCCGTCGACCTCGGTCGCGCGAGTTGCCAGGGCGGCGAGATCGGAGCCGGCGCCGGGCTCACTGAACAGCTGGCACCACGCGAGCTCGGCTCGCTGCGTGGGTGGAATCAGTCTCTCCTGCAAGTCTTTCGACCCGGCTCGGAGCACCGACGGCAAAATCCACTCGGCGATGCCCAGGGACGGACGGACCATGGCGGGTCGTTTGTCGAACTCCTCGTCGATGATGAGCTGCTGCAAGGGGCTGGCATCGACTCCCCACGGCCGTGGCCAATGTGGGGCGACAAGACCCGCTTCGGCGATCGCCGTACGCTGCGGCCCGGCGGCGAAGTGCTCGTAGTCACCCTGCCGTCCGCGGCGATCGTTGTGCAATGCCAGCGCCGCATCCAGCGTCTCGGCGACCCACGACCGGAAGTCCGATTCAGCGTCGCCAAGATCGACCGACATGTCGCGCTGTTGGCTGCATGTGAGCTGCCCTAGACGCCGGGCCCAGCGGTTTGCCGGGCCGATTGATCCCGCCAGACTGATGGCCCGCCGCCAATACAGGTGCAGCTCGTGTTCCCAGGTGTAACCGATGGCGCCGAACATCGTGAGTGTGTCGAGCACCAGGTCCGGCATCGGCGAGATCGCGATCACCACCGCTGCGGCCGCCGCGAGTCGGTGCTGATCGAGGGATTCGTCCGCGGCACGTACCACGTCCCAGGCCGCAGCCGTCGCCAATTCGCTGTTGACCAACAACATCGCCGCGTTGTGCTGCAGCGCCTGGAAAGTCCCGATTAACTTGCCGAACTGCTCCCGGACACGCAGATGGGCGGTAGCCGCCTCGACACACCACTGTGCGATACCGGCCATGGTGCTGGCGACGAGTCCCACGGCGACGCATTCCGCGCGATCAGGGTCGATGCCGGTAAGCAGATCGGTTTCGGCCACGCAATGGTCGGCCAATCGCAAGATCCCGACGTCGGTGACGAGATCAGATCCGCGCACCGATTCGACAGTCGCCGTCGGCTTTCCGGTGTCCACCGGCACCCACACGACGACGTCATCCCGGCTGCGGACGCCGACCAGGATCAGCCGCGCCGAACAGACACCTGCTGTGACCTCCGATTCTCCGGTGACCAGCCACTGCGATCCGTCTGCACGCGCGCGGAAATCGCCGTTGCCTGGAAGGACGACCGCGGCCGGCAACCCGGACGCCAGATCCCGCACCAGTGCTTCGGCAGCCAATGAAGGATCGGCCAGTAGCCCGACGGCGCCCGCCGTGACCGTAGGCAGTAGTGGCCCGGCCAGCAGCGCCTTGGCCGCCGACTCCAACACACAAGCGGCATCGAGAAGCCTGCCGCCCTGACCACCGAGATGCTCGGGCAGGTGAACCGCGTGGAAGCCGCTGGCGACCAGCGATTCCCACCATTGGGGCAGCTGTCCACCCGCCAGCGCGGTGAAGCTGTCCCGTGTCGCGGTTACCGGGGCGTGCCTGGCGGCGAACTGCGCAACGGCGTCGCTCAGCGCCTGCTGTTCTGGGGTCAGTCCCAGGGTCATAGACCGAAATCCCCTTCGACTAGACAAGACGAACCGTCTCGTCTTATGGCAAGCTACGATGTTAGTCGATATATCCAAAGACAGCGAAGCCGAGGACCGCGGATGCCAATCGCTCGACCCGAGCGCCAGCTGAATCCCCCACGGCGTCGTAGCGAGAAGTCGCATGTGGCAATCGTCACCGCCACCCGCGAACTGCTTCTCGAGCGCGGATTCGATGGCCTGACCATCGAGGCGGTCGCAGCACGGGCCGGTGTCGGAAAGCAAACCATTTATCGCTGGTGGCCCAGCCGGCCCGCACTCGTCGCCGACGTAATGCTCGAAGACGCCGATAAGATCCTCGCGTCGGTAAACCACACCGACGATCTGGCGACCGACCTCATTGGGTGGGTGCGCAAACTCGCCGCCAGCCTGACGACGCCCCGCGGCTCGGCGATGCTGCGAACCCTGACCGTCGCCAACATGGAGCACGAGGACACCGCTGTCAAACTGCGGGCCGGATTCAGTGTGCCGCTGCACGATAGCGTCCGGGTCCGCCTTCTTGCCGACGGCGTCGATGAGTCAACTGCCGAATCGGCGGCGGACGCCATCGTGGGCGGCGTGGTGTATCCGATCCTCTCCGGAGTGCAGCCTTATTCGCCGCGGCGCGCCGAACTGACGACGCGGCTCATCGTTGCGGCATTGGCCCGAGAACCGTAGGCGCCGGCGATCCCGGTGGCAAAGCGCTTGCATATCATTTAGCGATGCAAACTTCGTCAGCGGCATCGAGCCGATGAAGAAGGCCTTGGGGTTACTGGCCCTGGCCGCATCCGCCTTCGTTGTGCGGCGCCAGCTGACTTCGCGCGATGCGCTTGCAGAAGTTGCCGAGGACCTCCGTAACCCGGTGCTACCGCTGTTGGCCGGTCCCAGCACAACGCTAACATTGCGACTGAGTCGGCCGCTCTCGCGAGTAAAGACGAACCCCGGGCCCGGCGTTGCGGTCACCAGACGGCGTGTACCCGGTCAATCACCAATCCCGGTATTCGTGACCGCGCCAACCGAACCGAGTGAGCAACGCCGGCCGGCGGTGCTATGGATTCATGGTGGCGGCATGATTTTGGGCTCGCCGCAGATGGAGGCCGCCGGCAGCGCAGGACTGGCCCGTGAACTGAACGCCGTGGCGGTGTCGCCGGACTACCGCCTCGCACCCGAGCACCCGTTCCCCGCCGCGCTCGACGACTGCATGGCGACGCTCGCATGGCTGCGCGAGCACGCCGAAGAGCTGCGCATCGATCCCGATCGGATCGCGGTCACCGGGTCCAGCGCCGGCGGAGGACTGTCGGCGGCCGTTGCGCAACGCGCGCACGACGAGGGCATCGCGTTGCGCGCCCAGGTGCTCGTGTACCCGATGATCGATGACCGCACAGCACTGCGCGACAACCATTGCGGGCGAGGAAGATTTGTGTGGACCCCAAAGGCCAATCGCTTCGCGTGGACGGCATACCTGGGCAGACAACCGCGCCTGTCCGACGCACCCGAGTACGCGGCACCAGCCCGGCGCACCGAGCTGTCAGGGCTGCCACCGGCCTGGATCGGAGTCGGCGATCTCGATCTCTTTTACGACGAATCCGTCTCGTACGCGCAAGCGTTGAAGGCGTGCGGTGTTCCGTGCGAGCTCGTCACCATCCCGGGGATGTACCACGGCGCAGACGGCCTCGCCGGGAAGGCGCCGGCAATGAAAGAATTCCGTCGCAAATCACTGGACTACCTACGCGAACGCCTCTGATCCGCAGCGGTATCAGCACTCCGGCAACGGCTTCCACTCTTCCGACACCGATAGACTCCAACGCGGACTGCGACGCTGTACGAACGCCTCGACGCCCTCACGGGCATCGGCGCTACCCATCACCCGATGATGCAGCGCCGTCTCCAAGTCGGCGACTTGGCGCGGCGTATAGCCCTTGATCATGGTGTCCCAGAGCAGGCGCTTGCTCAGCGCCACCGACATCGGCGCGACGTTGACGGCAATGTCTCGCGCAACCCCCATCGCATGCTCAAGCACATCACCGCCGGGCAGCGCGCGGGTGGCGATGCCCATCGCCGCGGCCTCGGTGCCGCTGAAGGTGCGCCCCGTCAGCAGAAGGTCAGCCGCCACGGCACCGCCTGCCAGAAGCGGCAGCGTCCAATGCGCCATGCAGTCGGGAATGACGCCCCGCCGAACCTGCGCGACAGCATATTTGGCGTCGGCGGCCATGATCCGGATGTCGGCCTGCAGCGCGATGGTCAAGCCGATTCCGATGGCATGCCCGTTCACCGCCGCGATAACCGGGGTGCGTAGCTCGAACGCCGCGGGATCGGTCGGCGCGGCCGTGAATGCGGAGCCTTCGCCGGGGGTCTCGAAAGGATTTGTTGCGGTCCCGAAGTCGGCTCCGACGCAGAATGCGTCGCCGGCCCCGGTGAGTACGATCGCGCGTACGCCGTCGTCGTTGTCGCACTCCCGGTAGGCGAGGTTGAGCAGCTCACCCATCTGCGCGGTGTACGCATTGCGCAGCTCCGGCCGATTGAACGTCAGCAGCGCGACGCCGTCGGCGACATTGACGGTCAGATCGGTCATGGCAGCGCTGGGGTTTTGTGCAACGCTTCGATGAGGTCGGTGATCTGGGGGCCCGGCGGCGCGTAGCCGGGGAAGTAGCAGCAGACGTCGTTCGCGTGTGCACCGAAACGCCGGCCGATTTCGGCGGCGCACTGCTCCGGCGTCCCGACCACACCGATGCGGGCCACCATCTCGTCGTTGATGAGCGCCCTCATCTCGGCGAACTTTCCCACTTTGGACAGCGCGTTGAGCTCGGGTTGGACCTCGGCCCACCCTTCGACCTCGAGGACCGGCACGTAGGCCGGCGTCGATCCGTAAAAGGCGATCAACATCGCTACCGCGTCGACGGCCGTGCGTAGTTCCGCCTCGGTCCGACCGACGGCCACCATGGCCTGCACCACCACTTCAAAGTCCTCCGGTGCGCGCTCGGACCGGCGGAGTCCTTCGGTGAGCGCGGGTACGGTGCGCTCGGCGAAGTGGCGGGCACTGTTGAAGGGCATCACCAAGAGGCCGTCGGCGACTTCGGCGGCCCGGCGGGTCATGATCGGTCCGAGTGCACCCATCAGCACCGGTGGGGGGCCAAACGGGTTCGGACCCGGGTTGAAGTTCGGCGGCATCAGGGTGTGGGTGTGGAATTCGCCGCGGAAGTTCAACGGCGCCTGCCCTTCCCAGGCAGCGAAGATCGCCTTGACCGCCGCCACCGTTTCGGCCATCTTGGCCGCAGGCTTGGCCCACTGCGCGCCGTAACGCTTCTCGATGTGCACTTTGATCTGGGACCCCAGTCCCAGGCGGAAGCGGCCCTGGCTGTACACCTGCAAGTCGTAGGCCGCGTGCGCCAGGTGCAGCGGGCTGCGCGGACCTGCGATCGCCACGTTGGTCATCAGTTCCAGCGACGGCTGGCCGGCGGCAACCACCAACGGTAGGAATACATCGTTCGGGCCCTCGAACGTAAAGGCACCGTCGGCGCCCAGCTCGGCGAGCTCGGCCGCGTGGGCGGCCACCAGGTCTGGCGAACCCTGTACTTGCAAGTGGACTTTCACTCAAAACCTTCTATCAATACCGCTGGTCAGTGGTGACAAAGCAACATCCATTACCTCATATGGGTGACCTCTGGCTGTCGGCGGTCGATGCCCGCCAACCGGCCGCGTTGCCTAAGTGCACTCAACTGCATGATTGCATAACACTGCATTCCACGTTAGCATCGGCGGATGAGCGCGCCAACAACGAAGTCGGTCACGGAGTTCATGGACGACCCGATCCAGTTCTTCGGGCAGTCCTATACGCAGATGCACACCATTGGGCGCACCGAGCTCGAGGACCTGCAGCGCCGGGCCATGAGCATCCGCTTCCACCAGCATCACCAGAGCATCGAGATGCTGCGTAAGTTGGCCGATCGGCTGGGGATCACCGAACTCATTGAATTCAATGATGTTGTTCCGCTGATGTTCTCGCACACGGCGTTCAAGTCGTACCCGCCGATGCTGATCGACAAGAAGCGGTTCGACCTGATGACCAAGTGGCTGGACAAGCTGACCAGCTACGACCTATCGAGCGTCGACGCGCAGGGGTGCAAGAGCATCGACGACTGGATCGACCTGCTCGACGAACAGACACCGCTGCAGGTGATCACCTCGAGCGGCACGACCGGCACGATATCGATCCTGCCCAAGGACAAGCACGGCGCGTTGGACGGCATGGTGCTCTGGAAGATCTGCCTGTTCCAGACATTCGGCCAAGAACCCACCGACGAAGAGCTCAACCCGAATGTCGATGTGATCTGGCCCAACTTCGCCAGCGGCAAACTGGGGCACCTGCGTATCGCGCAGATGATCAAACAGGGCTTCACCGGCGGCGACGAATCCAAATTCCATCCGCTCTACCCAGGATCGGTGGAAACCGACCTGATGTTCTTGGCATCGAAAATGCGGGCCGCGGCATCCCGCGGCGAACTCGACCGGCTGGAGATCGACCCGGCGTTGGCGGCACGTAAGGACGAGTTCATCGCCATGCAGCTGCGCCAGCCCCAGGACCTGGACGCCTTCTTCGTCAAGCTCGCCGAAACACTCAAAGGCAAAAGGGTTTTCATGACCAGTGCCTACCCCCAGATGTACGAGATCGCCGAGGCCGGCCTCAAACGGGGCGTGACGAATGTCTTCGCCAAAGACTCGGCGATCCTCACCGGCGGCGGCATGAAGGGCGTTGCACTGCCACCCGATTTCATGCGCATCATCACCGAGTTCCTCGGCGTCGACAAGATCCAGGAAGGCTACGGCTTTTCCGAGTCCAGCACCTTTCACTGGGCGTGCGGGGAAGGCCGCTACCACGTGATGCCGTGGGTCATCCCGTTCATCCTTGATCCCGACACCAGCGAGCCGCTGCCGCGCACCGGCCGCCAAACCGGCCGTGCCGCGGTCTACGACATCCTGCTCCGCGCCCACTGGGGTGGGGTGATCTCGGGTGACGAGGTCACCATCGACTGGGATCTGCAGTGCCCGTGTGGACGTAGCAGCGTCGCTTTCGAAAAAGACATCATTCGTTACAGCGAGAAGCACGGTGTCGACGACGACCGCATCACCTGTGCGGCCACCCAGGAGGTGCAGAACGAGGCCATCGACTTCATGAAGGGCCTGGAGCTGTGAAAGCTGCCGCTTACACGGTCCCGCTGTTCCTGCGTGGACAGCTGATCGTCGACGACTTGGTGTCGTTCGGAACCCGGGACGGGGCCGCCCAATTCCAGGCGCCCGACATGGCGAAGTATGTCGAACGACTGCCGCTGAAGAGCCCCGGCGAGATGGCCGACCTGTACGACGTGGGCTTCGACGAGATCCTTGATGTGCTCGAAGCCCTAGGCGACGCACTGGATTTCGACACGAACACCCACCTGCAGGAAGCCTACGAAGCCTCGCTGCTGGCCAACGTGCTGCCCGCGGAGATGATGCGCAACAGCTACCGTGTGCTGCGCCCGATCTTCAGCCGCCAGCATGTGCTGGAAGTCGCCGACACACAAGTCGGCCTGGATTACCTGAATGGCTGGGTGCCGCAAAAGCTTTCCGATGGCCGGGAACTGCGGGTACGCGCTTTCGGGTCACGGGTACTGCATATCCCGGCAGGCAACGGCGGCCTGGTTTCCGCTGTCACCATCCTGCGGTCGGTGATCGCCCGCTGTGACACGATCATCAAAGCACCATCCAATGACCCGCTGACGGCCATCGCCATCGCCCGCACCCTCGCCGACGTGGCGCCCGACCACCCGATCACGAGGCACTTGGCGGTCGGCTACTGGAAGGGTGGCGATCTGGCGGTCGAGGAGGTTCTTTACCAGCCACGGTGTGTCGAAAAGATCGTCGCCTGGGGCGGATTGGCGTCGGTCAAGCACGTCACCCGCTACATCCAGCCCGGTCTGGAACTGATCGCGCTAGACCCCAAGCGCAGCGCCACCATCATCGGCGCCGAGGCGTTCACCGACAAAGCGACCATGCGCGAGGTCGCGCAACGCGCCGCCATCGACATCGGCGTCGCCAACCAGGAAGGCTGCGCCAACGCCCGCGTCATCTACGTGCTCTCGGGAACCGATGACGCCGGCCTGGCGAACGCGAACAAACTGGGCGAGATGATCTATCGGGAACTCATCGAGCTGCCGCAGTTCATCAGCACCCCGCCGTTGTACCCCAACCGTGACCTGTTCGAGCACCTCGAGACGTCGCGGATGACCGAGGATTTCTACCGGGTCGTCGGCGGCGAGCGGCGCGAAGGAGCGATCGTGGTGTCCCAGTTCGACGAACCCGTCGACTACGCACCGATGCTGTCGGGCCGGGTGGCCAACATCGTGCCCGTCGACAACATCGACCAGGTCACCCGAGCCGTCAACGCCTACACTCAAACCATCGGCATTTATCCGGAATCCCTCAAACGCCAACTGCGGGATATTCTCCCACTGTTCGGGGCGCAGCGGCTGACCAGCCTGGGCTACGCGTGCAGCGTTGCCGTCGCCATGCCTCAAGACGCCATCGAGCCTATCCGCCGCATGTGCAAGTGGATCGTCGAGGAGGAATGCGATCCCGAGGTCGTCGTCCCACTGTGGCGCCTGGCTAGGACCTCACAATGAATCGCGTCGAGCGGCGCAAGAACGAACTGCGTGAACGCATCCTGGCTTCGGCGTTCGAGTTGTTTCTCAGCCAGGGTGTTTCGGCGACCCGAATCGACGAGATCTGCGAGCGGGCCGACATCGCCAGCCGCACCTTCTTCAACCACTTCCCCACCCGTCAGGACATGGTCCGCGCGCTGGCCGAGAGCCGGCTGGTCAACCTGCACGACGTGGTGTTCGCGAGGAGCGCCGAGCCGATCCCGCAGCGCCTCGTCACCGTATTCGACGACATCGCAACCACGTTGGTCGATTCCGGCGAGACCTATCGCGAGATGATCGGCGAGATGATGGCGGCGGCCGACTACGGCGCCCAGCGCGGCTCGCCGTTCCACGAGACATTCGTCGAACTGGTCAAAGACGGGCTGGCCCGCGGTGAGGTGCATACGCGTCACGACCCACAGATCGTGGCGGACATCATTGTCGGCGCCCTGTCCGGAGCGCTCGTCAACTGGCGATTGGACACCACCTACTCGTTGCCAACCAACCTGCACAATCTAGGTTTAGCGCTGGCTGACCTACTGGTCGCTGACGACTGAAGGAGTCTGACGTTGTTTGGATTTACCAGCACCGTCGACGACGTGATCGCCGGCGTCGACCTCACCGGCAAGACCGCCGTGGTGACCGGCGCGTCCAGCGGACTCGGACTACAGACCGTTGCCGCATTGGCCTTCGCCGGCGCGGACGTCGTTGCGGCGGTGCGGGATGTCGAGAATTTCTGCGCCGGCAGCGACTGGCTCGAACTGGGTGAGCTGACATCGCGAATCCAACCGGTGCCGCTGGACTTGGCGCGCCTGGCGAGCGTGCGCGCGGCGGCCCAAACGATCGCATCGCGGTACCCACGCCTCGACATCCTGATCAACAACGCCGGCGTGATGTTCACCCCACACCAGACCACCGCCGACGGGTTCGAGCTGCAGTTCGGCATCAACCACCTCGGGCACTTCCAGCTGACGACACTGCTGCTGCCGCAGCTGCGCGCGGCGGCCGCGGCGTCGGGTGATGCCCGCGTCGTCACGGTCACCTCCGAGGCACACCGGAACTGGGCTATTGACCTCGATGACATCAGCTTCGACCGGCGCGGCTACGACACGTTTCTGGCCTACGGCCAGGCCAAATCCGCGAACATCCTGATGACGGTGGAACTGCACAGGCGCTGGGGCGCCAATGGCGCCGACGGCGGAGCCGGCATTACCGCGCTGGCCGTCCATCCGGGTACCTGCGCGACCAACCTCGGCCGGTACATGGAGCGGACGACCGTCAAGAAGCTGTTCGCCATGGGCGGCGAGACGTTCGCCCCCGAGAACATGAAGTCCGTGGCGCAGGCCGCCGCCACCACCGTCTGGGCCGCCACCGAGCCGTCCTTGGCCGGCCGTGGCGGCGCTTACCTGGCCGACTGCCAGATCGCGGAGGCCGCCCCGGCGGCAACCGATTCGGCCACGGCGCAACGCCTGTGGTTGTTGTCGCAGGAGTGGGTTCAGGCTTGACTCACGGACCGGGCCTCACGGCCTGGGCTTGTTGGGCCACAGCGCCATCCGGTCGATGAGGCGATCGCGCAGAACGAGGGTGTGAAACAGCACAGCGCACACGTGAGCGGTAAACGTCGCGAATAGTAGAAAAGCAAACACGCTGTGGCACTCCCGCAGCAACGCGTAGACGTCGATGTTGTGCGGCGCGATTCCGGGCAGATGAACTGGCCCGACGAGGGTGACCGGGAATCTGGCGGCCGAGAGCATGGCCCACCCGACCAACGGCTGGATCAGTAACAGGGCATAGAGCAGATATTCCGACCACGACGCGATGCGACGTTCGGCAGCGCTCATGGTCGCCAGGAACGGCGGCAGCTTGTGGGTGAGCCGATTCACCAGCCGCACTAGGGCGAAGACCAGGATCAACACTCCTATCGGCCGATGGATCGCCAGTAGCAGCGGGTAACAGGCCAGCGAAGCGACGGCCGATCCGGGAACGCGGCCATCTTCTGCGGATCAGTCTTGCCGGTATCGGGCATGGGTTTGGACACCAGGATGCGTTCGTAAAACGCCTGTGGGGTGCTGTCCAGAAAAACGGGGATGTTGACCATCGCCGTGCGCCACTGCTGGCCGTTCACCTGGAACAGCAACGCCAGCCCTCGGACGGTTTCGGGCTTGTCAGCCTGGTCCGGCAGACCGCCGGACAGTGAAAACCGGCCGATCACCGGAATGTCGCCCTGCTGGAAGACCGCGGCGCGGCGGACCTCCGCGCCCGCGCCGTTGCTCGCGAAAGATCCTGTGGCACTGAGGCCTTTGGCGTGGTTACGGCGGAACCCGTCGTGCCTGCCGTAGACGTGCTCGAAGCCATCGGCGAACCTTGACGGGGTTAGTCGGGTCGACGCGTCGGGGCGCAGCCAGCCGCCGGCATAGGCGAACCCACCCACGTCCACCGCGGCCACACCGACCACAGCACCGAGCCCCAGTAGCGCGCCCCGGCGGGTCAGCGCGCCGAGGCCCTGGCGCGGTGACGGAGCGTCGGCGCCCTGGTCGGCGGGTCCGTCGTCGCGCATGTCGCCTCGATCATCGGCGTCCACGCGCACCGCGCTTTCCGCCGTTTCGGCGCTGGGATCGCGTTGACTGGGCGCCCAGGGCGGGTCGGCTCGGCGTGTCGTCACCGCGAATGCACAATCAGCGTGAATTCTGCCCCCAAAATCCGGCGCAAACGAACTACACTCCCGAATTGTGACCACCGCGTCGAACCCGTGGGGCGACGAACGAGGGAGACTCCCGCATCAGCTACAGATGCGGGGTCAGGTTCTTGGCCGCAGGGAGGCGCGGCGGGTGTGCCGGCGCTGCGCGCGCGTCGGCGTCGAAACCCGCCCGGAACGCCTTCAAGCGATGCTGGCGGGTGTTCCCGTCGCGGACGATGAATTTACGGACGTCAATTTCGCATTGATCGCGACGCAGATCAACGCTGAAAGGCGGGCCGCGAAGTTCAGGGGGCTACGCCGCCGGGGCACCCACTCGCTCATCTTCGCGGGCTTGGTGCTCGTGGTGTTGAATTTTCTTTTCTGTATCGCCTACGTCTTGCTGAACCTGACTGAACAGGCACCGGCATTCTGAAGCCCTCGACAAGGTAGGTGTCAGGCCGACGAAATAGTGTCGAGTCTGAACACCGCGCATCGGCCTGCGAGGGCCTCGAATTCGTCAGCGGTTCCTTGCTTCACCAAACCCGAGCGTTTGAAGAAGCCGACGCCCGTCGGTACTTCCTGAGGAAACGCGCGCAACACCGGACGGGCTTGCTCGGCGGTGAGCTCGACGAAGCTAACCTGCTGCGACTTGCGGCCCCCAGTGACGGTTCCGGTGCCGGCGGCGCGGGCGTTGAGCACCCAATCTGCCTTGGGATATCCCCCGACGACGTAGAGCCGGTCAGCAAGCGTGAAGGGAGTCGCCGGCGTGCTGCGCGGCTCACCCGACTTTCGGCCGGGCACCGTCAGCACCCGAACCGGTCCGGCGACGATGCCGAGCTTCTGCATGGCCACCAGGATCTTGTTTATCGGCCTGAGCCACGTGGGCGGTTTTGGATCGGTCATGTCCTCGGTTACCTCTCTGAGAGCTGACGCAACTTCATTGATATCAACCTAGCTGATATGCGTCAAGGCCGCTGACGCGGCGGGGCTCGACGACTCAGGTGGGGCCGCGCCCATCGCCGGCCAGCCTCAGCAGAAGCTGCGTACCGCCCAGCGGGCTGGCGTGCAGAGACGCGTCGCCACCGTGTAATTCGGCCTGCTGAGCGACCAGCGCCAGGCCTAACCCGGAGCCGGACCGCGATGCCGTCGACCCGCGGGAGAAGCGTTCGAAGACTGCGGTGCGCTCGCCTTCGGGCACACCGCAGCCGTCGTCGTCGATGGCTATTTCCACGCCTGCACTGGAACTGGCTACGTTGAGCTGAATCTTGGTGGCGCCGCCGTGCTTGACCGCGTTGGCAATCGCATTGTCGATCACCAGCCGCAGCCCGGTGGGCAGCCCCACCATCAGCACCGTGGGCGAGGGCACCAGCGACACCTCCACGCCGGGATAAATACGCAGGGCGTCGTGCGCGGCACGATCCAGCAGCTCGGTGATGTCGAACGGAACAAAATCGTCGACGGTGGTCAGTTCGCCCTGAGCCAGCCGTTCGAGGGCGGTCAGGGTGGCTTCAATCCGGCTCTGGGTTCGGATGACGTCGCCGATCACCTCGTGCCGCTGGTCGGGCGCCAACTCCAAGGTGGACAGCACCTCCAGGTTGGTGCGCATCGCCGTCAACGGGGTACGTAGCTCATGCGAGGCGACAGCGGCGAAGTCGCGGGCCGACTCGAGCGCGGCCTTGGTGCGCTGTTGCTCGTTTCCGATCCGGTCCAACATGCCCTCGACCGCCTCGGCGATCTCCACGGCCTCACGCACACCGCGGACCTGGACCTCGTCGGGGCTGGACTGGGCATTGATCGCGCGCGCCTGCTGAGCCAACAACAGGAACGGGTTGACCATGATCAGCGAAATCACCCAGCCGACCAGGAACGTGCCGCCGATGACCCCGGCACAGATCAACAAGACCCGCAGATGCAGTTCGTTGATCCGATGTTGAGCTTCAGCCAGCGGAGCGGCGAGCGCAATCGAAGCCGGGCCGGCACTGAAAGTACGGACCCGGTATTGCACTCCGTTGATGGTGGTGTTCGCATAGCCGTTGGCGAGTTTGGGCACAACGATGTTGTTGGGCACCGACACGGTCACACCCCCGATGCGTGCGGTGCGCACCAAATTGCCGTCCGGCGTGGGACGATCAGGGTCGGTCTGCTGTGCACTGTTCAGCAGGGTGTTGATATCGCCCAGGCTGCTCACCGAATCCAGTCGCCGGTCGAGCTGGCTGTATTGGTCATTGGTGACGCCAAGCCACACCCAGACGCCCAAGATGACGACCAGCGTAATCACCGCTAGCTGCCCGATGATGACGATGGTGCGCAGCGACAGCACCCGCATCGGCAGCCGGATCCACCGAGCAGCGCGACCCTGCGGCTGCACTATTGAACTCGCGGCGAGTTCCACTGTCTTGTCCTCCATCGAATCTTCACGGGCTTCCGACGACTATCCCGGTCAAAGTCTGGACCTCTGTACCTAAGCCTCCAATTCTGCCGCGCCGGAGCGCGTTTATTTGCCCTCGGCACAGTGAGTGAGTACTCTCTCACTGTGCTCGCCTCGGGACGTGACCGGCTCCTGGCCGCAGCGCTCAAGCTCTTCGCCGCGAAGGGATACGCCGCGACGTCGGTCGCCGACATCCAGCGGGCGTCAGGCCTCGCGCCAGGGTCGGGCGCACTCTACAAACACTTCACCTCCAAGCGCGAGTTGTTGGAAGCCGCGGTTGCGCACCGGATCGACAGCATCGTCGCCGCGCGAGCGCAGTACGACGCCGGGGAACCCGGGGGCGTCGAGCAGGCGGTGCGCACGGCGGGCCGGCTGATCTGGAACAACCTGGCCCAGAGCGAGGATGTGCTCAAGGTCATGCTGCGCGAACCCGATGAGGTCGGCGATCTGGACGAGAAGACCTGGCAGGTCATCACTGACAACGCCTATCAGCGATTCGCTGACGAACTGGCTGCGTCGAATCACGCTGGCCACACGTGCATTCCGGATCCTCCGGCGGCCGCGGCCGTCGCGATCGGGTCGCTGTCCTACGCCGCGACATTGCGAGCGTTGACCGGGCGCTCGCCGGGCAATGTCGATGGCGACCGTTACTTCGAGGCGTGGGTAAATCAAACGGTCAGTGTCCTCGCGCAGTACACCAACCACACCCACAATGAAATTCACTGACCACCAACCTATTTCAGGAGTCAAGCCGTGACGTTCTCACTGGAGCTCAGCGAAGATGTGATCGAGGTCCGCGATTGGGTGCACCAATTCGCGGCCGAGGTCATCCGCCCCGCCGCGGCCGAATGGGACGAACGAGAGGAAACTCCGTGGCCGGTGATCCAGGAG
>Ga0209068_10000752_pt1 | contig 16951 bp, 15 predicted proteins | sample ColStrG_CSR_2012_FD_187200 | JGI IMG/M metagenome (GOLD analysis project Ga0209068, IMG submission 187200) | Freshwater sediment microbial communities in response to fracking from Pennsylvania, USA - Cold Stream Run_MetaG_CSR_2012 (SPAdes)... | ecosystem: Environmental > Aquatic > Freshwater >... | reverse complement strand
CCTCTCACACGTTGCGTCGTTCGGATCCCTCAGAGGGATTCCAGCGACGCAACCTCGCGGGAAAGTCGGCGCGGCGGCCTTACGACGGGTTGGGCGGGGGCAACAGCTCTCGGGGGTCGATCAGCAGGATCCCCTTGAAGCTGCCGGTCTGGCCCACCGACGACGCGTAGCGGGCGAGCTCGGTGGACTTGAGCTTGTCGCCGTGGCAGTCGACGAAGGCGTCCTGGGAGCCCTTCCACTTCACCAGGCACGACTTCGAGTTGGGCACGACGTTGGAGAGCGCGACGATCTTGCCGGCTTCGAGGGCCATCAGCATGTTCTTGTCGCCGCCGAACGGGTCCGGGAAGAAGTAGGGGCCGCCGTCCTGCAGGTCGGTCTTCACCGCCGAGGCCAGGCCGGCGGGGAAGGGCCCCGCCTTCTTCTGGGAGTTCTGCCGGCCGGTCCCGATCAGGATGACGGCCGCCACCACCAGCCCGGCGAGGATCACCGCGCCGGTGGCCAGGACGAGGATCTTCACGTCCTGCTTGTCGAATCGGTTCTCTCGTGCCGCCACGGCACCAGTCAAGGTGGCGGGACCCTGCAAGTGCCAGTCGGGCGGAATTCCTGCGAAATTGCCGCCGAAAGGCGGCTCCGGTTTGTGCGCGAGGCCGTCCCGGGAGCACCATTTCCCGTCCCTCCATCGAGCCAAAGGGCCCCCAAGTTGGACTTGTACGAGTACCAGGGCAAGCAGTTCTTCGCGCGTTACGGCATTCCGGTGTCCGCCGGCGCCCCCGTCGACACCGTGCCGGAGGCCGTGGAGGTCGCCGATCGCATCGGCTACCCCGTCGTCGTCAAGGCGCAGGTGCAGGTGGGCGGCCGCGGCAAGGCCGGCGGCATCAAGCTCGCCAACAACGCCGACGAGGTGCGTGAGCACGCCGGGAACATCCTCGGCATGGACATCAAGGGCCACGTCGTGAAGGTCCTCTGGATCGAGGTCGCCAGCGACATCGACGAGGAGTACTACGCGTCGTTCACGCTCGACCGCGCGGCCAAGCTCCACCTCGGCATGCTGTCCGCAGAGGGCGGCGTGGAGATCGAGCAGGTCGCCGAGACCAACCCCGACGCGATCGCCAAGATCCACGTCAACCCGGTCGACGGGCTCACCGAGGCGCAGTGCCGCGAGTGGGTCGCGGCCGCGAAGCTCAACCCCGCGGCCACCGAGGGCGCGGTCGACATCCTCATGAAGCTCTACCAGGCCTACGTCGACGGCGACGCCGACCTGGTCGAGATCAACCCGCTGATCTTCACGCCCGACGGGCGAGTCCACGCGCTCGACGCGAAGGTCACGCTCGACGACAACTCGGTGTTCCGTCACCCCGACTACGTCGAATACGACCAGACCCAGGTGCGCGACTTCCGGGAAGAAGCGGCGCACGAGAAGGGCCTGCAGTACGTGGGCCTCGACGGCTCCGTCGGCGTGATCGCCAACGGCGCCGGGCTCGCGATGAGCACCGTCGACATCGTCAACCAGGTCGGTGGCAGCGCGGCGAACTTCCTCGACATCGGCGGCGGCGCCAACGCCGACGTGATGGCGGGTGCGCTCGAGGTCATCACGAGCGACGCCAACGTGCGCTCGATCTTCATCAACATCTTCGGCGGCATCACCAAGGGTGAGGAAGTCGCCAACGGCATCGTGCAGGCACTCGAGCGCGTGGACATCGACGCGCCGATCGTGATCCGGCTCGACGGCACCAACGCCGACGAGGGTCGCAAGATCCTCGAGCCGCACCTGTCGGACAAGCTGCAGATGCAGCCCACCATGCTCGACGCGGCGCGTCGCGCGGTCGAACTGGCTGGAGGAACCTCCAAGTGAGCATCTTCGTCGACGAGAACACCAAGGTCGTCTACCAGGGCCTCACCGGAGGCCAGGGCAGCTTCTACGGCAAGCTCAACCGTGACTACGGCACGCAGGTCGTCGCCGGGACCAGCCCCAAGAAGGCCGGCACCGACGTCGATGGCATCCCGGTGTTCGCGAACTGCGCCGACGCGGTTGCTGCCACCGGCGCCACCGCGTCGTGCATCTTCATCCCGGCCCCCGGGGTGAAGGACGCAGTGATGGACGCCGCCGAGGCGGGCATCGAGTTCATCGTGGTGATCACCGAGGGCGTGCCCGCGCACGACGAGGCGTGGTTCTTCAACAAGTTGAGGCGCGACTTCCCCAAGGTGCAGCTGCTCGGCCCGAACTGCCCCGGCATCATCAGCCCCGGCAAGGCCAACATCGGCATCACCGCCGGTCACATCGCCAAGCCCGGCGGCCCGGTGGGCATCGTGAGCCGCTCCGGCACGCTCACCTACCAGGCGCTCTACGAGCTCCAGCAGAAGGGCATCGGCGTGACCACCTGTGTGGGCATCGGCGGTGACCCGGTTCCCGGCACGAGCTTCATCGACTGCCTACGCGCCTTCGAGGCCGACCCCGAGACCAAGGCGATGATGATGTTCGGCGAGATCGGTGGCTCGGCGGAGGAAGAGGCCGCAGAGTTCATCAAGAACTCGGTGACCAAGCCCGTCGTCTCCTACATCGCGGGCGTGACCGCGCCGGCCGGCAAGAAGATGGGCCACGCGGGCGCCATCGTGTCGGGCGGCAAGGGCACCGCGGCCGCCAAGATGGAGGCCCTGCGCGACGCCGGGGTACACGTGGGCAACAACCCCACGGAGGCCGGTGACCTCATGGCCGAGGTCGTCGCCAAGTTCTAGCCACCCACCCGTTCTTCCCGTTTTGGCGTCACCTCGCGTCGCTCAGGCGACGTCTGGTGACGCCAAAACGGTTCGTGGTTCGGTGTCGCCGTCGTCGGGTTCGCCGAGGACGGGGGCGAGGCGCCACGCGATGACGCCGAGCGCAACCGCGAACGCAGTGGCGATGCCGCCCACCCCGGCTGCGCTGTTCGGCGCGATGTCGGCGATGACCGCGACCATCCCCCCGAACACGGCGATGGCCCCGAACCACGTGGATGCCCGACGGTTCTCGCCGCGTGCGGCCACGAGGCCGACGATGGCGCCGGCTGCGATCACCAGCAGCCCGGCGATCAACGCGGATTCCTGGCCGCCGAGCGACGCAGCTCCCGAGACGGTCTCGTAGGCGCCGACGCCGATGAACGGCGTGGCCGCGCCCGCCAACTGCTTGCGGTCGAGCGAGGCGCCGGCCGCGAGGTAGGCGAGGCCGAGGAGCAGGGTGACGACCGCGGCCGCGGTCGTCGAACCGCCGGTGGCGCCGAGGTTGACCGACGAGTTGGTCGACGACGAGACCTGGTCCTGGAACGGCACGATGCCGCTGCCGTTCGCCGCGATCTCGAACGCGATCCACGAGGTGAACACCACGAGGGTGCCGACGAGGAACACGCCCCGGCCTCGCGTCCAGCTGACCAGGTAGAGCGCGAGGTAGCTCATGACGGTCAGGAGCAGGAAGCCGCGCAGTTCGCTGCGGCCGAAGCTGCCGTTGCCCACGAGGGCGAAGAACCACAGCACCGGCACGGTCAGCACGAGCACCGAGGTGTACGCCGACCGGACCGGACCGGGGGTCTTGAACCCGAGCAGTGTCGCTGCGGCCACGAGGACGAGACTGAAGACGACCCCGACGGTCTGGGGGTCGTCACCCGCCGCCGCGATGACGAACGCCACCAGGGCAACCACCGCGTAGACCCCCGCGACCGCGCCGAGCACGTGGGCGAACCCGGGGCGGGGCCGACGCTCGGCGCGCCATCCCAGGCGTGGGGTTGGCGCCGCGATCGGCTCAGTGGTGTCGGTCATGTCGTCCCCCTCCGGACGCGACTCGGCCCCGCCGTTGGGCGGGGCCGAGATCGTGAGTTCGTGTGCAGCGGTCGATCAGGCGGCGGGTGGCGCCGGCGGTGCGGCCTTCTTGTTCCAGAAGAGCTCGCCGGTGGCCGCAGAGGCCATGTAGGCGCCCGCGAACTGGACCGCGGCCGCGATCAGACCGAGGAAGATCCCGATCTTGCGCTCCTTCGACACCCCGGTGCCCGAGATGTCGACGCCACCGGTGCCGGGACCGGCGATCAACTTGATGACGATGAGGAGGACCGCCAGCGCCGTGAGGACGAAGATCACCTGCGTCCACGTGACGGCGCCGAGTTCGGGCTTCTTCACGTCGAACAGCTTGACGATCGCAATGGCCGCGGCGGCGACCCCGAGCACCACGGCAATCCAGCAGAGCGTGAATTTCCACGCGCTCCCAGATGAGGAGAACGGCCCGTACGAGAAGCCGAGCCAGGGGAAGAAGGAGAAGATCAGAAGGGCGATGCCACCACCCGCCACGAGCTTCTCGCCGAGATTGAGTTTGCTGAGGTCCACTTTGTTACCCACCCTCTTTCCAGGGTCGAGTGCCCACCCCGGAGCACATTCGGGGATAGCCCATCATGGGTAGACGGCGAATGCAAGGACCCTCGGCCGACCCGGCGCGCAACATTTGTGCTGGGCTACCTTCCCTCCGTGGCGCGGATCGGGGTGTTGGCATCGGGGAGCGGCACCATCCTGCGCTCGATGCTGGCTCACGAACTGCCGATCTCGGTGGTGCTGGTGGACCGTTCCTGCGGGGCGACCGACGTCGCGCGCGAGGCCGGCGTGCCCGTCGAGCTCGTGGAGCGGACCGATTTCTCGAAGGACTTCGACCGCCGGGCCTACACGGAGCGGGTGGTCGAGGCGTTGGCCTACCACGACCTGAACCTCTTGGCGATGGCCGGGTTCGGCACGATCCTCGATCGGCCGATCCACGACGCCTACCCCGACCAGATCGTCAACACCCACCCGGCACTGCTGCCCGCGTTCAAGGGCTGGCATGCTGTGCCCGACGCGCTCGAGTACGGCGTGAAGGTCACGGGTTGCACCGTCCACATCGCCCGCCTCGAGGTCGACGAGGGGCCCATCCTCGCCCAGGAAGCCGTGCCCGTGCTGCCCGACGACACCGTCGAGTCGCTGCACGAGCGCATCAAGGAAGTCGAACGCCGGATCTATCCCGAGGTCCTCCTCGCGCTCGCCCGACAGATCGATTCAGGAGCCAAGTAGATGCGAACCAAGATCAACCGTGCACTGCTGTCGGTCTACGACAAGACCGGCATCGTCGAGTTCGCGCGCGAGCTCCAGCGGCGCGGTGTGCACCTCGTCTCGTCGGGCGGCACCGCCAAGGCCATCGCTGAGGCCGGTCTCGAGGTCACCGCGGTCGACGACATCACCGGTGTGCCGCCGATCCTCGACCACCGCGTCGTCACGCTGCACCCGAAGATCCATGGCGGCATCCTCGCCGACCGCTCGAAGCCGTCGCACGACGAGGACATGGCCACCTACGGCATCGAGCACATCGATCTCGTAGTGTCGAACCTCTATCCGTTCGCGCAGGACCCAGGCATCGAGACGATCGACGTCGGCGGCCCTGCGATGGTCCGCGCCGCGGCGAAGAACCACGCGTTCGTCACCATCGTCACCGACGCGTCCCAGTACGCGCCGCTGCTCGCGGAGATGGACGCCAACGACAACACCGTCGGCGACGACACGCGCCGCGCGTTCGCGATCGCGGCGTTCGCGAGCACGGCCGCGTTCGACGCGCAGATCGTCGCCTGGCTGCAGGAGAGCGAGCCGCTCCCGCAGTACATCGACCTCGCGCTCGAGCGCACCGGCGGCGCGTTGCGCTACGGCGAGAACCCGCACCAACAGGGCGCGCGCTACCGCATCTCGGGGACCACGAGTTGGTGGGACGACATCGAGCAGCACGCGGGCCTCGCGCTCAGCTACCTCAACCTCTACGACGCCGACGCCGCGTGGAAGCTGGTCCACGACCTCGGTGATTCTCCGGCTTGCGCGATCATCAAACACGCCAACCCCTGCGGTGTCGCGGTGGCCGGCTCCGTGCCCGAACGGCAAGGGAGTGGCCTCGCGACCGCGGACCAACTCGCGCTGGAGTGCGACGAGCGCTCCGCGTTCGGCGGCATCGTGGCACTCAACCGGCCGATCGACACCGCGACGGTGGAACGAATGGTCGCGGGCCCGCAGGCCGATCTCGTGATCGCCCCCGGCTACGAGCCCGGCACGATCGACGCGCTGATCGCGAAGCGGAAGAACACGCGTCTGCTCACTGCGCCGAAGCCGAGCGGCTCGGGCCTCGAGTACCGCCAGATCTCCGGCGGGTTCCTCGTCCAGGACGCCGCACACTTCGCGGCCACCCGTGCCGACTGGCGCGTCGTCACCAAGCGGCAGCCCACCGAGGACGAGTGGCGCGACGCAGAGCTCGCGTGGCGCGTCACCGGTCACGTGAAGTCGAACGCGATCGTGCTGGTGAAGGACGGTCAGGCCGTCGGCATCGGCGCGGGGCAGCAGAACCGCGTGGAGTCGGGCGAGATCGCGGCGAAGAAGGCGGCCGGACGCGCGCAGGGTGGTGCGTGCGCGTCGGACGCGTTCTACCCGTTCCCCGACGGCATCGAGGCGGCGGCGGCCGCAGGAGTCGCGGTGATCGTGCAGCCGGGTGGCGCGATGCGCGACGAGCCCAACATCGAGCGGGCCGACGAACTCGGCGTCGCGATGGTGTTCACCGGCGAGCGCCACTTCCTCCACTGAGAATAGGGTCCTGCACATGGCGACGAAGATGATGCCGGGCGGCCCGGTGGCGGATGCAGTGTTCGCCGACCTCGGGCCGCGCATCGCGAAGCTGAAGGAGACCGGGCACACGCCCGGCCTCGGCACGCTGCTCGTGGGTGACGACGAGCCGAGCGCGCGCTACGTCGCGATGAAGCAGAGCAAGGCCGAGGAGATCGGCTGTCGCTCACCGCACATCCACCTGCCGCAGGACTGCACGCAGGCCGACGTCGTCGCGGCGGTCAAGGAGATGAACGACGCGCGCGATGTCGACGCGATGCTCTTCCAGTATCCGGCGCCGCCGCAGATCGACTACGAGGCCGCGCTGTTCGAGCTCGATCCCGACAAGGACGTCGACGGCATGCACCCCACCAACCTGGGGCGTCTCGCGCTGTCGATGCCGGGCCCGGTGCCGTGCACTCCCGCGGGCATCGAGGCGATCCTCGCGTTCTACGAGATCCCCGTTGCCGGCAAGGAAGTGGTGATCGTCGGCCGGGGCAACACGATCGGCCGGCCGCTCGCGCTGCTCCTCTCGCAGAAGCGGCCCACCGCCAACGCCGCGGTCACCCAGGTGCACACGGGCGTGAAGGACTGGGATCGCTACGTGAAGCGGGCCGACATCGTCATCGCCGCCGCGGGCGCGCCGGGGATGATCCAGCCCGAGCACCTCACCCCGGGTGTCACCGTGATCGGCGCCGGTGTGCGTTACGAGGGTCGCAAGCTCCTCCCCGACGTCGACGAGGCGTGCGAGGCGGTCGCGGGTGCGATCACGCCCCGGGTGGGCGGCGTCGGCCCCACCACCATCGCGATGCTCTTCCGCAACTTCGTGGAGGCGGCCGAGCGGGCCGCCGCGACCGGGCCCGGTGCCGCATGACCGACGCCCCCCAGCCGGCCCAGCCCGCAGGTGTCACCGCCGGTGAGTGCCCGCTCTGCGGCGGACCGGTGACGGCCACCGCCGACCGCTGCCCCGACTGCGGCCGTAGCCTCCTCGGCGTCGACGGCCGCCCCGGACCCTTCTCGCGCCGCACCCTCTGGTGGTGGGCCGGGGGATTGCTCGCGATCTACCTCGTGGTGCTCGCGATCGTCGTCGCGACTTCCTGACCCTCCTGACCGTCCCTGACCGGAGCCTGACCGGCGGGGCTCGCCCGGCTCGCCCGGCTGTGGGGGCTCCGCGCCGGTTGCTGTAGCGTCACTGGCCGTTCTCCGAGTCCCACCGATCCCTGGGAAGAAGCCATGTCGAACGACCAGCACACCATCATCTACACCTTCACCGACGAGGCCCCCGCCCTCGCCACCCGTTCGCTGCTGCCCGTGATCAACGCCTTCTCGAAGGTCGCGGGCGTGGTCGTGGAACTGCGCGACATCTCCCTCGCCGGCCGCCTCCTCGCGTCGTTCCCGGAGGCGCTCACGCCCGAGCAGCGTGTGAGCGACGACCTCGCCGAGCTCGGCGATCTGGTGAAGCGGCCCGAGGCCAACGTGATCAAGCTGCCGAACGTCTCGGCGTCGATCCCGCAGCTCAAGGCGACGATCGAGGAGCTGCGGGCCAAGGGCTTCATGGTTCCGGAGTACCCCGACGAGCCGCAGAGCGACGACGAGCGCGACGTGAAGGCGCGCTACGACAAGATCAAGGGCTCGGCCGTCAACCCGGTGCTGCGTGAGGGCAACTCCGACCGCCGCGCGCCGCTCTCGGTCAAGAACTACGCGAAGAAGAACCCGCACAAGATGGGTGCGTGGGCGAGCGACTCGAAGACGCACGTCGCCACCATGGGCAAGGACGACTTCTACTCGAACGAGCAGTCGGTCGTGATCCCGGCCGACGACGTGCTCCGCGTCGAGCTCGTCCGCAATGACGGCAGCACCGAGCTGCTCAAGGAGGCGATCCCGGTACTCACCGGTGAGATCGTCGACGGCACGTTCATGAGCGCGAAGGCGCTCGACGCGTTCCTCGCCGAGCAGATGGCCGAGGCCAAGGCGCAGGGCGTGCTGTTCTCCATCCACCTCAAGGCCACGATGATGAAGGTCTCCGACCCCATCCTCTTCGGTCACGCGGTCAAGACCTACTTCGCCGACGTGTTCGCGAAGCACGCCGACACCTTCGAGCGTCTCGGGGTGAACCCCAACGACGGTGTTGCCGATCTGCTCACGCGCGTCGCGACGCTGCCCGAGGAGGAGCGCGCCGCGATCGATGGCGACATCGCCGCCGCGCTGCAGACCGGCCCGTCGCTCGCGATGGTCGACTCCGACCGCGGTATCACCAACCTGCATGTGCCGAGCGACATCATCATCGATGCGTCGATGCCCCCGATGATCCGCGACTCCGGGAAGATGTGGAACGCCGCAGGTGAGTTGCAGGACACGAAGGCCGTCATCCCGGACGCCTGCTACGCGGGCGTGTACGACGCCGTCGTCGAGGACTGCAAGGTCAACGGCGCGTACGACCCGGCCACCATGGGCTCGGTGCCGAACGTGGGCCTGATGGCGCAGCAGGCCGAGGAGTACGGCTCGCACGACAAGACGTTCGAGATCCCGGCTGACGGCACGGTGACGGTCAAGAACCGCGCCGGCGAAGTCCTGATGTCGTTCGACGTCGAGGCGGGCGACGTGTGGCGCGCGTGCCAGGCGAAGGACGCCCCCGTGCGCGACTGGGTGGGCCTCGCGGTCAAGCGCGCCCGGGCCACCGGCGCCGACCTCGTATTCTGGCTCGACGAGAACCGCGCGCACGACGCGCAGATCATCGCCAAGGTGCGCGAGTACCTGGGCGATCACGACACGTCGGGCCTCACCATCGAGATCCTCCCGCCGGCCGAGGCGTGCAAGTACTCGCTCGCGCGCATCCGCAAGGGTGAGGACACCATCTCGGCGACCGGCAACGTGCTGCGCGACTACCTCACCGACCTCTTCCCGATCATGGAGGTCGGTACCAGCGCGAAGATGCTGTCGATCGTGCCGCTCATGGCCGGCGGCGGTCTCTTCGAGACCGGTGCGGGTGGTTCGGCGCCGAAGCACGTGCAGCAGTTCGTGAAGGAGAACCACCTCCGCTGGGACTCGCTCGGTGAGTTCCTCGCGCTGGCGGCGTCGCTCGAGCACCTCGCGCAGGTGAGCGACAACTCCACCGCGCAGCTGCTCGCCGACACCCTGGACCGCGCGACGGGCAGCGTGCTCGACGCGCGCAAGTCGCCGTCGCGCAAGGTGCACGAGCTCGACAACCGCGGCAGCCACTTCTACCTCGCCATGTACTGGGCGCAGGAGCTCGCGAAGCAGACCGACGACCCGGAGCTCGCGGCGAAGTTCGCGCCGGTCGCGGAGGCGCTCACCGCGAACGAGGACGCGATCGTCACGGAACTCAACGAGGTGCAGGGCAGCCCGGTCGACATGGGCGGCTACTACTACCCCAGCGAGAACCTGGTGGTCGCGGCGATGCGCCCGAGCACGACCTTCAACTCCGTCATCGACTCGATCTGAGGCTGCCTCTGATCGAGCGGGTCAGGAACAACCGGCCTGCCGCGCGTCGTTGATGGAGGAGCTGCCCCCAACTTTCGAGGAGCCTGCGTGCTGCTCGCCGAGCTCAACGTGCGTCACACGCGCCGGCACATGCCGACTCGTCGCGTCGCGGTCGAGCACCTCTACCTGCCGACGAGTGGTCCGGCATTCGGCGGGCTGCTGCTCGGTGCTGTGGTCGCGGAGCACCTCGAGGCGCTCGACGAGGAGCAGTTCGAGGCACTCGAGCGACTCGTGGCCACCGCCAAGCGTGGGGCGCTGAGCGTTCCGCGCATCGCGCTCCGGTACCGACTCCAGACCGACACGCACGGCCTCGAGCTGTCGCGCCACCGGATCGTCGCCGCCGACCCGCTCCAGGGCCGGAACCTTCCCGTGCTCGAGCTCGACTGCCACGGTCGGGCCGCACCCCAGGTGATCGGCGCGGTGATGGCCGCCGCCGAGTTGCCACCGACGGGTCGCCAGGTCGCGTTCCGCTTCGTGGAGGCGGCCATCCGTGCACCCGGAGAGCTGCCCCGCGGGTTCGAGCTGTTCCGGCGGCGCGAGGCGCGGCCCGGGGCGGCGCCGCCTCCTCCCGGGACGATGGGCGGTGGGGCCGGCAGTGGGTACACCGGCGACCGTGACTCGTGGCGGGGAGTGCCGGCCGACCGGCGGTGGGCGCTCGAAGTGCTCGGGTTCACCCACGCGGTCGACGTCGAACGCGCCGACGTGCAGAAGCGTTTTCGCCGACTCGTGCGGCTGGCCCACCCCGACCATGGCGCCGAGCACGACGGCGCGGCGGAACGGATGGCCGAGCTGAGCGAGGCACGGGAGCTGCTGCTGGGCATGATCGCTTCGGCGGATGCGAGCAGCGCCGGGTAGTTTCGCCCCATGGCTGCGAACCCCGTCCACGTCACCGTCACCGGCGCTGCGGGCCAGATCGGCTACGCGCTCGTCCACCGCATCGCGACCGGTCAGCTCCTCGGCCCCGACACTCCCGTCGTGCTGCGCCTGCTCGAGATCGAGCCCGCCCTGCCCTCGCTCGAGGGTGTGGTCATGGAGCTCGAGGACGGCGCGCACCCGCTGCTCCACGGCATCGTCGCCACCGCGGACCTCAAGACCGCGTTCGACGGCACGTCGTGGGCACTGCTCGTCGGCTCGATCCCGCGCAAGGCGGGCATGGAGCGCGGCGACCTCCTCACGGTCAACGGCGGGATCTTCAAGCCGCAGGGCGAGGCCATCAACGCGCACGCGGCGAGCGACGTGCGAGTGCTCGTGGTCGGCAACCCGTGCAACACCAACTGCCTCATCGCCCGGTCGAACGCACCCGACGTACCCGCCGACCGCTGGTTCGCGATGACCCGCCTCGACGAGAACCGCGCCAAGACGCAGCTCGCCAAGAAGGCCGGCGTGCTCAACCAGCACGTCACCAACGTGGCGATCTGGGGCAACCACTCGGCGACGCAGTTCCCCGACTTCGCGCACGCCCGCATCAACGGCACGCTCGCGCCCGAGGTGATCAACGACGAGGCGTGGCTGCAGGGCACCTTCCTGGAGACGGTGCAGAAGCGCGGCGCTGCGGTGATCGAGAAGCGCGGCGCGTCGTCGGCGGCCTCAGCGGCGCACGCGGCGATCGGCTCCGTGAACAGCATCCACTTCGCGACCCCCGGCGACGACTTCCACTCGGTGGCGGTCGCGTCGAACGGTGAGTACGGCGTGCCCGAGGGTCTGCAGTTCGGCTACCCGATCCGCAGCGACGGCACGAACTGGTCGGTGGTCGAGGGCATCGAGCACGACGACTTCGCCAAGGGCAAGATCGCCATCACCACGCAGGAGCTCATCGACGAGCGCGACGAGGTTCGCAAGCTCGGCCTCATCCCGTCCTGACGAACATGCCCCGCACCTGGTCGTTGGCGTTCGACGACGGCCAGGGTCACACCGGGCTGATCGAGCTCTCGCTTCCGGAACAGGACGCGCCCGCGGGCGCGTCCTGTTCGTTCCACGCCACGATCACGGTGCCCGACGTCGGTGTGGTGGCCGTGCACGACGGCGATGTGCCGCTGCCGCGCGTCGCGGGCTCGTTGGAGATCCGCGGCGAGGGGCTGTGGGCCGAGTTCCTGTGCGAGACGCCGGGCGAGCACTGGTCGTTCGGGCTCGAGGCCTTCGGCCTGCGGTTCGACACCGCGGAAGAGGCAGCCACCGCCGACGTCGGCGATCGCATCGCGGTGGGCTACGACCTCGAGTGGGAGACCCCCGACCGCGTGATCGGCGACCTGCTCGTCGGCCGCACCACCATCCCCCTCACCGCGCGCGGCTCCTTCACCACCCCGTAACACCGTTCTTGCGCTCTTCGAGGCCCCCATAGCGGCGCGGAGGAGCGCCAAAACGGTGGCGAAGGGTCAGTTGGGGGAGCAGTGGGTGCCGGGGGCGGGCACGGTGAGGTCGACGAGATAGCGGTCGACGGCTTCGTCGATGCAGCCGCTGCGGCCGCTGCCGTACCCGGTGTGTTCGGTGGCGTCGTAGGTGAGCAGTGTGGAACCCGCGACGTGCTTCACCGTGGCCTCGGCGCCCGCGTAGGGCGTGGCGGGGTCCCCGGTCGTGCCGATCACCAGGATCGGCGGCGCGCCCTTCACCGTGAGGTCGCCGAGCTTGTCGCCCTTCGCCGGCTTGGGCATGCCGACGCAGCCGGGGACCGCCCAGCCGCCGCCCCACGGCGGGAGTTGCTGCTGGAACGTCGCGACGTCGGCAAGGACCTGCGCATTGGTGGGCTGCTGCTTCGCGGCAGGGCGGTCGACGCAGTTGATGACGGAGTTCGATTCGACCATCGAGGACGAGTACGTGCCGTCGGGATTGCGGCCGAGGTAGTCGTCGGCGTACGCGAGGAGCGGACCACCCCAGTTGTCCTGCGCCGCCGAGCGCAGCGCGTCGGCGAGCAGCGGCCACCCGCGGGCCTGGTCGTAGAGCAGCGCGATCACGCCGGTCTGCAGCGTGCTGCCGTTGAGCGTGCCGCGGCGGGGCTGCCCGGCCAGCGTGTAGTCGGCGGGAATCGGGTCGGTCGCGGTGCGGGCGATGAGTTGGTTCAGCACGTCGCGCGGGTTGCCCGCTCGCGAGAGCGAACACTGCGACTGCTCGCACCAGGTGAGGAACGCAGTGAGTGCGTCGGCGAAGCCCTTCGCCTGTTGGTAGTTGTAGTCACGCATCGACAGCGAGTAGTCGGGCGGACCGTCGAGCACCATGGCGCGCGCGTTGCCCGGGTACATCTGCGCGTAGGCCTCACCGAGGATCGTGCCGTAGGAGTAGCCGAGGTAGTTGAGCTTCGGTTCGGCGAGCGCGATGCGGATGGCCTCGACGTCGCGCGCGACATTGCGCGTGCCGACCTGCCCGGCGTAGGCGCCCATCCGTTGGGTGCAACCCTGTGCGAACGACGCGTTGTACTGCTGGTACGCGGTGAGGGCCTGCTCGGTGTCGGGGATCGCAGGAAGCCCCATCGACAGATCGATGAAGGAGTCGTCGACACAGTCGATCGGGCGGGACGCGCCCGTGCCGCGCGGGTCGAAACTCACGATGTCGAACCGGGTGCGCACCTCGGCGGGGAGGCGGCCGGAGGTCTTGCGGAGATACTCGACCCCGCCCTGGCCGGGGCCGCCGTAGTTCACGACCAGCGACCCGATGCGCTGCGACGGATCGGTGGCGGGCAGGCGCGTCATCGCGATCCCCACCTGCTCGCCGGTGGGGTTCGCCCAGTCGACCGGCACGCTGAGGGTTGCGCACTGGAACCCGTCGCCGCAGTCGGTCCACGCCAGTGTGGCGTCGAACTTCGGCAACGGCGGCGCGGTGGTGACCGGCGCAACCTTCGTCTTCGTCTTCGTGGTCGTCGTGGTCGTCGTGGTCGTCGTGGTCTTGGGCTTCGCGCCGGCAGGGAGGGATCCGGCGAGCAGCGCGCACGCGAGCGCGAGCACCACGACGGCGCGGCGGGTCACGGCCACGAGGGTGCTCCGAACGGATCGCGCAGCCCCAGCTTGCCGGGATTGAGGATCGCATGCGGGTCGAGTGCATCCTTGACTGCCTGGAACACCGCGAGGCCGTCACCGAGCGCGGCACCCATGTAGCGGGCGCGGTTCAGGCCGATGCCGTGGTGGTGGCTCAACGCGCCGCCGGCGCCGAGGGTGGCGCCGACCGCGGCGTCCCACGCATCGGTGTAGCAGCGCTCGCGCGTGCGACCGGTTGTGTCGTCGGGGAGCGCGGCGAACGTGAAGTACAGACACCCACCGTCGGTGTATGCGTGCGAGAGGTGGGCGGAAGCCGCCAGTACCCCTTCGACCGCGAGGAGCGCGGCGCACACATTGTCGAACAGCGCGTCGAGCGCAGCCCACGGCGCCGCGATCTCCATCGTGTCGACCACGAGCCCGGCGTCGATGGCGCGGTGCAGGGCCGACACGTCGTTGCGGTGCTCGAGCCATTGCGCGACGAGCGCGTCGTCGGCGCGCGCGAACTCGGCGAACTCCCCGCGCACGATGCGCTCGACCGCGTCGACGAGGTGGGCGTCGCCCTCGTCGAGCACGAGCAGCAGCGGCGCGGCATCGAGCCCGAAGTTCCGCTCGGCCTCGATGCCGTCGTACAGCCGGATGACCGCGGGGGTGGCGCCACGCTGGAGCACCCGCCGTGACGCGTCGAGCGCGGCGGCGAACGACGGTGGCCGCCAGGCGCCCCGGATCTCGGCTGCGGGCGCGGGGTGCAGGCGCAGCCGGGCCTGGGTGATCACGCCGAGCGTGCCCTCACTGCCGACGAAGAGTTGCGTGAGATCGGGCCCGACCGCGGCGCGCGGTGCGCCACCCGTGTGCACGACGCGACCGTCGGCGAGCACGACGTCGATCCCGGTGACCATGTCCTCGATCTTGCCGTACCGCGTCGACTTCTGGCCCGCGCCCCGGCAGGCGAGCCACCCGCCGACGGTCGAGATGTCGATCGACTGGGGGAAGTGGCCGAGGGTCGCGCCGTATTCGTCGCGCAGTTGCTCCTCGAGCGGGGTGCCGAACGTGCCCGCTCGTACGTCGAGGATCAATGACTCGCGGTCGACCGCGACGATGCCGTCGAGCGCGGTGAGGTCGAGCACCACGCCACCGTGTACGGGCACGCTGCCGCCGCACACACCGCTCCGTCCTGCCGCCACGGTGACGGGGACACGGGCGTCGTTCGCGACCCGGAGCACGTCGGCGACCTGCGCGGTGTCGAGTGGACGGGCGACGATCGCCGCGACCGGTTGCGCCGTGCCCTCGGCGTCCCACACCAGGGCGAGCGGCCACCAGTCGCGGCTCGCAGTCGTGAGCGCCTCGGGATCGCGCTCGATCGGGCACACTCCGGACAGTCGGGCGACGAACGCGTCGTCGAGTGCGACCGGACGACCGTGCACCGGACTCACGAGTTGCCGGCGGCGCGCTCCGCCGCGATCGACGCGCGGTACGACGCGACCTGCGCGTCGCGTTCGGCGTCGGTCCAGCCCAGCTCGGGCGCGAGCAACGCGGCCACCGAATCGGCGGCGGCGTCGGAGGCATCCCGCGCGAACAAGCGGGCACGGGTGCGGCGGCTCAACACGTCGTCGAGCGTACGGGCCATCTCCTCCCGCACCGCGTACACCGCCTCGGCCCGCAGGTACGCCTGGCCGTCGATGAGTGGAGCGGCCAGTTCGGGATCGGTCGCCGCCAGGCGCGCCACTGCAGTTGCGTCGCTGCCATACCTGCCGGCCAGGTGCTCGCGCACGCTGGCCTCGACGCCCGCGGGCGGGAGTTCGGTCGTGGCGCCGTGCAGACGGAGGTGCTTCGTGCGCGCGCTCGCGCTCGCGCCCACGATCTGGTTGACCGCGTCGACGGTGTCGGCGGCCATCCGCCGGTAGGTGGTGAGTTTGCCGCCGGTGACGGTCACGACGCCGCTCGGCGAGGTGTGCACCGAGTGCTTGCGGGAGAGATCGGCGGTGCGGGTGCTGCCGCCGCTGAGCAGCGGCCGCAGTCCCGCCCAGGTGCCGATGACATCAGCGCGGCTCACCGGGTCCTCGATCACGCTGTTGAGCGCGCCGAGGAGGTAGTCGATGTCGGCGCCGGTGCAGTCGGGGTCGTCGACCGAGCCGGTGTAGTCGGTGTCGGTGGTACCGATGTAGGTGGTGTCGCCCCACGGGATCACGAACACCGAGCGCTTGTCGTTGGGCACGGGGATGATCGCGGCGATGTCGTTGCGGACGCGCGCCCACGGCAACGTGATGTGCACGCCCTTCGCCGGACGGATCGAACGCGGGTCGGCGCCTTCGTCGATCGTGCGGACCTCGTCGGCCCACACGCCCGCGGCGTTCACCACGCTGCCGGCGCGGACCTCGAACTCCGTGCCGTCGGCCAGCAGTCGCGCGCCGCACACCCGCGAGCCGTCCTTCACCAGGCCGACGAGTTCCGTGTGGTTGACGACGGCGGCCCCGTGGTCGGCGGCGCTGCGCGCGATCGCGAGGGTGAGCCGGGCATCGTCGGCCTGCGCGTCGTAGTAGAGGTACGCGGACGCGAGGCTCGCCGCGTCGAGGGTGGGCATGTGTTCGCGGGCGGTGTCGACGGAGATCCGGTGGTGGCGCCTGCCGATGCGCCAGCCGCCGGTGAGGTCGTACATCCACAAGGCGGTACCGAGGACCCGCGAGAGCCGGCGGTCGATCACCCCGCCCCGCTGCATGATGGGTACGAGGAAGGGAAGCACGTGCACCAGGTGTGGCGCGTTCTCGATCAGCCGTTGCCGCTCGTAGAGCGCCTCGTAGACGAGCGTGAATTCCTTCTGCTGGAGGTAGCGCAGCCCTCCGTGGACGAGCTTCGAGCTCTTCGAACTGGTGCCCGACGCG
>Ga0209068_10000751_pt1 | contig 16967 bp, 14 predicted proteins | sample ColStrG_CSR_2012_FD_187200 | JGI IMG/M metagenome (GOLD analysis project Ga0209068, IMG submission 187200) | Freshwater sediment microbial communities in response to fracking from Pennsylvania, USA - Cold Stream Run_MetaG_CSR_2012 (SPAdes)... | ecosystem: Environmental > Aquatic > Freshwater >... | reverse complement strand
GCGATGCGCCGCCGGAGGTCCGTCGGAAGTTCCTCTGGGAGAACTCGGCGCGTCTCTACGGCGTCGAGGAACCGCCCGAGGTCTGGGTGGAGTCGCTCACGCGAACGTGACGTGATCGCGGCCCGCAGGGGAGTCGACGCTCCAGCGTTCGACCTGCGACCACGACCACAGGAGCGATCGCCCCTGGCGGCCGACCGGGGCCGGGAAGCCCAGGCGGTGGACCCGCAGATCGAGCACCGCACGGGAGTTGCGCAGCCCGAGGCGGGCGGCCACCTCGGTCGCGTCCACCAGCTCGTCGCCGCCACTCCCGTAGATGGCGTCCCCGCTCATGTCCCGCTCCCCGTGCGTCTGGTGATGCCCGATGTGCCTGCTGTGCCGAATGTGCCACTGACCGATGGATGACGGCCTGGTGACACGACGAACCTACGGACGCTCGGTTTCCCCCGCGCGCGGGGAGGGTCAACGGGGAGTGACCGAATTCTGACGACTTGCTGACGGCCCGTTCCTGGGTGGCCCGAGGTGGTTCCGGGAACCTTGCCCGCGCCGCCGGGGCCTTGCCGGGACCGGGCCAGGGCGTCCAGTTCACATTCCCGACATACGAACGACGTCTGCGCGAGAAATTCCGCTCGTAGCGTCCGCCGGACAGACATTCTCCGAAAGGGATGCCATGAAGCTCGTGGTCGCGATCATCAAGCCCCACCAGGTGGAGCCGGTCACCGAGGCACTCGATGCCATGGAGGCCCACGGCATCACGCTCATCGAGGTGCGGGGCCACGGTCGCCAGCGCGGCCACAACGAGGTGTACCGCGGCGGTGAGTACCACGTCGATTTCCTCCCGAAGGTCCGCATCGAGGTGCTCACCAGCGACGGGATGGCCGAGGCCATCGCCGACACCATCGTGGAGAAGGCCCGCACCGGCAAGATCGGTGACGGCAAGCTCTGGATCGTGCCGGTGGAACACGTCGTGCGGATCCGCACCGGCGAGGTCGGCGAGGAAGCTCTCTGACGCTGACCGCAGACCCGCCCTTCGCCGATCGGCCGTACGCGGATCAACGCCGGGAACTCTTCGGCGACCCGGGCCTTCGCGGCTCGGCGTTCTGCCAGGCATACAGCGACGCAACCGACCGCTGGCTCCAGGGTCTCCTGGAGCCGCGGCCGGGAGTCGTGCTGCTCGCGGTCGGCGCGCTCGGGCGGCGGGAGCTCTGCCCCGCCAGCGACCTCGACCTGGTGATCGTCCACGACGGGAAGTCGCGCGACATCGGCGACCTGGCCGCCACGGTCTGGTACCCGGTGTGGGACGCCGGGTTGCAGCTCGACCACAGCGTCCGCACCGTGAAGGAAGCCGCGAAGGTCGCGGACAACGACATGAAGGCCGCCCTCGGCCTTCTTGACGCGCGCTTCATCGCGGGTGACGAGGATCTCTTCACCAAGTTGGTGGAGCGGGTCACCGACGGTTGGCGGTCGAAGGTGCGCGACCGGCTCGGGATACTCGAGGAACTCGTGCGCGAGCGTCACGACGACGCCCACGAGGTGGCCTTCGCGCTCGAACCCGACATCAAGAACGGGCTCGGTGGCACGCGCGATCTCACCATCCTCGGCGTGCTCGCGCAGGTCTCGCCGGTGTACGTGCCCGACCCGGCGCTCGCCGACGCGCGCGAGACGCTGCTCGACGTGCGGGTCGCGCTGCAACGTCGGTTCGGTCGCCGCGAACGACTCCTGCTCGAGTACCAGGACGAGCTCGCCGTTGATCTCGGCGACGCGGACGCCGACGCGCTGATGGCGCGCGTCTCGGGTGCGGCGCGCACCGTGGCCTGGCAGTCCGACGACGCCTGGCGCGTGGTGCGCTCGTGGCACGAGAGTCTGCGCGGGCGTCCCGTCACGCCTCGCGATCGCGACCTGGGCCCCGACCTCGTGCTGCGTGATCGCGAGGTCGCCATCACCGAGGACGCGTCACCGGCCGACGACCCGTCGCTCGTGTTCCGTGCCGCCGCGGCGGCGGCCTACGAAGGCGTGTCCCTGGCCCGCGAGACCCTGCGGCGTCTCACCGAGGAGTGCCCCCCGACCATCGGCCGCTGGACCGACGCGACCCGCGACGGGTTCGTCTCGCTGCTCGGGGCGGGGAAGCCGATGGTCGAACAGGTCGAGCTCCTCGACCGCTTCGGCCTGCTCACCCCCTTCCTGCCCGAATGGGAGCGCATTCGCTGCCTCCCGCAACGCAACGCGTTCCACCAGTGGACGGTCGACCGCCACCTGCTGGAGACGGTGGCCCTCGCGGCTGAGCACGTGCGCGACGTGCACCGCCCCGACCTCCTCCTCGTCGGTGCGCTCCTCCACGACCTGGGCAAGGGACTCCCCGGTGACCACAGCGACAACGGCGTCGACCTCGCAGTCGTCGTCGCGACCCGCATGGGCTTCCTGCCCCCGGATGTCGCCGTGCTCGTGGAACTGGTGCGACTGCATCTCCTGTTGCCGAGTGTCGCGACCGGTCGCGACCTCGGCGATCTCGCGACCATCGAGGCGGTCGCGACCGAGGTCGGTTCCGAGGGAGTGCTGGAACTGCTCGCCGCGCTCACGGTCGCCGATTCGCTCGCGACCGGTCCGACCGCCTGGTCGAATTGGAAGGCCGGCCTGCTCGAGCGCCTCGTGGACGCGACCGCGGCGTACCTCGGGCGGCGGCCACACGAACTCGAGTCGGTCGACGCCGGCTGGGCATTGGCGGCCGCGCGCCGCTTCGCCGCGTCGCTCGCGCCGTCGGCCGACGGCGCCGACGGTCACCGCGTGTTGGTCGAACCCCATGAACACGGAGCGGTGATCATCGCGTCCGACGCGACCGGGCTGCTCGCCCTCGAGGTCGCGACGTTGGGCGTGCACGGGCAGGACGTCCGCCGCGCCCGCACGTTCACGGTCGGATCGGTCGCGGTCGGCGACTTCGTGGTGGAGCCGCGGTTGCCCACCGCGATCGACTGGGACCGCTTCCGCGACGACCTCGCGGCTGCGCTCACCGATCCGATCGCGATGGCCGCTCGGCTCGCCGATCGTGCGCACCGCTACTCGTCGGCGTCGCGCCCCACGGCCGCGCACGCGGCGGAGCCGCGGGTGCTCATCGACAACCGATCGGCGCGCGCGACGGTGGTCGAGGTGCGGGCCGCCGATGGCATCGGCGTGCTCTACGGCATCACCAGCGCGCTGGCCGGGCTCGGCGTGCGCGTCGATCAGGCGTACGTGTCGACGCTCGGCCACGAGGTGGTGGACAGCTTCTACGTGACGGACGCGGCCGGTCGGCGGGTCGACACGCCCGACGCGGTCCAGAACCTCTCCCGCGCGGTGCTCGAATCGCTGACCGCGAGCGCCGCCCCCGAGGCCTGACTGTCAGATTCTGGTCATCTGAGTGACCAGGTCCGGTAACGCCGGGGAACACAACCAGCAATCGCGGGCCGTGAATCTGCTTTCCATGATCACTACATTGCGCCTCAACATCAAGGATCCAGACCGGAGGCGAGCCTTCGGTGCAACCCTTGCCGGCAAGTTCATCGGCATCGGGCTCGTCGTCGGGATGATCTACGGCATGGCCTGGTTCTTCTCGACGAAGGCCGGCGCGGCGGTGCCGGGCGCCGCAACGCTCAAAGCCGTGGATGTCGTCAACCCGCTGAACACGATGTGGGTCCTCGTGACCGCATTCCTCGTGTTCTTCATGCAGGCGGGATTCATGATGCTCGAGGGAGGGTTCGCACGAACCCGGGAAACCTCGAACGTCATGATGGAGTGCATCTTCGACACCGGCCTGTGCGGCATGCTGTTCTACGCATTCGGGTTCGCCTTCATGTTCGGGCCCGGCAACGGCTGGATCGGGTACCACTACTTCTTCCTGCAGGGCGTGCCGCACACCTACGGGACGACCGGCATCGCCTTCATGGCGTTCTTCCTGTTCCAGTTCGCCTTCGCCGACACGGCGAGCACGATCGTGTCGGGCGCAATGGTCGGCCGCACGGCGTTCAAGGGCGACATCCTCTACAGCATCGCCGTGAGCGGTTTCATCTACCCGATCTTCGGCCACTGGGTCTGGGGCCCGAACGGCTGGCTCGCGACGATGGACACGCCGTTCCGTGACTTCGCCGGCTCCACGGTCGTGCACACCGTCGGTGGAGTGCTCGCCGTCACCGGTGCCATCGCCCTCGGCCCCCGTCTCGGGCGCAAGTTCAAGCGGGACGGTGGCGGGATGCCCCCGGGTCACAACATGACGCTGGCGTCACTCGGCGCCGTCATCCTCTGGTTCGGTTGGTACGGATTCAACCCGGGTTCGACCCTCTCGGCCATGGACTTCGAGGGCATCGGCCGCATCGCCACCAACACGACGCTCGCAGCCTGTGCCGGTGCGCTCGTCGCAGTCATCTGGGTGTTCCCCCGGTCGAAGAAGTGGGACGTGGGCATCAGCCTCAACGGTCTGCTCGCCGGCCTGGTGGCGATCACCTGCCCGTGTTACTGGGTGTCGCCGACCGGCTCGATCGCCATCGGTGCCATCGCAGCAATCGTGATGATCCTCGCCGTCGACTTCCTCGAATGGGCCCGGATCGACGACCCCTGCGGCGCCTTCCCGGTGCACGGCGTGGCCGGGATCTGGGGCACGCTCAGCCTCGGTCTGTTCGCCGAGGGCAACTACGGCGACGTGAAGGGACTGCTCTACGGCGGCAACGCCAACCAGATGATCGCCCAGCTCAAGGGCTCGGCCTTCATCACGGTGGCCACGCTGGCCGCAGGTCTGCTGGTCATGTACGCCGTCAAGGCGATCGGATGGCTGCGGATCTCCCGGGAGGGCGAGCTCGAGGGCCTCGACATCCACGACCACGGCGCCCCGGCGTACCACCCCGAGTACGCCTACATGGGCTACTCGCCGATCCCCTCCGGTGTGGGCTCCGGTGCCGGCCTCCCCTCCGGCGTACCAGCTTCGTCCGGAGAGTAGGTGTAGCGGCGCAACGACGCACCGTCAGCCCACGATGGAGGCCCGGGTCCTGTGGACCCGGGCCTCCTCGCGTCATCTCGCGTCATGATGCGTGCCAGAGTTCGGACCTCAGGTGCCGGTGCGACCTGCCGACACCTCCCTGGTGATCCTCGCCCCTGACGATCCCCGACCCTGACGATCCCTCGCCCCAAGGAAGCCTCATGATCCGCCGCTTGTTCGCCACTGCCGCCGTGTCCACCATCGCTCTCGGCACCCTGGGCGCCCTGGCCGTTCCCGGCCAGGCGGTCACGCCGAGCGCGAAGCCGGCCAAGTCCTGCACACTGCTGAAGACGAGCGAGATCTCCCAGGCGTTCGGCGGTGCCACGGTCACGCCCGGCGATGCCGGCATCAACACGGTGATCAGCAACGAGTGCCACTACGACGTCGCGGCGAACGGCGACATCCCGTCGGGCACCGTCACCGTGCACGTGATGAGCCCCCGCGGCAAGATCGCGTTCAAGGGCCACGAGAAGGGCACCTTCGGCTTCAAGTCGGTGCCGGGCGAGAAGGGCGTCCTCTACTGGGACAAGACCGGCTCGTCCGAGATGCTCAAGGGCGACACGCTGGTCGGCGTGCAAGGCGTGTTCATCGGCGACACCCTGCCGGTCGCGCAGCACGATGCCCATGCCCAGGTCATCGCGCTCAACAAGATCGCGGTCAAGCGGGCCTAGATGGCGCCATCTCCGGCGTTCGCTCCTCGGCCGCGGGCGGCCTCGACACCGCTCACTCCGGGTCCGGGCCGCCGCCCGTGCAACCATGGACAGCCGTGACGCGTGATTCGGCGGTCCAGGAAATGCTCGACAAGCAGGCGGTGCACGAGGTCGTGCTGCGGTACTGCCGCGGGATCGACCGCATGGACCCCGAGCTCGTGCGGGACTGCTATCACCCCGACGCCACCGACGAACACGGCACGTTCGTCGGCAGTCGCGACGAGTTCGTCGACTGGGTGATGGGCGCGGTGGCGAAGTTCTCGGTCACGATGCACGTCGTGGCCAACCACCTGTGCGAGATCGACCCCGATGATGGTGACGTCGCGTACGCCGAGACCTACGGCGTCGGCTATCACCAGGGCCCACCGGCCGACGACAAGCGGCGCAACTTCGCGACCGGCTTCCGGTACGTCGACCGGTTCGAGCGACGCGACGGCGCGTGGCGCATCGCGTCGCGCATCGCCGTGCGCGAGTGGACCCATCAGATCCTGCCGGACCAGCAGTGGGACATACGACCCGACCGCGACGGACGCCGCGGCGCACGTGACCGGACCGACGCGGTCTACACGATTCGTGAGGAGCGCCAGGCGTGAACGACTTCGGTGAGCTCACCGGCGCGGCGATCGTCACGGGCGGCAGTGGCGGCCTCGGCGCCGCGGTGTGCCGACTGCTCGCGAAGCGAGGCAGCGATGTCGCGCTGACCTTCCGGGGGAACGAGGAGGCGGCCCGCGCGGTCGCCGCCGACATCGAGGCCGACGGCGGTCGCGCGACCGTGGCCCGGCTCGACCTGCTCGACGCCGACGCGTGCGCCGGGTTCGTCGCGCAGGCAGCGTCCGACCATGGCGGCGTGCACACGCTGGTGCACGCAGCCGGTCCGCTGGTGCAGCAGCGCTATCTCGGCACGGTGCCGCCCGCCGAGTTCCGCGAGCACCTCGACCAGGAGTGCGCCGGCTTCTTCAACGTGGTGCACCCTGCGCTCCCGCACCTGCGCGCCACGGGCGGCTCGATCGTGGCCGTCACCACCGCGGGCACCCGCCGTTACCCGCTGCGCGACGGCCTGTCCGCCGGCACGAAGGCGGCGATCGAGTCGATCGTTCGGGCCCTCGCGGCCGAAGAGGGGCGCTATGGGGTCCGCGCCAACATGGTCGGTCCCGGGATGACGATGGACGGCATGGCCCCCAAACTCGTGGCCTCGGGCGATCTCCACCCCGACGCCCTCGACGCGGCGATGCGCAACATCCCGTTGCGGCGCTTCGGCGATGCGGAAGACATCGCCGAAGCGGTGTGCTTCCTCGCCTCGCCCCGGGCCGACTACATCAGCGGCCAGAAGCTCGACGTCGACGGCGGATTCGGTGTCTGAGCGGATCTCGAAGAATTTGCCGATTTTCCGGATTTCCCTGTGACGCGGGCCGAGTTCGTCCGACAGAACGGGCAGGTGAATGATCGAGACCAGCTCGTTGCGCTGGTGGATCGTGCCGGGCGATCCGATCCCGAGGCATGGGAGGCGTTGTACCGGCGGGCATATCCCGGCTTGATGGCGTACGCCTCGAGACGGCTCGACGCCGATCGCGCCCGCGACGCGGTGGCCGAGACGATGGCGCGGGCGGTGGCCCGCATCTCGAGGTTCGAGTGGCGGGCGGGCAGCAGTTTCGATGCGTGGCTGTACGGGATCCTGCGCCACGTGGTGATCGATGCCCACCGGGCTCGGAGCCGGGAGGCCGGGCGTCGGAATGCGATCGAGGCGAGCCGGGCCGGCCCCCTCGACCACGTGCTCGCAGGTGAAGAGGCCCGGGCGGTGCGGGCGGCCTTCGAGCGGCTGGGTGAGGAGGACCGCGAGGTCCTGGAGTTGCGGGTGGTCGCAGGACTGTCCGCCGAGGAAGTGGGCAAAGTGTTGAAGAAGCGTGCAGGGGCGGTACGCATGGCACAGTCGAGGGCTTTGGAGCGACTCCGGTGCGAGCTGGAACGCGGCGGGAGCCAGGAGCAGGAGGAGTCGGGCCGATGAGCTTCGACGACGAACTCCTGATGACGACTCTCGGCGGGGCGCTGGAGACCCGCGACGCGCAGCCTTCCGTCGCTGAACTGGACGCGTTCCGGTCCCTGGTGCTCGGTGACGGCGGCGAGGTGCTGCCCTTCCCCGAGCTCGTGGCGCCGCGCCGTGGACGCTCCGTACTCGTCGCGGCGGCGCTCGCCGCATCTCTGGTGATCGCGGGTGGGGCGAGCGCGCTCGCTACCGGCGCGACGTTCCCCAACGTGTTGCGTTCCCCCGTGCGAGCCCTCGGGATCCCGATCGACGACACGAAGGTGGCCGAGACCCGCTCCGCAATGGCCGAGCTGCGCACTGCGCTCGACGGCACCGACGACGCCCGGGTCGAGGTCGCGGCCGTCGCGTTGGAGGCGAAGCTGCGCACCTTGTCGGCTTCCGAGCTCGCCGAGGTCGAGGCCCAGGCGGGGGCGCTGTTGCAAGTGGCCGTGACCCGACTGAACGTCGGCCTGGGTCGGGTGCACACCGAGACCACGGTGACGCCGCCTCCGGCCGCCCCGCTGGCCGCGACCGAGGGGCCGCCGAGTGGTGACACGGGCGGCTCCGCGCCGTCGGGTGAGGTCGAGAGCGAGGCGCCCTCGGCGCCGCCCGTCACGGCGGAGTCCGAGCACGAAGTGGAGACCGGCTCGGTCGATCACTGACCGGCCTCCCACGTTCGTCCCGCGGCACTTCCTCCTGCGATCCGCCACCCTGATCGACTCGTCGCGCGTCCGCGCGCTCGGGCTCGCGGCCACTGGTGTCTCAACCCCCGACCAACGGGACCTTCGACCTAGTTCAAACGGCGGATTTTTTCGGAATTCCGGGATTTCTGCTCGTGACAGACCCCCGTTTGTGCCGATGGACACTCCGAGTGATGGCGCCGGAGAGGGCTCATCGACTCGCTCAGGACATCGGAAGCTCGGACAGGGAGCGAGAGATGCGTTTGACCCGCAAGACAATGGTGGCACTCGGGATCTCGGGTGCAATGACGGTGCTGGCCGGAGTTTCGGCCTCCGCCGCCGTGCTCGACCTGCCGATCCTGGGCTTCGGCGAGGCGGCGAACGAGACCGCGGCCCCGCCCCAGGTGATCCACCGCACCGTCTACGACGACCACTACGTGACCACGCCCACCACGCCGAAGGCCCAGGCGGCGGCAACCTCCGGTGGCGGCAGCCGCTCCGCCGCGGCCTCGACTGCCGCTCCGGCCCCCTCCACCGGTGCGGCGCCCGCTGCCGTGCACGTGCCGCCGCCCACGCAGGCGCCTGCGCCGGCTGCAGCGGTCGTGCCGCCGACGCCTGAGGTCACCCAGCCGCCCGCGACCACCACGGGCCGACCGCCGGTGCCCGCCGGCTGCCGGGAGCCCGAGTGGGATGCCGAGCACCAGGTCTGGCACTGCTCGAACTCGGGGGTCGGCGATGACTGACCAGAAGCGCCGACGTTTCCACCCGGCACCCGCCGGTCGCGTCATGGCCACCGGCGTCAGCCTCTCCGCGACGCTGGGGATCATGGCGGTCCTCGCGGCCAACCAGCCGGTGTGGTCCACGTCCACCGTGGCGGCCGGGGCCAACGGCACCGGTCAAGCCGGTACCACCGCGACCACGGTCGTCACTGACGTCGTGCCGCGCACGATCGTGCTGCAGCCGGGCCAGACGCCGCCGGCCGCGGGTGCGCCCGCCGACCCCGCGGCGGCTCCGGCCGCCAACGCGGGTGGCGGAGGCGGCCAGGGTGCCGTCACGTACACAGCCGACAGCGGTGGCGGCGGTGGCGCGGCCCCCGCGCCGGTCGACACCGGGGGTGGCGGTTCGGCCCCCGCGCCGGCGCCCGCGCCGGCTCCGGTCCCGGTCGTCACGTCACCGCCCGTGACCGCACCCCCGGTCACCGCACCGCCACCGCCCGCGTGCACGGGGTCGAAGTGCTAGTGGGTACCGGCACTGAGGAGCCTGCCGATCAGGTTGCGTCGGGCACTCTCTGGGTCGACCGTCACTTCCGGGTGATGGGTTCCACCGCCCACGTGGTGGTGCTCGACGGCAACGAGGGTCACCTCGACTGGGCGCAGCACGAAGCGGAACGGCTCGAGGGGCTGTGGAGCCGCTTCCGCGCCGACAGCGATGTCGCGCGCTGCACCCGTGACGCCGGAGTTCGCTCCACGCCCGTCGCGCCCGAGACCCTCGAACTCGTCGCGCGAGCCATCGACGCGTGGCGCGCCACTGCGGGTCGCTTCGATCCGACGGTGCTCCATGCGCTCGAGTCCGCCGGTTACGACGACACGTTCGCCGTCGTGCGCGATCGACCGCAGGCCCGCACCGTCGTGCGGAGCGCGCCGCCGGGCCACGCGGCCATCGACGTGCTGGTCGACGACCTGCTGCGCGGTCGCGCCGCGCCGGTCCCGGGTTGCGCGGGCATCGTCATCGACGCAGAGCACGGCACCGTCACGCTTCCCGCGGGCGTCGGCCTCGATCTCGGCGGCATCGGTAAGGGCGCCGCGGCCGATCTCATCGCGGAAGGCCTGGTCGCCCGTGGCGCGAGCGGGGCCTGTGTGTCCATGGGCGGCGACGTCCGGGCCGCCGGCGCGACTCCGGGCGGCGCGCCCTGGCCGATCCCGGTCGAGGATCCCTTCGACAGTCACGAGGAGCTCGGTCGCACGTTGCTCACGGTCCCGGTGCGCGATGCCGCGATCGTCACGAGCACGCGACTGATCCACCGCTGGGTGCACGACGGTGTGCCCCGGCACCACTTGATCGACCCCGCCACCGGTCACCCCGCAGATCAGGGTGTGGCCGCGGTGATCGTCCAGGCCCCCACTGCATCGTGGGCGGAGAGTCTGGCGAAGGCCGCGCTGGTCGCCGGGGTACACGAAGGTCTCGACCTCCTGGCCCGTCACGGTGTGGCGGGGTGGGTGGCCGACGACGACGGACGCGTGTGGGCCACTGGGGCGGCCGACCATCTCGCCGATGCGCGCGTCGAACAAGGGTTGGGAGCAGTCCGATGAACGTTCTGGCGACGATGAGCGAGCACACCTGGTGGTGGCTGGCGCGCGCGACCGGCATGGTTGCGTGGGCGCTGTCCGTGGCGGCGATCGTGTGGGGCCTCACGCTCTCCGGTCGCGTCGTGCGGCGCAAGCGCCTTCCGGCGTGGTTGCTCGACCTGCACAAGTACCTCGGCACGCTGACGCTCGCGTTCGTTGCCGTGCACATGGCCGCGCTGACGCTCGACAGCTATGTCGCGTTCGATGCGAAGGATCTCTTCGTTCCCATGGCGTCGTCGTGGAAGTCCGGCGCGGTTGCGTGGGGCATCGCCGCGTTCTACGTGCTGGTGATCATCCAGGTGACGTCGTGGGGGATGAGGTGGCTCCCGCGCAAGGTGTGGCACGGCATCCACTTCACGAGCTTCTTCGTGTTCGTGGCCGCGACGATCCACGGCGTGACCGCGGGCACCGATGCCGCGGAGCCGATCGTGCAGATGGGCGCGCTGGTGGGTGTCACGCTGCTGCTCACACTCGTGTTCCTGCGGGTCATCAACTCGATGAACGCCGTCGACGACGCGAGCGGTGGTGCGAAGGCAGCCGCAGCCAAGGCCCGCGCCGCGCGCGCCGAAGCGCCGACCGAGACGGCCCTGCTCGCGACTGCAGCTGCTCCCGAGGTCGGGACGGTCGAGGTGGTCGAGTCGCTCGACCCGATCCCGTTGCCCGCCGGGACCGCACCCGCAGTCGACCCGGTGCTGGCGGCGCGCCTCGCGAAGCTGGGTGACCGCGTGGGCCGCACGCCGCGGTCTTCGCCGGCCGCGGCGCCGGCGACCGAACCGGTTCCCGGGTCAGCCCCCGTAGTTCATGCCGGTGGAGCGCAGGAGCAACGGCACGATGTTCTCGTCACGTACGCCGGCGTCGACCACTTCGGCGACGAACACGGTGTGGTCTCCCCGGCGAACGGTGTCGGTGACCCGGCACTCGAACCAGTAGGCCAGGTCGACGAGCAGGGGAGCGCCGGTCTGTGGGCCTCGCTCGAAGCGGAAGCCGTTGAGCGTGTCCCCCTCGACCGTGGTCGTGCGGAAGAAGGCCTTCCCTACATCAAGCTGCTCTTCCCCCAATACGTTGACGGCGAAGGCGCCGGTGCGCTCGATGATGGGGTGGGAGTCGCTGTCGGCCTTGATGCCGACCATCACGAGGGGCGGCTCGAACGAGGCCTGTGAGAGCCAGTTCACTCCGGCAGCGGCGTACTCGTCGCCATCGGCGGCGGTGAGCACGTAGAGCCCGTAGTTGATCGCTCGCAGCGCGGTCTTCTTGGCCTGGGGGTCCATCGGTGTCTCCTCCATTGATGGTCGACTCCGCTGCGCCCTCCCGCTCGTCCGAGCAGGGCTCCGCTTCGTCTCCGGTCAGTCGTCCTTCAGCGCCACCGCGTTGGGCGTGACGTTCATCTTGGGCTCGTAGGCCTCGACCTCGATCGTACGGGCCGCCATGTCGTACTTCGTCCGAAGTTCCTCGCGACAGTTGGTGCACAACCCATAGAAGCGCATCGGCGCCTCCTGGTGGCAGCGCATGCACTCCATCACCTCGGGGGTCAGGTCGGGCAGGAGTCCACTCGGGGACATCGATCCTCCTGGGTCGGTGGACCCTGGCCACCGGCCGGGATCTGCGTAGGGTGAGGACGTGCGGGAGCAGCTGATCGCCGCGGCGATGGAGAGCGTACGCGCGCGCGACGTCGATACCGCGGTGGTCGCCGAGGCGGCAGGGCTGGTACCGGGCTACGTGGCGGCTGCCGATCCCGCCGAGATCCCGGCGCTGGACCCCTCCGACGTCGCGGGAGCGGTGCTCGCCCAGCTCGCGCTCCGTGAGGGACGTACTCGCGGAGCGGCCGAGGTCCGGGTGAGCAATCCCTCCCGCGCGGTGGACGGCTGGGACTCGCGTCACACCGTCGTGCAGGTCGTCACCGACGACATGCCGTTCCTCGTCGACAGCATCATCACCGCGGTGGTCGAGCGCGGGTACGACGTCCACCTCTCGTGGCACCCGGTGATCGACGGCGAATCGCTCGTGCACCTCGAGATCGACCGCGAGACCGATCCCTCGGTGCTCGCGTCCTTGCGTGACGAGGTGGCAAACGTGCTCGCCGACGTCCGCGCGTCCGTCGCCGACTGGCGCGCGATGCGCGACCGTGCGCTCGACCTGGCGCGGGGTCTGCGCCGTCGTCCGCCCCCATCGGTGGACGCCGCCGAGCTCGCCGAATCGGTCACCTTCCTCGAATGGCTCGCCGACGACCACTTCACGTTCCTCGGGTGCGTGGAGTACGAGTTGTTGCCCGGCGAGGGGCCCGACGCGCTGCGGCTGGTGCAGGGCTCGCAGCTCGGCGTGGTGCGCCGCCGCCCGCTCGCGGCCGCATCGGCCACGTTCGGGCGCATGTCGCCCGAGCTGCGCCGCCTCGCGTACGAGCCCTACGTGCTCACCTTGAGCAAGGCGCAGGCCCGCTCGACCGTCCACCGGTCGGTCCCGTTCGACTACGTGGGCGTGAAGCGGTTCGACGACGCGGGCACGGTCGTGGGGGAGTGCCGTTTCACCGGTCTCTACACCGCGAATGTGTACAGCGAGTCCACCGCCGAGGTGCCGGTGCTGCGGCGCAAGGCTGCGCACGTGCTCGCGCGGGCCGCGCTCGACCCGCGCGGTCACGACGGCCGGAAGCTCGAGCACATTGTGGAGACCTTCCCGCGCGACGAGCTGTTCCGCCTGTCGAACGACGAGCTCTTCACCGTGGCCACCGGCGTGCTGCGGATGGGCGAGCGCCGCAAGCTCCATCTCTTCGTGTTGCCCGACGACTACGGCCGGTTCGTGTCGTGTCTCGTGTACCTGCCGCGCGACCGCTACACGACGATGGCGCGGGTGCAGATACTCGACGCGCTGCGGACGGCGTTCGGCGATCCGGACGATCCGGGTGTCGATGTCGACTTCCAGGTGTCGGTCACCGAGTCGGTGCTGGCCCGACTGCACATCGTCGTGTCCACACCGGGTGGCGCGCGGCGCCCCGACGTCGAGGAATTGGAGACGCGCCTTGGGCGCGCGGCGCGCTTCTGGGTCGACGACCTGCACGATGCCCTCGTCGCCGCCCACGGTGAGGAGGTGGGGCTCGACACCTTTCGGGCCTGGGCCGACGCGTTCCCGCCGGGCTACCAGTTCGAGGTGTCGGCCACCACGGCCGTGACCGATCTCGAGGTGCTCGCCGGCCTCGATCCGGCGGGCGACCTCGCGGTGCGCCTGACCGCGCCCGACCCGGCTCCGGACGCCGACGCACCCACCGACGTGTTGCGGGCCAAGCTCTACCGCACCGGCGGCGCGCTGGTGCTGTCCGACGTCATGCCGTTGCTCGAACACCTCGGCGTGACCGTGGTGGACGAGCGGCCCTACGAGCTCCGGCCCGCGAGCCGGCCGCCGTGCTGGGTCTATTCGTTCGGGGTGCGCACGGATCCGCGCGACCCGATGCCCGACGCCGACGCGCAGGCGCGTGTCGCGGAACTGTTCCTCGGCGTGTGGGCGGGCGACATCGAGAACGACGGCCTGAACCGCCTGGTGCTGCGCGCCGGGCTGTCGCCGCGCGACGTCGTGATCGTGCGCACCTACGCCAAGTATCTCCGCCAGGGCGGGTTGCGCTTCACGGACGCGTACCTCGCTGACGTGCTCTCGGGAAACCCCGACGCGGTGCGCCTTCTGGTCGCGCGGTTCCACGCGTGTTTCGATCCGCGGCAGGGAGACCCGGCCGCAGTGACCACGATCGACGAGCAGCTCACCGCCGCCATCGACGCGGTCGTCAGCCTCGACGAGGACCGCATCCTGCGCGCGCTCGCCACCGTGGCGCGCGCCACCGTGCGGACGAACGCGTACCAACCCGACGCCGACGGACGCGTGAAGAGCTACGTGGCGGTGAAGCTCGACGCCGACGAAGTGCCGTTTCTCCCCGCGCCGCGTCCCGCGCACGAGATCTGGGTGTACTCGCCGCGCGTCGAGGCGGTGCACCTGCGTTCGGGCGACATCGCGCGCGGCGGCATCCGCTGGTCCGACCGCCGTGAGGACTTCCGCTGGGAGGTTCTCGGCCTGATGAAGGCGCAGACGGTGAAGAACTCGGTGATCGTGCCGGTCGGCGCCAAGGGCGGCTTCGTCGTGAAGCGCCCACCGGCGGGTGACCGGGCACTGGTGCAGGCGGAGGTGCGGGAGTGTTACCGCACCTTCATCCGAGGAATGCTCGACCTCACCGACAACCTGGTCGACGGCGAAGTCGTGCCTCCGCCGGACGTGCGTCGCTACGACGGCGACGATCCCTATCTGGTGGTCGCGGCCGACAAGGGCACGGCCACGTTCTCCGATCTCGCCAACGAGATCGCGGCCGAATACGGGTTCTGGCTCGGTGACGCGTTCGCGTCGGGGGGCTCTGCGGGTTTCGACCACAAGGAGATGGGCATCACGTCGCGCGGCGCCTGGATCTCGGTGCAGGCGCACTTCCGCGCGCTCGGGGTCGACGCCGACACCGCGCCGCTCACGGTTGTCGGCATCGGCGACATGTCAGGTGACGTGTTCGGCAACGGCCTCCTGCGCTCGCCGCACGTGAAGCTGCTCGCGGCGTTCGACCACCGCCACGTGTTCGTCGACCCCGATCCCGATCCGGCGGCGAGCTACGCGGAGCGAACACGATTGTTCGCGCTCCCGACTTCGTCGTGGGCCGACTACGAACCCGCGCGGCTGTCGCTCGGGGGTGCAGTCTTCGAGCGCGCGGCGAAGTCGATCACGTTGTCGGCGGAAGCGTGCGCAGTACTGGGGATCGCCGAGCGCACCCTGTCACCCGACGCGCTGGTCGCCGCGATCCTGCGCGCGCCGGTCGACCTGTTGTGGAACGGCGGGATCGGCACGTTCGTGAAGGCGAGCACCGAGAGCCACGTCGACGTCGGCGACCGCACCAACGATGCGGTGCGGGTCGATGCGAGCGACCTCCGCTGCAAGGTGGTGGGCGAGGGTGGCAATCTGGGGTTCACGCAGCGGGCGCGCATCGAATTCGCCTTGGCGGGCGGGCGCATCAACAGCGATGCCATCGACAACTCCGCCGGCGTCGACTGCTCCGACCACGAGGTCAACATCAAGATCCTGCTGGAGGCGGCGATCCGCGCCGGCACGCTCGCGACGGGCGACCGCGACCCGTTGCTCGCGTCGATGACGGACGACGTCGCCGCTCTCGTGCTGGCCGACAACGGGGCGCAGGCCAACGCGCTGGAGATCGCCGCGGTGGAGGCGGCGAGTCTCGTCGGCGTGCACGCCCGGCAGATCGAACGCCTCGAGCAGACCGCGCACCTCGACCGCTCGCTCGAGTTCCTGCCGTCGCCCAAGCAGTTGCAGGAGCGCCACGCCGCCGGGCTCGGTCTCACCGCGCCCGAACTCGCGGTGCTGCTCGCGTACACGAAGCTCGAACTCGAACGGGCGCTGGTCGCGTCCGACGTCCCCGACGATCCGGCACTGCACCACCTCCTCGTGGAGTACTTCCCGCCCGTGTTGCGCGACGAGCCGCGATTCCCCGTCGACGAGCACGCGTTGCGACGCGAGATCACCGCGACGGTCGTGGCCAACGCCGTGGTCAACCGCGCGGGGATCAGCTTCCTGTCGCGCCTCGGTGACGAGACCGGTGAGTCACTGGCCGACCTCACGCGCGCGCACCTCGTGTCGCGTGAGGTGTTCGGCCTGGCTGCGATGTGGGACGAGGTCGATGCGCTCGACCTGCGGGTGCCCGCCGCCACGCAGGACGCGATGTTCCTCACGCTGCGGCGATTGGTGGAGCGCGCCGCGCGCTGGATCGTCCGCCACGGCGGCGCGCCCGAACTGGGCCCGGCAGTCGAGCGATACCGAGCCGGGGTCGCGCAGGTGATCGACGCGTTGCCGCAGATCATCACCGGTCCGGCGGCGCACCGGATCGACACGCAGCTCGAAGCGCTCGAACGCGCGGGTGTGCCGACGGACCTTGCGACGCGCGTCGCGGTGGGCGAGTGGGCGCTCGGCGCGCTCCCGGCCACGGCGCTCGCGGGTGCCCACGGCGCCGATCCGGTACTGGTCGCCCGACTCGCGTTCGTGATCGCCGAACGTCTGGAGCTCGACCGGCTGTTGCAACACATCGCCGCGCTGCCCCGCGCCGACCGCTGGCAGACCGAGGCACGAGCCGCGCTGCGCGACGACTTCCACGATTCGCACGAGCAGCTCACCGCGGCCCTGCTCGCGTTCACCGGG
>Ga0209068_10000749_pt1 | contig 16980 bp, 16 predicted proteins | sample ColStrG_CSR_2012_FD_187200 | JGI IMG/M metagenome (GOLD analysis project Ga0209068, IMG submission 187200) | Freshwater sediment microbial communities in response to fracking from Pennsylvania, USA - Cold Stream Run_MetaG_CSR_2012 (SPAdes)... | ecosystem: Environmental > Aquatic > Freshwater >... | reverse complement strand
CCCCGAACGCACCTCGATGCGTCAAAAAGTCAAGCGCGCCGGTTGGGACGATGCCTTCCTTCTCGATGTTCTCAGCCACATGCGATAGCCCTGCCCACAAGGGGGGAGGGAGTCCTACGCGGCATCGTTGCGCATCAACTCATCGCTTGTCAGATTTGGTCAGGCGGATTCCGGTGTTCAGCCTGAAAATGCGATAGATTGAGGGCCGACAACATTTGGAGAGCGGGCAATGGATCCGGCCGACGGTAAATTCGTCACCACGATGGACCAGCTCACGGCGCTCTACGAGGCGCCATCGGACGTTTCGATCGCCAAGCAGATCGATCACATCAGCGATCACTACCGCGCCTTCATCGAGGCGGCGCCGTTCTTTGCGCTCGCCACCGGCGGGCCGGACGGTCTCGATTGCTCGCCACGCGGCGATGCGCCGGGCTTTGTGCGGGTGGCCGACGGGAAGACCCTCATGGTGCCGGACCGGCGCGGCAACAACCGCATCGACAGCCTGCGCAACATCATGCGCGATCCGCGCGTCGCCTTGCTGTTCCTGATCCCGGGCATCGGCGAGACGATCCGGGTCGTGGGCCGGGCCGCGCTCTCGATCGATCCGGATCTGCTCGCGAGCTTCGTGGTCAACGGCAAGGCGCCCTGCTGCGTGATCGTGGTCACGGTCGAGCATGTCTTCTATCAATGCACCAAGGCGATCGTGCGCTCGAGGCTGTGGGATCCGGCCCGGCATGTGGATCGCAACAGCCTGCCGACCACGGGCTCGATCCTGGCCGCCCACACGGCGGGCCGCTTGGGTGGCGCCGCGCATGACCGCGACCAGCACGAGCGCACCATGGCGAAGCTGTATTGAAAGATCGCGCTCGCAGGGGCGCCCCTACGCGACCGGCGCCAACGTCTCCTCCCGCCATCCGCACGCCTGCAGCCGCTCCGCCATGTGGGGCGGCACCGGCGCGGTCACCCGGATCGGCTCGCGCTTCTTGTAGAGCGGCACCACGATTTCGCGGGAGTGCAGCTGCAATGCTGGCCCGCCGGCCCGCGGCGCCGTGCCGTAGATCGGGTCGCCCACGATCGGCCAGCCCATGGCGGCGCAATGGACCCGCAACTGATGGGTGCGGCCGGTCAGCGGCTCGAGGGCGAGCCAGGTCAAGCCTGTCGCGCCGGGCGCAGCCGACCGTCCCATCACCTTCCATGCCGTGGCCGCCGGTTGCCCGTTCGGATCGGGCTTCATCCACCAGCCGCGCGTGATGTCGAGGCGGCCGAGCGCGAGGTCGATGCGGCCGGCCTCCGTCGGCGGACCGCCCTCGACCACCGCCCAATAGGTCTTGCCGATCGAGCCGAGCTTGAACAGCCGGCCCAGCTCGGCCAGCGCCTTGCGGTGGCGGCCGAGCGCCAGGCAGCCGGAGGTGTCGCGGTCGAGCCGATGCGCGAGCGCGGGCGCGCGCGGCAGCCCGAAGCGCAGCGCGTCGAAATGATCCTCGAGGCTCTCGCCACCTTTCGGGCCCCGATGCACGGCCATGCCGGCCGGCTTGTCGATCACCAGCATCAGGGCATCGCGATAGATGAGCCGAGCCACCATCTCTTCCGGTGTCATGGTGAAACCGCTATCACGGCCCCGATCGTTCGTTCACCCCCTTTCATGCCCTTTCGGGTCGGGGGCGAGAGAATCTCCCCGCCGCTCCTCCATTCGGCTCCCGACAACGCAATGCAAGTGAAAGACCAGTGATGGCAGAGCAGAATTGGTGGCAGCGGCTCAACAGCGGGCTCAGGCGCACCTCCGCGGCCATCACCGGGGCCATCTTCGATCTGGCCTCCAAGCGCAAGCTCGACGCCGCCATGCTCGAGGAAATCGAGGAGGTGCTGATCCGCGCCGATCTGGGCGTGGCGCTCGCGGGCAAGATCGCGGCGGCGATCGGGGAGGGGCGCTACGACAAGATGATCACGGCCGACGAGGTCAAGGCGGTGTTGGCGGAGGAGGTCGAGAAGGTGCTGCTGCCGGTGGCGAAGCCCCTGGTGATCGGCGGCGCGCGGCCTTTCACCATCCTGGTGGTCGGCGTCAACGGCTCCGGCAAGACCACCACCATCGGCAAGCTGGCGGCGCGATTTCGCTTGCAGGGCTACAAGGTGGTGCTGGCGGCCGGCGACACCTTCCGGGCCGCCGCCATCGAGCAGCTCAAGATCTGGGGGGCGCGCGCGCATGCGAGCGTCATCGCTCGAGCGCCCGGGTCCGATGCGGCGAGCCTCGCCTTCGAGGCATTCGAGATCGCGCGCCGCGAGGGCGCCGACGTGCTCTTGATCGATACCGCCGGCCGGCTGCAGAACAAGGCCGTCCTCATGGAGGAGCTGCACAAGATGGTGCGGGTGCTCACGAAGATCGATCCGGCAGCGCCCCACGCGGTCCTGCTCGTGCTCGACGCCACCGTGGGGCAGAACGCATTGTCGCAGGTCGAGGTTTTTCACAAGATCGCCGGCGTCACCGGGCTCGCCATGACCAAGCTCGACGGAACTGCGCGCGGCGGCATTCTCGCCGCCATCGCGGTCAAGCACGCGCTCCCGGTGCATTTCATCGGGGTCGGCGAGGGCATCGACGATCTGGCGCCGTTCGCGGCGAAGGATTTCGCGCGGGCGATCGCGGGGATGGAATCTTGACGGCCTCCAACCCGCGATCGACGATTGAACCGATGACAAGGCCGCAAGATCGCGCTAGATCCCGCCGCATGACCAGCAAGCCGAAACTCAATCCGGCCCTCAAGCTCGTGCTCGACCTCGGGCCGCTGCTGGTATTTTTTGCCGCCAATTCGCGCTTCGGCATTTTTGCCGCCACCGGGGCGTTCATGGCCGCCATCCTGATCGCGCTCGGCGTCGCCTATGCGCTGACCCGACATCTGCCGATCATGCCGCTGGTCACCGCGGTCGTGGTGGTGGTGTTCGGGACCCTCACGCTGGTGCTGCACGACGAGCTGTTCATCAAGGTCAAGCCGACCATCATCTACGTGCTGTTCGGCGGCGTATTGCTGGGCGGGCTCGCCTTCGGCAAGTCGCTGCTCGGGGTGGTGTTCGATTCCGTCTTCCATCTGACGGAGGAAGGCTGGCGCAAGCTGACGCTGCGCTGGGCGCTGTTCTTCCTGGTGCTCGCGGTTCTCAACGAGATCGTCTGGCGCACCCAGACCACGGATGTCTGGGTCGGCTTCAAGGTGTTCGGCGTGGTGCCGCTGACCTTCGTGTTCGCCGCGTTGCAGTATTCGCTGCTGACCAAATACGCAGCGCCGGAGCCCGAGCAGGCGGAGCCCGCGCAAGCCACCGATTAGATTATTTTCAGGAACGTCCGCTCAGCCGCCGGCCGCGATGGCCTTCTCGATTTCCGGCTTGAGCACGGCGTCGAGATTTTCAGGCGTGATCGGACCGATCAGCTTGTAGGCGATGTGCGCGTCGCGGCCGACCACGAATGTTTCCGGCACCCCATAGACGCCCCACTCGATCGCGGCACGGCCATTTTCGTCGGCCCCGTTGGCGGCGTAGGGGTCGCCGTAGCGGCCGAGAAATCGCCGCGCATTCTCGGCCTGATCCTTGTAGTTGATGCCGACGATACGAATGCGCTTGTCCTGCGCGAGCTGTACGAGCAGCGGAGCCTCGTCGTGGCACGGCACGCACCACGACGCCCACACGTTGAGGACCGAGACCTCGCCCCGGAATGCCGCCGGGTCGAGGCCCGGAACCGGCGTGCCGTCATGCGCCAGCCCGGCGAGCGGCGGCAGATTGGTCTGCGGCGCCGGGCGGCCGATCAGGACGGAAGGAATGTTCGAGGGGTCGCCGGCACCCAGCCGGATGACGAACAGCAGCGCCAGCCCCAAAAACGCGACCAGCGGAATGAGCACCACCATCCGGCGGCGTCCGACCTTTGCGGTATCTTCAGTTGCTGTCACGATGAACTCTCCGCGGGCGCCCGCGCCAAACGACTAGGGCGGGCATTTTGTCGTATTTTGGGACGTAGAACCGGGTTCGACATCGAATTGAGTCTCTCAGGCGATCAAGTCTCTTGAGCCATCAAGTTCCGGGCATGCTCTCTCCCGACAAGCCTGCTGTCCGTTCCGAGCGGCGCGTCACACCGCGCGCTTCCAGGTCGGCCAAGCTGCGCGTTTGCTGTCGGTGATCGACCACGATCCAGGCAATCAGCGTGGCCACGATCAGGGTTGCCAACCCGTAGGCGATCTCGATGAAGGCAGCGTGCGGGCCGAGATCCATGGCTCAGTGTCCGCCTGCCGCATCGGCCTGCATCATGAGCAGCGTCCGCACGCGCCGCCGCATGATCTCGTTGCGCATGGCGGCGAGGTGCAGGGTGAAAAACAGAAGCGTGAAGGCGATCGCCATGGTGAAAAGCGGCATCAGCAGCGACGGATCGATGGTCGAGCCGCCGACCCGAAACACCGAAGCCGGCTGGTGCAGCGTGTTCCACCAGTCGACCGAGAACTTGATGATCGGCAGATCGAGCGCTCCGACCAGGGTGAGGATTGCGACCGCGCGTGCGGCGCGGCCCGGATCATCGATGGTGCGCCACAGCGCGATCACGCCGAGATACATCAGAAACAGCACCAGCTCGGAGGTCAGCCGCGCGTCCCAGACCCAATAGGTGCCCCACATCGGGCGGCCCCACAGCGATCCGGTGACTAGGCACAACAACGTGAACGCAGCACCGAGCGGAGCCGCCGTCTTGGCGGCGACATCGGCCAATGGATGACGCCAGACCAGCGTGCCGAGCGCCGCGAGGCTCATCATTCCCCAGGCCATCATCGAGAGCCACGCGGCCGGCACGTGGATGAACATGATCTTGACGGTAGCGCCCTGCTGATAGTCGTCGGGCGCGAAGAAGTCCTGCTCGAGTGCGAAAGCGAAGGCGACCACGGTGGCGGCGCCGAGCCAGGGCAGGACGCCGTCGACGAGCGCGCGAAAGCGCGTCGGATTGGCGAGATCGATCAGGGCCACGGCGAGTTGCTCCCTCGTTTCGAGCCTACCGGAATGTGCTTTCGATGCCGGTGTGTCAACAGCAAGGCTATGGGCCTAAAGCAAGGCTGAGGGCTAAAATCCATCAGTCCATGGCGTGTCGTAGCGCCGCAGCAGCCGCGAAGGTGCCGGCCACGATGCTCATGAGCGCCAGCCCGCAAAGAATGCTGAACGGCGTCCCGAACCTGACCGGGCCGACGATGGCGGCGTTCGACGCCGCCACCCCGAAGATCAGCACCGGCACCGTCAGCGGCAGGACCAGGACCGCGACCAGCAGGCCGCCGCGGCGCAGCGCCACCGTGATGGCGGCGCCGATCAGACCGATGAAGGTCAGCGCCGGGGTGCCGACCAGCAACGTGAGGGCGACCGCACCGGTCGCCATGGGATCCAGATTGAGCAGCAATCCGAGCAGCGGGGTGGCGATCACCAACGGCAGGCCAGTGGTCAGCCAATGGGCGACCGCCTTGACGGCGACGGTAAGCTCGAGCGTCACCTGGGCGGTTAGAATGAGATCGAGCGAGCCGTCCTCGTGATCGATCGCCAGCAGGCGGTCGAGGGTCAGGAGGCTGGCCAAGAGCGCTCCGATCCACAGAATCGCCGGGCCGACGCGCGCCAGCAAGGCCAAGTCCGGGCCCATGGCGAACGGCACCAGGGTGACCACGATCAGAAAGAACAGCACGCCGATCAGGGCGCCGCCGCCGACCCGAACGGCGAGCCTAAAGTCGCGCACGAACAGAGCCGCAAGCGGGTTCATTGCGGGCCTCCCAATCTCAGCTCCTTGGCGGCCGGCAGCCCGATCGGCCCATGGGCGGCAGCCACGATGAGCCCGCCGCCCGCGAGATGCTCTCCCATGAAACCGGCAAGCTGGGCCTGGGCCGCGAGGTCGAGCGCGGCGGTCGGCTCATCGAGCAGCCAGATCGGTCGCTTGATGGCGATCAGCCGCGCGATCGAGAGGCGGCGGCGCTGGCCGGCCGACAGATAGGCGGCCGGGAGCTGTGCAATGCCCGCGAGCCCGACCGCCGTGAGCGCCGCCTGCGCCAGAGGCGCCTGGGCCACGGGCGCCTGCGCCGAAGGCGCCTGCGTCCCTTCGCCGCTCCCCAGATAGCGCGACCAGAACGTTAAGTTCTCATCAACCGTGAGGGACGGCTTGAGAGCGTCCTGGTGGCCGAGATAGTGGGCTTGCTCCCCGATGGTGAGCTCCGGATCCCCGCCCTCGAGGCTAAGCGCGCCGCCCGAGCGCGCCACCAGCCCCGCCACCAGCCGCAGCAGTGAGGATTTGCCGACCCCGTTGGGCCCCAGCACCACCAAGGCTTCGCCGGCTGCGACCGAGAAGCTCAGGCCCGAAAAGACCTGGCGGCCGCCCCGGAAGCAGGCGAGACCCGACCCCAAAAGGCGCATCAGAAGCTCCCCGCCGCCCGGTTCGATGCCGGGCGACCCCGGGACCGGAAGAAAAACATGTGGGCAAGCCGGCGACAGCCGACCTGCCTTGGCCCCGGCGGCGGCCTCCCCGACCGACCGCTGACGGTCCGCCATTTGCCTCGCCACGGCGTTGACAAGTGTTGATTATCTGGAACACCGCAAAAAAAGAACTTATAAGCCGAAACCATCCGGGCTTATTTTGGCGCAACCCTCGCGGAGATCGCGGCCGGCGATTACAGGGGCGCTGGTATCATGGTGCCGCACTATGCTTCAATCCGGTCGGATGGGGGATCAAAAAAAATGACTTCGCTCGACAGCTTCAGGTGTTGCAAGACTCTCAAGGTCGGAACCAAGACGTACGCCTATTACAGTCTGCCGGTGGCCGAGAAGAATGGCTTGAAGGGAATCTCTCGCCTGCCCTTCTCGCTCAAGGTGCTGCTGGAAAATCTCCTGCGCAACGAGGACGGCCGCACCGTCACCAAGGAAGACCTGCTCGGGGTGGCGCAGTGGCTCAAGACCAAGACCTCTGAACGCGAGATCGCGTTTCGTCCGGCGCGCGTCCTCATGCAGGATTTCACGGGTGTACCGGCGGTGGTCGATCTGGCCGCCATGCGCGACGCCATGAAGAAGCTGGGCGGCGATCCCAAGAAGATCAATCCGCTGGTCCCGGTCGATCTCGTCATCGATCATTCGGTGATCGTGAATTCCGCCGGCAGCAACGCCTCGTTCAAGAAGAACGTCGAGGAAGAGTACAAGCAGAACCAGGAGCGCTATGAATTCCTCAAATGGGCGCAGCGCTCGTTCGAGGATCTCCGCGTCGTTCCGCCCGGGACCGGCATCTGCCATCAGGTCAATCTCGAATACCTGGCGCAGACGGTGTGGACCAAGAAGGAGAAGCTCAAGATCGACGGCAAGCCGGTCCAGATGGAGCTCGCCTATCCGGACACGCTGGTGGGGACCGATTCGCACACCACGATGGTCAACGGCCTGGCGGTGCTGGGCTGGGGCGTCGGCGGCATCGAGGCGGAAGCCGCGATGCTCGGCCAGCCCTATTCGATGGTCCTGCCCGAGGTGATCGGGGTCAAGCTGACCGGCAAGCTCAAGGAAGGCGTCACGGCGACCGACCTCGTGCTCACCGTCACCCAGATGCTGCGCAAGCGCGGCGTGGTGTCGAAGTTCGTCGAGTTCTTCGGCGTCGGCCTCGCCAGTCTCTCGATCGCGGACCGCGCCACCATCGGCAACATGTCGCCCGAATACGGCGCGACCTGCGGCTTCTTCCCGGTCGATGACGACACGATCCAGTATTTGCGCGACACCGGCCGCGCCGCCGACCGCGTCGCCCTGGTGGCGGCCTATTCCAAGGCGCAGGGCCTCTATCGCACCAAGACGACGCAGGATCCGATCTTCACCGATGTCCTCAAGCTCGAATTGTCGCAAGTCGAGCCGTCGCTCGCCGGCCCCAAGCGTCCGCAGGACCGCGTCGCGCTCAAGGACCTCAAGCACGGCTTTGCCGTCTCCCTGGACAAGGAATTCGGCAAGGGCGCCGAGATGAACAAGCGGATGCCGGTCGAGGGCCGCAACCATGACCTCGGCCATGGCGATGTGGTGATCGCCGCAATCACGTCGTGCACCAACACGTCGAATCCGAGCGTCATGATGGGGGCCGGCCTCCTGGCGCGCAAAGCCGCCGCCAAAGGCTTGACGGTCAAGCCCTGGGTCAAGACCTCGCTTGCGCCCGGCTCGCAGGTGGTTGCCGAATATCTCAACAAATCCGGCCTGCAGACCGACCTCGACAAGCTCGGTTTCAATCTGGTGGCGTTCGGCTGCACCACCTGCATCGGCAATTCGGGCCCGCTGGCACCCGAGATCTCCAAGACCATCAACGATCACGATTTGGTGAATGCCGCGGTCCTCTCCGGCAATCGCAACTTCGAGGCCCGGGTCAATCCGGACGTGCGGGCGAACTACCTCGCCTCGCCGCCGCTGGTGGTCGCTTATGCGCTCGCCGGATCCATGCAGATCGACCTCAACCGATCGCCGCTCGGCCTCGACAAGGCGGGCAAGAAGGTGTTCCTCAAGGACATCTGGCCCAGCAACCGCGAGATCGCCGCGTTTGTGAGCAAGAACATCACCAAGCAGATGTTCACGAAGAAATACGCCGACGTGTTCAAGGGCGACGCGCTCTGGCGCAAGATCAGCGTCAAGGGTGCGTTGACCTATGGATGGGACGCGAAGTCCACCTATGTGCAGAACCCGCCCTATTTCGTCGGCATGGGCCGCACGCCGGCGGTCGTCACCGATATCGTCGATGCACGCGTGCTCGGCTTGTTTCTCGACTCGATCACCACCGACCACATCTCGCCGGCCGGCTCGATCAAGCTCGATTCACCAGCCGGCAAGTACCTCGTGGCCCACAAGGTGAAGCCGCTCGATTTCAATCAATACGGTACCCGCCGCGGCAATCATGAGGTGATGTTGCGCGGAACCTTCGCCAATATCCGTCTCAAGAACCAGATGGTGCCCGGCGTCGAGGGCGGCGTGACCATCCACTACCCGTCGCGGGAACGGATGTCGATCTACGATGCGGCGATGCGCTACAAGAGCGAGAAGGTGCCGCTGGTGGTCTTTGCCGGCAAGGAATACGGCAGCGGATCCTCGCGCGATTGGGCCGCCAAGGGGGTCAATCTGCTGGGGGTGCGTGCCGTCGTCACCCAGTCCTTCGAGCGCATCCACCGCTCCAATCTGATCGGCATGGGCGTATTGCCGCTGGTGTTCGAGGAAGGCACCTCGTGGCAGACGCTCGGCCTCAAGGGGAGCGAGCAGGTCACGATCCGCGGCCTGCAGGGCGAGCTCAAGCCGCACCAGCGGCTGATGGCGGAAATCGTCGCGGCCGACGGCAGGCTGCGGCGTATCCCGCTGATCTGCCGCATCGATACGCTGGACGAGCTCGACTACTTCCGCAACGGGGGCATCCTGCAATACGTGCTGCGCCATCTTTTGGCGGCCTAAAAGTCGCTCCCTCACCGCGAAGTGAGTGGCGGGTGATCGCGGGCCCGACTATCACTCTCGGCCACCGTCGGGTGCCATGGGAGGAGCCCACCGATGCCGGGACCGACCCGGCATTGGTTTCAGGCGCGGGGTTCATGCGGTTTCAGAAGGTGGCCCAGTGTGTGTCGGCCATGTGGGTCGGGTCTTGGCGCGCCTTCGCAGAGAAGCCGACGTCGGAGGGCCGGGAGGGTCGTCGTCATGGTGCGTGATTGCTTGGCATGTGCGATCCTGGTCGCCTGCACCTCAGCTCCATTTTCCGAAGCCGGCGCCGAACCGCGCGCCGTCGTGGAGCTGTTTACCTCGCAGGGTTGCTCATCCTGTCCCCCTGCCGACAAGCTGCTCGGTCAATTCGTCTCGGATCCGTCGCTGATCCCAATCAGCCTGCCGATCGACTATTGGGACTATCTGGGCTGGAAGGACACGCTCGCGGATCCGCGCAACTCGGCCCGCCAGCGGGCCTATTCGCGGGTGCGCGGCGACCGCGAGGTCTACACCCCGCAAGTGGTGGTGAACGGCAGCGTGCACGCGCTGGGGAGCGACAAGGAGGCGATCGAGGCCGCCATTGCGGTGAGCCGCAAGAGCGGAGCGACGCTGTCGCTGCCGGTGACCATGACGGTCGCCGACGGCCGCCTCCTGGTCAGCGTGCCGGGGAGCGTAGAGGCTCACTCGCTCGCTGAAGTGTGGATCTGTGGCCTGCTCAAGGCCGCCACGGTCGCCATCGGTCGCGGGGAAAATCGCGGCAAGACGATCACCTATCACAACGTGGCGCGTCATTGGGTGAGGCTCGGCACCTGGAACGGCAAAAGCGAGACTTGGAATATGCCGATCCAGGATTTCGACGACGAAGGTATCGATGAGGCGGCCGTGTTGGTTCAGGGCGGCACGGTTGAGAAGCCGAGCGCAATGTACGGCGCCGCCGTCACGGCGCTTCACTAAGAGCTGCGGTTCGGAAGCCGTCGGGCGAGAGAAGGTTGCGGGCAAAAAAAAGCCGGCGACAGGGCCGGCCCGCAAACGGTTTTGAATCGAAACAACTCTGGAAACGAAGTTCTCTCAGCAAACGAAAGTTCTGTCAGCGACGCTTCTTAGCGAACTTCTCGGGCCCGATCCGCTTCAAACCCCGGGGGGCTGGGGGCTGAGGAATCCGGTGCTCGAAGGCAGACCGGGCCCTGAGGTAACGAGGTTATTATTGACATTCCAGCTTGGCGCGCGCTTGTCCGAATTTAGGCAGTATTATGATGTTATTAAAGAATCCGCGAGGCCGCGCGGTACTCAGGGACCGGCCTCGCTGGCCCCGACCTTTCCGGCCCCGAGCTTTCTGGCCCAATGGCAGTGAGATCAAATCGTGCCCCTTGCCGGCGCGCTCGTGCGGCGCGATCATCTGTCAAACTTCGGTCATACTTGAAAGGAGGCGCCGCATGAGTCTTGGTCCAGGCGACAGCGAACCCAGCCAGTTCCGCGGGGGCGTAGCCCCGGGCTCTCCCCCCCGCATCGTCCCCGCCGGCAAGGCCGCTTCCGGCCAAGTGAAAACGGGCCACGTGAAACCGGGCCAAGTCGGCTCGGGCCCCGTCTCTGCAAACCAACTCACCTCGAACCAAGTCACTTTCGACCGGGCTGAGCTCAACCGCCTGTTCGGGCTCTATGGCCGCAAGGTCGCGGCCGGCGAGTGGCGCGACTACGCCATTGATTTCTTGAAGGACCGCGCAGTCTTTTCGGTCTTTCGCCGCGCCTGTGAGGTGCCGCTCTACCGCATCGAGAAGAATCCGCGGCTCGCGCGTCGGCAGGGCACCTATAGTGTGATCTCGGCGACCGGCTTGATCGTTCGTCGCGGCCAGGAGCTCGACCGCGTGCTGCGGGCCCTCGATCGATCGCTGAGCGTCGTTGCCGGCTGATCCGGGCGGGTCGTCACGGCCGTGTTCCCCGCCGCGCCGCATTGTCCCCAAAACGACTGCGCCCCGGCTTTTGGCCGGGGCGCAGCAACCGAAGGATCAATCCGTCTGTTCAGCGCCGATCGCCGAGGAAGCGGAGCAGGAACAGGAACAGGTTGAGGAAGTCGAGATAGAGCTTCAAGGCGCCCATCACGGCCTTGCGGCCGGCGACGGTGCCGTCCTCCATCGGACTATACATTTCCTTGATCGTTTGGGTATCCCACGCGGTCATGCCGGCAAAGATCAGGACCCCGAGGGCGGAGATCACGAAATCGAGCCCCGTGCTCTTGAGGAAGATGTTGACCACCATCGCGATCATCAGGCCGAACAAGCCCATCACCATGAACGATCCGAAGGCCGACAGGTTTCGCTGCGTCGTATAGCCATACAGGCTCAAGGCGCCGAACGAGGCCGCCGAGATGAAGAACACCCGTGTCACCGAGGCGCCGGTATACGACAGGAACACAGACGACAGCATCAGGCCCAGTGCTGCCGCGTAGGCCAAGAACAGGGCCAGCGCGGTCGTGGGTTGCAGGTGCTGGATGCGGAAGCTGATGAACATCACCAGCCCGAACGTTCCCAGCATCAGAACGATCACCGCCGGTCCGCCGAAGATGGCATGGCCAAACGGCGTCAGGCCGATGATCGTGCCGCCTGCATTGGTCACCACGGCGGCCTGGAAGGTGAGCCAGGCGACCACGCCGGTGAGACCGACGCCCGTGGCCATGTAGTTGTACACGCGGATCATGTAGGCGCGCAGGCCTGCATCGATCGCAACTGCCCGGCCCGCGCCGACGCCGCGCGTAGCCGTCGCGTAGTTCCGGTCGAAATCCGACATTGGAATTTCCTCTCTCTTGATCTCCGGCGCTTGAGCCGGATGCCGGGGCGCCGCGCCGGCCCAGCCGGTTAGCGCCCGATGCGCGGAATCTAGTGTGGGAGCGACCCGCGCGCCAGATGCTGAGCATGGGAATTGTTAACGCGCCAACAACGCGCCCGCCGCCTCCCACCCCGGTTTGGCGAGGTTACCAACCCGCAATGTGGCGCAAGGGCGCGGCCCATGGCCGCAGGCCGCGTAACAGGGCGTATTAGAGGTTCCGCAGCACCGGTGCCGGCTTCTGGCTGAGCGCCGCGAAGGTGCCGATCAGGCCAAGCCCCACCGTCGCCGCAATTGCACCTGCGGCTGCCCCGAATGCGGGTCCGGCGAGCCACCCGAATGATAGATTCATCACATCGGTGAGGATGAGCGCGGCGGCGGCCGATCCGGCGGCGATGCCGAACACCGCGGTCGCGCAGCCGACCAGGAGATATTCGAGCACATAGGCGCTCATGAGCCGGCGGCGGCTGGCGCCCAGCACCTTGAGCACCACCGCGTCATGGACCCGGTTTTGGTGGCCGGAGGCGAGCGCGCCGCCCAGCACCAGGAGAGCCACCACCAATGTCAGGCCCGTCGCTCCGCGCAGGCCGAGCACCAGATTGGCGACCACGTGGCCGACCGCGTCGAGCGCGTCGCGCACCCGCACGGTGGTGACGGCCGGGAAATCATCCGCGACGGCCTTGAGCAAGGCGATTTCCTCCGCGGTCGTGCTGCCGCCCGGATAGGTCAGGGTGGCGATGTCGGTGTGGGGAGCATCCCGGAAGGTGCCGGGCGAGAACACCATCACGAAATTGATTCCGAGGCTCTGCCAATCGAGCGCGCGCAGGTTGGCGATGCGCGCGTTGAGAATGCGCCCGAGCACATTGACGGTGACGGTGTCGCCGAGCTTGAGGCCGAGCCCTTCCGCGACCTTCTTCTCGAACGATACGAGCGGCGGTCCTTGCTGGTCCGGCTTCCACCATTGCCCTTCGACCACGCGCGAGCCGGGCGGGACTTCATCCGAATAGGTGATGCCGCGATCGCTTTGGAGCACCCAGGCGGCGCTTGCCGCCGGCTTGAGGGCCTCGACCGCGATACCGTTTGCGGCCACGATCCGCCCGCGCAGCATCGGCACCCGCTCGAGCGTAGCCGCGGGGGCATGCCGGCGAATGGAGTCGTCGAATTGGCCGCCATCGGCCGCCGCGATGTCGAGAAAAAAGAACGCGGGCGCCCGCTCCGGCAGCGCCGCCATGAACTGCGCCCGAAGATTGCCGTCGATCTCGATCACCGCCACCAGCAGCGCGAGGCCCAAACCCAATGACAGCACCACGCTGGTGGTGAGCGCGCCCGGCCGGTAGACGTTGGCGATGGCGATGCGCAGCACCGTCGAGCGCGCATGGGGCAGGCGTCGCGCGATCCGCATCAGCAAGGTGGCGACCAAACGCAGCGTCACCAGCACCGCGCCCGCCGCCGCGACGAAGATCGCGGCCGTCCGATGATCGTGCGCGAGCCCCACCGCGGCCCCCGCCAGCGTGCCCGCCACCAACACCGTTGCGACCACGTAGGACCGGCGTGGCCAGCGTGCGTCCTCGGCAATCTCGTCGCGGAACAGGGTGGATACCGGCACGTCATGGGCGCGTCCGAGCGGCCACAGCGTGAAGGCGACCGCCGTGAGCACGCCGCAAAGGAGCGCCAGCCCTAGTGCGCCGGCATGCAAAGCCGGCGCGATCGGCAAAGGCAGCACCCTGCCGAATCCCCACGCGATCCCGAACGGTAGCGCCGCTCCGATGGCGAGCCCCGGCAGCGCGCCCAGGCAGGCGAGGGCGATCACCTGCGCGAGATAAATCGCAAAGACTTGCCGGCCGGTCGCGCCGACCGATTTCATGGTCGCGATAACGGTCCGCTTGCGGTCGAGATGGTTCTTCACCGCATTGGCCACGCCAACGCCGCCGACCAGCAGTGCGGTCAATCCCACCAGGGTCAGATATTGGGTGAATCGCTCCACATCCTGCTCGAGCGACGGTGAAGCCCTGGTGCGGGTGCGGATGTCCCAGCCGGCGTCCGGGAATTGCGCCGCAGCGGCGGCCACCACGGCGTTCACATGCGCCTCGGTCAAATCGCCGCCAGGCAGCTGCAGCCGGTAATGCCAGCGCACCAGGCTTCCGGGCTGCAGCAGTCCGGTCGCCCGCAAGGCATCCTGGCTGATGAGCAGGCGCGGCCCGAATCCGATGCCGCCCGCAATCTTGTCGGGCTCCGAGGTGAGGGCGGCGCGGATTTCGATGGTGGCCTGACCCACCTTGATGGCGGCCCCGGGCTCGAGATCGAGGCGTGCCAGCAAGGCCGGATCGGCAGCGGCCCCGAAGGCGCCGTTGCGTTGCTCCAGCACGGCGCCGAGCGCCTGCGCCGGAGGATCGAGCACGACCGCGCCGTAGAGCGGATAGGCGCCGTCGACGGCCTTGATCTCGACCAGCGCCGTGTGGCCGTCCGGGGCGCGCGCCATGGCCCGAAAGGTCGCGGCGACCGAGAGGCGCCCCTCCGACGCCAGAAACCCGAGCTCCGCCGGGCTCGCCTCGCGTGGAATGAGGGAGAACGCCACGTCGCCGCCGAGTATCACCCGGCCCTCGCGGGCGATCCCGTCGGTGAGGCTCGCCGCCACCGAGCCGACGCCCGCGATCGCCATCACGCCGAGCGCGATGCAAAGGATGAACACGTAGAATCCGCGCAGGCCGCCGCGCAGATCGCGCGCCGCCAATCGCAGCATCAGGGCGAGGCCGGTGCCGGCGGATCGGCTGGAATTTGCGGTCACGGAACGCCCGCCCGTTGCGTCTCGCCTCTGGCCTCGCCGTCGATGCGTCCCGACCGCATTCGCACCACCCGATCGCAGCGCCCGGCCAAGAGCGGATCATGGGTGACCAGGACCAGCGTGGTCCCGCGCCCGGCCTGGCTCGCAAACAGCAGATCGACGATCTCGGCGCCCGTCGCCTCGTCGAGATTGCCGGTCGGCTCATCGGCGATCAGGATCGCCGGATTCGGTGCCCGTGCGCGCGCGAGTGCGACCCGCTGCTGCTCGCCGCCCGACAACTCGGCCGGATAGTGCCCGAAGCGATCCGCCAGGCCGACGGCCGCGAGCTCGTCGGCGGCACGCTTGGCGGCATCTTTGGCGCCCGCGAGCTCAAGCGGTATCGCGACGTTCTCGAGCGCCGTCATGGTCGGGATGAGGTGGAACGACTGGAACACGATGCCCACGTTGCGGCCCCGAAAGCGCGCCAGCGCATCCTCTCCGAGCGCGCCGAGATCCTCGCCCGCAACCCGCACCGTGCCGGTATCCGGCCGCTCCAGCCCGGCCATGATCATCAGCAGGGTCGACTTGCCGGAGCCCGACGGACCGATCAGGCCGACCGCCTCGCCGGTCCCTATATGCAAGTTGACGTCTTTGAGGATATGAACCCGGGTCGCTCCCCGACCGAGCGATAGATTGATGCCGGCGAGCGTGATCGCCGCGCTGCGCAATCCCGAATCGCGCGATCCCGAAATGTCGTGCATCGAGGTGTCCTGAATGCTGTCGGTTTTTGTTTCACTTCGGCTGCTATCGCCCTGGCTTCCGTCTCCCGGGGAGACCCCGGCGGCGCCTCGCTCATATGGGAGGCGTGGCGCGGGGGTCCAGATGCCGGCGCGGACGATTGCGCTTGCGGCTGTCCTGCTCGGCGGCTTTCTTTCTTGTGTTTCCTCTTGGGGGCTGGCTTCGCCCGCCACCGGTGCCGAGGGTCCGGTGCGGATTGTGGCGCTCGGCGATTCGCTGACCGCCGGCTTCGGCCTGCCGGGTGCCGCGGCCTTTCCGGTGAAGCTCGAAAAGGCGCTGACCGCCAAGGGCCTGGCGGTCGAGATCGGCAATGCCGGGGTTTCCGGCGACACCATGTCGGGCGGCCTCGCCCGCCTCGACTGGTCGGTGCCGGAGGGGACGCAGGCGGTCATTCTCGAGCTCGGCGCCAATGACATGCTCCGCGGCCTCGATCCGCAGGTGACCCGCAAGGCGCTGCAAGAGATCCTGCGGCGCCTCAATGAGCGGCACATCGAGGTGCTGCTGTGCGGAATGCTGGCGGCTCCCAACATGGGAGCCGACTACGCGCGGGCGTTCGACGGGATCTTTCCCGATCTGGCTGCGACCGGGCAGCTCTTGTTTTATCCGTTCTTCTTGACCGGGGTCTTGAACAACGAGCAACTCGTTCAGCGCGATGGGCTGCACCCGACGGCCGCCGGCGTCGACGCGATCGTGGCCGGCATTCTCCCCAAGGTCGAGGAGCTGGTGGCTCGGGTGCGCAGCCGCCGCCCCAGCTGAGCGGGCGGCGTGCGAAACCTCGCATCTCGACCTATATGACCTTCGGCGGCGCCCGCATCGCACGCCGCCCATCTTCGCTTTCGCCCATCTCGCGTTTCGATCATGCCGCGTATCTTCACTGGTCTCGAAATCCCCGCCGCCATCGGCAACGAGCTGTCCGGGCTGCGCGGCGGCCTGCCGGGCGCGCGTTGGATCGATCCCGAGAACTACCACGTGACGTTGCGGTTCATCGGCGATGTGGACGACGTGCTCGCGCACGAAGTCGCGTCCATGCTCGGCATGGTGCGGCGGACCGAGTTCGAGCTGCGCTTCGACGCCCTGTCGTCATTCGGTGGACGTCGCCCGCGCGCCTTGGTCGCGGCCTTGGCGCCGACCCAGGCGCTGATGGATTTACAAGC
>Ga0209068_10000747_pt1 | contig 16987 bp, 15 predicted proteins | sample ColStrG_CSR_2012_FD_187200 | JGI IMG/M metagenome (GOLD analysis project Ga0209068, IMG submission 187200) | Freshwater sediment microbial communities in response to fracking from Pennsylvania, USA - Cold Stream Run_MetaG_CSR_2012 (SPAdes)... | ecosystem: Environmental > Aquatic > Freshwater >... | reverse complement strand
GGTTCACCCCGCCCGCCGAGACTTTGCGCTGCAACCCAACGGTTCCCGACGTATCCCGACGGTTCGGACAGGTTCGATTCCCGCCACCTCCACTGTGATCATGCCTCTGACGCGCAGATTCATCGAATCTGCGCGTACCACGGTGCGCCTCAGGGACGGCGCCGGGTTGCTGACCTGCGACGATGCGGTTCAGAGGAGTCGAATCCCGCTCCCGCCACCTCCGTTGCAGGGCAACGGTTTCCACGTTTTTTCAGCGCGTTGAGGAAGTGGGAGCCGTCCGCCGCGGCTGTGCTGCGGAGCGTGCCGGAGATCAACTCATGTTGACGGCGTGAACACGATGTCAACACTGCGTTGGCTAGTCACCGCCCAGCAGCGATGCGGTCCACATCCGACGTTGGTCGTGTCCACGCGATTGGCGGTCGGGGTACTCACCGCCGCTGCTGGCCGAGGGTGACGCCAGGCAGGGCAGTAAAGTCTAGAAAGTTGAAATACCCCGGCACGTGCCGGGGTATCATCTACTTCTGGTCTATTGGGAAGAGGATGAGGTGCAGTCAGCGTCTACCGTTCGACTCCTCCGGGCGATCCTGCCGCCCGGAGTCGGCGTAGAAGCAAAGCCAGCTGCCGATCGTGACGGCGATTGGCGGATCCGCATAGCCGGGCACCCGTTGCGCGCCCGGCAGGTTCGGGGAGTCGCACTCAGTTCGGTGCGAGACGCGATGAGTACGCGTCCCCTTGTTCAGCTGCTCATCCTGACGCGGGTGACTCCAGGTATGCGCCTGTTGCTCGCCGACGCTGGGATGAACTGGGTGGACACTACTGGGGCAGCCCAGATCGCGTTCGGAACCGTCGTCGTGTCTCGGGACCCTGCACCAGTCACCCAGCCGACTCCGGAACCCCGATGGACGCAAGGGGTACTCGGCACCGCCGAGGCCTTGCTATCCGGCACACCGAGCACGGTCTCTGCGGTTGCAGAGGCGACTGGCATGGCCCCTAGCAGCGTCGGGGTCGCGCTCCGGAACCTAACCGACCTGGGGCTGCTCAGCTCGGCCGCTGCTCGGGGGCGGAAGTCGGGCCGTCAGGTGATCGATCCAGACGTGCTCCTGCGCAGCTACACCGATGCCGTGAATCGCACCCCAGCGCGAGCCGAGATCAGCGTCGGAGTGCTTTGGCGAGACCCGCTCGCCGAACTCGCGAAGGTCGCGAAAGCCTGGACAGCGGCCGATATCAGATGGGGAGCAACCAGTGCGATCGCTGCTGCCGCGCTGGCCCCCGTCGCAACTCAGGTTGCGCCGCTTCAGGTGTATGTCGACGCGCCTTCACCGGCGCTGCTCGTTGCTGCCGCCCAGACCGCGGGTCTCGACCTGCTCCCCGGTGGGCGACTCGCGCTGCACCCATTCCCCACAACCGCGACTGCGACGATGGTCTCCATCGATGCCAGCAGCGGTCTGCCCCTGGTGTCGTGGCCGCGTGTCTACGCGGACATCTTCCACGCCGGGGTTCGGGGCGAAGAAGCAGCGGATCATCTGTTGGAGGTGATGCGCCGTGGCCGCCGCTGAGGATCAGCCGCGCTCGGCGGAGGCGCGCGCCACTCATGGCTGGGTACTTGTCGCGCCACACTCTGCGAAATCGGTGAAGCGTGGCGCCGCGGCGACGGTCGGGGCCGTGTAGACCGCGCGCAGCCCACGGGTGATCGGCTGCCGGTGTGGGGCGTTGTCGGTGTTGAGGTGGCGACGTCAGTGGTGGTGTTGACGTTCAGGCTGCACCGTGCGTTGTAACCGTGACGTGCAGGTCCTTGTGATAATCGGTGAGGATCTGCGTCCAAGTGGTTCCTGTCGTGGCGGCTAGTTGTGCCCTACTGAGGACATCGTTGCTCGCCGCCTCTACAACCTCAGGTGTTCTTGCGAGAATCTCGCGAACTCGGCCGATGACGCGCTCAGGGTCGAGGTCGAGCTGCTTCGCGACGGTTCCCCAGTCTCGAGCCTCGACTCGGGTGAACGCGTCGGTCCTGCCGATGTGAAACGCGCCGTGGAGCTTTCGCGCGCTGTCGTAACGACGACCGTACGGGCGGGTGTACGGGAGGGCGCTGTTGACGTCGTAGAGCGGGGCGAGAGTTGCGTTGCCAGCAGCGAGGAGGAGCGAATAGTTCTTCGCGTGGCCATCGGTTGAAGCAATCGCGTAGTTGAAGGCGAGAGCGTCGAGGAATCGCTCGGCGGAGCCCCGAGCCTGGGTCGGCGGGAGCCGGCGGAACAGCGAGCCGACCGCCTCGATGCCCGGGCCCCCATCGGATTGGTACTTCTGGCTCGGCGCCACGCCGAGCGCCTGGCACAGGTCCTCCTGATGCACTCGGGTCCAGGTGTCGCCTTCCCGGGAGCGGTCGTATCGCTGCGATACGAGTACGTGCGTCTCGTCGAGCAGGCGGAGTACTGAGGTGCGCGCTGCAGGCAGGCCGAGGGCGCGCGCGGCCGTCAGCAGGACGGCTTCGTTGACGTCGGACTCTGCGAACCCCGTGACAGCTGGCTTGAGGATGTGCGTGGTCGGCTCAGCACCGTAGGGGATTCCCCACCTCCCGTTCTCGTAGCGCAATGCGATCTTGCCCTGTGCGCCCGCGAGGCTCCAACGCCCGTTGTCGTGCTTGAGAGGGAGCCCGGTCGCCGCCGACCGGCGTACCTCCGCCACTCGGACGGCCAGTTCCTCCGCATCGATCCATTCGATGCCCCCCGGCTCGTGAGGATCGACGTCGAGACCCAAGATCTGCAATGCGCCTGCCGTGTCTCGACCAACGTAGGCGAGCAACCTGAAAACGTTCCGCGCCGACGTACCGGCGTCGATGGCGATGCGATCGAGCGTGTTCTCGTTGTCAGGGAGGAGCCCCCAGAGAAACGCAGTCACCCGAGCCGAGGGGTGCAGCTCCGCTGTCAGAGGCAGCGACAGAGACAACGGTGTCGCATCCACTCGGTCGATGTATGCGTCGTCGTATGCGAAGCCCACGACCTGATCCGACTCGTCGGTCAGGTGCCCTACCAGGGTCGTGTTCAGGTACACCGCGAGGCGGTCAACGCCTGCGGCGGTCATGGCAGGTCCACATCGTTCTGCCACAACACCGCGTCGAGGTCGGGCAACGCGTGTCCGTCCTCGACGCTCAGAGTGAGACCCACAGATGCCAGCGCGCGTAGGACAAGGAGGAGTTCAGCGCGCGGCGCTCCGCCCCGCTCGACCCGGTTGACCCAGTCGCGGCTAGCCCCCAGTGTCTCGGCCAGCTCGTGCTGGGTCAGGCCGCGTCGCCGACGGGCAGCCCGCAGGACTTGCCCCAGTGCCTCGGGACTGTCAACGCGCATTGCGCTCACCGCCTCACAGATGTCGTCGTATGACGACACTAACATGCATGTCGTCGTACGGCGACAATCCTGGTGCTGTCGTCGTACGACGACAGCACCAGGATTGTTGGGTCGGGCGTACCCCCCGTCGGGGTGTTTGCAGAATGCCCTTCGCAGAGCGTGAGGGCTTCGCCTGCCCCGCACTGGACACCCTGTTCGTCGCAGCACCGATCTCGTTCTCCGGCCGGCTCGTTCAGTATGCGGGCCGGTTCAGAGGAGTCGAGTCCCGCTCCCGCAACCTGTCTTGCGAGGCAACGAAATCAGCGTGTTCTCGGCGCGTTCAGGAAGCGGGAGCTGTCCGCCCCGGCGACGCTGCAGAGCGTGTCGGAGATCAACTCTTGTTGACCGCGTCAACATGGTGTCAACCGGCGTGTCGGCTCTGCGCGGCATGCTGCAGGCCATGGACGTTGATGATGTAGAGGCGGTAGTCGGGCTTCCAGCGGCGGCCGTCCCGACCTCTGGGGTCGACCCGCGAACCGCATTGGCTTCCACGTTGCAGTCGGCCGCGACCAGCGCGGTCTTGCAGGGTAATCGCGTCTCGACATCGGCGGGGACCCTGACCGGCTGGGACGTGACGCAAGACCTTATGCGCCGAAGCGCGGTTGCCGAGGGCGTGCCGAACGAAGCGCTAGGGGACTCTCCAGCCGACTGGTGGGCAGCCCCGCTATTGCCTCCTTCTCGCAGCCTTTGCGCCTCTGGACCGTGACCGTCGGATCCAGCCGCCGAACTCGTCGGCGGTCTGACGACGATAGGCCCTATCTAGGCCGTAGCTCGCCCACCAAGAGAGTCGGTGCTGACCGCAGGTTCTCCCCTCGGCCGTTCAGCCTCTGCTGAACGTCAGGTGCGTGACGCCGGTCTCCGCGGCCTGGGCAGTCACGCTGTACCCGGCCTCGAAGGCGCGCAGGTCGTCCCACAGGTTGATGCCGCGGCCGAGGAGAATCGGCACAACGGCAACGTGAAGCCGGTCAACCAGGTCGGCCTTGAGGAATTCGCGCACGGTGCTCGCTCCACCGCCGATCCGCACGTCCTTGCCCTGGGCCACACTCTTCGCCTGCGCGAGCGCGTCCTTCGGACTAGCGCTGAGGAAGTGGAACGTCGTGCCGCCTGCCATTTCGATAGGTTGGTGCTCGCGTCTGGTGAGTACGTATACCGGCACGCGAAACGGAGGTTCGTCGCCCCACCAGCTCTTCCAGTCGGGGTCGTCGGGGAACGAGTGGAAGCCGAACATGCCCGCGCCCATGATCTCGGCGCCGACGTCGTCGAAGTACGCCGCAGCGTACTTGTCGTCGATTCCGGTGGTGCCTGCGCCGCTGGGGTCGTGGAAGACCCGCTCCCGGAAGGTGCGGGTCGCGACGTATGCCTTAGTCAGATTGTTCCAGTCCTCACCCATCGGGTTCTCTTCGTCGCCGCCCTCAGTGGTCGCGTAGCCGTCGAGCGAGATGTTGAGGTCCACGCGAACTGCCACGATCCTCTCCTCGAATCGAGTGCTCCGATGTGCAAGCACCACGTTAGGGCGGCTCAGCTCGGCTCGGCTCGGCTCGGCTTGGACTGGGGCGATGGAGGTTCCCGACTCCATACCTCGCAGGAGCGTATGCGTGACGGGCTGCCGCCCGCGGGCGTAACCCCGGATGGCGTCCGTTGACCTAATGTCTCACGCGTGAGACATTGAGTGCATGACCGAGGTGAGTGTTCGAGACCTGCGCAATCACGGGGGAGACGTTCTCGACTCGGTGATGCGGGGTGAGAGCGTGACGGTGACCCGTCAGGGCAAGCCCGTCGCGGAGCTGCGGCCCATCACCGCGGCGGGGACGCTGGCCGCGGCACTGTTGGAGCGGTGGCACGCGATACCGGTCCTCGACCTTGCTGCCCTGCGGTCCGATCTGGACGAGGTTCTGGATCCAGCGCTGTGACCGCGCGGCACCTGCGTGGACTTCTCGATACAAGCGTGGTCGTTAGCCTCGGCGGTCTCACCGATCTCGACGCGCTGCCGGCGCGATGCTTTGTCTCGGCGATCACGTTGGCCGAGTTGTCGGTGGGCCCTCTGGTGGCGAACACGGATCGGGAGCGAATCGCTCGACAGAGCGTGCTCCAGCAGGTTGAGGCGGACTTTCACGCCATCCCGTTCGATGACCGAGCCGCTCGGGCTTTTGGCCGGGTCGCGGCTGAGCTGCGGGCTTCGGGCCGCAAGACGACTGCACGTGCCTACGACGCGCTCATCGCGGCCACTGCGGTGGCCAACGAGCTTCCTGTCTTCACCCTGAACGTCGATGACTTCTCCGGGATCGCCTCCCTCACTGTCGTCGAGGTCGACCGCGTCTGATAGCTGGCGTGGGCAGGTTGACAGCGTCAACGCGGCAACGCGACGGGTCCAGAGCTTTCAGCGTGCGAGCCGAGACTTTGAGCGGGGGACCAAGGGTTCCCGACGTTTCCAGACGGTTCGGTCAGGTTCGCTTCGGCACCTCCACTGTGATCATGGCTCTGAGCTGCGAAGACGCGGTTTCGAAGAGTCAGCCGGGCTCCCGCCAACGCTGTTGCCGGGAACGGTTTCCGCGTGCCCTCGGCGTTTTGGGGTGGCGGGAGCCGTCAGTCGTGGGTGGGCCGTGGAGCGTGCCGGAGATCGTCTCGTGTCGACGGCGTCAACAGCCTGTCAACAGTGCGTTGGCTGGTGACTGTTCGACCGGGCCGCCGCACGAGACTTTGTCGACGTATTCGCCCACGCAGACCATTACGGCAAGGATCTGTTGCTCGTCGAGGTATCCGCGCTCGATGCGGGATTCACAGCCGACTTCCTGGCCGAGCAGATCACCAGCCTTGATAGGTTCACCGGCGGGGATCTCCCCGCCGCCGGGCGGCGGTCGCCGGCCTACGGGTCTTCTCGCCGAGTGGCGCTCTGCTTGCCTCGTGATGCGCTGGGAGAGCGTGACGCTGACTCGTCCGGGTAAGCCGGTCGCAGAGATTCGCCCTATCGCCGCGGTAGGAACGTTGGCAACAAAGACTTTGCGGCCCCACGTCGCGCTCATCGCGGCCACCCCGGTGGCCATCGAGCTCCTGTCTTCACCTTGAACTTCGGTGACTTCTCCGGGATCACCCCCTCACCGTCGTTGAGGTCGGTTCCGCCTGAGTCGAGCCGCTGTGCGGGGCTAACGAACATCGGGCTCGCCCGTCCCACTGGCCATGGTGTTCACTCAGGGTTCAGAATCCGCGAGCAGGATCTGGGTCCGAGGGAGGGCGCTGATGTCGACAATGCAGCGGATGGACGCCGTAACCCTGAGCAAGGGGACGTGAACGGAGCGGACGCACCGCGCATCCTCACCCCGGACCAGCGGCCGCGCGTGTTCGTCAGCTCGACCCTCCAGGAACTGGCCGACGAGCGCGCCGCCGCACGAGCGTCAATCGAGGCGATGCGGCTGATCCCAGTGATGTTCGAGCTGGGTGCGCGGCCGCACCCCGCCAGAGCCCTCTACCGGGCGTACCTGGGGCAGAGCCACGTCTTCGTCGGTATCTACCACGCGCGGTACGGCTGGGTTGCCCCCGGTGAGGAGGTCTCGGGCCTGGAGGACGAATACCGTCTCTCTGGCGGGCTTCCAAGGCTGGTCTACCTCAAGGCGCCGGCGCCGGACCGCGAGCCGCGGCTGGTCGAGCTCCTGTCCAGGATCCGTGACGAGGACACCCTTGCGTACAAAACGTTCGGCAGCCGGGACGAGCTGCGGCAGCTCCTCAGCGATGACCTCGCCACGCTCCTCGCCGAGCGGTTCCTGCTGCCCGGCGTAGCGGAACAGGCGGCCGACGCCACCCCGGCGACCGAGACCCTCAGGACTATGAGGGTCCCCACGCCGGTGAGCAGCCTTCTCGGGCGGGACCGCGAGATCGCCGCCGTCGAGAACCTGCTCGGCTCAGGCGCGCGGCTGGTCACGCTGGTGGGGCCAGGTGGGATCGGCAAGACCCGGGTGGCCCTCGAGGCGGCGCGTCGCTTGGCTGCGACAGGTCCGGATCCGGTGTCGTTCGTCCCGCTCGAAGCTGTGGACGACCACACGACAGTGCTGGCGGAGGTAGCGGCGAGCATAGGGCTCGGCCTGGACGGCGGGCTGGCGGCCCCCGACGCGCTGGCGGCCGCGTTCGCCGACCGGCCGTTCCTGCTCGTCATCGACAACTTCGAGCAGGTGCAGGCAGCAGCGCCGGACATCGCCGAGATGCTCGCCCGCTGCCCGCAGGTGTCGGTACTGGCGACCAGCCGCTCGCCGTTGAAGGTAAGGGGCGAGCAACTGGTGCCGGTCGGGCCGCTGGAGCTGCCCGCGGACGACAGCTGGACGCCTCCTGAGCAGTCGGCCGCCGTCCGGCTCTTCGTCGACCGGGCTACGGCGGTACGGCCCGCTTTCTCACTGGGCGACCCTGCGGACGCGGCCGCGGTGGCAGAGCTGTGCCGGCGGCTGGACGGCATCCCGCTTGCCCTCGAGCTCGCCGCCGCCCGTAGCGCCCTGTTGCCCCCCCGGGCACTGCTCGACCGGGTCGGGACCGCTCTCGACCTTGGTGCGGGTGCGACCGATCTGCCGGCCCGGCAGCGGACTCTGCGCGACACCCTGGCCTGGAGCCAGCACCTGCTGTCCGCTGCGCAGACCGCGTTGCTGGCTCGACTCTCGGCGTTCGAGGCGCCTTGGACGCTCGCGGACGCGCAGGCCGTGGCCGACCCGGCCGCCGGCGACGTGCTCGACGACCTGGCAGGACTGGTCGAGAACAACCTGGTCGCCCCGGCACCGTACGTGGCGGGCGAGCCACGGTTCCGGCTGTACGAGACGGTCCGGGCCTTCGCGGCCGAGCTGCTCGACGAAGCTGCTCGAGGGCAGGTCGAGGCAGCGTACGTCGCGCGCCTGACCGAGCAGGCAGGTGAGCTGTCCGCTCGGATCCGCTCACCCAACCACGAGCGTTGGCTGGCCGAGTTCCGGCTGGTCTGGCCGGACCTGCGGCGGGCCTGGGTGCTCGCCGTGCGGCAGGGGCAAGCGGACCAGACGGTCCGCGCATCCCTGAGCCTGCTCCCGCTGTGGCTCGACGGCCGCGTTCTGACTGCGCTCGACCTGGTCGAGCCGTCGGTCCGGTTGGCCGACGAGGTACGTCCCCACCGCCACGGCGACTTGGTGTTTCTGTGCGCCTGGGCGATGTTCAACCTCGGAGACTACGACCGGGCCGCCGAGCTCCTTGACCGGATCGGGCGGGACGTCCCGCTGCCTGTCGACCCCGACTTTGTGGGAGGGACGTCGATGTTCCGAGGCGTCATCGCAGTGGGCTCCGGGGACCTCGACACGTCCGAGCGGGAGCTGCGGCGGTCCGTGGAGCTCCTTGAGCCCCCGGCGGGAACCACGACGGGCTGGCTTGCCGCGTACGTACACAACACGCTGGGCTCCCTGCTTGCGCTGCGAGGCGAAGTCGATGCCGCCCTCGCCGAGTTCACGACCTCAAGGGAGCTCGGCCGCACCTCCGGCAACGTCAGCGTCGAGATGCAGGCGCTCGTGTTCGAGGCGTGGCTGCGCCTCGACGCGGGCCGGTCTGACCTCGCGCGCGGGCTGCTGGTTGCTGCCTGCGACCTGTTGGGGCTGCGGCCTTTCTACGAGGGGAACGCCTACTGTCTGGAGGTGGTGGCCGGGTACGCGGCGGGCGTCGGAAACGCGACCGAGGGCGCTGCCCTGCTCGGTCTTGCCAGAGCGCTGCGCGACATGCTGGGAGCACGCGTGTGGGCAGCGGTAGAACCGACCAGCTTGCTGATCCACGACGCGGTCCGGTCCGCGTCGGACGTCTCATCTTTCGACGTGGCTTACGCTAAGGGTCGGACCCTCGACCCGCGTACGAGTGCGGCGCTGTGCCTGGCGGCACTCCGCTTCCCCGTCGATGACCCTGGCCACGATGCGGAGGAGCACTCCCAGTGAGACTCGTCATCCGCACGAGTACTTGATGTTGGCCGCTGCGGGGTGGTCGCTGCCTGACGATCACGAGGAACGCCACCGAAGGTTGCACGAAACGCTGGACAAACTCGGAGACAATTGGGTCAGTAGTTGACAGGGAGTGGACAGGTTCGACACTCCTGGCGTTGCTCGAGAAAGGCGAGCACAAGGCCTGGGTCGCGGCCCTAGCGCTGCCTGACGAGACCTCTGGCGCGAAGATCCGCGGGGACGGCAAGTCCCAGCAGTTGGTGCTGGGCTTGGGAACCGGATCCTTTACGGTGCGCCGCCTCGGCCAGCGCCCGCCAAGACGCGTGGCCCAGCCGCGCGCAGCAATACCGTTGCCCAGGTGCGCCACGGTCGCCACGCCTGCGCGATCGCCTCGAAGAGGGCCTGAGTCGGAATCTCCGGCAGGCGGTAGAGCGCCTGCAACAGCTCGAGTGCGTTCGGTTCGTTCGAAGGGAGGAGATCCACGAATCCGATCGAGCGGATGACGATCAGCCCGGCAAAGAACGGTCCAATTCCGTTGATGCGCTGCACGTCGACCATCGCCTCGGAAGGACCTAGGGCTTGCAAGCGGGTCACGTCGAGCAGACCGTCCAGCGCTGCGCGGGCCACGCCGTGCATACGCTCGAGCCGGTCGGCGTCGATGGCGGCAAAGCTCCTGACTTCCAGCAGCTGCGACGGCGTTGGCAAGGCGGCGAGCGGCTCCCCAGCGAGCTCGAACGTCGCACCGTGCGCCTCGCTTAGCGCCGCGCGGACCCGCGCCATCTGCCAGCCCGGACGCCGCGCACTCAGCACAGACCACACCGCCGCCTCGTACGGCGAGTAGAACAATGGCGGACGCAGGCCAGGAGCGGCACGCTGTAGCCGGCCGATCACCGGGTCGCGTTCACCTATGTCGGCGAACCCGCTCGCATCGTGATCAAGGGAAAGCACCCGAGCGACTTGGCCCTCGATCGCATCGAGGTCGCCCGGGCCATGCACCATCGCGTGCACCCCCTGCTCGTCCTGGCGCAGCGCGACACCGACCTGGTCGCGATGGTTGTCCAGGCAGAACGCCAGCCGCATGATCCCGTCGAAATGCGCTTCGCGCCTACCGGCGCCGACCGGGCGCATCCGCTGACCGAACCCGAACAAGGCCGATTCGGCCAGCGAGAACTCCCCTAACGGCTTGATCGTGAAGCTACGTGTGGCCATATCGCACAGGGTGCTGTACCCCACCGACAACGACGGACGAGCACGCCCTCGGCTGGCGCCGACGGCCGCCGATCAGATCCCCGTGTCGTTAGTACTGAGGTCTGCGGCATCGTCATCCATCTGTGTCGGCAAGGAGATCAGTCTTCCGACGACGACGATGGTTCTAACTCCGATTTCACGGACGGGGTAGGACCGGAGTGTCCTTCGAGCGCTGGCTCGCCGGCTGGCAGTTGGCGGGTCCTCGCCGGTTCTTGAGGGTCTCGGAGCGTTGGTGCAACAGGGGGCTGCTGTCAAGCTGCTCTGCCGGCGGTTCTCGCACCGCTGGTCGGCAACGCCCACCGGCACGTGAGGAGATCGGGCCTACGCCGTGAGCGACGAAGGCGTGACGGCAGAAGATCAAACTGACGGGGTGGCCACGAGCCGTTCCGCCGGTCGGGAGTGGACGCCCGCACTCGGGCCGCTACCTAGCCGTGACTCGACCCTGCGGACCAATGCGCTACCGCCACTGATGATTTCGACCGACTCTTGCGTCGGGGCGGGCTTCGACTACCCAGCACTGAAGAGGCAGTTTGGCTGACGGCTTTCGGCTTCTCCCTGAGTTCCACGACGGGGTGCGCGTGGAGTGTCGCCGATGAGTTTCGCGGCGCGTTGTCGGGGCGGCGCCCCGTCTGCACCACCGGAGGAAAGCACCCCCAGGTTGCCTCGAGCAGTCACCGAATCCGCAGGAGGGACACTCCTTCGCCGGTCAGGTCGTCGAGAGCGACAGTACGTCCGCAGATGGCGAGAAGTACGTCCGCGGCGCGACCTCGCACCGGCGCGCCGTCACCGTTGCACCAGCCGATGTCCTGTGCCTCGAAACGCAGCCCCGCCAGGCGCGCCTTCCCGGGGAACACGCGCTGCCCCTTGTTGGTGGTGACGAAGTCCAGGCTGGTCCGCATGGCCGCTGGGTCGAACTGATGAGTCAGCCCCAGGGGTCGGCGGAAGTCCTCGCCATGCACAAGGGCGTCGGTCAGCGGCGCCTCGAATCCCATGCCAGGTGGCGTGAAGGTGTTCTGCGCCTGTGCGCGCAGCTCCGCAGCGATCTCGGCGATGGGCCGCTCCGCCACCTTGGCGGTGAGCTTGATGTTTGCCCTGTCGAATCTACCGAGCGCGGCGGCCATAGCCGCCAGCACCGTGCCCATCCCGAGGGTCAGCGGCATGAGAAGGTGCGCGGCGACGTCATGCACCGTCCACGCGTTGCACAAGCTCTGCGTGGCGAGTTGTTCGGCCGTCAGCCCTTCCAGCTCGTCGGCGATGGTGCGCCGTTCAGCAGCGATCAGATCCAGCGTCGACATGCGTCCCGAGTGTAGGGCCGCATCGTTGCCTTGTGCAGGGGGTTGGGAGGTCAGACTGACCAAGCTGTCCGAGACAGTGGCGCATCGTCGTCGTGGTCGCTCTGAACGCCATTCCTATGCAAACTTGATGAGTGAAGCAACGCCGGCGACCAGGCAGTAGATGGCAAACGGGGTCAGGGTTCTCGTAGTGAAGTAGCGCGTCAAGAACCGCACGCTCGCGTACGCGGCCAAGCCGGCAGCGATCGCACCGACGATGACCTGACCGTGGATGTTGGCGCCAGCCGATCCGAACAGGGAGGGGATCTTCAGCACGCCGGCGGCCAGGATGACGGGGGTGGCGAGCAAGAACGAGAACTTCGCCGCATCCTCGTGGTCGAGCCCGCGGACGAGGCCACCCACCATGGTTATGCCGGAGCGGGAGATGCCGGCCAGAAGGGCGAAGGTCTGGAACAGTCCGATGATCCCGGCCTCTACGAAGCCGAGCGTGTCAAGCTTGCGATCCGGGCCACCATAGACAGGGTGATGGGTCGCCCCCTCAACGAGCCCGGCCGGCGACTCAGAGCCGACCTTGACCGAGGCCCGCGCCTCTGCCCGACGGCGTAGCCGCTCACCGAGCAGCAGGATGAAACCGTTGAGCGTGAGGAACGCTGCGGCCGCCGCAGGTTTCGCGAACAGGACGCGGAAGGCATGCTCCAGGGCTAGACCGGTCACGCCAACAGGGATCGTTGCGACGACGATGAGCCAGGCGAGGCGCTCGGTGGAGGATTCGATCTTGCGGGTCCGGAGCGTCGTGAAGAACCCGCCGATGATCTCGATCCAGTCGCGGCGGTAGAACCACAGCAGCGCCAGGGCCGTGGCGACGTGCAGGGCCACGATGAAGGCCAGGTACGGCGACTGGCTGCTCTCGGCGTTGCCGTACTGCGTGACCAGGTGAGTCCAGTCCCCGCCCAGCCAGGCCGGCACGAGGACCGAGTGACCGAGACTGGAGATCGGGAAGAGCTCGGTCACCCCTTGGAGGATCCCGATGACGATCGCTTGCAGATAAGTGAGGGCGACCACGTGATTCCTTCGTGGGAGGCGGCGATGGCGGTCCGCGGCGAACGATCGGGTGGCCGTGTGACACTGGAACACTGGAACTACTACTATCACTATAGTAGTAGACGTGCGGAAGAGGAGCAAATGTCGTTGTCGGAGCGGCGCGACCGTGGGGCGCTGGAGACCGAGGTCCTGGCGACGTTGGTTGCGGCTGGGCGCTCTATGACTGCTGGCGAGGTGCAGGCTCAGCTCGGCGGTGATCCCGCATATACGACAGTGATGACGACGCTCTCGCGGCTGCACGACAAGGGAGCCCTTACGCGGAAGCGGTCGGGGCGCGCGTTTGCTTACGGTCTGGCCGGTGACTCTCGGGCTGTGGACGCGGCCGTCACGGCCCGTCGCATGCGCAAGGTGCTCGACGCCGGAACCGATCGCAACGTAGCTCTTACCCGCTTCGTGTCTGAGCTGGAGCCAGATGACGAGCGACTTCTGGCCGATCTGCTGCACAAGCTGGACAGTGCACACGCCGCGGATGGGCGCCCCTGATGCTTGCGGCGGTCGCCGTGGTCCTGGCCGCGAACGTGGCACTCGCGCCTGCCGGTCCCGTGCTGGCGCGGTCCCGGCCACCTGTTTCGCCACGCGGTTCATCGGCCTGGGCTCTTTCCCGCGGCAGCTGCTACCGGTTTGTTTTGAGTTTCCTCTGCTTCGGCACTTGGCTCGGATTTCTGCCGCCGCCTGAGCGGGGGCGCTGAGCAGCCGGCAGGTTCACGGGCGACGATCCGATCTCCCGTGGGGTCGGCGTCCCGGCGTGTCTGGCTATTGTCGTCTCTGGCGGGGCCGCGGTGCGGTGCGTGGGACGGATTTCGCGGGATCTGTGGACCGCCGCGTCTAGCTGCCGTCAGCCGGATGTCACCGACGCTGCACCACGGATCGAGCAGGGCGGAGCACGGGCACGGCTTCATGCTGCCGGCTCGCGACCGTCAGCAAGCACGGCATGGCGGCGGGCCTGGGCATGAGCGTCCCGAGTCGACGGTGGCGCCCTGCGGTGAGTCGCAGGAGGTGGACGGTCGGTTGCCGATCCACCTGATCTGGTCCATTCGTGACCGGCAACTCCATCTCGGCTGTCGCCTGCATGCGCCGCATCCGTGGTGGTGGTTGGTGAGAGGCGCATGACGTCCGCCCCGACCATGACGACGTCCTGCTGGTCGACACGTTTGATGAGCCGGTCTGCCCGTCGCTGGTGGCCAAGAGTGCGTGCCGGTCGTCGCCGGGACACTGCGCGGCGCTAGTCACCCCCGCGGCCTGATCGCGTGGCGGCCGTTGGCTGCCGACAGGATCCCACGTCATCCCTCGCGCCGGCGTCGTCAATAGGCGACTGGGCCGCGGCGGGTTGAGGAGAGACTTCGTCGGCCAGGCGACCTGGGTTCCACTTGGGCGACGCCACTGTCACATGATGTCGATGGTCACCCGTACCTCGACGCTGCCGCCGCTGGCCAGGATCGCCGATCCGTCCCTCGCGGGCTCGTTCTGGACATGAAGAACTGCGCATGTGCAAAGATAGCGCCGCCGGCCGACACGAAAGGTGTGCGATGGCGACACCGATGTACCAGGCAAAGGCGGAGTTCTTCCGCACGCTGGGGCATCCGGCGCGGATTCGCATCCTTGAGCTCCTCTCGGATCGCGATCACGCCGTGCACGAGCTGCTCCAGCGCATCCAGATCGAACCGAGCAACCTGTCGCAGCAGCTTGCCGTGCTTCGGCGGGCTGGTCTGGTCACGCAGCACCGAACGGGAAGCGAGGTCGTTTACTCGGTCAGCGTGCCGCAGGTTCGTGATCTGCTCATCGCGGCGCGTCAGATCCTGGTGGGTGTTCTCGAAGACCAGCAGTCGCTGAAGGCCGAGCTGTCGCCCGCGGCCCGGCGCCGTCGATGACGATCCGCCGCTTGGCCGGGCTCATCTGGCGCACGGGTATGATCGCCGAGGTCGCCCCGCCACCGCCTGGGCTCGCAGATACCCCATCGACTGTTCCGGCGCCACTAGCGGGCAGTCTCCAGCTTCGACATGTGGATGCCGGATCGTGCAACGGCTGCGAGATCGAGGTTTCGGCGGCTTTCGGCCCGGTGTACGACGCCGAGAGGTACGGAGCCCGACTGGTCGCCTCGCCCAGGCACGCCGACGCGCTATTGGTGACTGGCGTCGTCACGCACAATATGGCGGAGCCGCTTAGGCGCACCCTCGAGGCGACGCCCACCCCGCGAATGGTCCTGGCCGTAGGGGACTGCGCGCGCAACTGCGGTGTGCTGGCGGGTGGGTACGGCGTGGCCGGTGCCGTCTCGGACATCGTCGACGTCGACCTTGAGGTGCACGGCTGCCCGCCGGAGCCTGACGAGATCGTGGCCGCGCTGCGCCGGCTGACCGGCCGATGACCCTCAGGTGACCCCACGGTGAGCGCGGTGCAGGCGGGCCTGCTGGCCCAGGCGGGCCTTTCAGGCGCCGCTGTCGTGCTTGCTCTGGTTCTGGGCACGGCGCGAGCCAGAGCCACCGCCTGCGGGACGTTGTGTGCTCTCTCAGCCGGATTCGGCGTGCTCACAGGGGCGCTGGCGGTCAGTGGCCGTACGGGCGCGGTGCTCGTGTCGATGGCCCTCCCCCCTGGGCACCTGGTGCTTGCGCCCGACCGTTTGGGCGGTGTCTTCGTGGTGGTGGTCTCGGCCGTGATGTGCCTGGTCTCGGTCTACGCGATCGGGTACGCGCGCACAGGGTCGACCGGGTCCCGGACGAGCTGGGTGGCGCTGGCGCTGTTCGGGCTGGGGATGCAGATGGTCCCCGCCGCAGCCGATCTGGTGGCCTTTCTGTTCGCCTGGGAGCTGATGGCCGTCGCGTCCACGGCCCTGGTGCTCATCGACCAGGCGCGTAGCCCCGCGGTGCGCTCGGCCGCACTCTGGTACGCGGCCATGACCCAGCTCAGCTTCCTGCTGGTAGTCGCCGGACTGTCGGTGCTCGCGGCGTCCACGGGAAGCGACACGTTCGCCGTCATGTCAGCTGGGCACCTCAGCGGGGCTACGGCGTCTGTCGCTTTCGTGTTGTTGGGGCTGGGGTTCGGGACGAAGGCCGGCGTCGTCCCGATGCACGTGTGGCTCCCGCGTGCCCACGCTGAGGCTCCGAGCCACGTCTCGGCGGCGATGAGCGCGGCGATGGTGTCGCTGGGTGTGTACGGCCTGGTGCTGGTCTGCGTGCGGCTGCTGCCGGCGGGGCCGTCGTGGTGGGGTGTCACGCTCGTCGCATTCGGCGCCCTCTCGGCCCTTTACGGCATCCTGCAGGCTTCGGTGGCCAGCGACATCAAACGGCTGCTCGCCTACTCAACGACGGAGAACGTCGGTCTGATGGTGCTGGCCTTGGGGTCTTCGGTGCTGCTGCGCGCATCGCACGCACCGGCGGTCGCCGGTGTTGCGCTCGTCGCGTGCCTGCTGCTCGTCGTGAGCCATGCCACCTTCAAGGTGACCCTGTTCCTGGGAGCGGGGTCGGTGCTGCACGCGACGGGCGAGCGCGACCTGGACCGGCTGGGCGGCCTCGGTCCGCGCATGCCCGTGACGGCCACAGGCTTCGCCGTGGGCTCGCTCGCCGCCGCGGCACTGCCGGTCAGCTGCGGTTTCGTCGCTGAGTGGACCCTGCTTCAAGCCCTGATCCACGGTGCCCGCGTCCAGGACCGCCTCGTCACGGTGGTGATGCCGCTCGCCGTGGCGGTGGTGGCCCTCACGGCGGGGCTTGCCCTGCTTACGTTCGTCAAAGCCTTCGGGATCGGGTTCTTGGCCAGGCCCCGCTCCGACACCGCGGCCGGCGCACGAGAGTCGCCGGCTCCCATGCGGGTGGCGATGCTCGCGGGGGCGGCTGTTGTGGTCGTCCTGGGGTTGGTGCCGGGTCCGCTCGGCGTGGCACTGGCCCGGTCTGTCGGAGTTCGCTCCGTGACCACGGTGGGGCTCGGCGGCCTTGACCTCCCCGTGGTGGGAGCCCTTCTGGACCCGGTGGCACTGTGTCTGGTGGCGGGCGTGGTCGCACTGCCGGTGCTGGTCGCTTCGCTGGCCTTGGCTCGGCGGCACCCGAGCAGGAGCACGGTGCTGGCC
>Ga0209068_10000746_pt1 | contig 16996 bp, 18 predicted proteins | sample ColStrG_CSR_2012_FD_187200 | JGI IMG/M metagenome (GOLD analysis project Ga0209068, IMG submission 187200) | Freshwater sediment microbial communities in response to fracking from Pennsylvania, USA - Cold Stream Run_MetaG_CSR_2012 (SPAdes)... | ecosystem: Environmental > Aquatic > Freshwater >... | reverse complement strand
GGATTTCTGTGGGGCGGCGGCATGGTTCTCGGCGGGTACCTTCTGGGCCGGCAAATTCCGAACATCAGCGAAAATATTCATTACGTCATCGCCGTGGTGATTCTCTTGTCCTTGCTTCCACCGATCATCGGATTCATGCGCTCCAGATCTTCCGGCGCGCCGAAGTCGGCACCCATTCCCGAGCCCGCACCTCCCGAGCGTGACTAGCCGTGCCGTATCTTGGCCCTCCCATCGAAAAAGCTCCGCGCGCCGTAATCTTTGACATTGGCCGGGTGATTATCCGCGTGGACATGTCGCGCTCCGTCGCCACGCTCGGAAAGCGCAAAGGACTTTTCCACGACCAAGTCCTGCGCGAACTCGAAGCAGACCCACTCTGGCCGGACTGGCAGGAAGGCCGCCTGTCGCCGCGCGACTGGCACACGCATCTTTCCAAGAAATTCGGTTTCTCCTACGATTTCGAGGAGTTCTGCGCCATCTGGAACAGCGTCCTCCTCCCGGAAACAATCTTGCCGGACGCGCTCTTCGAAAGCCTCGCGAAGAAATGCCGCCTCGCCTTGCTGTCCAATACCGACGCGATCCACGTAGCGCATTTCGAAACCAATTATTCCTTCGTTCACCACTTCCCCGCCCGCATCTACTCCTGCCGCGTCGGATCGATGAAGCCCTCTCCCGTGATCTACCACCACGCCCTGCGCGAAATCAGCGCCATGCCCGACGAAGCCCTCTTCATCGACGACGTGCGCGAAAACATCCTCGCCGCAGCCGCCCTGGGCATCAACGCGTTCCACTTTACCGAAGCAGACGAACTCCTCACTGAATTTTCCCGGCTGGGACTTTGGGAATCTTGACCGGAGCGTAAGTTCCCCTTCATCTACAAATCTTAATAACCAGACATTAATACAATTGTCTTGACATATAGTGATCGTGAATATATTTAGTCATGCCCAACGTATTCGCTAGCACGTCGCGCAAAAGAACAAGGTTTCAAATTTCCGGAGTCGCGGTCGAGCCGAGACTTGGCTGATGAGCAAGCTCATGCAGCGTGAATGGCGGTGTGATCGTGGCTACCTTTTTCTGTGAGCATTGTCACAAGGAAACGAAGTTCCTCCCAATTCACAACACGCTTGCGATCGCGGGAGTCAGCCGATCGACGGTGTACTATTGGATGGACCGCAACTGGATTCATTGGAAGGAACTGCCCAGTGGGCGGCGCGTTATTTGCCAGGAGTCCTTGAGCCATCAGGCACCGAAACAAATTGGCGAACCCGAACTGCAACCGCGTCAAATCCGTCCCAAAGTGTCCGATCCTGCTCAATCCGGTAGGTTGACGCAACATTAATGTTGGCATACTTTCCGGGCGCACTGAAACAATCGGCGCACGAAAGGACATCTCCATGATTTTTCAGCGGAGCATTGCTCTGGTACTATTCACGATTGCAGCTTCCCTATTCATGGTAAAGACGAGCCCAGCTCAAACACCGGGCAATCAATCTCCAAAAGTGTGGGTGCCACCGCTGGCCACCGACCAAATGACCAACATTCCCTATTTCACGCTGCGGGACGGAATGTCCTCGGTTCTTACACTGAACAACGATGCACCGACGTCAATGCCAGTGACCGTGACGATTTTTAATGTGGAGGGTAAGGCTCAAGTGCTGGACCCGATCGTTGTGGACCCCCACTCATTCAAGCAGGTTGAATTGGGGGATAAAATCGTAAGCGAAGAGTTCAGTGAGGGGAACATTGAGATCGCCTTCAAGGGAATTCCCATGGAGGTCGGTTCTCAAGTGAGCGTCTCCAATGTTAGCAAGCGGATTTCCTTCGAGTCGCGCGAACAGGACATGATGGATTTCAAGTCCACAAATCTGAACGGCATTCTGTCCCTTCCGACTTCCAATTCGAAGGGTTTCTTGGCGTTAACAAACACGAGTCCTAACGAAGTCACAGTTCAAGTATCGATCGGATCGAAGAACGAATCGGTCAGATTGAATTCCCGAGAGACTCACCTCTTGAAACTGAGTCAGGATTTCGATCTGCATTGGCCGGAGGCGACGATTGTGAAATTGCAGCAGGACGGCATGCCTGGAGATATCATTACTACTGCATTTGTTATCGACTTGAAGGAAGGGTATTCATCGAGCTTTGCCATGGTTGATCCCGCACTTATGCGGTCCAGTCATCTTGCTGGTGTTCATTTCCGAGTCGGGCAGCCATACTCCAACGAAGGTTTCCCTCCAGGTACGCAGTTCCACTCGCCGCTGCTCTTGGCAAATGTTGGACCGAAACCAGTCAACGCGCACGTATCAATAGACTACACAGTCGGGGGCAAAGTCGAATCTATGCGCTCGAAAGATGAAGGAGAGCGCACCGACAAAGACGAGGAGAGGTCGAACAAAGATAGCTTCAGCACTTTGACCGTGAAAGACTTGACCATTGAGCCTGGTGCTATCGCTCGCGTCGAGTTGTCCGAGGCTCTGAAAAACCTAGGCCCGGAAGAGCGAGTCACGGAAGCTGGAGTTGATGTCGATTATGATACTCCTCCCGGAACACTAATTGGACATCTGGTGAGCGTCGATGAGAGCGGTGATTACTCTCTTGAAGTACCTATCAAAGACCCGTCCGAGCCAGGACAAATGACAAACAGCGCCTACCCTTGGACGATCGAGAACGGCACAAATACGGTTGTGCATTTGAAAAATACGACTGAGACCAGCGTACTTGCTCTTGTGGACTTTGCTTTTCCGGGAGGAGGGATTTACCAGCCGCAACCAGTTACTTTAAAACCTTATCAATCGATCGCGATCGACATTCAGGAGCTGAAAAAATCCGGGAAACGTGATGTTGTCGGTCGCGCTTTCCCCGCCGACGAGACGCGAGGCCAAATCTACTGGGTCCAAAGGACAGCCTATAGCATGATCGGACGGGCTGAGGAAAGCAACCTCACTTCAGGAACTGCTAGTAGTTTTAGCTGCAATTTGTGCTGTGACAACTACAATTTCAATAGATTTTTTTTGATTCCTGGTTCGGGGGCCGGCCTTCCGGGCGCTTCCACCTTTTTCACTGCAAACGAGGAGTACACTAACTGTACGGGAATGTACTTCTCAAGTAGTGCACCGCAGCAGCCAGGGAGCTGGTCTACCACTAACTCTAATGTAGTAACAATTAATCCAGGAAGTTACTCAGCAACCGCCACTTATGTTGGGGGCGGATCCGCATACGTGCAAGGCACTTTCCCGTATAAGGAATACGATTGGAACGGGTATACGTGTCCGCAAGCCTTCCCCCAGCCCACGTATACTGCGGTGGCGCCTGTGAATGTTCGGGTGCCTATGAGCGATAGGATAGTGCAAACAATCACCCAGTTTGTCCCGACTAACTGCCCATCCGGGCAATCGGGATACTATAGAAAGGTACTGAAGGTAGCTGTCGATAACTCTGGGTTCGACATCATTGTTTCAGGGCAAGCCATGTCGGAGACCGTCAGTACATCTACGCCCAACGATTTCGGATTTAGCGCCTTCAATATAGGGGATGGAGTTACCGATTCGAGCGGTCATTATAACGATACTTTTTCATTTTGCAGTGCGAAATGCCCCACACCGGGGGGCACATCGGTTGTGAATCAGATCGTTCACGATAAGCCGCCCGGAGCTACATCGACCTATGATCTCACGCAAAATACGCTCAGCTATACTTGTAATTCGATTACGGTCAACGGACTTTAGGAGCTACTCTGTGAGGAATCTCGCACTTGCCTTCATAAGTATCCTATTCTCCGGAGTGGCCCTGGCTCAAAACACGGCGCAACCTGCTAGGCCTTTCGACGCCGTCGTTGCCAATTTCGAAACGCACGGAGAAACGGCGCTCCATTCTCTACTGAAGTTAGGAATTGAGAGTAAAGTGGCCTTTGGTATCATCCAAACGGATGACCGTTTATGCAAGAACATAGTTGATGTCTCAATTAATGATGAGAGTGTCTTGAACACTGCGAGTAGGCTGTTGAAGGGAACCGAGGGCTATCGAGCGGTCGTGAGGGACGGCACGATCGTTATCGAACCACAGATGATGCCGCCAAACTCAGCTCAAGTTTTGAATTTAGTGATCGACCGATACGTCGCCCCACCTGGCTCAACCATGCAAGAATTGGGCGCGTACCTGAGGCGATCTGTATACGCTTTATTCCATCCAACAGAGGGAACGATGATGGAGATACTTTCAGGGACGAATGCCGTCTCCATCCCTCCATTCGAAATGCATAACGCCACCGTCGAACAGATTCTCAATCGAATCGTCAAAGAAGGTGGGGGCGGCGTATGGGTTTTACCTCCGATCCCCGATGATTATCATGACAAGCGTGACCTCAAAGTTGCGGATGTCTCGAGTTACGCGGATAATGCGGAAAAGATTCAGAAAATCTCCTGCGCACCATAAGCGAGCTTTGCATTGAGGGGGTCTCACCAGATCGTGAAAATGAGGTTCACATGCCAGTGAAAATAATTTTGCTGTTGCTTTCTTTTGGTTTTTGTCAATTCGGGTACGCGCAGGCGCAAGTCCAAGCGAAAGACCCGTCGGAAAGTAATCTCGTGGCCCTGCGAACAGATATCAAGGCGCTCCAAACTGAGCAACAACTTATCATTACGCGGCTGGACGAACTAAAGCAGCTTCTTCTGGTGAACAATCGTCCCGCAGGCTCGGCCCTTCCAGTCCCACAACCAAGCAAAATCGATATCCACGGGGAGAAATTCAGAGGAGATAACAATGCACGCATAGCGATCGTCGAATACGCTGACTTCGAGTGCCCGTATTGCGGTGACTTCGAACGACGAGTGTTTCCGAGACTACTTAGAGATTATATCGAAACTGGCAAGGTGAAATATTTATATCGTGACCTGCCTCTACCGGGGCACTCTCATGCGATGTCTGCGGCGCGTGCGGCTCGGTGCGCGGGAGAGCAAGGCAAATACTGGGAAATGCACGACAGCCTCTTCGCAAAACAAGATTCCCTTTCCGATCTAGCCCTGCTAGAGCGTGCAGGAACCCTCGACCTGGACACCACGCAGTTCGCCGAATGCCAGTCGGGCGAGAAATACACTGCTGACATTCAGAATAATATCTTGGAAGCGCAGAAGCTGGGAGTGGATGGGACGCCGACATTCTTCGTTGGCGTTATTGAACCAAGTGGCGAGATAACAATCCAAACACGGTTTAAGGGTTCGGCTCCATTCGATATCTTCAAGTCCGAGCTTGATACCCTACTTTCGTCGAAGACCCACGAAGCAGTTTCCACTCAATGATTTTTTAGACAGGACGGATCTTGCAGAGGTCATCGGATGAACGCTACTCGTGTGCGTTGGTGTATTGCGGCGTCTATTTTCTGGTTCTACTTCACGCCGATTGTTTGGGCGCAGGGCGACGGGTCGAAAATCGGGAAAGAGGTCGCAATTTCGCGCCATCTGCAAGACGGCGAAGAATATCAGCTAACCATTCCGCAACTCGTAGGTTTTGGCGAAAAGCTCTTCACGGCGAAATGGACCAGCCAGGAAGGCCAGGGTCGGCCTAAAACGAAAGGTACTGGCCCCGCCCCACCTCTATCCGATCCTTCCGATCCTCTCGTGTTCCCACGGAATTTCAACAGAATCTCTGGACCCGATTCGAATTCCTGCTCGGGATGCCATAACGAGCCGTTTGTCGGAGGTGGCGGGGACCGCGCCACCGAGGTATTTGTGCCTGGACAGCGATTCGATTTTGCCACCTTCGATCATAACGACATGATTCCGACCAAGGGCGCGGTGGACGAGCGCGGCGAGTTTGTCACGCTCCAAACTATCGCCAATGAGCGCAAGACCATCGGTATGAATGGCTCGGGCTTTATCGAAATGCTTGCAAGGCAAATGACATCCGACTTGCAAATGATCCGCAATGCAATGGGACCAGGGACAAGCCAGACACTGATCACCAAGGGCGTTTCGTTTGGAACGGTCTCTCGTCGACTGGATGGCACTTGGGATACCTCGCAAGTTCAAGGCATGCCAGCACCGAGCCTGGCTTCGGCAGGTGCCGACCATCCGCCGACTCTAATTATTATGCCGTTTCACCAAGCGGGCGCAGCGATCTCGCTACGGCAGTTCACAAACAACGCATTCCCGCAACACCACGGGATGCAGCCGGAGGAACGTGTTGGCATCGGCGTTGACGAAGACGGCGACGGTTTTAAGAACGAGCTAACGAGAGCGGACATTACCGCCGTCACGGTCTACCAAGCAACTTTGTCTGTGCCAGGGCGCGTGACTCCCGAGGATCCAGAGGTGGCAGAAGCAGTACGCCGAGGTAAGCAGGAGTTCTCCAGCATCGGCTGCGCCGCATGTCACATTCCAAGCTTACCTCTAGACAACAAAGGATGGATTTACACGGAGCCAAATCCCTTCAATCCAAGCGGAAACTTGCGCGTCGGTGACGCGCCGTCATTGAGTATCGATCTCACGAGCGAGACCCTCCCTGGGCATCGGCTTGAGCCCGATTCTCACGGCATCGTGTGGGTGCCCGCGTTCACGGATTTGAAACTGCACGACATCACAACTGGCCCTAGCGACCCCAATGCAGAGCCGCTCGATCAGAATCAGCCCGCTGGCACACCAAAATTCTTCGCCGGCAACACAAAATTCGTCACCCGCAAACTATGGGAGGTAGGCAACTCCGGACCGTACATGCACCACGGAAAGTTCACGACCATGCGCGAGGCGATACTGGCGCACTCGGGTGAAGCGCTGACATCACGGCAAGCCTTTGAGACACTTTCCTCCCGAGACCGCGACTGCGTGATCGAATATCTAAAAACCTTCCAGGTCCTCCCTCCCAACACAACAAGAAAGTTGACTGCGGAAGAAGACGAGAGAGTTCGATGATAGGGGCATGAACCGAGCAGAAATGCCAGTGGCACGGAAAAGGCTCCGTAAACGAAATAGATCCGTCCCCATTCGTTAGCCGCTAGAGTCCTTAGGTCTGGAAGTTTTCATGCGGCTCTCGAATGCGCCTGCGCGACTAGCCGTCCTGCGCCACCAGCACTCTCCAATCTTGCCGCATATCCAGAAAACTCACGAACTGCGTAAACTTTGCATGGGTAGGGGGCGTCGCCCAGGGCAGGAGGATAAAATATCCCCTTCGTTTTCTTTTCGATACGCGTTTGGAACCGAATTTGGGGCTTGGCGGCTGGCGTGCTCTTATTCCGTCAGAGTTTGTATTTCAAAGGGGGAGAATATATGACAGAAGGAATCGAAAGTTCTGGCAGCAGCAATCGAGGCGTACCCGCATGGGTGATCGCAGCGGTCGCTGTCCTTGGAGTTGTGGCTTTGGTTGGGCTGGTGATGGCGCACAACGCGTCGACCCAGATTCAAGACGCTCAGCAGTCCTTTGACACCAAAGTGAAGGGGATCCAGACGGATTTTGCCGCTCAGGTGGCGACGTTGACGCAGCACCAGGCGCAGGCCGATACGGCCAACGCCGGGTTGCAGAGCGACCTGACGGTGGTGACCAAGCGGCTCCGCCTGACTCAGAAAGACCTGAAGACGGCGCGTGAAGAAGCCGAAACGATTCGCACGGAAGACCAGCAGAAAATTGCCGAAGTCGACGCCTCAGCCAAGACCGAGCTGGCCACTAAAGCGACCAACGACCAGGTCAAGAACGTGGACGGCAAGGTCGATGTCGTACGGACCGACCTCACCGGGACACAGAACGATTTGAAAATGGCGCGCAGCGAACTGGGAACCCTGATCGCACGCAATCATGAGGATGTGGAGCAACTCCGCCGCCTGGGCGAGCGCGACTACATCGAATTCACCATCGACGCCAAGAACAAACCGCAAAAGGTAGGAGCCTTCGTGGTTGAGCTTCGCGGCACGAACCCCAACAAGAAGCGGTACAACGTTTCCTTGATCGTCGACGACGCTCGCATCGAGAAGAAGAACCTCCCGATCAACGAGCCCATCTTCTTCCATCAGGGCAGCGATCGCCGGCCGCTCGAGTTGGTGGTCAACAGCGTCGCCAAGGATAAAGTGACCGGCTACATCAGCGTACCCAAGGCCGCCGGCGCGCAGTCCGCATCCAGCGACTAAACCCAAGCAGACACTACAAGCGGGGCATTTGCCAAAGACCGGGCGCCATCTGGCGCCCGGTTCGTTTTAGGACAGCCACTCCTGGCTGTCCGGGTTTGTAATCCCAACGTTCACCCGCGCAATACTTCCCGTTGCAAAAATCGGACAGCCAAGAGTGGCTGTCCTACGTTACACTGATCTTCTTGCTCGCCCCTCGTCATCTCATTTTCTCGGCCCTGGAAGGCGCCCTCGTCGATCCACGCACGGAATCCTTTGCCGAGGCGGAAGACGCCTTATCGGAACTGGACCGCCGTAAGATCGTGTACGTCCTGCTCACAAGGCGCACGCGCGAGCAAATCGACCCCATCCGACGCAAGCTCGGGCACAACCATCCCTTTGTTACCGAAAATGGCGGGGGAATCTTTTTTCCGGACGGCTACTTCAGCTTGAAGATACCGGGTGCGGTTCGAACGGCGCGCTACCTGAGCATCGCGCAAGGCAAGCCTTACGCGGAGGTCTGCGAGGCGCTGGACGACATCGCGGAGGAATGCTCGGTCGGCGTGGCCGGCTTTCACCACATGAGCGCGCGCGAGATCGCCGAAAATACCGGCCAGCGCCCTCGCGACGCCGAACTGGCGCGCGCCCGCGAGTTCGACGAACCGTTCTACTTCACCTCGGCGGATGACGAGGCCATTGCCCGGTTCATCGCGGCGGCGCGCGAACGCGGTTTTGACACCCGGCGCGGCGCGCAATTCTGGCATTTTTCCTCTAAGTGCGACCCCGCCCGCGCAGTGCGTACGCTTGCCTCGCTCTTCCGGGAAGCGACCCACATTAAGTTGCGCCTGGTGGGCATTGGGGGAGCTCAGGAGGACTTGCCGTGGCTCCGCGCCCTGGATCAGGCTATCCTGCTGCCGAATTCAGCTGGAGGCGATCAGAACCCCGAGCTTCCGCAGCCGACGGCAGGTTCCACGAAGAGAGTAACCATGGGAGACGCGCCTGGTCCCGCCGGATGGAGTCAGGCAGTGCTCAACAGCATCGCAGAGTCTTAGAACTACTAGTACTGAAGCCTTGAGAAACGGTTGCCCTCGGAAGGCAAATCACTGGCGGTATTGCGCTGAAAAATGGCTCCTTGGAACGTCGCTTCTTCAGAAACGAAACTATCGCACACAGTGGAATGGACTTAAGAAATGGGGGGAACGGCGCCAGCGTGGCCCTTATCTTGCAAGTTACTCCGTGTCTTTACGATGCAAGCTCCAAACGGTTAGACGGGATCCGCGTCGACCGGCAGCACGAGGTAATCTGAAAGCTGTCGACTGGTCGGTTCGGCGGCTCAGGATAATCGAACGGCTGACAGGCAGCTTGAAATTGGCTCCGTACTATTCCCTACCGGGGGAATGAGCATGGGTGGCGCGCGGGAAATGGCGCCGCCCATTTTTTTGTGGCGGCAAATTCTCAATTCATTTCCTCCAGATGCGGGTGTAAGCTGGGAGTACCTCTCCTGTGGCATATCCCTGTTCGTCAAATTAAGTTGAGGAGTATTTTTATGAGGAGACTTTCGCGCGTCGCGCTATGGTCCGCTATGGTGTTGCTTTTGGTGCTGGGCTCGACTTTTCTTGTTCCACGGGCGCACGCAAGGCCGGTTCCGACGCCCGCTGCGCAAGCCAAGAAAACCAGGAATAAGAAGAGAGCGACCAAGCCCCGGAAAACCAAAATGATTCTGAAGGGGCATCGCGGCCAACACAAACGAAAACCTGCGTAGCGCCCCAGGGGAAGAAAATAAAAACCAGATCGGGTGGACTTACTTTACGAAGAGGCCTTCGCGAAGCTGGTCGCGTCCAACGAACATTTTGGAGGAACGGAAGCGGCTGAACAGGTTTGATATTTCCCGGTTCTGGAAAATGCGTTGCGGCTGGAAGGGGCAGGATGCGGGAATCAATTCCAGATTCTGGCCGTCCAGGACGCGGTAGCGGTGGAAGACGGTCGGCTTGCGCGCGTGGAAAATGGCGAACACCACTCCGCCATCGCGCACAAGCGACGTGACGCGCGCGGCAAGTTTCGTCATTAGATCGTTGTCGAGATAGTCGAGAATGTCCCAGAAAAGCACAGCGTCGAATGTTCCATCCGGATAGTTCATGGTGCTTTCGAGAAATCTTTTCGCGCGTTCTTGCGGCGTGAAATCGGAGCGGTCGGCTCCCGCAGGAAGCGTTTTCACTCGTTGCTCATCCTCGACGAGGAAGTATTGCAACGTGGCCAGCAAATCCTCGGTATAAACTTTGAAGCCCCGGTCGATGAAGAAGGTGATCGTGGTTTGGCGGGCCGGCCCAAGATCGAGCAAATGGCCGTGGCCGATTCCATCCAGTTGCCACAGAAATTCCTTGAGCCCATTGGACTGGCGCGGATCCTTGGCTCCATTTCCGTTGGGTGCGGGAGCCGCGCCCGCGGCGACGGCTACCGAAGCAGCCGGATGCGTCTTCGCCGGAGGCGCGTTCCTGGGCGGCAGCGGTGGAAGCTGGCCGGCCCGCGATTTACCGAAAAAGCTCATTTTAGTGTGCGTTTTCTCCGCTTGCTTTCATTCCGGCGGCCTGAGCCATCGCAGTAGCGCCGCTGTAGCCCTTTGCTGAACTGCGGCTCGTTTGCGGCGCGCTGGTCTCTTTCGTAATCTCCACTCTACTACGAATTTGCGCGCCTTCTCCAATGGCAATCCGCGAGGTGGCAATATCGCCCTGAACTTCTCCGGTGGACCCGATCTCCACGCGGTCACGGCCTCGCAACGCGCCCGTCACTTTGCCGCGCACGACAATTTCGGTCGCATCCACATCGGCGGAAATTTTGCCGTGCGGCCCGATGGTGACGCGGCCGCTGGAAAGGTGAATCGTTCCCTGCACTTCTCCGTCGATATACAGATCTTCACTGCCTTTGATTTCGCCTTTGATCAGCAAGGTGGACGTGATCGTCCCGCCGGAAGGCTGTACGACTTCGGCGGTCAATCCGGCCACGCTCCGGACGGGTGCGTCGGCATAGGGCGCATGCGCCGCTGCCGGTGCTGTTCCTTCCGAAGAAGATGATGATGCCGGTTTTGAATCTTCTGGTTTACGCCACATTATTTTTTTCCCCCGACCGAAAACTCCATTGCCACGTTGCTGAGGTGGGTGCAGGGTGGCCCGGAGAGGACGGTAACTGGTGAACTATAGTATGTGCGTTCCCGGAGGGCGACTGCCCTGGCCGCGCTTTGTTTCCAATCAGGTACGGGAGAGAAGCTGGAGTAACATGGCGCATCCGCACCGTAATCCAGCCACTCTCATCGAACGGGAGCAATCTCGAAGGAAGCCTGATTCCCTTGCGTCAGACCGCTACGCAATTCCCATCTCGCAACCGCATAGCCCGCCAATTCGTTGAAGAAAAGTTTGCGGCCTATGCGCGTTTCCCACCAGTGCGTGGGATCGAATTCGGAATCTCGCGCGGCGCTGACGCGCAAACTGACGGTCGATGGAAGCGTGCGCTCAAAAATAAATCGTGCGCGGCGGGTGTGATAGTTGGAGGTCACGACGAGGACGCGCTTCCAGTTTCGCGTGTGAATCAGCTGGGCCACTGCGGTGGCCTCTTCCCTGGTGTTTTCCGCGCGGTGCGAGAGCTTCACGATCGAGCCCGCCGGCACGCCGAACGACAGCAGATCGTGCTCCATCAGATCGGCGATGCTGGCGTTCTGGCGCAGCATCCGTCCGCTGGCCACCACCGTAGGAGCGATGCCTTCGCGGTACAGGTCCGCCGCATGAAAGGCGCGATCCGCCGCGTAATTGTCATCGCCGAGGACGATCAAAGCGTCGGAAGGCGCGGCCGGCTCATCCACCACCCAGAATTCTCCGGCGAAGCGCATCAGCGGATGGCGCGCGGCGAAGAGCAGCGCGAGGAATCCAAGAAAAAGGATGAGGCCCAGCAAGCGGAAGAAAATTCCGCCCTGTTCAAGGCGCTTCACGCGATGGGATCCAGTTTGCGCAGCCGTTCCGCGGCCTCTTCCGGCAAGATCGGATTGTAATAGACCTCTTTTACGCCGTATGACTTGCTCCGTGTTTCCATGATGGGAAGAATTTCAATATGCCAGTGGTAGTCGTCCGCGATCGTGTTCCAGTACGTGGTCGAGGATTCGCCTTTTGGATGGGACATGTTGGGCGACGTGTGCACGACCAGATGGTAGGCGGGCGCGATCAGCCGGATGCGCCGGAGAATTCGCCGCAACAGCGCCGCCAGTTGCTTGCGGTTTGATCCGGGGCGCGGCTGCTCGAACCTGTGGTTGTGCCTGCGGTTGAGCAGCCAGATTTCGTAAGGGACGCGCGAGGCGTACGGGCAGAGTGCAGTGTAATCGCCCTGCGTATCCACGATGCGCTTTCCCTGGCGCTCTTCTTGTTTCACCATGTCGCAAAAAACGCAGCGTTCCTTCTCCTTGAACCATTCCCGCGAGGCGCGCAATTCGTACAGAAGTCGCCTGGGCATAAACGTGGTCGCGGAAATTTGCGAGTGCGCATGCGAGCCTTCCTGGCCGGCGAGCGGGCCGTAGTTTTTGAAGATGGACACATATTTGAAGCGGCGGTCGCGTTGCAAGTCTTCGAGGCGCTGCCTCCAGGCTTCCAGAACCAAGAGAACCCGGTCGTCGCTCAAATCCTCGAGCTTGGAATTGTGCTCTGGCGTTTCGATGACGATCTCGTCCGCGCCCACCATTTGCATCTGATCGTAGATTCCTTCGGCTCGCCGCTGCTGGTCGCCTTCGACGCGGTACAGCGGATCTGGATGCGGGAAGACGCTGACCTGCGTCGACCCATCCGAGGGAAGACGAAGGAGAGCGGACCGGGCGTTCGTCTTGTCAGGGCAGAATGGACAGCCGCCGGTGGTTTCGCAGGTGTCTCCACGATGCCCCACGATTACCCAGCTTCGTGTGACCGGATCTTTGCGAAGTTCCATGCAAGGATTCTAAGGCAAGGGCGAGGATTGCAGAAGGGGGGATTGTGGTGCAATCAGTAGCACGGGCTTCACAGGCCGGGGAAAAAGTAGATTTATTGTCATCCCGAGGTCGCCGCGGCGACCGAGGGATCTGCTTTTTCGCACATCCGAAGAAAAAAGCAGATTCCTCGGGCAAAACCCGCCCTCGGAATGACAGTATTTGAGATTTTCCGCAGCCTGTTCAGTCCGTGGAAGTCTGCGCTACCAATTAGCGCGTATAGCGGGCGGGTGTGGGGCCTTCTTCCAGACGATGCCGGTCCCAGATCGCGCCTTCGCGGGAGTAGGAGGCCATCTCGAAATCCTGCGTCAACTCAAGGCAATCCGTCGGGCAGGCATCCTCGCACAAGCCGCAGAACATGCAGCGCGAAGTATCGTAGGTGAAATTGGTGAGCACTTTGCGGCGGGTCGCGTCATCGCGGTGCCAGCCGACCACGATCAAATTTTCCGGGCACGCCAGCGCGCACAGGTTGCAGGCAATGCACAGCGTTTCACCCGTCTCCGGATTCATGTTCAGGCGCGGCGCGCCGCGGTATCGCTCGGCGACCATCGGCCGCTCCAGCGGATACTGCTCGGTGTAAATGTTCTTGGGATTTTGCGTGCGGAAGGTCAGGATCAGACCTTTCCAGAAATCAGCCAGGAAGAGCCGCGTAAAGAAGGGATTCATGGGCGTAAGTCTGTCGAGGAAGCGCGCGGTTGTCAATCGGATTTTCTGAGGTAATCCTGGGGAAAGGCGGGCGCGGTGATTCGTTCCACCAAGCCGAACGGAGGCCGTCACTTTGTCACGCCATGGAAAACATCACTCGCGTAATAATAAATAGTTTGTGTGCTGCTCACGATTCCCGGATGCATTTACATCCTTCAACGCTTGCGCGAGCGTGTATAATCCCGCGTAAAGCTACCTCATAGAATCGTGCACGTTCGAATCAGGGGAGGGTTTTGCACATGCGGAATCGTCTGCTGGGCATTCTTCTTGGGCTCGTCGCTTTATGGAGCTGCTCCACAAACGCCGTCGCCCAAAATAAAAAGACCGACGCGCCGGCGAAGCCGGCAAGCGCGAGCAACCTGCGCGATTTGTCGGGCGTCTGGATGCGCGATGCCCCGCCGGCAACGGCGATGCAATATTGGATTTACGAACTCAATCAGGAAGAGCCGCCCATGACGCCGTGGGGCCTGGCGAAATTCAAAGAGTCGAAGTCTTCCTTCGGTGGGCATGAATATTCCCTGGAAGAGACGAATGATCCCGTGTTGCGCGCCTGTTTTCCTCCCGGCGTGCCACGTGTCTACATGCATCCCTTCCCTTTTCAATTCATTCAGACGGCCGATGAAGTCGTAATGCTGTTCGAGGTCGATTCCCTGCGGCGGGAAATCTACACCGACGGAAAGCCGCGCGATCCGGATCTGATTCCGATGTGGATGGGAAGCTCGGTTGGGCATTGGGATGGGGACACGCTGGTCGTCGACACCACCAATTTCAACGACCGGACCTGGCTGGACCGCATCGGGCACCCGCACAGCGACCAGTTGCATGTGATCGAGCGATTCCGCCGTACGGCGCCGGACCACCTGGTGGATGACATCACGATCGACGATCCCAAGGCTTACACAAAACCCTGGACGGCAAAGCTGGAATTCAAGCAGAGGCCGTGGAAACTGACCGAGCAATTCTGCGAGGATGGCGAGACGTTCCTCGGCCTGGAAAAAAAGGAAGCTTCGCCCAACAAGTAGCCCCGTCTCATAAAGTATTCTTCCCGGGCGCAATGATCAAGAACGCTGACAAAAAGGAGAAACCTCGATATGGGGAATCGCCTGCCGTTGTTTTCTCTTGGGATCATCGTCGCATCGTTTGCATGCCCTCCCCTTTTTGGCCAGAATCGTCCTCCGGCAATTTCGGAGAAGGCTGCGCCTTCCAGCAGTACTCCCGACTTTTCGGGAGTGTGGATGCGGAGCGGGCCTCCGGCCTCGAACAAAGTTCTGCAATCTTGGATTTTTGCGTTCAACGTTGAAGAACCTCCCATGACGGCCTGGGGCGAGGAGCAATACAAGGCGGCGAAATCTTCCTTCGGGTCGCATGCATATTCCATCGCGGAAACAAATGACCCTGTCTACCACGGGTGCTATCCACCCGGCGTTCCGAGGGTTTACCTTCATCCCTGGCCCATGCAAATCGTTCAAGCGCGCGACGAAATCGTAATGCTTTTCGAATACGACTCCCTCCGCCGCCAGATTTCCACGGACGGCCGCCCGCATGACACGAGCCTGGGCCCTACCTGGATGGGAGATTCGGTCGGGCATTGGGAAGGAGACACGCTGGTTGTTGACGCCATTAACTTCAACAGTAGGACTTGGATCGACCGGCTCGGTCACCCGCACAGTGAAGCCTTGCATGTGGTCGAGCGCTTCCGGCGAACGGATCACGATCACCTTGTGGACGACATCACCATCGAAGACCCGAAAGCGTATACAAAACCTTGGACAGCGCATTTGGAGCTTCAGCTGAGACCGGCGTGGAGGTTGGAAGAACAGTTCTGCGAAGATGGTGAGAATTTCCAAAAAATGGAAAATAAAGAAACGTCGCCGAAGAAGTAGCGGCCATGGGATGATTTTATCGTTGACATATTTCGGATCGCGGTAGATATTTTCGACAATTGGATTCCTGATTTGGGATGGCTATTTTTTACAAACAAGCCACTCAGTTCAAAAGGTGATTACGGGAGGATTTGTATGAAGAAGCTGGCATTTTTTGTGGCCACGTTGTTCTGCGTCGTCGTTATTTCCGCTCCTGTTCTGGCGCATCACGGAGAGGCCAACTACGATACGGAAAAAATGGTTTCCGTAAAGGGATCCGTGACGGATTTCGAGTTTGTCAATCCTCACGTGCAAATCAGCCTGGACGTGAAGAATGATAAGGGCGAAGTCGAAAAGTGGGTTGGCGAAGCGCGCAGCCCGGCCATGCTGGCACGATACGGCGGATGGGACAGGAACACGCTCAAGATCGGAGACGTTATTACGTTTTACGGGCATCGGACCAAGAACGGAACGAACTTCATGCGCCTCGACAAAATCGTGATGGCCGACGGCAAAGAGCTTCCGAATTTGTAGGACAGCCTCTCCCGGCTGTACGGGGGCGCAGCCACGTCCGTCATATTCACACTGTAGATCGACCGACCCGCAGGAGGACAGCCAGGAGTGGCTGTCCCACAAACGTGCTAAAATCCACGCCGTATGAGCACCGCCAGCGCCCGGCCACAACTTCATATCCGCAGCGGCCGCGAGGAAGACGCGTCCGCCCTTTGCGAAATATTCAACGAAGCCGTGCAGGATCGCCTGGAGACGTTTGATTCCGATCCGCGCAGCGTCGACGACCAGCGATTGTGGATCTCCGCCGCCGAGCAGGATCCGAAGCACCCCATCCTCGTTGCCGACTTGCGAAACTGGATTGCCGGGTGGGCAGCGCTCGGGCCGTACGACGACCGCATCGCTCTGGACGATATTGGCGAGGTCTACATTTACGTGCGGCGGACGTTCCGCAGCTACGGCGTGGGTCGGCAATTGATGCGCGGCCTGCAGGAAGCCGCGGGAAAACTCGGATACCGCAAGCTCATCGGCCGCATTCTGACGCAGAATCAGGATGGATTGAATCTGTGCCGCGCAACGGGCTGGCGAGAGGTCGGCCGGCACTCCGCGCACGCACGCTTGGGCGAAGGACTGCACGACGTCATGCTCGTCGAGTACGCGATCCCCTCTTCTTTGCCGCCGCGCCCGTGAACGATTCCGAATACATGCATCTGGCCATCGTGCAGGCGCAAACTGCCGCGCTGCGCGGAGAAGTGCCGATCGGCGCCGTGGTCGTCGCGGACGACCGGATTCTTGCCGCTACGGGCAATCGCACCATCACCGATTGCGATCCGACCGCGCAT
>Ga0209068_10000745_pt1 | contig 17007 bp, 18 predicted proteins | sample ColStrG_CSR_2012_FD_187200 | JGI IMG/M metagenome (GOLD analysis project Ga0209068, IMG submission 187200) | Freshwater sediment microbial communities in response to fracking from Pennsylvania, USA - Cold Stream Run_MetaG_CSR_2012 (SPAdes)... | ecosystem: Environmental > Aquatic > Freshwater >... | reverse complement strand
GGTCGCGTGGCGGCGTCGGCCGGGCCGGGGGGGCGCGCCCGAAGCGGCTGACTATTGGTCGCACATGGCCCTACTCGTAACGAGCCTTTATCTCGGCCTGGGCAGCTTTTGGTTTCAGGCCTGGTATCTGGTGTTACCGGTGGCGCTCGTCGCGCTGCTCGGGCGGTCACGACTCACCTCAGTCGTCAGTGCCTATTGTGCCGGCGCGCTACTCGCGGCCGTCGTCAGCGACTATCTGCGCGCGGGTGATGTGTTCCCGAGCTGGGTGGTCAGCGTGGCGGTCGTCGTCTTGATCATGCTGCCGCCGGTTGCTGTCAGCGCCATGACTGCTATCCGGCGGCGTAGTCAGGCATTGTTGCTATATCGCGCTATGTCAGCACCGTCACAATCTTCGCGATAACGTTGCCACTCGCCGCCGCTGGGACGGCCCAGCGCCGGATGAGCGCGTCGAGGCCAAAGATACGGCCGGGTGCTAGGCCAATCATCAGCAGTGACAGGATGACCATCAGGTTGTAGCCCCACTCCCACTCAAAACTGCCCGGCAGGGGCGCGTTGGCCAAGCCCACCATGAGCTGGGCCGACACGGCCAGCGCGATCAGTCCCCCAAGGCGGGTGAATAAGCCCAGAAATAGGAGCGAAAAGATCGTGAACTCCGACAGCCAAATCACCCAACCGGCCACAGCGATGTTGGGTTTGATCACGTTGTCCACGATGGCGCCATTGATCTGGGCGATGGGTTGGATATTGATGCCGATGTGCGGTAACTTGGCATATTGCAGGTCGGCAACCAGCACTTCGCGCGGCTTTTTGGCGAAGATAGACTCGTAGCCTAAGTAGGTGCACAGGCCGCTGGATTTGTTATATTGCCCGGGCGACACTTCCTCCTTAAACACGAAATTTTGCGGGCAGCCGAAATCGGGCGGCAATTTCCACCAAAGGTTCGAAAAGAACAAATAGGCCAAGGCCATGCGGCCGAGGAAGACGACGATGTTGCGTAGGACCCGCTCCCAGCGGGCTTCGCCTACCCGGGGCAAAGTCGCAGGCATGGGTGTGGGCATGGCCGCGGGTGCGGCGGCCGTCATCGGTCGTGATTGAGTCATGATTCCTCCAGTTGCTTCCTTCGTTGACAAAACGCAGTGTTACCCGGTTTGGTCTCGCTGTCGGGTGGAATTGTTACACCGATGGGGTGAAATGGCGAGCGAGCGAAGGGTCCGTAAGATTCTTGTAACAAAACCAGATGACACTAGACTACACCCATGACGGTCGAAAGAACAGTTGGACGTACGGAACGATTCGACGATGTCGTCGCGCCGTGGCTGGATTATCAGCGGTCGCCTATGGGCCGGCTACGGACGGAACTATTCTGGCGTGGCCTAAGGCCGCATATGCCTGTGGAGCCCTGCGACGTGCTCGATATCGGTGGCGGCAGTGGAGAACTGACTGAGATCATGGCTCATGCGGGCCATCGCGTGACGCTAGTGGATAGCGCGCAGCCCATGCTAGATGCAGCCCAAGCCCGGATGCGTGGTCTTGATGTCGCGTTTGTGCACGGCCATATCGAAACGGCCATGGCTGTTGCAACAGCCAAGGACGCCGGGGCGCATGAAGGACTCACGTTATCAGCCCAGTCATTTGACGTGATCACCTGCCACTCCGTCATTGAGTTTCTTGACGACCCGATGCTGTTGATTGCACGCTGCCGCACCTGGCTGCGTGAGGACGGTGTGCTGTCACTAGGTTTTGGCAACCAGCGTATGGCAGTTCTACAAGCGGCCATCGTGCACAAAGACCTACCCCGTGCCGCACATGATCTGCATCACGAACCCCAGGTCCTAAATCGCCTGGGCAAGCCGCTGCGGCTTCTAGAACCCGACACGGTCGTCGGCTGGCTGCATGACCGCGGCTTCAAGGTCATCGCTGAAAACGGCATTCGGACCGTGACCGATCTGATCGATTCAGCAGACAGCACAGATGAGGCGAACTTTGGAGCGCTGCTCGACCTCGAGACGCACATGATGGGCATGCCAGCCTATGCGCGCATTGCCCGATTTGTACAATTGATCGCGCAGAACAAACCTGCGCAAACTACCGATTCAGTAGACTATATGGAGAGAGATGACCCAAACTTTGACCGAACCCAGTTATCAAGCTGCCCTGGCCGTCCTTGAACCAATCGTCACCGGCACGATCGCGCCCAGCGCCGCCGAGGTTGACCTGACCGGTGCATTCCCGCGCACGAATATCGACGCGCTCGGTAAAGCTGGCCTACTTGGCCTGGTCAGCGCCAAAGAGGTGGGCGGCTTAGGCCAAGGCATGCGCGCGGCGTCGCTCGCCGTCGAGCGCATCGCCCAGGAGTGCGGCTCGACGGCCATGATCGTGTGTATGCACTATGTGGCGACAGTCGTGATCGAGCAATTTGGGCCACGCGATGTGCGCCAGGCTATCGCTGTTGGTAAACATCTGACCACGCTCGCTTTTTCCGAGACTGGCTCACGCAGCCAGTTTTGGGTGCCCACGAGCACTGCTGTGACCGAAAACGGTCACGTCAAACTCGACGCGGCTAAATCATGGATTACCTCGGCCGGTGAGGCCGATAGCTATGTGTGGTCGAGCCGCCCGCTCAGTGCAGACGGGTTGAGCACGCTCTGGCTCGTGCCGGCCAAAGCACGCGGACTGGGCGCGGTTGCCCCGTTCAACGGCCTAGGTCTGCGCGGCAATGCCTCGAGCCCACTAGCCGCCCACGATTTGGCCGTGCCGCTCACGGCCATGCTGGGGCAGGATGGCAAAGGATTTGACGTGATGATGGGGGTGGTGCTGCCCTGGTTCTCGCTCATGAATGCGGCTATGTCAGTTGGCACCATGCGTGCCGCAGTGACCAAAGCGGCCGCACATGTGGGCAACACCAAGCTCATACATGTTTCCCAGGCACTAGCCGACCTGCCCACGATTCGGGCCTATATCGCCCGGGCCCAGATCAAGACCGATATGGCCCGCGCATTGCTGTTGGATGGGCTCGACGCACTTGAGTCCAACCGGCCTGATGCGATGCTGCGGGTGCTGGAAGTAAAGGCGGCCGCGGGCGAAGCGGCGAGCGAGGTGACCGATTTGGCGATGCGTGTGTGCGGCGGCGCGGCCTACCGCAAGGAGGTCGGCGTCGAGCGGCATTTCCGCGACGCACGGGCATCGACTGTCATGGCGCCAACCGCCGATGTGCTCTATGATTTTATTGGCAGGGCGGTATGTGGGCTGCCCCTGTTCTAGTGCGGTGTATACGGAGGCAAGATGGGCAAACAAGTCGATGAGTTGGTCGCGATGTTGCAAGCGTCGCTCGCGCAAAGTATGAAGGTGCTCTCGGTGTTGAGCGACGCCGAGCTCGATGACCTGTCCGAACACCCGTGTGCGATGGGTGGGACGGTTCAGGATTTGCTTGCGCACAACATTGACCATGAGCGCATGCATGTTGGCCAAGTTTTTACGGCACGCTACAATCAGCGCAAAATGCAGTTCAGCCGCGCTGACCGGATCATGGCTGAGACGTTGCGGGCACGCACTGAACTGATCGCGTCGCTGATTGGCCTGCCCGACGACGCACTCGATGCGCATATGCCGCAAGATCAATGGACCATCCGGCAGATGATCGAGCATACGATCTATTGGGAGCGGCATTCAATCGACGAATTGGCCCACACCAAGCTGCGCGGGCGTGTGCCAGCCGATTATGATGCGGCTGCCCGGGTTGATGTGCGTGATCCGGACTATGGCGAATTGCCGAGACACACGCCCAATACCGCGGGATAACAGAAGATGACAGATACAGTGCACTTGCCCCTTGAGGCTTCTCCTGCCCCTACGCCGCTGCCGGCGCAGACGACTACGCGTGAGTGGAAGCTGTGGATCTATACCAATTACGATTGTAATTTGCGTTGCTCTTATTGCGTGGCGAAATCGAGCCCAAACGCACCGCGCCGCGCAATCGGGCTCGTCAACGCGAAGCGCTTAGTCGATGAATGTGTCGAACTCGGCTTCAACCACATCTTCTTTACCGGTGGCGAGCCGCTACTCCTGCCCGACATTTTCGATATGCTTTTGTATTCGGCGTCACGCGTAAGGACCACCCTCCTCACCAACGCCATGTTGCTGACCCAGCGGGTGTCAGGTCAGCAGGTCACGCGCTTAGATAGGCTGTGTGATGTGGCCCGCGCGGCTGGGGATAATTTCATGGTCCAGGTCAGCCTGGACGGTGGTCGACCTGAAGATCACGACGCCTATCGTGGCGTTGGCAGTTGGGCCAAGACCGTCGAGGGGATCCAGACCCTGCAGGCGCGTGGCTTTCGGGTGCGCCTGTCAAGCACTGAAACGCCGGCGAATACTGCCCATATGCACCTGATCTGTGATTTTCATCGCTCGCTTGGTATCCCTGATGAAGATCACTTTGTGCGGCCGCTGGCCAAGCGTGGCTACTCACGCGAGGGGCTCGAGCTAAACATGGGTAATCTCGTGCCCGAGCTAACTGTCAACTTGGATGGGATATTTTGGCACCCGTTGTCGACTGACCGCGATATGCAGGTCAGCCGCACAATGTTTCCGCTGTCGGCGGCTTTTGAGCGCGTAAAACAGCAACTCGACGAGATGGAGCGCACCGGCAGTGTGCCGCTGATGACGTTTACCTGAGGATGACCACGCTGTGCTCCCGTGTGGAGCGCTACCTGGTGAGATGTGTTGATTTAGCCAAGGACAACTCATGATTCACGCCTACGTATTAATCGAAGCCGAACCGACCCGTGTGCAAGATTTGATCCAGGAGCTGCCAGGCATGCAACTGGATGGCTCAATCATCAAGCAGGTGCATGCGGTCACCGGGCGCTATGACCTGATCGCCTTTATTGAAAGCCCTGACTTGCAATCGATGGGCAACTGAGTGACCACGGGTATTGCGGGCGCCGTGGGCGTCCGAAAAGTAGAAACGTGCGTCGTGGTGTGGTGACGTTTGCCCCTTGTCTTCGGCGTGGGCTATGTGTTAATGCGAAGTGCGTGTGACATTTCGCCTGCGGCACCCGAAATCGGGTGACAGGTGATATCCAAGCAGCGAATGATATGGGCTGATACGTGGGCGTCATGCATACCCGATGAGCGTGCGTTGATGCGTGATTGGTAGCAGTTGGGTGACTGGGACACCAATCCCGCGCGGTCATAATTTCACGTGGTGCTTGCGCTGACTTGAGTTATGGTCGGCTGGGTGATACAGACCGAATTTGATCGGTAGCAGCGGTGTGCAGCACGGCGATGACGGTCATACTATCGCGGATTTCGCTATCCAGCACCATCTGCACGACATCCGTAAATGGCAGTATCGCGACCTCCAGAAATTCGGTTTCATCGGGCACAATCTCTGTTGGATTGACGGGCGTGAGATCGATGCCAATGTATAGGTGAGCGATCTCGTGGCAAATGGACTTTGATGTCCAGTTTGTGTTGATTAGTTTGAGGCTGTTAGCACGATATCCCGTTTCCTCGATCAACTCGCGCTGGGCTGCTTGTTCGAGCGGCTCACCGGCAAGACAACCGCCAGTCGGCATCTCCCAGCGATGAGATTCGCCAAAGACGTAGCGATATTGGCGAACCAAAACGACATGTTCGACGTCGACGAATGGGAGGACACCAACGCATTGGCCGAATTCACAGACGCCGTAGATTGTCGTCGCGTCATTCGGCATTTGCGCTATGTCCTCACGTAGGCGCATCCATTTGTTTCTATATATCTCGCGCGTGCTGATAGTTTTCCATGGTTTTGGAGCCATGAGGCAGCATGTTACCCCGAGGGGTCCATCGGAGCCCTCGGTTCATCCCCTCATGCGTGGGGCACATGCGTGCAGATGCAACTAAAGCCCATTCGTTTGCGGTTCATCCCCTCGTGCGTGGGGCGCATTGCGGTGCGCGCTTCCGCCGGGGCCTCGCCAGCAGTGCCAGAACCAGCCCTTACGCGTCAAATGGCCTTCGCGCTCCAGATCTTGGTTTCCGATGCGGGGAACGGGAAGGCGTGTTCGAAAACGTCGGTATCAGACCGGCCACTTTGCCCACTTTCATCCTGACTTCGTCTTCGTCATTGATGCTACACACGTTTCGTTCGAGATGCTTAATCGCATGGCTGCGTAACATCAGTTAGTCACTTGCGACTGAACCAGGCCCGTGCCTTCTTCTCGGCATTGCCTGAATTCCGCAACCCACGCAGATAGTTATTCACCGTACGACGCTCCCAACCGAGCAGGTCAGCCGCCTCGCTTTCGGTTACACCTGTCGCTTCATTGCCTCGTAGCACACCTTGCATTTGTTTTGACTTGCGCTCTTGTCCACCTTTGAACAGCCTAGCCATCTCCGTCTCCTCCGAGCGCAACGAATACAGGTGCGCTCGAAGGTCAGCTTAGAAACGACCTGGCAAAATTAGTTCCAACTCGATGGTGAGGCGGGGCTTTTATATCGTTGTGTTGATCCTTATGACTTGCGTCGTTATGTTGGACAGGACATATGTATAGCCGTTCGTGGATGCATAGCTTCTTCAAAGAGCCATCATCCGTGCGAGATTGAAGTTTATGAAGAGTCTTGTTGTGACTGGCACGGCCGTCGTTGATTTGAGCGCCAAGCTAGCCGATCTGGTGGACATGCTATTTGGGGTGCAACTCGGGGGTGGCACTGATATCAATCGGGCCCTCACGTATTGTCAAAGTTTGATCCGCCGTCCTCGAGACACAATCTGCATTCTGATGAGCGACCCGTGTGAAGGCGGTAGTCAAGCCGAGACGCTGAGGTCTAGAGCGAGCGTCGTCGCCGCAGGCGCGAAGGTCCGCGCCATGCCTTAAGTGACGACGGCGCGCCAAGTTATAGCCAGACCTTACTGCCTACCAAATTTTCGCGGTCCATGGGCGTCGGCTGCATGCAGTGGGGACTGGCACTTCACAAGGCAATGACAAACGAGCGTCAGTTCTGCAGCGACTCAAGCGATTGCTCGATGCTCCGCTTCAGCTCAGGCCCACCGCGGAGATATAGCCACACGGGACCGCCTTTTGCCTCGCTGACCACTTCAAGCCGTATGGGTGGCATGTGCAGACGAAACAGATCAATCAGTTTCATCACGTCGCTTGCCCATTCACTACTCCACTTGTAGCTGAATGCATATCCGTCGCTGAGTTCTTGTTTCTCATCAAATGCGCCCAGCAATTTCATCGCGAGCACCCCGAGACGACCATCGTGTCCCCGGACCTGATTCAAAAATGGGAAATCATCCGGCCGAATGCAAACTTTTAACATGGGCCTGACTGCCTGCGCACTAGTCCATTCAAGCAGTGGCCGGCCGTCCTCGCCCATCACCGGCGAAAACGAGGCGCGCTCAAAAGCATAGACCATCCCCTCGATCCAGGGCGATTGCGCCAGCGAGTCAGCGTCGATTGAGAAGCTATAGGAATGCCTTGCCTGGCCGGTAGCATCGACGACACGCTCGAAGGCGTTTCGCATTGGCCCTTTGTAGCGTCTGCGATCCAAAATAGCGTAGAACATGGGAGCGATGTCATCGTCTGCGGCAAAAACAGCCGAGACCATCCGTCCTACATAATCTGTCTGCCGCCGCGGTTTGAATACGTCGATGTCATGGCGATTCGAACCATGTAACAAGTAGTGCCTTTCGGTGATGAGATACCGCGAGAACATAAAGGCTGGGTTGGATCGGTCGATAGGATCGGGGCTGATTCTGTGCGACCCAAAATGCCCGCGACGATCGCGTCACAATGCCGTTTCTCACTGGAGGTCAGGTGTACGTCCGGAGCTGCTAGCAAGCCGCTTGACTGATCGTCGTCCATACCCAACTCCTTATATGCACAATGGCACCGCGTCAATTCTGCATCGCTTCGGCCGTTTCGCACACTCTCTTCGGAGTATGCGAGCGCTTTGAGGCCCAACACTGGCTTTTGCCAGGGCCAATGCCCAACACCACAAGCACAGAAATTGAGCCGCAACAGCTCGCTAGCCTCAGGCCTATGGTCAGAGCAGGCGCTGCTTTGACCTGGCTCGGTGTGTCATTGTTGGCGCTCTAGCGCACGGTCGCGAGCTACTTGGTTGATCCAAGCCGCTTGATATTTGCCCCTAGCCACTGGTTGACGACGCGCTGTAGATCGATGTACCAGACGTTTGCCCATTGGCTAATCTGTTTTTCTGCGTCCCCTTCAAGATATACGGGCATGACCCACTCAGTATCTGCCCGGTAGAACTTGCCTCTCACTGCTTTCGAAAAATCGCACTTTGCCTTCGCATTTGTCGCCTTTGCTCAAGATCCTATTCCTGATCACAAATAGCGAACGTTTTGCGTAGTGCCTGAACGGGGTCACCCTTCAGGCTGAACTCGTGACCGACATACAAATCGTAGCCGGTGCTGGCGATAGCGCGACAGATACCGGTGTAGTTCAATTCTTGGTCGTCATCCAAGTCCAGCCGATTGGGATTGCCGGCGGTGTGAAAATGGCCAATCCACTTGATGTTGTCACGGATGGTGCGGATCACGTCGCCCTCCATGATCTGCATGTGATAGATGTCGTAGAGTAATTTGACGCGGGTGCTGTTCACGCGCTCGCAAACCGCCACACCCCAGGCAGTTTGATCGCATTGGTAGCCGGGATGATCGACCTTTGAGTTGAGCAGTTCCAGATTCAGATTGATGCCCTTTGCCTCAGCATACGGCGCAACGCGGCGCAGACCATCGGCAACTGCTTCGATGGCCTGGGTCTCAGTGGTGTGTGGCTGCCGGTTGCCACTAAAGCAAATAAGGCCTGGGATGCCGTGTTTCGCCGCAAGGTCAATCGAAAGCTTCAGTTCAGCCTCAATGCGGTCATGGTTGCTGCGCTTGTTCAAGCCATCCGGCAATGAGTAGTGCCCGCTCATACTCACCACGGCCAGCTTATAGCGTTTCGCAAGCGATAGGATATCCTCGAAGGTGCCGTCACGATGCCAAAGCTCAATAGCGGCATACCCCGCTTCGGCAGTCTGTTTGACTAGTTCGGCCAGATCCATCGCGGGTGGCTTGAACATTGGATAACAAATGGATTGTTTAATGCGCACGATGTGTGGGTTGACTGTCTAACGGATCCGGATTCATACTCAGGGCTCAGGGCTGACGCCCGTCCATCCTAGGGAGTCATGCTGGCACCTGAACTCTGATGTAATAGCCTGCATCGCTACCCTGTTTAATGACGGCCGGGATGATTTCTTGGTAGGCACCGATCAAGCCGATGCATGGGGCGGGCATTTGGTCCTTAACAGCCTCATGCAATTTGCGCAAATTATGACAGGGCACGGCCGGGAACATATGATGCTCGATGTGATACTCCATGTGACAGTAGAGGAAGCTCAAGACCGGATTCAGGATCACGGTGCGGGTGCTGAGCCGGTGATCCCGTTCGTTCTCGGCCAAACCTGCGTGCTGGGTCAGACCACAAAGCGTTAACAAGGTGCCACCATAAAAGTTGGGCAGGATGATGTAGAGCAGGGGCAGCCAACTGTGCAGTGCGAGCGATGCGAGAATGGTGAGCAGCCACAGTGAAACATGCACCCTCGCCCAGAAGATAGCTCTGGGCCGCTCCTTGGCGGGCACGCTTTGCTCAAGCACCGGGGTCACGATACCCAACGCGTGCATGATCGTTTCGCGGTGGACATAGTGAAACGATTTATGGATGGTCAAAAGACCACCAAAGGGGATGAACTTCAAGAAGAAGGCCAGCACGTCCGCCGGGCGGGTGACTTGTATCTCAAAGTCGTATGGGCTCGCAGTATGTAAGGTAGCAGAATGGTGGATGAAGTGCGTCCACTTCCAGCGAATCGGCTCAAAGGCCGTCATAAACGAGCTGATATGCCAGAAGATCAGATTGAGTTTGGGCGATTTGAAGAACGACTTGTGATTGGTCTCGTGTTGGATGGCATTACTAAAGGCAAAGATGTTGCCGTAAATAAAGAACCACAACACCGTCCACCACGTTCCCCAGGTGATATACGCCATGACACCGCTGACCAGCAGGGCGCCAAAGAAGATGATCATGTGCCAGATCCCTGCCCAATCCGAGCGGGCCGATAGCTCTTTGAGCACAGTGTTGTCAATCTTCGGTTTGTACCATTTGTCAAGATTTATATCCATAGTAGTATCGATCCTCACTATCTTTAGCCGAAGGCTGAATGGGCTGAATAAGCCGAACGGGACCTTATGGTTTTGATGCCTGATAGGCTACTTGGCTTTTGATAGACAATTAAGCGATCATGAGAACGATCATGGACGTGACTACTAATGACCATCCGCCGCCGATTGCCCCATAGCCGGTGCGAGCAGCCTGACCGGTTGGATCGCCTGGCAAGGGGCCAGAATAAGGGCACATCGATCAAGCCTCGCGCGCGCCCGTGATCAGATCGGCAATATCGTTTTGCGTCAGTTGTCCTTGGGCATAGTCCGCCGCCTTTTTGCCATGCCGGATCACCACGTAGCGATCAGCCACCTCGAAGATATGGCTGACGTTGTGGGTGATAAAGATGACGCCCAGCCCACGGGCTTTGGCGTTGCGGGTGTAGTCCAGCACTTTGCGCGTTTCGCCAACGGACAGAGCCGAGGTTGGCTCATCGAGGATGAGCAATTTTGCGCCAAAATGCACGGCGCGCCCGATCGCAATCGATTGGCGCTCGCCACCGGAGAGTTTGCCCACTTTTTCGCGCGCCGAGCGGATCTCGATGCCAATTTCATGCAGCGAATTGCGCGTCTGTAGGTCCATTTTGTTGCGGTCTAGCAAATTGATTGGACCGACACGGCGCATTGGCTCGCGCCCCAAGAAGAAGTTGCGCGAAATGCTCATCAAATCGACCAGCGCCAAATCTTGATACACGGTCTCAATCCCCAAGTCATGCGCGTCGTGGGGCGTGTTTACCTGAACGGGCCTACCTTCAAAGTAGATCTGACCGCTGGTTGGCGTGTAGACACCGGTCAAGATTTTGATGAGGGTCGATTTACCCGCCCCGTTATCACCCAACAGTGCCACAATCTCACCGGGGTTGACGTGGAAATCCACGCCTGTCAACACCGTCACGACCCCAAAATTCTTGGCGATGTTCTCCATCTTCACCAGGGGCATTGATGAGGTTGATGTGAGGTTGCTTGTATCCATTGTGCTGTATCTCCCTAGCGTTGCTGCCGCAACCATTTATTCAAAACAACTGCGCCAATGATACAGACGCCGACAACGGCTTCAAAGTTGTCAGCGGGCAAACCCAACAGCACGGCCCCGGTGCGCAGCGTGCTCACCAAGAGCACACCAACCAGCGCGCCCCAAATACTGCCTGACCCGCCTTGTAATCGCGCGCCACCGATGACCGCCGCCGCAATCGCACTCAGCTCAATGCCATCGCCCGTGGCAACGCGCACGGAGTTAAACAGGCTAAAGTCGAGCATCCCACCAAATCCTGCCAAAACACCAACCAAGGTAAATGCAAGCACACGGATGAGCTTGATATTGACGCCCTGCGCGTTGGCTGCACCGGCGTTGCCACCGGTTGCAAAGACGCCGTTGCCAAACCGAGTCTCCATGAGCACGATTTCAAACAGGACGACCAGGGCCAATAACCAAAGTAGTGACGTGCGGAAGTTGGCCCGCGCAAAGAGATTGTTAAGGATATCGAGCCGGCCGTTAAAAATACTGTAAATCGGCAATTCTGCTTGGGTTTGAATTAACGCCCCACCCGCCAAAATCCATACAGCGGCCCGAAAGATGTAACGGGTGCCCAAGGTGACGACAAAGGAGGGGATGCCCGTCCAAACCCGCATGAGTCCATTGATTGTGCCAAGCAAGCCTGGAATGACCAGCGCCAGCACGACCGCGAAGACCGGTGAAGCGCCGTTAATGGTGTTGAAGGCAAATAGGTATGAACCTGCCGCCAGCATGGCCCCGACAGACAGGTCAAACTCGCCGGCAATCATCAACATGGTAATGCCGATGGTCACAACCCCGGTGACCGTAGCGGCGTTGATGATGCCAGTGACGGTGCGCATCGACGCAAAGTTTGGGATAAAGAGCCACGACACACCGAGGATCACCAGCAATGTGATCAATGGGCCAACGGCAGGCTCGTCACTAAGGGCGCGACGCAGACTTTGCCCGACGCCTTCCTGTTTTTGGGAGTTTTTCGCGATTGACGCAACTGCCATTGATGGATACCTCGAGCCAATTTACCTCAACAAGGTGACCTGGGCGAGAGGGACAAGGTGAACTTCACCTTATCCCCTCTCTCCTGGTCGTCAAGTCACCTTGCGATGTTCCTAGCGGTACTTCCCAGCGAGCGCCTCGACCTTGGCCACATTGACTTTGTCGACGAATCCGGGGCCAGTGAGAATATTAGCAGGTGTGGTGATCCCGTAGCGCAGCCCCCAGGATAGCCATTGCACAACCATATAGCCTTGGATGTAAGGCTGCTGGTCAATGCCAAACAAGGTTGAGCCATCCTTGATGTGCGACACGATTTCTGGCCCGAGGTCAAAGGTGCCATGGATGAGCTTGCCTTCCAACTTTTCTTGCTTCACGAAGGCATAGAAGGGCGTTGCGCCGTTGGGGCCCAGTGTCAAATAGGTGTCGACATCCGGGTGGGCGGCGGCATAGTCGCTGATGGTGGTGGCAGCTTGGGCTGCGTCGTTGCTGATGCCGAGCACGTCGGCCGCCAAGCCCCCAGCTTTCATTGTGTCCACGAAGCCCTTACAGCGTTGATCGAGGTTGGTAGAACCCACACCTTGGTTGACACAAACGCCCTTCTTGGCGCCAGCCTTGATCAGGCGTTGCGCGCCCTGTTGACCGGCCAGATATTCGTTTTGCCCGATATAGATCAGGCCGATATTCTTGTCGGCTGGGCGTTGATCGCCAGAGTTGTAGGTCAGCACTGGGATGCCAGCCGCGATCGCGCGCTTCATGGCATCTTCAAAAAGCGCGCCATCGCTGACCGTAATGCCAATGGCATCTGGTTTGGCGGCGACGGCTTGGTCGATCAACTTGACGACACACTCTGGGCACCAATGGTCGGGCGCCAAAATGGTCAGGTCGACGTTGAAGTCCCGGGCGGCATCGTGATTGCCTTGCTCGACTACCTTCCAAAACGAATCCCATGAGGAGGCGGCATGCGCGACCAAGATGATCTTGACCTTCTGCCCGGTTTGCGCAACGGGTTCGGCTTTGACCTGGGCCTCTTGGGCTGCGGGCGCTTGGGCAGCGGGTGCCTGAGCGGCAGGGGCGGCCGGCGCTTTAGCGGCTGGCGGGGCGCAGGCCGTCAGCAGCACGGCCAACGCAGCAGCGAATGCGGGCAAACCAAACGATTTCTTCATTTCTTTCTGTTCTCCTTGAATTGCGACTTGGCATAAACAACGAACACGAACACAAGTGTCATAGTTACCAAAACTGCTATACCGTAAGGGAGCGGCAGTTTTGGTTCGCTATCAGTTAAGTAGGGCAAGAGGCATAGACCAGAGATGAGAAAATTGTCTCGACAAACCAGTTTCCTCTCGGCTTCCTCTGTGGTGTTCCAACCTAGCCCTATCGCCTTTGTTTTTATATTTGTCTTTAATTTGTCCCTACAGCTTTGAATTGATCACCACAGCGATGATGATGATCAAACCGGCTGTCGCCTGAAACATCTCGAGCGGCACCTGGAGCAAGATCAATCCCTGTTGCAACATGGTCAAGATCAACATGCCCAACATCGTGCCCGTAATCGTGCCCACACCACCCGAAAGCAGGACACCCCCGATGACACACGCCGAGACCGCGATTAACTCCAAGCCAAACCCACGCAGCGGGTCGACACTCTTTAGCTCGGCAAACTGGATGACACCCGCTAAACCTGCTAGCAAACTTGACAGCGCAAAGCACAGTATCTTGACTCGGTTGACAGGGACGCCTTGGGCTAAGGCCGCACCGGGATTACCGCCCACGGCGTAAATCCAGTTGCCTAAGCGGGTACGCGTCATCAAGATGGTCGTCAAGATGACTAATCCGATGCACCACACAACTGAATACCGCATATTGGCGGATGGGTCGGCCGCTAATTGATTCAGCCATGTGACTGGCCCATTCAGAATCTTAAAAAGCGCTGGGACCTGTGATTCTTTATAGTAGGCAAAGTCGCCGCCGCCGATAAAGCGCGCGATGCCGCGATAGGCGAGGAGTGTGCCGAGTGTCACAATAAACGAGGGAGTCTTGGTCGCGACCACAATCCAGCCGTTGATGAGCCCGAGTAGTGCGGAGACAACCAAGGCTACGACCATCGCAATCCAGGCGGAATAACCGGCATTGATGACGATGGCAAAGACGTAGCTGCCAACCGCCAGAACCGATCCGACCGAGAGATCAAACTCACCGGTGATCATCAAGATCGCCACACCAATCGCCATAATGCCGTAGACGCTGGCGAAAGTGACGATGTTAAACAGCGCCGATGCGGTGAGAAAGTTATTAGCCGTCACGGAAAAGATCACAAATATCAGCGCAAATGTGATGAGTGTGACGACCTCCGAATATTCACTTAAGACATACCGGAGACTTCGGACTGGTAACGTTTGGGTGCGCATCAGGGAGCCTTACTTGAGTAGCGACTAGCGACACAGGTCATAGACGAGTCAGGGGTTTGTCTTATCGCGTGTGTTGCCTATGACCAAAACGTGTGCTAGTCCACGTTGCTTTTGACGGTAGTTTCAACCTTCTTGACAACCCATCGCGATCTGCACCATTGCAGCGCATGTGTGGGCAGGTGTGTAAAGTCGTGTCGCCGATGCAAGCGGCGTGCATGGTTTGCGGTTGCCTTGTCATGACATTCCCAGCGGCGGTGCGGCAGATGCGCGCACGACCAATTCACACCCAAGCATCTCGTTTTGCACCGGCTTATTGTCAATGAGTGCCAGCACCATCTCCATGGCCCTACTTCCCAATCTTTTTAGTGGCTGGCGCACCGTTGTCAGCGGTGGATTGACATAGCTGGCGGCGCGAATGTCGTCATAGCCGACCGTGCTCAGTTGCTGGGGGACGGCAATACCTTTGCAATAACACGAATTGAGCACGCCAATCGCGATCTGGTCGTTAAAACAAAAGATGGCCGTGACACCGGCAGCCAAGCACTGCTCTAACCCGACCCGGCCCCGCTCAATATCATCCTCGCTCTTTTCAACCTCGGGGTTGATCACCCAACGCGGATCGACCTTGATCCCGGCTTGCTCGAGGGTTTGGGCATAGCCGGTGTAGCGTCTTACATTTGTCAAAGGACGGTTCGTTGCACCGATATAGCCGATGCGCCGGTGACCCATGTGTAGCAAGTGCGCCACTGCCAACCCCGCTCCGCCCACGTTGTCAATATCCACTACTGGATGAGGCTCGTGCATCTCTTCGGTGTCAATGAGCACGAGCGGTGCCTGAAGGCGCTCGAGCGCCAAGCGGCAATTAATCCCGCTCCGCGAGGCTGTCACGATCACCCCGTCCACCCGCCGCCGTTGAAAGGTATGGACAACGCTGAATTCACGCGCTGGGTCATTGCGTGAGGTGCTCAGAAAGATACAGTAGCCCCGATTTTGGGCGACATCTTCAGCGCCCTCCAAAAGATCCATGACCACTGGGTCGGCTATGGACGGGACGAGCATCCCGATGGTAAAGGTGCGCTGTGCATTCAGGCTTTGCGCAATTGAATTGGGGATATAGCCCAAGTCGCCAGCCAACTGCAAAATACGCTCGGTGGTATCAGGCGCAATGCGTGTATCGCCGCGCAAGGCACGTGAAACAGTCGTGTGCGAAACGCCAGCGGAGCGCGCAATATCCTTTATCGTAATCACAGCTTGAGCCTCGAGGCACATTTTGTGCTCTTGCACACGTGTGCATAAACTCCGAAGAGACTAGCATAGAGCCCCAGCCGTGTCAAATCGACCTGCCTGGATACATGTTTGCTCAGGGCAGTGGTTCTTTTTTGGCCCAAGCCGTGACCACCCGTAGACCTTCGTCCGTGATGCGAACCGGCGTCCAAAACGAGCGGTCACCCAGCACAACCGCCACCACTGTTTCAGCGTATTGCTCAGATGGAATTTTGCCCCACTCGTAAAAGGGCAGATGGGTCGAACCCTGCATAGACTGCCAGGGCGTGTTGCGCGGCATCCCCTGTGCGTCGAGAAAGGCCAGGCGCATTTCTGAGTGGGCCGCACATTGAAATTCCACGTGATGGGCCCATTCGTGAACGAGCGCTGCTCGAAGCAAGCTGCCCCGTTCTGGGACCCGCACCAACATGGTCACCGTGGTCGGGTCATACTGTGCCCGGTCTGCCAGCTCTTTCACGGCAACAATCCGGATATCACCAAAACAGCTGGCTCTGGCGTCAAAGACATTCAAAAACTGCACCCAAGTAGCCTGAATCAACGTTCGAAAATCCGGAGCCACCGAATCATCCAGTACTACGCGTGGCATTGGTCTTGGGTGTGGTAGAGACAAAAGACAAGCGAACGAGGCGATGAGCAAAATCAGTTGCCGCAAAATGCCACCTGCAAGACGAATTTACGAAACTTGAGCCGTAGCATCACATCACTCATGCGCCAACTGTCTGAGGCAACGAGGGGAATGATGACAAACACCCCGGTTGGGTGCGAGGTGCTACAGTAGCTGACGATGCGGTTGGATCTTACGAAAGCGGTGCAACAGGTGTTCACAGGCGTTGCCTGAGCCATTGAAACGGCGAAGGTTGTTTGCCGTGGCCGAGTGTAGGACATTTTGTTCAATCCGAAAGGGCGCCCTACGTGTGATGCGACGACACCCGGCACAGATTTGACCACAGGCGTGGGGAAGGGGGACTATACCGGCGGGTAGGCTTACCGCCTTTGGGTCGTGCCCAGCGCACGACTGACCGGCACTAATACAGCCGAAGGCCGAGATCTTATATTCCCGCCTTCTCTACAGCGTGTTGCACATGGGGTCCAAATCACATGGA
>Ga0209068_10000744_pt1 | contig 17050 bp, 15 predicted proteins | sample ColStrG_CSR_2012_FD_187200 | JGI IMG/M metagenome (GOLD analysis project Ga0209068, IMG submission 187200) | Freshwater sediment microbial communities in response to fracking from Pennsylvania, USA - Cold Stream Run_MetaG_CSR_2012 (SPAdes)... | ecosystem: Environmental > Aquatic > Freshwater >... | reverse complement strand
GGCAGCGAGGACGGCGTCGCCACTGCGCCCGCCACGCTGCCTTCGTCGACCGAGGACAGGTTGGGCGGAAGCGTCGGCTCCGGCGTCACCGGGGGCGCGGTGACCGTAGGCGTGGTGGGACCCGGGACGGTCGTCGTCGGCGGTTGACCGGGGACGGTCGCGGGCGGTCGTGTCGTCGAGGTCGGTGGTGGAGTCTGCACGGCGGCCAGCCGCGCTTTGGCCGCCGCTTCGTCAGCGGCAGCCTGTCGGGCCTGCGCTTGGGCCACCAGGGTGCCGAGCTCGCCGTTCACCTTGGCCAAGAGACCGGACTGCTCGTCGGCGGCCGCCTTCGTATCGGCGCGCCGGTGGTCGAGATCGGTCTGCAACTCCTGGGCGCGGGTGTGGGCCGCCTGCAGCCCGTTCAACTCGTCGTCGGCTTGCTGCTGGGCCCCGCGGACATCGTCGACCAGTTGGCGGCGACTCGATGAAGCGGCCTGCAGGTATTCGATCTGGCGGCCGACGTCGGGGCCCGATCCCTTCAACAGAATGTCGGGGAGGTTGCTCTCGCCGCCCTTGACGTAGGCGGTGACCGCGTAGGAGGCCAGCTGGGCCCTTCGAACAACCAGTTCGGCCTTGGCGCTCGAGACCCGAGTGGTGGCGTCGTCGATCTGTCGTTGCACCTCATCGAGCTGCAACCGGGTTTGGTTGAACTCCTCGGCCAGGAGCTCCATCTGGGTGTCCAGCTCCGACAGCCTCGTCGAGATGCGTTCGGCTTCAGCCTGCTTGTCGGCGATGGCGTCGGCGCCGGCCGGTTTGGCCACGAGGGGCGCGAGGGCGAACGCCAAGAGGGCGGCCATTACTAGCGCTGCACATCGACGCATCGAGAACCTCACCGACAGAAACTCCTCTGTCCGATCATCTGGGTTCTCCGCGCCACACCACCGAACCGAAGTTTGATCGTGGCCCCAAAAGACGAGCCTAGGCCCGGAGCGAACCCGACGCCATGTTTGGTTCTCGGCACGATCGGCGGGAAACTTCAGTCATTCCCACTCGATCGTCCCCGGCGGCTTCGACGTGATGTCATAGGCCACCCGGTTCACCCCCGCCACCTCGTTGATGATCCGACTCGACATGCGTTCGAGGAGCTCGTAAGGCAGCCGGGCCCAATCGGCGGTCATGGCGTCCTCACTGGTCACGGCGCGAATGATGATCGGGTAGCCGTAGGTGCGCTCATCGCCCATCACGCCCACACTCCGGATGTCGGGCAGTACGGCGAAGGCTTGCCAGATCTCCCGCTCCAGCCCGGCGCTACGGACCTCCTCACGGACGATGGCATCGGCGTGTTGCAGCGTCGCGACCTTTTCGGGTGTGACCTCTCCGATGATGCGCACCCCGAGGCCGGGGCCAGGGAAGGGTTGGCGCCACACGATCTCGTCGGGCAAGCCCAGCTCGGTGCCTACCTTGCGCACCTCGTCCTTGAACAGGCCGCGGAGGGGCTCGACCAGCTCGAACTCCATGTCCTCCGGCAACCCACCCACGTTGTGGTGGCTCTTGATCTTGGCCGCCTTCGACGTCCCCGACTCGATTACATCGGGATACAGCGTGCCCTGCACGAGGAAGTCGGCGTCCTCGATGCCCCCGGCGTTCTCCTCGAACACGCGGATGAAGAGCTCGCCGATGGCCTTGCGTTTCTCCTCGGGGTCGGTCAGGCCGGCGAGGCGCTCGAAGAAGCGGTCGGCCGCCCGGACGTGGATCAGCTCGATCTGTTGATGGCGCTGGAAGGTCTCGACCACCTGCTCGCCCTCGCCTTGACGCATGAGACCGGTGTCGACGAACACGCAGGTGAGCTGGGATCCGATGGCCCGATGCACCAGCGCCGCGGCCACGGCTGAGTCGACCCCGCCCGAGAGGCCGCAGATGGCCCGGCCACTGCCGACCTGCTGGCGGATCGTGGCGATCGAGCTCTCGATCACCGAGCTCATGATCCATGTGGGCTTGCAGCCGCAGGCTTCGTAGAGGAATTGCTCGAGGAGGCCCTGGCCGTGGGGCGTGTGGACGACTTCGGGATGGAACTGCACCCCGTAGATGCTGCGGGCTGTGTCCTCGAACCCGGCCGCGGGGGTATCGGCCGTCCGGGCCGTGACGACCGCACCGGCCGGCGGGGCGGTGATCGTGTCGAAGTGGCTCATCCACACCGGCTGCTGGCGGGGCTGAGCGGCGCCGAACAAGACGCTGGGCGCGCCGGCTCCCTCAACCAGGTCGAGTTCGGTGCGGCCGTACTCGCCACGGTCGCTGCGTGACACCTCACCACCCAGATCGAGCGCCAAGAGCTGCGCCCCGTAGCAGATCCCCAAGATGGGCACGCCGGCGTCGTAGATGGCCGGGTCGATGGTGGGTGCCCCCTCAACGTGGACCGAGGCGGGACCACCGCTGAAGATGACCCCTGCCGGCTTACGGTCGGCCAACTCCTGGGCCGTGATCGTGTGGGGCACGATCTCGCTGTAGACGTGCGCCTCGCGCACCCGGCGGGCTATGAGCTGGGCGTATTGGGCGCCGAAGTCGACGACGAGGACGGTGTCGACGGGGCTCAGTGACCCATCCCCACGCCCTGCGACTTCTGCAGCGACTTGCCCTCGGTCATCAGGGCCGGGGCCACCATGACCTCAGCCTTTTGGAAATCCTTCACCGTCTCGTACCCGCAGGTGGCCATCGAGGTGCGCAGGGCACCGAAGAGGTTCATGCGCCCGTCGTTCTCGTGGGCCGGACCCACGAGGATCTCCTTGAGGGTGCCCCTCGTCGTGGTCTGCACCCGGGCACCCCGCGGCAAGGTGGGGTGGAACGTGGCCATGCCCCAGTGGTAGCCCCGTCCGGGGGCCTCCGAGGCCGCCGCCAGCGGGGAACCGACCATGACGGCATCGGCGCCACAGACAATGGCCTTGGCGATGTCGCCACCGGTGCCCATGCCACCATCGGCGATGACGTGGACGTAGACGCCCGTCTCGTCGAGGTGGCGCATGCGAGCAGCGCGGGCGTCGGCGATCGCTGTGGCCTGAGGGACACCGATGCCCAGCACCCCGCGGGTGGTGCAGGCATGACCGGGTCCGACGCCGACGAGGATGCCGGCGGCACCGGTGCGCATCAGGTGAAGCGCGGCTTGGTAGCTGGCGCAGCCGCCGACGATCACGGGCATGTCGAGCTCGCGCACGAAGCGCTTCAGGTTGAGGGGCTCCACCGTCTTGGACACGTGCTCGGCCGACACCACCGTGCCCTGAATCACCAGCAGATCGAGTTCGGCGTCGATGATGGCCTGGGCGTAGGCGTCGGTGCGTTGCGGGGTGACCGAGGCGCAGGAGATGACGCCGGCGTCCTTGATCTCGCGGATGCGCTCACCGATGAGCTCGGGCTTGACCGGCTCGCTGTAGATGTCCTGCATGCGCAGGGTGGCCTTCTCGGGCGAAAGCGTGGCGATCTCCTCGAGGATCGAATCCGGGTCCTCGTAACGAGTCCACAGGCCTTCGAGGTTCAAGACGCCCACGCCGCCGAGTCGACCGATCTCGATGGCCGTGGCCGGGCTGATGACACCGTCCATGGCCGAACCCATGAGGGGCAACTCGAAACGGAAGGCGTCGATCTCCCAGGAGATGTCTACGTCTTCGGGGTCTCGGGTCCGGCGGCTCGGCACGATGGCGATGTCATCGAAGCCGTAGGCCCTCCGTCCCGACTTGCCGATGCCGATCTCGACCTCAGCCACTGCACCATTCCTTCCCTGTGGGGCCATAGCCCCAGCGCTACTCCGGCCCGTGGAAGGGTCGAGTGTACCCCGCGGCGGGGGGCCACGAGCGCGGCCTCGGCGGCGTTCGCGACGCCTGCCGGCCTCAGTTTCCGGCGAGGGCCTTGAGTATCTGCTTGGCCACGGCTGCATTCATCTGGAACGCGACATTGCGACCCTTATCGCTGACCTGCTTGACCACTCCGCCGCCGGTGACCTCGTCCACGGCCTCGATGCCGACGACCAGGCGCTTTGAGGTGGCATCGGTGAGCTTGTAGCCCATGCCGGTGAGTTGTTTCACCACGTCGTTCTGGGCAATGGGTTTGGGGGCGGCCGAGGCGATGATGCGCATGGCGTCTTTGGTAAGGCCCGCTCCCTGCTCGATGGCCTGGCTCATGGAGAGCAGCCCGTCGTCGTCACTCTCCAGCGACGACAGCCATCCGCGTACCTGCGCCACGAGCTCCTGCTGGGTGGCCCCTTCGAAGATCAGCTTGGGCATGGGGTCAACGCTACTGCGAACCGGCCGAACCCGTCAGCGAGGTGATCGTGCTCACCAGCGCGTGCGGAGCCTCCCAGGGTACGAAGTGGCCGCAGTCGCGCAGCAGGAAGGGACCGACGTGGTCGGGAAACACCATGGCCGCCATCAGGTCGAAGTCGGGACTGATCACGTGGTCCGAAGGACCGAACAAAATGGCGGTGCGCACGTCGGGGTTCACCGCCAACATGGGGCGCTCGCTGCGCCGGGCCCGGTCGAAGACGCTCTCGTAGGCGCCGAACGACGCCCGCAAGCGGGCGCCGTCCCCGAACGGCTCGGCCTGGAAGGCAATCGCCCCATCGTCGAACGATCCGGGATGGGCCCAGAACCGCGACGAGTAGAACGTGGCGATGTAGCGCCGCCGTTCCTCCGGGCTGCCCAACTCCCGAGCCAGGGCATCGGCGTCAGTACCTTGGCGGAAGAAGTAGTCGTGGGCTCCGGTCGAGAGCGTGACGAGGTGGCTCATCGCCTCGCGATCCACTGGTAGCGGTGCGTTGAACAGCACCATCGACTCCACCAACCCGGGGAACCGAAGGGCCAGATCCTGAATGACCGGGCCGCCCAGGTCACCCCCCACGACCCGGATGCGGCGATGACCGAGCGACTGGACGAGCGCCTCCAGATCCCGACTCGACGACGCCACATCGTGAAAGCCGTCGGGCGCCACGTCGCTGTCGCCGAAGCCACGCAGATCGGGCACGATCACCTCGAACCCGGCATCGACGAGAGGCTGGATGACCCGCCAGTAGATGCGCTTCGTTTCGGGCCAGCCGTGGACGAGGAGCACGGGTGTGCCTCCCACCCCCTCGTGGACGTACGCCTGCGAGAAGCCGCGGCCCTCGAAATGATGGATCGGGAACCGATGGGGGTCGACGTCGACGGGCAGAGATGGGGTCACGTCAGCTCACGGTATCGGTGACGATGGCCAGGAGGTTGCGCAACATCGCCCCCGTCGCGCCCCACACCGTGTCGCCTACCAACTCGAAAAAGATGATGGGCCGATCGAGCGGGGTCAGACCCCACAGCTCCTCGCGGTAGACCCCGTCAGCCAGCAGCTCGCGCAGGGGCACATGCAGGATCAGCTCCACCTCGCCGGGACTGGCCACCAGCGCGGGGCGAGCGGGCACGACACCCACGAACGGCACGATGAACGACTGGCTCGTCACCGTCTGTAGGTGGTCGAGCTCTCCGATCGGGCTCACCAGATCGGGGTCGAGGCCGATCTCCTCCTGCGACTCTCGCAGTGCCGTAGCCCACAGGTCGGCGTCGGCCGGGTCCCGGCCACCGCCGGGAAAGCTCACCTCGCCCCGATGGGAGCGGAGGTGCTGGGCTCGGCGGGTGAGCACGACGTGCACCTCGCCGTCGTGTTCGTAGAGCGGCGCCAACACCGCCGACGCCCGCACCGTCGTTCCTTCGAGACCGGAGCGACGGGGGCGTCGGTGCTGCGCCAACCTCTGGCGCACCTGGTCGAGCGAGGGTGACCGCTGCGCAGGGGGCAGCAACGCCCAAGGGGCGGGATCTCCCGGGCGCGAGGAGCGCGGCCTCGGAATCGACTGGGCGCCGCCCCGCTCGGTCAGGAGTTCGACCCCACCCCGTCGCGCTCGGCGACGAGCTGTTCGAGCAACCCGGGCATCCCCGCGGTCTTGAGGTTGGCCATCACCCGCCCAGGCGTGGTCTCCCCCGTCTCCCACTCGTTCCACAAGGTGAGCAGCTTGGCCGGGTCGGCAGGGGCATGTTCCATGCCCGACAGCCTACCGAGAGGGTCGGGGAAGACTGCGCGCAATGGCCCCCGCCGAAGCGGGGGCCATTGGCAAACGCTCACAAGATGAGACTCAGTACATCCAGGCCGTGTTGGCCGGGGCGTACCCGGGGGCTCCCATGAGGAAGCCGGGGGTTGAGCCACTGATGATGACCTGCGGGATCGACGGGCGATACCGAGCGATCTCGGTTTTCCCGTCGCCGTTGTAGTCGCCGGGCATAGGCAGATCGCCAGGCTGGCCGCCGGCGATCCATCCGGCGGTCCCGTCGAGGAACCAGAAGCCCTGGGCGTTGACCGTCATGATGTCGGCCTTGCCGTCGCCGTTGTAGTCAGCGGGGACGGGTGTCTGGTTGGCGGTGTAGTTGGTCGGGATGACCGTCGTCGGAGTGGCCACGTTCAGCCCGTCACCGATGAACCACTTGCCCGAGACGGGCCGGTAGTAGGCCACATCGGCCTTGCCATCACCGTTGTAGTCCGCCGGCACCGGGATGTCGGTAGCCGTGCCGAAGGCAACCACGATGGGGGTGACGGGACCCGAAGCCGGCGCACCGGTCGGGCGAATACGCCACTTGCCATCGCTCGGACGGTAGAAGGCGGCGTCCGTGATGCCGTCGCCGTCGTAGTCGGCGGGGACGGCGATGTCACCTTGGAGGCCGGTAAAGCGGAAGCTGCCCTGACCCTTGATGGACCAGAGGCCCTCGTTGCCGACTGCCGTGTTCACGCCACCGGGGTGGTTCATCGGGGTGTACACCGCGACGTCAGTGGTGCCGTCGCCGTTGTAATCACCCGACACGGCCACATCGCCGGCTGCACCCCATTTGAAGGTGCCCTGGCAGTTGATCTTCCAGTTGCCGTTGGTGTTGTTGAACAGCGCCGGATCGGTGATGCCATCGCCGTTGTAGTCACCCACGGCGGTGCCGTGGTCGACGTTGTTGACGGTGACCGCCACCGTGTCCGTCGTGAAGCCGGAGCCATCACTGGCCGCCACCTGGAAGGTGAGGACCGTCGAGGCGGCACACGGCAGGTTCACGCTGAACGTGGGCGACGCCGTGTTGGCGCCGGTAAGGGCGACGGCCGGTGTTCCACCGGTCTGCACCCAGGTGTAACTCAACGGGCTGGGCCCGCTGTCGGGATCGCTAGAAGCCGAGGCGTCAAGCGTCACGGTTGTGTTCTCGTTGACCGTTTGATCCGGACCGGCGTTGGCCACGGGAAGCTGGTTCACGTTGTTGACCTGGACGACGACGGTGTCGTTGGAGGTCACTCCGTTCTGGGTGACCGCCAGTTGCAGCGTGACGCCCGTGGTGGACGTGGGCCAGTTGACCGTCGGAGCGGTGAAGGTGGGGGCCGCGGTGGTGGCGCCCGTCAGGGTCACGGCCGGGCCGGCGGTCTGCGTCCAGGCGTAGGTGGTACCACCGACACCGATGGACGGCGCCGAAGCAGAGCCATTGAGGGTGACCGCGGCGCCTTCGTTGACCACCTGGTCAGGGCCGGCGTTCGAGACCGGGCTGAACACCGAGGGGGTGAACAGCACGGGCAGGCTCAGGCTGTTGTTGTAGTTGAGGGGATCCACGAAGCCGAGGGCCGTGTTGAGGCTGCTGGCGACGAGGGCGTAGAAGGTGCTCTCCTCGCACTTGGCCTTGGGCACGGTGAAGCCATCACCGGCGATGTTGCCGTCCTTCACGATGGTGGCCCTGCCGGTGTTCTGGTTGTACGGCACGCCCGTGCGGGCACCACTGGTGCCGGTGGTCAGGTTCTGAACGACGATCGGAGTGGTCGGGGCCGGCGTGTCACTGGTGAGGGTGCCGTTCGCCAGCGGTGCCGACCAGGTCTCGGGAGGGAACGCCTGGTAGCTGCCCAAGTAGCACTTGGTCGACGCCACGGGGGAATTGAACCCAGAGATCTTGTAGCTGATCTCGAGCTTGTCGAGGGTCAACGCGCCGGAGGCCGGGTCGATGTTGCCCGTCCAGGGGAAGCCCGTATAGCCAGGGGCGATGGTCAGGCGTTGGAACTTGGTGGTGTCGGTCGGTGCCGTGGCATCACGCATGGCGATGCGCAGCGGCGATGCGGTGGCGGTTGTCACCGAGATCGCGCCGGCCGCGCTCACCGAACCCGAAAGCGTCAAGGGCACGTAGGCCTGGTACCCGGCGTCGAATTCGCTGTTGTCCTTGTAAGACGGGATCGAGCCCGAGCCGACGCAGCTGGAGTCGGCCCCGTCGATGGTGCCGTCGAGGTCGTTGTCGATGCCGTCGCCGCACTGGTAGACGCTCTGCCAACCAGGGAAGTTCTCGCTGTTGTCGGCCGCGGTCTCCCCGGGGGGCGGGGGTGAGCACTGCGGGTCAGCACCATCGACTAGGCCGTCGGGGGCGGTACCGCCCGGGAGGGCGATGGTGGGATAGCTGGGCTCGGTCGTGGTCTCCGACGACGCGTTGTCTATGCCGTCGTTGCAGGCCCACGGTCCATCCAAGATGGCATTGGGGAACTTGGTGGGCGAGGCCGCACCCTCATTGAGGACGAACTCGCCGCCTCGCACGGAGACCGATTCACCGGTTCCGGCCACGGGGTTGGAAACCGACGCGGTCGCCGGAGCGAACCCGGCAAGCATCGCCCCGAGTAGAGCTATGAACACCCCGACGCTTAGGCGGCGTCGTGCAGTGGGTCGTGACATGAAATTGTTCCCCCAACCGTTGTCGTCCCCTGAGCCCCACATACGGACAGAGGGGAGAATCTGACGAAACTCCTAGGAAAAAACCCTAGTCGACGCGTAGTTATAATGGCCGCCGTCGCACTTGTCGAGACCACCTAAGGTGGTTTTTCTACCGCCCAACGTGATGTAACGGTGGCCAATCAGTGGGCAGCAGTGGTGGTCGTGGTCCCGGCCTTGACCCCGGGCGGGGGGCTGATGGCCTTCAACTTGGGGCCCAACCAGGTCCACACCATCTGCGCACCCTCGGGCGAGAAATGAATGCCGTCGCGATGGATCTTCACGCCGTTCAACTCGTCTTGGTACGTACCCGTCGGACACAGATAGTCGTGGAGGTCGATCAGCACCACGGTGTCGGGATGGGCCGCCGCCACCTCCTTCAGGCGCTCGTTGAGCCATACCGGTCGGGAGGGATCGTTGCGTTCCGGGTTGGGGGGCACCAACCCGCCCGGGACCGTCTCCTGATAGCAGGGCACGTTGAGAATGGCGACCTTCGCCCCCTTGGCCGAGAGCACCTTGATGTCTTGGTCCATCTGTTGCAGGAAGTACTTCCGGTATTCCTCGGTGCCGAACACGACCCGGGAATCACCCACCTGGTGGTCATAGACCTCGAAGCCGCCGGGCATCATCACGGCGATGTTGGGGTCGAACGAATCGACCTTCTGCGTCCAGGTGTCGAGCCGCGTATTGCAGGCATCGACCATCTTGGCCCGGCCGGTGGTGGTGAGAGGCTGCCCTTCGATGTTTTGGCAACCGATGATGGCCTGGTTGATCACCGATATCTGCCCACCGACCAGTTTCTTGGTGAACTCGTTGGCGAACCCCCAAGCGATGGAATCGCCCACCACCATCACCCGCGTATCGCCGGGAGCGGCGGCCGTCTCAACCAGCTTGGTGGCATCGGGGGCGCCGTCCGTCGCGCCAGTCGCGGTGCTGGAGACCCGCGCGCCCGCCACGATCACGAACAACAAGGTGACGACCACGGCGAAGCCGGTGAGCATGACCGGGCGCATCCGCTTCAGCACCCCTTTGCGCACCGGCAATTCGAGGGCGTAATAGGACACCACGGCGACCGCCCCCGTGCAGGTCAGTCGGGTCGCGAGGAGTGCCAAGCCGTGCAGTCCCGTGCGCTCCGGGGTGATAGTCACGAAGATGGGCCAGTGGTAGAGGTACAGCCCGTAGGAGATCAGACCGATCTGGGGCAGCGGCTTGAGTCCGAGCAGGGCGGTGAGGGGATTGTCGTCCTGGCGGCTGGCGCCGGCGATGAGACAGGCACCGAAGAGGGCCATCAGGGTGAAGCCGCCCTTGTACATCCAGCCCGGGGTGCCCTCGGCTAGGTAGAACAACGCGAACGTCCCGAAGAACCCGACGGCGCCTACCGCCAGGAGCACCTGGTTCCAGCCGCGGGTCAAGCGGTCCCGTTCGATCAGGAGGAACGCCAGCGCCGCGCCGATGAACAGCGCTTGGGCCCGGGAGAACGTGCTGTAGTACGCCGCCGATGGGTTCGACCCGTCGCCGTACATGACGGCCATCAAGGCAACAGAGCCGACCGTGCCCATCGACAACGCCACGATCCACAGCGTCCGCCAGTGGTGGCGGGTCCTTCCCACCACGCGAAGGCCACCCAGGATCACCAGGGGCCAGACCAGATAGAACTGTTCCTCGATGGCCAACGACCACATGTGGCGCAACGGGGACGGCAAGGCGAACTGGTCGAAGTAGCTGGCCCCGCTGAAGATGAAGTGCCAGTTGGCCACGTACAGCAACGACGCGATGGCGTCGCCCCGGATCTTGGCCGCTTGGGAGGCGTCGGCGAGGAAGACGCTGTACAGGGCGCAGCCGACCAGGACGACAAGCAGCGCCGGCAACAGGCGTCGGGCCCGGCGAAGCCAGAACTGGGTGAGGGCGATGCCCGAGGTCCCGGAGAACTCGGTGACGAGCAGGGTGGTGATCAGGTACCCGCTCAGGACGAAGAAGAGGTCGACACCCAGGTAGCCGCCCTGCGCCCAACCCAAGGTGCCGTGATAGAGCAGAACCGCCACCACCGCGATAGCCCGAACGCCATCCAGAGCCGGCCGGTAGGCGTACCGAGCGGGCTGGTCGATGGGCACCTGGCGTACCGGGGCAGGTGCCGATTCCTCAGTGTTAAGCATGGAATCCAGGGGTGAGGGAAGGCCGGAGACGAACGGTCGGAGAGTAGCCGAACTCCCCTGGACTGAATCATCGCCCCGCACGCGAAGCGGCCGGCCCCGAAAGGGCCGGCCGCTTGCCACTCGTTCAGATGAACGAGGTCACATCATGCCGCCCATGCCACCCATACCGCCCATGCCGCCGGGCATGCCACCAGGGGCCGCACCGGGCTCCTCAGGCTTGTCAGCGACGAGGGCCTCAGTGGTGAGCAGGAGGCCGGCGATGGAGGCCGCATTTTGCAGCGCAGCCCGGGTCACCTTGGCCGGATCGATCACGCCGGCCTTGAGCAGGTCGACGAACTCGCCCGTGGCCGCATTGAAGCCCGTCGAGCCAGTCTCAGACTCGATCTGCTGCACGATGACCGCACCCTCGAGGCCGGCGTTGTCGGCGATGAGCCGAGCCGGAGCTTCGAGGGCCTTGTGCACACTGCGTGCGCCGGTGGCCTCGTCGCCGTCGAGTTCAGCCACCCGCTTGGCAACCGCGACGCGGGCCCGAATGAGGGCGGTGCCGCCACCGGCGACCACACCCTCCTCGATGGCCGCACGGGTCGCCGAGAGGGCGTCCTCGATGCGGTGCTTCTTTTCCTTGAGCTCCACCTCGGTGGCGGCGCCGACCTTGACCACAGCCACACCGCCGGCCAGCTTGGCCAGCCGTTCCTGCAGCTTCTCGCGGTCCCAATCGGAATCGGTGTCGTCGATCTCACGCTTGATCTGAGCGACACGACCCTTCACATCGTCGGGCGAGCCGGCACCCTCGACGATCGTGGTGTTGTCCTTGGTCACCACGACCTTGCGAGCGTGGCCGAGCAGGTCGAGCGTGGTGGTGTCGAGCTTGAGCCCGACTTCCTCGGAGATGACCTGGCCGCCGGTGAGGATGGCCATGTCAGCCAGCATCGCCTTGCGGCGCTCACCGAAACCGGGGGCCTTGACGGCCACCGACGAGAACGTGCCGCGGATCTTGTTGACCACGAGCGTGGCCAGAGCCTCGCCCTCGACGTCCTCAGCCACGATGACGAGCGGCTTGCCACCCTGCATGACCTTCTCGAGCACCGGAAGGAGATCCTGCACGGAACCGATCTTGCCGTTCACGAACAGGAGGTAGGGATCCTCCAGCACCGCTTCCTGGCGCTCGGGATCGGTCACCATGTACGGAGACAGGTAGCCCTTGTCGAACTGCATGCCCTCGACGAACTCGAGTTCCATGCCGAACGTGTTCGACTCTTCGATGGTGACGACGCCGTCCTTGCCCACGCGGTCGATGGCGTCAGCCAGGACCTCGCCGATGGCCGTGTCGGCGGCCGAGATCGAAGCGACCTGGGCGATCTCCGACTTGTCGTCGATCTCCTTGGATTGCTCTTTGATCGACTCGACCGCGGCAGCCACGGCCTTCTCGATGCCTCGCTTGAGGCCCAGCGGGTTGGCGCCGGCGGCGACGTTGCGCAGTCCTTCACGCACGAGGGCCTGGGCCAGCACGGTGGCGGTGGTGGTCCCATCACCCGCGATGTCGTTGGTCTTGGTCGCCACCTCCTTCACCAGCTGGGCGCCCATGTTCTCGAACGGGTCATCCAGCTCGATCTCCCGAGCGATGGACACACCGTCGTTGGTGATGGTGGGGGCACCGAACTTCTTGTCGAGCACCACGTTGCGGCCCTTCGGGCCGAGCGTGACTTTGACGGCGTCAGCGAGCTTGTTCACGCCCGCCTCGAGGGCGCGGCGTGCGTCCTCGTCGAATTTCAGGATCTTGGGCATGGGGGTCTCCTACTTCTTGACCGTGGCCAGCACGTCGCGAGCGGTGAGGATCAAGACGTCCTCGCCATCGATGGTGATCTCGGTCCCGCCGTACTTGCTGTAGACGACGATGTCGCCCACCTTGACGTCGAGGGGGATGAGGTCACCGGTCTGCTCGGAGCGGCGACCCGGACCCACCGCGAGGACCTCGCCCTGCTGGGGCTTTTCCTTGGCAGTATCGGGGATCACCAGGCCACTGGCCGTGGTTTCCTCCGACTCGTTGGGCTTGACGACGATGCGGTCGTCGAGGGGCTGAACGTTCATATTGTGCGCGCCTCCGTTGGCATTAGCACTCTCACTGGTCGAGTGCTAACGATACGCGAGCCTGCCGCCAGGGGCAACCTCACCCTCAAACAAGCTTGAGGTTCGGACTGGCGCCGGTGTCGAGGGGGGAGGGGCCATCGCTCTGGAGCCGCCACCAGGCCGCCGCCGCCACCATGGCCGCATTGTCGGTGCACATCTCCCGACTGGGCAGGAACGGATGCAGCCCATCAGCGATGCAGGCATCCAGTACCCGGGTGCGCAGGAGGGAGTTGGCGGCGACGCCGCCGGCCAGGGCCAGGCCCCTGGCGCCATGGGCCAGCGCGGCGCGGCGCGCCTTGGTGACGAGAACATCTACCACCGCCTCCTGGAACGAGGCGGCGACGTCGGGAGTGGACACATCGGGATGTTTGCGGACGTAGTTGACCACCGCCGTCTTCACTCCGCTGAAGGAGAAGTCATAGCCATCGCCGAGGATGGCCCGGGGGAAGGCGATGGCAGCCGGGTCACCGTCGAGGGCGACCTGATCGATGGCCGGACCTCCCGGATAACCGAGGCCCAGGTAGCGGGCCACCTTGTCGAACGCTTCGCCGGCGGCGTCGTCGATGGTGGTGCCCAACAGTCGGTACTGCCCGTGGCCCTCCATGAGGATCAACAGGGTGTGACCGCCCGACACGAGCATCACCACGATGGGCAACTCGAGATCGGGCTCCTCCAGGAAACACGCGTACACATGCGCCTCAAGGTGATTCACGGCTACGAAGGGCACGCCCCACACCAGCGCCAATGCCTTGGCTGCGCTGACCCCCACCAGCAGCGCACCCACCAGCCCGGGGCCGACGGTGGCACCCACGGCGTCCACGTGGTCATCACTGATGCCAGCCTCCACCAGCGCACGCGCCACCACGGGGGTCAACAGTTCCACATGGGCACGACTGGCGATCTCGGGGACGACACCACCGAAGCGGGCATGGAGATCGACCTGGCTGCTCACCACCGACGACAGCACCTGGTGGGCGTCGACGACCACGGCGGCCGCCGTCTCGTCACACGACGTCTCGATCCCCAATACGCGGGTGCCGCTCATGGTTGCGGTGTCTCCTCGATAGATCGTTCGATGGCATCGAGACGGTCGCGGTAGGCGGGGGTGTCCACCTCGTGGGCCCACATCACCAACGCGTCTTCACCGATGTCGGCGTAGTAATTGCGCCGGATGCCCGCCGGCGCGTAGCCGAGCCGGCGATACATGGCCTGGGCCGCTTCGTTGGTGGCCCGAACCTCCAACGTGAGCGCGGTTGCTCCCCGATCGATGGCTTCACGCGAGAGCGCCAGCATGAGCCGCGTGCCGATGTGGCGGCGCTGCCAGGCCCGGTCGACCGAGATGGTGGTGACGTGGCCGTCGGGCCCGACGAACAGCATCCCGGCGAAGCCGACCACGGTGGACCCGGCCTTCGCCACCAGGTAGCGCCGTCCGCTCTCGTTGGCCAGCTCACTCATGAACAGGCCCAGAGACCAGCCTCGGTGCACCGCCTGGCCCTCGATGCGCAGGACATGGCGCAGGTGGCGTCGACGCATGGGAAGGATCTGGATGTCGGTCGGTAGTGGCTCACCGTCCCCGACGAGGTCGGCTTCGCGGGCCGCCATCAGCTGCCCTCCCGGGTGGACCAGTTGATCTCGGCGTCGGGCTTGCGCAGGTACAGCGGGCTGAGATCCCAGGGCTTGACGAACTGCTCACGCAGGGCCTGAGCATGGGCCAACATCACGAGCGAGGCCGCCGACGGATAGGCGAACTCCTCGCCCACGATCTCGACCTTGCTGAGGCCGTCGAACACCTCCCGGTACCGAATGGCGCCGTCGCCCACGAGGAGGCATTCCTCGCCCGCGGCCAACAACTCGCCGGCCAGATCATCGGCGGTGCCGACCTGATGTTCACCGATCCGCTGCACGCCTCCCGGCACCTGGCGGTACAGCGCGTAGAACAGTTCGCCCCGACGGGCATCGATGGCCGCCACGATGAGCCGGGATGTGAACCTGACCGGCATGGCCAAGAGGTCCAGGCTAGGGACACCGATCATGGGAACGCGCAGGGCATGGGCCATGGCCTTGGCCGTCGCCACCCCTACCCGCATCCCGGTGAAGAGGCCCGGGCCCAGGTCGACCGCCACCACGCTGATCTCCGCCAGTTCGATGCGGGCCTGGCGACACGTGAACTCGATGGCGGGGACGAGCGATTCGGCATGACGCTTGCCGCGCGACGTGAGCGTCGAGGCCAGGACGCCTTCGTGGCCGCCGATGGCGCAACTCACCTGGGCCGTCGCCGTATCGATCCCGAGGATCAGCATGGGCCCTCCGCCAGCCAGGGAGCGAGCGCCAGCGTCAGGGCCCGGGTGCGCGCCGTCCAGCGGGCTCCGACGGGGTCGATCTCGAGACCGCGATCGTCGTCGCCCTCGCCGTAGCTCAGACGGACCATCAAATACTCGGGTTGCAGCGCCGGGATGATGGCGTCGCCCCACTCGACCACGGTGACGCCATCCTCGTCGAGCATCTCGGGCAGGCCCACGTCGAGCACCTCGCCCAACTGCTCCATTCGGTAGACATCCAGATGGTTGAGGTCGAGACGACCTTCGTAGTGGCTGGCCAGGGTGAACGTCGGACTGGTGATCGTCTCCGCCACGCCCAGGGCGGCACCGAATCCCTGGGCGAACGCCGTCTTTCCGGCACCGAGTTCGCCGGCCAGCAGGATCAGGTCGCCGGGGCGGGCGAGTTCGGCCAGGGCGGCGGCCAGGGCCCGGGTCTGGTCGACGGAGCGTGAACAGGCGCTGAGGGTCACCCGACACTCCCAGCGGACAGCGCCAGCTTGGCCCGGACGAAATCGGCCCTCATCTGGGCCAGCGGCTCACCGCCACCGCGAAGGGCGTAGGCCGGATGCAACGTCGGGATGAGGACCCGATCACCGAAGGGATAGGCGGAACCGCGCAGCTTGGTGATGCCCGTCTTGCTGCCCAGCAGCAGTTGGCCGGCGAACTTGCCCAAGGTGACCACCACCCGGGGATCGATCAGTTCCAGCTGGGCCTCGAGGTAAGGGCGACAGGCCACGATCTCCGCCGGGAGTGGATCGCGATTGTCGGGTGGCCGGCACTTCACCACGTTGGCGATGTACACCTGGTCACGAGTCATCCCCAGCTCCTCGACGATGAGTCGATCGAGCAATTGGCCCGAGCGCCCGACGAAGGGCAGGCCCTGCAGGTCTTCGTTGGCCCCGGGGCCCTCGCCCACGAACAACAGGTCGGCGTCGGGGTCGCCCGAGCCGAACACGACCTGGGTGCGACCCTCGGCCAACGCACACCGGGTGCAGGTACTGGCCGTCACGGCGAGTTCGGCGAGGGCGGTGGACACGCCGCGATGTTAGTGGGAGGGCGTCGCGGCTCCGCCACCGACGGCCACGCTGCGGATGGCCCGCTCTACCGCCACCAAGGCCAGGGTGCGGACGAGGTCGAGAGCGGCCGGCACCGCGCCGGTGGCCGCGGCCACGAGCGCGTCTCCGTCGGCACCGGTGTGGGGCGGAAAGAGGGCCCGTGCCATCCCGTCATGTCCGCCCTGGGCCACGATGAAGCAACCGATCTTGTCGATCTGGGCGTTGGTCACGATCAGGCCGATGGTCGTGTTGGTGGCGGCGTCAGGCTCTCGATAGGTCTCCGTCGGCGTCCGGCGCAGCGACGAGAGATCGAGCTCGGCGAATGCACGTGAACCGTCGTCGAGATCCCCGGTGGCATTCACGGCCACGAGGGCGGAGACGACTACCTCGCCGTCTCGCACCGTGGCCGACCCGAGCCCCCCGGGGCGCGCCTGGTTGGGGCCCCGCCAATTTCCGATCGTCGCCCCGGTTCCGGCGCCGACGAGGCCCAATGCCACCGGTCCCGCCGAGGCGGCCCGGCAGGCGAGCTCGCCTTCGGGGGCACCGGGCCGCACGGCGGGGTCACCCACGGCCAGATCGAACAACGACATCCCCACCACGATGGGCACCACGCCTACCGAGGTCACAAACCCGACGCCGGCCTCTTCCAATACC